>Ga0335081_10011994_pt1 | contig 14037 bp, 11 predicted proteins | sample Lox_Sample_35_FD_206713 | JGI IMG/M metagenome (GOLD analysis project Ga0335081, IMG submission 206713) | Soil microbial communities from Loxahatchee National Wildlife Refuge, Florida, United States - Lox_Sample_3.5 | ecosystem: Environmental > Terrestrial > Soil > Wetlands | place: USA... | reverse complement strand
CCCGATCATCGTCGCGAGCGTCGGCGCGACCGTGGGCACCGAGAGCACGTGGCCGAGGATGCGAATGATCGCGAGCGTCGATGCCAGCGCGAAGATGGCGGTGACGATCGGCAGCGCCATCGCGACGAGCGTCCCGAACGTGAAGGCGAGGATCACCATCGCCGCGATGATCCCGATAAGCTCACTGGACTCGGTCGAAGGCTGCGAGACCTTCTGGCCCAGTTGCCCGCCCGTCTGGACCTCGAGACCGGCTTTCTCAGCCGGAGCGGCTGCACTGATGATCGTCTGCGCCTGCTCGGTCGACAGCGAGCCGGGGCTGACCGAGGTCGTAACCGACAGATAGCCGGTCGTCTGATTCGGGCTCAGCGCAGCGGCGCCCTGGGGTGTCAGCGGATTGACGACCGACGCCACGAACGGCGCCTTCGCCACCTGAGCGGCGGCGTCGTTGACCGCGCTCGCGTATTGGGAATCGGTCAGCTTGCCGCTCTTGGCATGAATCACGATCGGACTCGAGCCGTTGGCTTGATCCGGAAACGAGTTCGCGAGTGCGTTCATCGCCTGCTCGCTGCCGGTCCCCGGCAACGACAGGTTGTCGTTGGTGTTGTCGCCGAGTCGATGCGACACCACGACCAGCGCCACCGCGGCGACGACCCACAGGCCGAGGACGACAAGCCGGCGGCGCACGCAGAAGCGTCCGATCGAATACAGAATCCTGGTCACGAGTCCCCTCAGCTTCTCCTTGAAGCGCCCATGCTTGTCGCTGAGCGACCTCGTGTCAAGGGTCCGACCGGGTGGTCTTCCGTCAACGCCGCGATGTCATCCTGGTGGGCTCGGGATGGCTCTGACGGGCCTCGTGGTGTCGCCACGGCGCAAGCCACCCCCGCCCACGACCTCGCCGTCGCGCCGGCGGGCAGGGCAGCGCGCGCCCGTCACGGCCGTCCTCATCCGGTGCCGCGAGCGAGCGCGAGATCGACCTCGGCAGCGCTCGGCAGCGACGGCTGCGCGCCAGGGCGCGCCGCGGCCAGCGCGCCGGCTGCGCAAGCGCGCGACAGCGCGGCCTGGCGCTCGCGACCCTCCAGCAGCGACACCACCAGCGCAGCGCAGAAAGCGTCGCCGGCGGCGGTGCCGTCGACGGCCCGCACGCGCGGCGGCCTGGCCCGGGCGACCTCCCGCCCCCCTTCCAGGAGCGCGGCTCCGTCGGCCCCGAGGGTCAGCGCGACGAGCCCACCGTAGTAGCCGACCACGTCGTACTCGTAACTGTTGACGACCAGCAGGTCGGGCGCCAGTTCGAGCGGACCGCGCGCGGGCGCGGCGTTGAGGCAGAAGAACCGCGCGCCGGCCGCGGCAGCGGCGACCGCCTCGCCGGGGATCTCGAGCTGGCATATGACTGCGTCGGCGTCCCCCACCTCGACGTCGGGCGCCGCGAGGCGCCGGTTGGCTCCCGGCGCGACCACGATCACATTCTCACCAGCCCCGTCGACAAGAATCAAGGCCACCCCGCTCTCTCCTTCGTCCCGCACGACGCCCGAGCAGTCGACGCCCTCGCGCACGAGCGAGCGCAGCGAGAGGTCGTCGCGGCCGATCCGCCCGACGAACCGCACCGACGCCCCCATCCGCATTGCTGCGACTGCCTGGTTGGCACCCTTGCCGCCGGCTACGCGCTCGAACACCGCATCGGTGACCGTCTCACCGGGCCGGGGCAGGCGCTCGCAGCGGGCGACCAGATCGATGTTCGCCGAGCCGACGACGGTAATCCGAAGAACGCGCGCCACCGCCCTATTCTCCCTGCGTGAGCACAGGTCATTCGAAACCGAGGTCCCCCGAGCATTCCGAGCCACGCACCCGGAGCGGAGTGCCGGCGTGCGAGCTCGTCACGCCGGCACAAGCGCGCCTCGAGCGCGGGCGCCTCGCTGATCGTCCCTGCACAGGCCCATAGGCGGTATTCAGATGGATGACGTCGCCACCTTCCTGCATCTGCTCGGCGCGTTGCTATTCGTGTCGGGGATCACCGTCGCCGGAGCCGCATTCGAAACGGCGCGCCGCCGCAAGCAGCCGGCGGAGATCGCCGTGCTGCTGCAGTTGACGCTCCTGGGCGTGGCGCTGGTCGCCGTGGGCGGGGTCATGCTCCCGATCTTCGGACTGTGGCTGGTCCACATCGAGCACTACAGCTACGGCGCGGGCTGGATCGACGCGGCCATCGGCCTGTACGTGATCATGCTCGTCCTCGGCCATCTCGGCGCGCGGCGACCGCGCCGGGCCCGCCTGCTCTCAACGCGGCTGGCCAGCGAAGGCCTGCCCGTCAACGATGAGCTGCGCGCGTTGCTCGACGATCCCGTCTCGCGCGCGGCAAACTACGCGGCGCTGGCGCTCGTGCTCGCAATCCTCGTGCTGATGGTCTTCAAGCCGTGACCGCGCCCCGCTCCCAACAACAGCAACGCCGCCAGCTCCGCTGTAGCCGTGCGAGCGATCCTGATAGGTCGTGGAGCTTCATACCGAGGCCGAGGTAGAGCCGGCGCTCGACGTCGCGATCTCGCACGCATTGCTGCAGCGCGCCGCCCAGCAAGGAATCGGCTCGCTGAGGATCTGGCGCCCACGGCGCGCCGCGCTCTCGCTGGGACGGCTCGACATGCGCGATCCGGGGGCGCGAGCGTTGGCGGAGATCGCTCGCAGCGCCGGCTTGGAGCCGGTCGCGCGCCTCGCCGGCGGACGCGCCGCGGTCCTCGACTCCGGCTGCCTGTGCCTGGGATGGGCGCAGCCGGCCGCCGGCCTGCAGGATCCCGGCGGCCGCTACCGGTTCGTCGCCGGCGCGATCGTCGCCACCCTGATCGCGCTCGGGGTCGCGGCCGAGGTCGCCGCGACCGAAGGTGAGTGGTGCCCGGGAACATGGAGCGTGCGGGGGCCGGCCGGAAAGCTCGGCGGCCTCGCTCAGCGCGTGATCCGCGGCGCTGCCTGGAGCGAGGCTCTGCTCGTGATCGAGCGGACGCCGGCGTGCAAAGAGGTCGCCGAGCGCGTCCACAAAGTGCTCGAGATCCCATGGCGCGAGGAGGCGCAGGGGGAGCTGCGGCCACTGCTCGCGGGCGAGGCCGACGTGCACGACGCGCTTGCAACGGCGCTGGCGGCGCAGCTGCGCCGCCGTTGGCCGGCCCTCCGCGTCGGGCCGCTCCCAGCGGGCCTGCGCGCGCAGGCGCTGGCGTTACGCGCTGACCACCAGGTCCCTCAGGGCTCGCGCAACGATCAGGGACCGTTCAAGAATTGGTGAGCGGAGTTGACGAGGTGGCTGGGGCTGTCTGCCGTCGCGGGCTCGGCCCGATAATACCGGGAGTATTGAGCACAGCCGGCGGCGCCAGGCAGCCGGATGACTCGGGCGCAGCCCGTTCCGGCGAGGCCGGCTGCCGAGCGGGCCGCCGGCCCGAGCAGACGCCGTCAAAACGCTCAATAATTGTTGCCCGGGCCCGCTTGCGACTCTCACAGATCCACGCCGACCAGAGTCGGCTCGGGGCGCAGCGAGACGCCGAACACGCGCTCGACTCCGTCTCTCAGCTCGCGGGCAAACGCGATCAGCTCTGCGGTGGTGGCGCCGCCGCGGTTCACCAGCGCCAGCGTGTGCTTGCCGGAGACCCCGACCCGCCCGTCGCCATATCCGCGGTGAAAGCCCGCCTGCTCGATCAGCCACGCCGCGGAGGTCTTCACACGCCCGTTGCCGTCGGGCCACGCCGGCGGCCCGATTGCGTCCCCGAGACGCGCAGCGACGCGGCGCTCGAGCGCCAACAGCTGCTCGGACGTGAGAATCGGGTTGACAAAGAAGGAGCCGGCGCTGACCGAGTCGGGGTCCGCGGGGTCGAGGACCATCCCCTTGCGTCGGCGCAGCGCCAGCACGGCTTCACGGACCTCGGACAGGGGCGGCCGCGCGCCCGGCGTGACCGCGAGCGTCCGAGCCAGCTCCGCGTAGCGGATCGGCTGGGCGTACGGCGAGCGCTCGAGCAGGAGCGTCACGGCAAGTACCACGCGGCGCTCGGATCGCCGCAACGCGCTCGAGCGGTACGAGAACGCACAGTCCGCCGGTGTCAGCTCTGAAACCGATGCGGCGCTCGGGTCGTACGCGCGCACTGACATGATTCGCTCAGCCACCTCCTGCCCGTAGGCGCCGACGTTCTGGATCGGCGTAGCACCCGTCGACCCGGGAATTCCCGACAAGCACTCGATCCCGGTCAGTCCTTCGGCCACGCAGCGAGCGACGAGCTCGTCCCACGTCTCACCGGCGGCGACGTCGAGCGCCACCCGCTCGCCTGCGCCCCTGGCTGCCACGCCGCGCGTCGCGACGCGAACGACCGTGCCGCCGAAGCCCTCGTCAGCGATCACCAAGTTCGACCCGCCCGCGACAACGAGCACGGGGGCGCCCGCCGCTTCGGCGCCGGCGACCGCCTCGACGAGCTCATCGGCGGTGGCGGCCTCCAGCAGCCGGCGCGCGGGACCGCCGAGGCGCAAGGTCGTCAGCCGGGATAGCGGCACGTCGTGGCGTGCTTGCATCGCGCGGGAAGCTTGTCGCTACGCTCCGCGTGAGGCTGTGGCACCGATCAGCTCGTGGACATAGCCGAGCTTGTCGATCACCGCCGGCGCGAGCGTGAACGGATACAGGTCGCCGAGGCCCATGCTGCGATTGACCGCATTGAGCGCGTAGGTCAGGGGCAGCCACGACGCGACCAACGAATCGATCGAGTCCGCGCCCGCATCGACCTCGGGGACGCTCGTAAGCGCCGGATCGTCGATCGGATCGGGACCGGCCACGACGAGTCCGAACGCCCCCGCCGTCTGCAGCGTGTCGCGAATGTGAAGGTAGTGCGCGAACGTCTCCGCCCAGTCCTCCCACGCGTGCATCGTGGCGTATGCGCTCACGTAAGACTGCTCCCAGTCCGGCGGCGGCCCGTCGGCGTAGTGGCGCTCCTGCGCGGCGGCATAATCGGCGCGCTCGTCGCCGAACAGCCCCCGGCACCGACCCAGGGCGGCTGCGTCGCGCTCGACCAGCAGCGGCCAGTAGTAGTGCGCGATCTCGTGTCGGAAGTGGCCGAGCATCGTGCGGTACGGCTCGCCGAGCTCCGCGCGCCGCTGTTCGCGCCGGACGTCGTCGGATTCTGCAAGGTCGATCGTGATCACCCCGTCCTCGTGCCCGGTCGACACGGGCTCGACGGCGCTCGACAGCAGGTCGAAGCGCAGCCGCTCCCCTGCGACAGGCAACCCGAGGTCCAACAGCTCGAACAGCAGCCGGCGTTTGGCCGACTCGGCCTGCGCGAATGCCGCCATCGCCTGCAGATCGCCGTCCGCAGGTCGCATTCGCGTCAACCTGCACGAGCTGCACAGCGCCTCGGCGTCGCTTTGCGAGAGCATCCAGTTGCAGCTCGCAAGCTGGGTGTTGGCACAGCGGCGCAGACCGTCATCGGCGCCATCCGGGTCGCTCAGCGAGATCAGCTCGAGCCGACTCTCCACGAACCCCAGCGGCGTGCCGCAGCGCAAGCAGACGCTGTTCTCGAAAAACAACAGCTGACCGCAGTGTCCGCAAGCGAATGCACGCACAGGCCGAGTCTTATCGCATCAGCGCGCGGGGCGTTCGTTGCACCGCTGGCCCGCGCTGTGCTTTGGCAGATCCGGGATTGGGCGTTGCCACGACGTTCCTGCCGAAATTCCTTCTGCGCGTTCAAGAATTAGCGCTCGGAACTGACGAGTGGCTGGGCGTGTCTGGCGCCGCCGGCTCGCCGCGATAATACCGGGCGTATTTGAACCGCGAGCCGGTGGCGCCAGGCAGCCGGACGACTCGGGCGCGGCCCGTTCCGGCGAGGCCGGATGCCGAGCGGGCCGCAAGCCCGAGCAGACGCCGTCAGAACGAGCGGTAATTCTTGAACGCGCCCTTAGTCAGGTCGTACTGACCAACAGTTTGCCGAAATTAGGTCCAATATGTCTTTGGCTGGATTCCCGGGACTTACCAGAGCACTACTAAGTCCCACCGCTCAAGACCCGCCATAGATCGTCATCCGACGAGCAGCTCCCCTCCTCGGTGGGGCGTGACGACCAGCATGCTGCGCTGCGCGCGCTCGCTCTGCGGCCGGAGGGGGCGCAGGCGCAGCGGCGCGGCGACCCGCAGCACCTCCCGCATCTCCATTTCGGCGAACGGGGCTCCAGCGCAGCGGCGCACGCCGCCGCCGAACGGGATCCACGACATCGAGTTCGGCGCCGGGCGCTCGAGCCAACGCTCCGGCCTGAACGCGCTCGCCGCGGGCCAGAGATCTTCGCGTCGCAGCGCGAGCCACAGGCATGCCGCGACCTGGACTCCCGCGGGCACTGTCCGGCCGGCGATCCGCGCCGGCTCCAGCAACAGGCGCGGGGCGATCGTCAGCGCAGGGCGCACTCGCAGCACCTCTTTGACGACCGCATCCAGATACGCCGGGTCGTCCTCCCCGAGCCGCGCGTGGACTCCGGGATGACGCGCGAGCCGTTCGAACGCCCAGGCCAGTGAAGCCGCCGTGCTGTCGTGCCCGCCCACCAGCAGCGCCACGAGCTGATCGCGCAGCTGCCGGTCAGACGGTGGCGTGCCGTCCACGTCGCGCTGCTCGAGCAGCAGTGATAGCACCGAATCGCCCGTGACGGCGAGCCGACCGTGGTGAAGGCCTGCGCTCGCGGTCAGAGGTCCCGCTGGGTCGTCCGCTTCTGCGTCGATCCGATCGGCTCGCCCGCGCGACTGGTCCAGAAGCTCGGCGCGCCGGCGGGCGACGAGCGAAAGCAGCAGGGCGTCGAAGCGCTCGACCACGACCCGAAAGCGCCCCCACGGGCTGCGCGGACCGAGATCCCGCTGCACGAGCGCCATCGCGAGCATCCGCGGCAGCGATCGGACGCCTCGCAGAGTGTCCTCGATCACGTCGCGCAGCTCGAGTCCCTCCCGCTCGCCGCTGGCGCCGAACACCACTTGCAGAATGATCTCGAGCGTGAGCTTGCGCATCCGCTCGAGCGCGATCACGCGCCCGCTCCAGCTCGCGAGCTCGGTGCGGGCCAGCTCGGCGACGATCGGCGCCAGCGCCCGCATCCGCTCGCCGTGGAACGGGCCTACCAGCAGCCGCCGCTCGCGCAGATGCTCGTCCCCATCGAGCACGAGGATCGAGTGCGGGCCCGCGAACGGGCGCAGGAACTCCCAGCTCTGCCCTGCCGGCGCAATCGCCGGGTCGAGCCGGAAGATATCGCGGACGGCGTCAGGAGCCGAGAACAGCACCATCGGCTCGTCGGCCCAGTACGTGCGGATCGTCACCGGGTCCCCGAAGCGAGCGTGGACACGCGTCATGAACCCTGCCGGCCGCGTCATCCAGCCGATCGTCTGCCACAGGGCTGGAGCGCGCGGACCGGGCGGCAGATCCATCACCGCGATCCTACGCGCTGGCGGCCGGCTTCGCGCGCCGGACCGCCGGGAGGAGATCCTCCGGGCGGCGCGGATAACCGGCAGCGCGGCTCGCGCGCTCAGACGGCGATCTCGGGCTGTGCGCCCTCGCCGACGACGAACTGCATGACAGGCACGTCGAGCTCGCGTCGTAGGCGGTCGAGCTCACCTCGCTCCTGCCACGTCTCGCGTTCGCGCGCATGCGTGACGACGATCACGTTGTCGGCGCCGAAGTCGCGCAGCTCATCCTCGATCGCGGTCGTCGGCGTCGGGTCGCCGACCTCGCCTCGAGCGTCGATGCCCTGCTCCCGCGTCCACGTCAGGGAGCGCTGCAGCCTGGCGCGCGCCTGCGCCAGCTCGCGGTCGATGTCAGACAAGCCGTGGTGGACGTGAGAAGAGAGGACCGGAGCGAGCACATCGACCTCGACACGGTCGGCGCCGTCGCCGACAATCGCCTCGCGCAGCCCGGCGCCAGAAAGCGGCTCGTTGGCGATCACCAGCACGTGTCGCGTCCCGGGGGCGGGCCCGTGCGAGTGGGGCTCGCGCGCAGCATTGCGCAGGACCGCCGGGCGGTCGCCTGCGCCGGCGTGGAGATACGCGATCGCAGCCAGCAGCGTGACCAACGCCAGCACGCCGACACCTATCAGCGGCTTGGTCAACACTCCGATCGCGATGGCGACGCCGATCGCCGACGCGCCGGCCATCGTCAACCGGAACGCGTCGGATTCTGATTTGACGGGTGCACGCATAACCGCCACGCTACGCCGAGCCGGCCGCGAATTCATGCGGATAAAGCCGACATCTCTGATGTGGCTTTTCCGGTCGCGATCGCACAGCGCCGCTTAGGGCCCGTTCAAGAATTAGCGCTCGGAACTGACGAGTGGCTGGGCGTGTCTGGCGCCGCCGGCTCGCCGCGATAATACCGGGCGTATTTGAACGGCGAGCCGGTGGTGCCAGGCGCGTTCAGACGCCGTCAGAACGAGCGGTAATTCTTGAACGGGCCCTTAGGGCCCGCCCCGGGCCGGCGAATGCCGCATGGTGAACCGCTTGCCCGCCCGGTGGCGCTCACCCGAGCTCGACGATCCGTCCGATCAGCAGCTCGAAGAAGCGTTCGGTGTCGATCTCGACCGCGACGTGGCAATTGGGCTGCCACCCCGCCACCCCCCACCGATCGACGTTCGTTCGCCCGCGCGACAGCTCAGGGCCGGTATCGATCGCGACGCCGCAGTGCCTGGTCTGCACGAGCGCAGAGTCGATCACGTGCGCCACCGCGACCGCGTCGTGCACGGGCGCACCGTTGGAGCCGTAAGTACGGCGATGGTATTGGCCGTAGAAGCGGTAAAGATCGGCGACAAGCCTGCCGCCGGCGCCGGCGCCGGCCAGCCGCTCGGCATGGGCCGGCGTCATCAGCGCCCGGTTGGTGACGTCGAGCCCGACCATCGTCAGCTCCAGGCCGCTCGAGAACACGCGCTGCGCCGCTTCGGGATCCGCCCAGATGTTGAACTCCGCGGCCGGCGTCACGTTTCCCTCGCCGATCGCCCCGCCCATCAGCACGATCCGACCCAGCCTGGACTCGAGCTCGGGGTAGCGCGCGAGCAGCAGCGCAACATTGGTCAGCGGCCCGGTGGCGATCAGCGTCACCGGCGCCGGGCTCGTCGCGATGGTGCCCGCGATCCAGTCGATCGCGTGCCTGCGATCTGGTTCGCGGGCCGGCGGCGGCAGATCGGGACCGTCCAGGCCGCTGTCACCGTGCACGCCGGCGGCGACGTGCGGCTCGCGCACGATCGGACGCGGCGCGCCGGCGGCAACCGGCAAGTCGTCGCGCCCCAGGTGGTCCAGCACCCGGATCGCGTTGGCGGTTGTCTTCGCCAGCGTCTGGTTGCCGGCCACCGTGGTCACGCCCAGCAGCGCGAGCTCTGGGCTGGCGAGCGCGAGCAGCAGCGCGATGGCGTCATCGTGGCCCGGGTCGCAGTCGAGAATCGTCGGGATCGGCGGCAATGGCGCGGTCTGCGAACTCTAACGAGCGATCCTCATACCGCCGAGTGCTTGGGAACGGGAATGGGAATGATCACGTGGATTCGCGCATCCATGCCCGAATCCCGGGGCGCGCGAGCGCTCGTCGGTACGAATCTGTTCATCGATCGACATTGGGGATAGGCTTGGGCCAGAGGAGACCGAACTAAGGATGTCAGAGGGTGTCGAATCGCATCTCGTATGAGAATGGAAGTTCGAGCACGCCACTGATCGGCGAGACGATCGGCGAGAACCTGGATCGGATCGCCGCGACCCACGCCGATCGTGAGGCGCTTGTCGTCTGTCAACAGGGTCTGCGTTGGACCTACGGGCAGTTCGCCGCACACGTCGACCGGCTAGCCCGCGGTCTGGTCGCGATCGGCTTGCGTCCCGGCGATCGGATGGGGATCTGGGCGCCCAACTGCGCAGAGTGGGTGCTGGTCCAGTACGCGTCCGCGAAGGCCGGCGTGATCCTCGTCAACGTCAACCCCGCCTACCGCACATCCGAGCTCGAGTACGTGCTCAAGCAGTCGGGCTGCCGCGTGCTGATCGCCGCGCAGGTATTCAAGACGTCCGATTACGTCGCGATGGTCGCCGAGGTCGCGCCGCGGTGCGCAGCGCTCGAGCGGACGCTGTTCTTGGGGAGCGAGGAATGGGCGCAGCTGCTCGCTGCCGGCGAGGATGAGATCGCGCTCCCGATCGGGCTGCAGTTCGACGATCCGATCAATATTCAGTACACGAGCGGCACCACGGGCTTTCCAAAAGGCGCGACGCTCACACATCACAACATCATCAACAACGGCTTCTTCATCGGCGAGGCGTGCCGCTACACCAGTGGGGACCGGGTCTGCATACCGGTGCCGTTCTATCACTGCTTCGGGATGGTGCTCGGCAACCTCGCGTGCACGACGCACGGGGCGTGCATCGTGATTCCAGCGCCCTCGTTCGAGCCCATCGCGACGCTGACCGCGGTGCAGGCGGAGCGCTGTACGTCGCTCTACGGCGTGCCGACGATGTTCATCGCGGAGCTGGACCTGCCGGAGTTCGACGAGTTCGATCTCAGCTCGCTGCGCACCGGGATCATGGCGGGCTCTCCGTGCCCGGTGGAGGTGATGCGCAAGGTGATCGACCGCATGCACATGTCCGACGTGACGATCTGTTACGGAATGACCGAGACATCGCCGGTGTCGACGCAGAGCGGTCCCGACGACGACCTGGAGCACCGCACCTCGTCCGTCGGCCGGGTCCATCCGCACGTCGAGGTCAAGATCGTCGATCCGATCGAGGGGCAATGCGTGCCGCGCGGCAAGCCGGGCGAGCTGTGCACGCGCGGCTACAGCGTGATGCTCGGCTACTGGAACGATTCCGAGCAGACGGCGACGGCGATCGATCGGGCCGGTTGGATGCACACCGGAGATCTCGCGACGATGGAAGAGGACGGCTACGTGAACATCGTCGGGCGTTCGAAGGACATGATCATCAGGGGCGGAGAGAACGTCTATCCGCGTGAGATCGAGGAGTTCCTCTACACGCACGCGGACGTAAGGGACGTTTCGGTCGTGGGGGTGCCCGACGAGCGTTACGGCGAGGAGATCGCCGCGTTCGTCGTCGCGCGCGCCCCCGGCGCGGTCGATCTCGATTCCGTGCGCGAGTTCTGCGACGGAAGGATCGCGCATTACAAGATCCCGCGCTACGTGATCGCGGTCGACGAGTTTCCGATGACGGTCACGGGCAAGATCCAGAAGTTCAAGCTGCGCGAGCAGGCGATCGAGGAATTGCGCCTGCAGCGCGCGATCGTTGACACCGCATAACGGGGTGCTTGCGATACCGATACGACGCAATGACGCGGGGCGGACCGGACGCGAGCTAATACGCATATCGTGGATGCGTGCGCCCACGTTTCTCACTCGCGCCGCGATACGTAGTTTCGCTCGCCCAAACTACGGGGTTGGGCGCTTGACGGCACGCTCCCGGCCTGCGATTAGTTCAAAGTATTAATCGAGAATCGAGGCTTCAGCAGCGTTCCTATCTCGGTATAAAGATGAGCGATGCGATCTTGGAGTCCAAGACAGCGAGCCTGCACGGCCGCTTGGTGAGCTACGTCGAGGCCGGCTCCGGCCCGGTGCTGCTGCTGATCCACGGGATGGCGGGCACGTACGAGAACTGGGTGGCGGTGATCGAGCTGCTGTCGCGCCGCCACACGGTGATCGCGCCAGACCTCCCCGGGCACGGCTCCTCTGCGCCCGGAGCCGGCGATTACTCGATCGCCGCACACGGCATCTGCCTGCGTGATCTGCTTGTCACGCTCGGCCACGAGCGCGCGACGCTGATCGGCCACTCACTCGGCGGCGGGATTGCGATGCAGATGTCGTTCCAGTTCCCCGAGCTCGCCGAGCGCCTCGTGCTGGTCTCCAGCGGCGGGCTCGGCCGCGAGGTCAGCGCGCTCCTGCGCGCCGCCGCGCTGCCCGGCGCGGGGCTGTTCATCGCCGCGACGGCAAGGACGGCGACGGTCGCCGGAACCGCCGTCGGCCAAGGGCTGGCCGCCGTCGGGCTGCGTCCCAACGCCGATGTCGCCGAGGTCGCCCGCGGATACGCGTCGCTCGCAGACGCCCACCGGCGTAGCGCGTTTCTCGCCACACTGCGCTCGGCGATCACGACCCGCGGCCAGGCGATCGATGCGCGCGACCGGCTCTACTTGGCCGACGGCATTCCGGTGTTGATCATCTGGGGGGCGCGCGACCCGATCATCCCGGTCCGCCACGGCCGGCATGCGCACGAAGCAATTCCCGGCAGCCGCCTCGAGATCTTCGACGGCGTCGGGCACCTCCCGCAGCTCGAGGCGCCGGGACGGTTCGTCGCCGTGCTCGAGCGCTTCCTGGAGGAGACCGAGCCGGCGCAGTTCGACGCCAGCGACTGGCGCGCCCTGTTCCGCGGCAACGGTCAGCTCAAAGCGGAGGGCGGCCACGGATAGCCCGAGGACAGGTATGGATGGATCGCCGAGCGCAGGTACGGATGCCAGAGGACAGGCATCGATAGCTGACAGCAGGCATGGATAGCTGACGACAGGCACGGATAGCGGCTGCCGGGCCGGGCGCAGCCGCGATGCGCTCGCACCGATCGCAGACCCGCCCGAGTCGCGGTAGGAGGTATAACTGCGGTGCACGCGGGTTCGCCCTCAGGCGAGGGTGGGACATGGGGTCGCGCGCAAAGTACCAGCCCACCGGGAGGCACGATGATCTATCAAGCCCGTCGCGCGATCGGCACCGCAGCGCTCGCGTCCGCGGTGGGGTCCGCTTCGCCGCTCGCGTCGACCGCCGCACGAGCACAGGCCAGCGCCTTTCTCGCGGTTGCCGGCGATCCGCAGGTCGACGGCGTCTTCATCGATCCATGGTCTCGCGGAGGCTGATCGAGCCCTCGGGGCGCGTCTGGCAGGGGTCGCGACTGTGACGCCTTGAAGCGCCCGCACCGGTCCGATGTGAGCTTCGACTCCTACCGAAGCCCAGATGCGGAGACGCTGCTGATCTCGCGCCAGCTGCGTCGCTCGGATCGCGGCCAGCGGCTGCTGATCACGGAGGCGGTCGCCGCCGCCGTGTTCGTCACCTGCGCTGCGGCGCTCGCCGCGCTGGCCCGCTCACCCCGTCCGTTCTCGGCAGCGAGCCCCGCGGTCGCGATCGTCGCGTACATGGTCGCGCTGCGAGTACGGTTTCCGGTCGGCAGCGCGTGGACCCCGCCGACGCAGCTGGTGTTCGTGCCGATGCTGTTCATCCTGCCGACGCCGTTCGTGCCGCTGATCGTCGCGGGTCTTGCGATCGCCGACCAGCTCCCGCAGATTCTGCGCCGGAGCACGTATCCCGCGCGGGTGCTTGCACGAATCGGAGATTGCTTCTTCGCGCTCGGTCCGGCGCTCGTGCTGGTCGTGTTCGGCGATGACCACGAGGTGGTGTGGTCGCGCTGGCTGGTGCTGGTGCTCGCGCTGGTCGCCTACATCGCGTTCGACGCCGGCGCCGGCCTCTCGCGCACATGGTTAGCCGAGCGGATCCCCCCGTCCGCGCAACTGCCGATGGTGTGGCTGTACGTGACCGACGCATGTCTCTCATGCGTCGGCCTGATGATCGCCGCCGCAGCCGCCCAGCGTCCGGGACTGGTGCTGCTGTCGCTGCCGCTCGTCGGGCTGATGTGGCTGTTCGCACGCGAACGCCAGCAACGCCTCGACCACGTGCTCGAGCTGAGCGCGGCGTACCGCGGGATGGCATTGCTGCTGGGCGCGATCGTCGAAGCCGACGACCTCTACACCGGCATGCACAGTCGCGAGGTGGTCGAGCTGTCGCTGGTGATTGCCGATGATCTCGGCCTCGAGCCGAGCCGGCGCCGGCGCCTCGAGTTCGCCGCCCTGCTGCACGACGTCGGCAAGATCAGGGTTCCGAAAGAGATCATCAACAAGCCGGGCAGGCTCGCACCGTTCGAGCTGGACATCGTCCGCCGACACACGATCGAAGGCGAGCAGATGCTCGCGCAGGTGGGCGGTGCGCTGGCCGGCGTCGGACGGTATGTCCGCTGGACCCACGAGCATTTCGACGGACACGGCTACCCCGATGGCATAGCCGGCGAGC
>Ga0335081_10011993_pt1 | contig 14037 bp, 10 predicted proteins | sample Lox_Sample_35_FD_206713 | JGI IMG/M metagenome (GOLD analysis project Ga0335081, IMG submission 206713) | Soil microbial communities from Loxahatchee National Wildlife Refuge, Florida, United States - Lox_Sample_3.5 | ecosystem: Environmental > Terrestrial > Soil > Wetlands | place: USA... | reverse complement strand
AGTGGCCTGCCACCATAGCCAGCAGGAAGGTGAGGCAGAGCCCCAGAACGGAGCGCGGCAGGTTGGGCGGGCGGCTCTCCGCCCACGCGCCCAGAGCGATGGCAATGGAAGTAAGGGTGGCTACGCCGAGGGAAAGCAGGCCGGCCGCGGCGGCCGGATGGCCCAACAACATCAGGCAGACGGCGCCCTGCAAACCGGCGGAGACGGCCAGGGCAGGCGCCAGGTGGCGGGGCAGCGCGTCCATCGAGAGTTCGCCCGCGCGCAGCACCTTGATGTCCGACCAGGCGGTAAAATCCGCGGCTTCCGAGGTGGTGCAGAGCAGGCGCGTGGCGCCCATTACCAGTACGACAGCCGCAGTTACACCTGCCGGATTCAACGGAAGCAGAATCGCAGGGGCGTACCACACACCGGCGCCGGCGACGCGGAAATTAGCCGGAAGAACATCTACGCGGCTCAAATGGCGGACCACCATGCGCAATAGGAACACAACCAGCACGGCCCAACCGAGAGCCAGCGAACCCACCACCCATCCCTGAAGCAGGCGCTGGAACAGCAAGGGCCCACCGTGGGGCACCACCAGCCACGCCGTGGCAGCGAGGCCGGCAACATGCGCCCAGGATTCCAGGCGCTGAAGCAGGTGGCGAGGCAGCGAAAGAGCCCGCACGGAACTAAGACGCTCGGCCTCAGGCCAGAGTTCCGGGGAGAAGCTTTCAGATGTCAGCTTTACAGCACTCGGCCAAGATCGCTATTTTGGCAAATTCACCGTCAATCCGGTCTCTTTGTTCAGCCGGTCGGTCAACTCGCGATCCACCAGCGAGAGCGAAACTTGATTGTGTACGTTGCCGGACGTGAAATAGTGCAAAGTCGAACCATCCACCCAGTAAGCCACGGCGGAGTAGATGGTGTGGTCGCGCAGAGCGATCAGGTAATGCGCAGGCTCGGCGCCGGAGTTGTCCTCCTGCTGCGGCGGCTCAGGCCCATACGCCGATGCGGGCGGTCCGGGCGGCGCGGGCGGAGCGCCGACGGCGCCTGGAATGCCGATATTGATGATGATGGGCGCGGCCGAAGACGGCGCTGCGGAAGGTTGCGGCGGCACAGCCCCATACTGGTCTGTATAGGCGCCGGCGGAGGAATCGTAATTGCCGACGTAAACCGGGTATGGATACGAATAAATAAAGCCGCCCGTGCCGCGGTAGGAGCGGTTGTAGCTGGAGCTATAAGGAACGCGGAGCTGCGGCCCCCCACCGGCCGGATAAACCGGATTGTATGGAAACCGCGTAAGGCCGGGATAGTTTCCCGGCGTTCCGGCGGGGAATACGACACTTGGGGGTCCACCGGTTATGTAAGGCGTAGCGCTGCCGCGATACTGGGCAAACAAAGCGGCGGCACAGACCAAAGCAATGCAGAACCCTTTGAGAGCTCGCATAAGGATCTCCTGCCTTGATTGTATCAGCGAAGTCCCGATCCAGCGGGGCTGGCTGGGTGTAGCAGGCGGTTTCGCCTGCCGCTACGAGTTCGGCGGCGGAACCGCCTGCCCTACCTTCACCCGCGCGCCAGGCCCGAGGCGGAACAGTTTGGGTCCCAAAGGGTTTCCTGCTGGCAAATCACGTGCGAGGACCAGCGGCTCCAGACGAACAGCGCGTCACTCAGCCGGTTCAGGTAGCGGATGGCTTCCGGCGGCACGCTCTCCACGCGGGCGAGCGAAACCGTGGTACGTTCGGCCCGGCGGCAAACGGCGCGGCAAACGTGCAGGGCTGCGTTCAGCGGGCCGCTGCCAGGAAGCACGAACGACCGCAGCGGCTGCAGTTCCGCGTTTATCTTATCCATCTCGCGCTCCAGTTGCACCACTTCGGCGTCGGTAATGCGCGCCTGACCGGGATGAACGTCTTCCGGCAGGGTGGCCAGGATGGATCCCAGGTTGAACAGTTCGTGCTGCACGCGCATGAGGACGGGCACCAGCGGCCACACGCGGCCGTTGCGGTCGGTCATCTCTTCGGCCAGGGCGCGCGCCGCTCCCACGAATGAGTTCAGCTCGTCCACCGCGCCGTAGGCCTCGATGCGCGGCCCGTCTTTGGCCACACGCTGGCCGCCCGCCAGGCTGGTTTCACCCTGGTCGCCACCCCGCGTGTAGACGCGATTTATGGCGAGGCGGGGTGTGTCGAACTCCTTGAATTCTTCGTGGCTCATATCTTCATTTTGCTCTACACTGAGTCAGTAAGCGATGGGTATTCGAAAACACATCCGGGCCGCGATGATGCTATCGCTGGCCATCAGCGGAGCGCTTGCTCCGGTTAACGCCGCCGACAGCAAGCCGGATCGCAAGAAATCGCAAGCCGCCTACCAGGCCGGGCTGCGCGCCGATGCGGCCGGCCGTCGCGATGATGCGATCGGGGATTACTCCGAGGCGATTCAGGCGGACGACACTTTTGCCGCCGCCTGGCGCGCGCGCGGCAAGGATTATTTGGATGCCGGCGAGCGCGACAAGGCGGGGCCCGACCTGGAGAAAGCGGTCGCGCTCGCGCCCGCCGACGCCCCTTCTTATGCTTTGCGCGCGGACTACTACCTGGCCGCCGGGCAACCCGAGCGGGCCATCCAGGACTACTCCGCGGCTATCGGCCTGAAAATGGAGCGCACGGAAGTCTATAACGGCAGGGGCAACGCCCACGCGGCCTTGCTGCAATACGAGCAGGCCATCGAGGATTTCTCCGAGGCCATCAGGCTGCGGCTGGACAATCCCGAGCCCTATAAAGGGCGTGGCATGGCGCTGGCGGCATTGCGAAAGTTTCGCGATGCCATAGAAGATTTCGATAAGTGTCTGGCCGCGCGGCCCGATTACCAGACGGTTTATGTGGAGCGCGCGCTGGCGTGGTCGGGCGCGGGGGAATTCGACCGCTCGCTGCAGGACCTGAACACCGCGCTGCGCCTGCGGCCCCAGGACGTGCGCGCGCTGCGCGTGCGCGGGGCAGTGAAGGAGATGTTGCACGACGATGATGGCGGGGTGGCCGACTACGGCGAGGCCATTCTCCTGGACCCGGGAGATGTGCGGCTGTACCTGGCGCGCGGCGAGGTGTACGCGCGTTTGCAGAAGCACCAGGACGCTCTGGCCGACCGCGAAAAGGCGGTAGAGCTCGACCCCAAAAACCCGGCGGCGCTGATCGCGCGCGGGGGATCGTTCCATGCGCTGGGACAACATGAGAGGGGGCTGGCGGACCGCACGGAGGCGATCGGGCTGGACCCCATGTCTCCGCTGGGGTGGAAGGCGCGTGGCAACGCTTATTATCTGCTGGGCCGCTATGACGAAGCGCTCACCGACTTGAAGCACGCCCTGGATTTGCAGCCGACGGACCAGGAAACAGCGCAACTGGCGGCCCTAACCGAAGCCAGGGTGCAGGAAGTTGTCGCCCAGGCGCTGTCCAAGGAGAAGCAGCCGGATACGGTGACGGTGAAGCTGCCGGGCCAGGAGAGTGCCGCAGCCGAGGAAGCCCAATCGGAGTCCAAGCCGGTGGAGACGGCCGCACCTGCGCCGGCCTTGAAACCGGAGCCGAAGCCGGCGGCCGAAACGCAGCCGAAATGGCCTGTCATGGCGGAGGATTTGAAGCCAGCGGTCAAGCCGGAGCGGAAAGCGCCGGCGTTGCCGGAATTGAAGCCGCCGGTCAAGCCGGAGCCGAAGCCGGCGCCGCCCAAAGTGGCGGCGGCAAAGCCGGGTGCGGCGCCTGTCCCCGGAGAGACAGCCGCGGTTTCGCACGGAGCGGCCTTCTATCATGCGCACGGGCGCGAGTTGATTCAGCAGGAGAAATTCGCCGAAGCCATCGAAGCCCTGACGCAGGCCATTCAGCTCAATCCCGCCATGCCCCTGGCCTTCAACGCGCGCGGATACGCCCACTTCCGGCTGAAGCAGTTCCCGGAGGCGATTGCGGATTTCGACCAGGCGATCAAGCTCGAACCCCAATACGCCAACGCCTATCTCAACCGCGGCTCGGCCAAACGTGCCGCAGGCGATAAAACCGGCGCCGACGAAGACACGGCTAAGGCGCGCGAACTGACGGAGGCGAAGAAGTAAACGCGTTTTTTGCCTATCGCACCCGTTCGAACCGCAGATTCCACAAGCGGGCGCGGTGAAGCTCCAGGGTTGTCACATGGCCTGCGGGATCGCGTACGAAATCGAGCGACCATGGACCAACCGCGAAACGGTCCGGCGCCATCCCGTCGAGTGGAATCTTCCAACCGGCGGCGGTGGTGAGCAGCAGAATGCCGCCATCCGGAACCATACGGAACTCGGCTCCGGCATCCTGGCTACGATAATCACCCGCGAAATCGGCCAGCCGACCGGGCGGTCCGGCGGGCAGACGGCGATAAACCACCGGACGGCCGCCCTCCCACTGCAGCTGGAATCGGTCGCGGTCGAGCCGCGTGAGGAGCAGGCGGAAACCGCCGCCATCGTCGAAAACCAGCCGGTGACGGCCAAACGGCACGAGTTTGTGCGTCTCTTGGGCCATCGAGATCGAGAGCCCGTCCACTGCGCTCCAGGCGTGCAGCAGCCAGCCCTGGCGCGACTCCCAGACGCCGTCCAGCTCCGGCCAGCGGCTGGTGGCGTACGCGATGGCGGACGGCACGCGCGGCCTGCGCAGCTTACCGCCGAGATAAACGGCTGCGATCTGGCGAGTGAGATTCTCGGCCGGAGCATCGCCGCGGTTGCAGAGGGCGATGGCGGTGAGATGCTGACGCGGGAACCGCGTCATATCCGAGCGATAACCGGGCAGTTCCCCATCGTGGCTGGCCACACGCAGGCCGCGGTATCGGCCCACGGTGAGGCCTGCCGCATAGGTAAGGCGCTCGCCGGAAGCGAGGCGGCCGGGAGTCTGCATGAATTCAAGGAAGCGCGGGCCGCCCACGCCGGCGGTATAGAAATTACGGTCCCATAGACGTAAATCGGCCAGCGTAGTGTAGACGCCGCCATCGCCGAGAGTGAGCGGCGGCGGGGCAGAGGCGCGGAATCGGCCGTCGGCGACGGCATAGCCCGGCGCGGCGCCGGCGGGCGGCGACGAGCCCGGATAGAAACCAGTGTGCGTCATGCCCAGCGGCCGGAAGAGACGGGCTGCCGAGAATTCGGCCAGCGGCATACCACTCAAGCGCTCGATGACGATGCCCAGCAGGATGTAGTCCGAATTGCTGTATTCGTAGTCGGTGCCGGGTGGGAAGTTGAGAGCGCTTTGCGCCGCAAGCAGGCGGAGATGGCCGGCGGCATCGAGCGGCTCGTTCAGACGGCCGGCAACTTCCAGCAGCGAGTCACGCAGGCCGCTGGTGTGGTGCAGGAGGTCGGCCATGGTGATGGCATCGGCATAGGCCGGCAGTTCGGGAAGGAAGCGGCGCACGGAATCGGCCAGGCGCAGTTTGCCATCGGCCACCAGGAAGTAAAGCGAAGCCGCGGTGAACTGTTTGCTGAGGGAGGCGACGTTGAAAGGCGTCTCGGGAGTAATGGGTTCGCGGGCTTCAAGATTCGCCATACCGAAGGCCGCCGTGTAGACGAATGCGCCGTTGCGGATTACGCCGACGGCGCAGCCGGGCCCGGAGGATGCGCGGAGCGCCGCCAGTAGCTGGTCGACGGCGGTGGTGGATTCGTCCGCCGAGAGCGGGGTCGCGAGCGCGGAAAGAAGCAGGAGCACGGACCCTCGGAGCGGCATTACGGGCATTGTAGCGGACCGGACCGGCCACGGTGACCGGCGGGCCGCGGAGACTACTTCAGCAGCGTGGAAGAGCGCCCGGCGAAATCCAGCACCCAGTTGGGGAAAATTCCCAGGAACAGCGTGCCGGCGGCCGGTAGAATCAGGGCGGCACGCAGGCCGGGGGAAAGCGGTTCGACACGCGCCGTGGCCTCGCTCGGGTCGCGCATGTACATCATCACCAGGATGCGCAAGTAGTAATACGCCGCCACCGCGCTGTTCAACAGGCCCAGCACGGTGAGCCACACCAGGTGCGATTCCAGCGCGGCTTTAAAAATGTAAAACTTTCCGAAGAAGCCGCCGGTGAGCGGAACGCCGATGAGCGAGAGCAGAAAGATGGAGAGCATGGCGGCCGTGAGCGGCTGCTTCTGCGCCAGGCCTGAAAAATCTTCCACGCTCTGGTATTGCTCGCCTTTGCCCGAAAGGTGGCTCACCACGGCGAAAGCGCCGATGTTCATCAAGGCGTAGGCGGCCAGGTAGAACATGGCGGCGGCCACGCCGGAATCGCGCCGCGCCGTGAGCGCCACCAGCACGTAGCCTGCATGCGCGATGGAACTATAAGCCAGCAGGCGCTTGACGTTGGATTGCAGCAGCGCGGCGAAGTTGCCGATGGTCATGGAAAGCAGCGCGGAACCCCAGATGAGCGGTTCCCAGCCGGGGCCGATCGGCTCGAATGCCGTCATGAAAATACGCAGGAAAACCGCGAAGGCCGCTGCCTTTGGACCGGCCGAAAGAAACGCGCTGATGGGCGTGGGCGCACCCTGGTACACATCCGGCGCCCATATCTGAAACGGCGATGCGGAGACTTTGAAGCCCAGCCCCACAAACATCAGCGCGGCCGACAGGCCGACGAAAACTTCCTTGGGCGCGTTCGGGCCCCCTAGCACGCCATGCACGGTGGAAAGATTAGTGCTGCCTGTGGCGCCGTAGATCAGCGCGATGCCATAGAGGAAGAATGCCGTGGCAAACGAGCCCAGCAGAAAGTATTTCAACGCGGCTTCGTTGGCGCGCTTATCGTCGCGGAAGTAGCCGGCCAGAATGTAGCTGGCGATGGACGAGATTTCCAGACCGATGAAAATGATGATCAGGTCGTTGGCCGAGGCCATGATGGACTGGCCCGCGATGGAAAACAGCAGCAGCGCGTGATATTCGCTGGTTTCGGCGTCCTGCCGGTCGAGAAACCGGAAGGACGGAAGAACCGTGAGAACTCCGACAACCATCACCAGCACGCGAAAGAAAGTGGCGAAGCCATCTATCGAGAGCATGCCGCCGAAGGCCGCCCCGGCTTGCGCGGTGAAAGCGTAGACGGCCGCCGCGGCGGCGGCCACCAGCGCCACCAGGCTCATGTTTCCGAAAAGGCTGGATGAGCGCTTGTGAACCAGCGGATCGAGCACCATCATCAACGTGGCGGCGACGGTGAGAATCGTTTCCGGCAGGAAGCGGATGAGGTCGGCGGAATGGAACGTAAAGTTAACGGGCATGGCCGTCCCCCGGGCGCTCGATTTGCACGCGGAAAGGAACGTTCACGTGAGTCTGGTCGAGCAGGCGCGCGTTGGTCTTGCCCACCGGGTCGAGAAAAGACTTGGAATAGACGCCCATCCAAAACATCATCACAATCAGGGGAGCAATGGCCGCCCATTCGCGCAGCTTGAGGTCGAACACGTGCGAGCGAACTTCGCCCGACGCCTCGCCATAGAAGACCCGCTGGTACATCCAAAGCATGTAGCAGGCGGAAAGAATCACGCCGATGGCGGCATAGATTGCCCAGGTGAAATTGGCCAGCGCGGCACCCTGCAGGACGAGAAACTCGCCCACGAAATTATTGAGCACGGGCAGGCCGATGCTGGCGAGGGTGGTGATCAGGAACGCCGTGGCAAGCCAGGGCGCGGTGGTGGCGACGCCGCCGTAATCCACGATTTCGAGCGAATGGCGCCGCTCGTAGAGCAAGCCAACCAGGAGGAACAGCGCGCCGGTGGAGATGCCGTGGTTCAGCATCTGGTAAACCGCGCCATCCATACCCAGTTGGGTAAACGAGAAGATGCCGAGCACGACGAAACCCAGGTGGCTCACCGATGAGTACGCCACCAGTTTCTTCATATTCGGCTGTACCATGGCCACCAGCGCGCCGTAAATGATGCCGATGATGGCCAGCACCGCAACCCAGGGCGCGCACTGGCGCGCGGCGCTGGGAAACAGCGGCAGGCAGTAATGCAGGATTCCGAACGTGCCCATCTTCAGCATGACAGAGGCCAGCATCACGGAACCGGCCGAAGGGGCCTCCACGTGCGCGTCCGGCAGCCAGGTATGCAGCGGGAACAGCGGCACCTTAATGGCGAACGCAATGAAAAACGCCAGGAAGAGCAGCATCTGTTCGGAAGACGTAAACGTGAGGCGGCCGCTCGCCAGTTGATCGAGAATTTCCGCATAGCCGAAGGTCTGCGTGCGGTTGTAGAGATAAATGATGGCCGCCAGCATGAGCATCGAGCCGGCCATGGTGTAGAGGAAGAATTTCACCGCGGCGTAGATGCGCCGCTCGTGCCCCCAGATGCCGATCAGGAAATACATCGGGACCAGGGAGATTTCCCAGAACACATAAAACAGGAACAGGTCCTGCGCGATGAAGACGCCCGCCAGGCCAAACTCGAGCAGCAGCAGGAAGGCGTAGAACTCTTTGGCGCGATTGCGGATGAAGTTCCAGGAAATCAGCACGCAGATGGGCGTGAGGAAAGTGGTGAGCAGCACCAGCCAGAGGCTCACACCATCGGCCGCGATGTGAAAGTGAATTTCGGGCGAAGCGATCCAGAGCAGGTCGACGGTGAACTGGTCGCCGGCCGCGCCGCGATCGAAATAGAACGGCAGCGCGAGCGAGGCCACGAAGGTGACGAGCGATAGCGCCAGCGCCCACGTGCGGCTGGCATGCTCCGAGGAACGCGGGATCGCGAGAGCCACCAGGAAGCCGGCTAGGGGCAGCACCAGAACCACCAGCAGCAGGTTCATCGCGTCACCCCCTCGGCTACACCCAGCGCCACAATCACCAGCACGCCTCCGAACGCCACCCAGGTGGCATAACTGCGCGCATTGCCCGATTGCAGCAGCCGGAGGGCACCGCCGATGCTCTTGGCGCGCGCACCCACACCGTTCACCATGCCGTCGATAATGCCGGCGTCCATGCCTTTCCACAGCAGCAGACGCGAGCCGCCCACCACCGGCTTCACCACCGCGGCATCGTAGATCTCATCCACGAAGTACTTGTTGTAGACCAGCGTGTAAAGGCCTCGAAGACTGGAAGCGATGGCGTCCGGAATACCGGGCCTTGCGACATACATCACGTACGCCAGCAGAATGCCCAGCAGCCCGGCGCCGCTGGCGATGGCCATCAGTCCGAAATCTTCCGGCATTTCCAGGGTGGGAAAGATCGTGCCCAGAAATTCGGGAATTTTGAACAGATAGCCGCCAGCCAGCGAAAGCACAGCCAGGATCACGAGGGGCACCAGCATCACCCGCGGCGATTCGTGCGGGTGATGCTCGCGGCCGCGATAGTCGCCGAAGAAGGTCATGAAGAACGCGCGAAAAACATAAAACGCGGTCATGCCGGCGGTGATGGTGCCCACCCAATACATCCAGGGCGCGTGATGGTTCGCCGCCAGCAGGATGGCGTCCTTGCTCAGGAAACCGGAAGTGAACGGAAAACCGGAGATGGCGAGCGAGGCGCAGAACATGGTCCAGCACGTCCATGGAATCTTGCCGCGCAAGCCGCCCATCTGGCGCATGTCCTGCTCGCCGGAGAGCGCGTGAATGACGCTGCCCGAGCCAAGGAACAGCAGCGCCTTGAAGAAAGCGTGCGTCATCAGGTGGTATATGCCGGCGGAACACGCGCCCACGCCCACGCCCAAAAACATGTAGCCGAGCTGCGAAACCGTGGAGTAGGCGAACACCTTTTTGATATCGTTCTGCGCCATGCCGATGGTGGCGGCGAAAAACGCGGTGGCGATGCCGATCACCGCGATCGCCTCCATGGCCACGGGCGCGTGCGTGTAAATCGCAAAGGAGCGCGCGGTCATGTAGACGCCGGCCGTCACCATGGTGGCGGCGTGGATCAGCGCCGAAACCGGCGTGGGGCCGGCCATGGCGTCGGGCAGCCAGACATACAGCGGAATCTGCGCCGATTTGCCGGCCGCGCCCAGCAGCAGCAACAGGCCGATGATGGTGAGCGCCGATTCGGGCGCCGCGGGAGCTTTGGAAAATACCGTGCCGAAATCCAGCGTCCCGAATTGCCGGACCATGTAGAACATGGCCAGCGAGAAGCCGAAGTCGCCGATGCGGTTCACGATGAACGCCTTGTTCCCGGCGTCGGTCGCGAACTTCTTATCGAAATAGAAGCCGATCAGCAGATAGCTGCACAGCCCCACGCCTTCCCAGCCGACGAACAGCAGCAGGTAGTTCGACGCCAGCACCAGCACCAGCATGAAGAACATGAACAGGTTCATGTAGGCGAAAAAGCGGTAGTAGCCGCCTTCGTGCGCCATGTAGCCGATGCTATAAATGTGGATCAGCGAGCCGATGCCGGTGACGATCAGCAGCATGATGGCGGTGAGCCGGTCCACCGACATATCGCAGCCCACGGAGAACGCGTCGCTCTGAATCCAGGTGAAGTAATGCTCGCTGTAAGCCGTGTTGAGCACGCCCAGCGCGATCAGTGTTTTCAGCACCCACGCGAAGGAAAGCACCACGCTCCCCACGGCCACGGCGTTGACGACGCCCTTGGAGAAGCGGCGGCCGAACAGGCCGTTGACGGTGAAGCCCGCGAGCGGAAGTAGAGGTATGAGCCAGAGTTGCATCAGTTCTTCATTGAGTTGATTTCATCGATATTCAGCGTCGCGCGGTTTTTGAAAACCGTCAGGATGATGGCCAGGCCCACCGCGGCCTCGGCCGCCGCCACCACCATCACGAAAAAGACGAACAGGTGGCCGTCCACCTGCTTGAGCTGGTAGGAGAACGTGACGAAGCTCAGGTTCACCGCGTTCAGCATCAGCTCGATGGACATGAACATGGTGATGATGCTGCGGCGGAAAATGAAGCCGGCCACGCCCAGCACGAACAACACGGCGGAGAGGGTGAGAAACCACGAAGCCGGCACCTGGGTCATCAGTCGATCTCCTTGCGCGCCAGCACCACCGCGCCCAGAATGGCGATCAGCACCAGGATGGAAGTGATTTCAAATGGCAGCAGGTAGGTGGTGAACAGCGCGCGGCCGATGGCGTCCGGGCCACCGCCGGTGAAGCCGCCGAAATGCACCCCGACGCTTTCCGGGTAGATGCGCTCCACGAACCAGGCGAGCAGCGCCAGCAGCGCGATCAACACCGGCGCGCCCAGCAGGCTGGCCATGAACGAACGGCCTTTGCGCACCTCCGCGCCGGCGTTCAGCAGCATGATGACGAAGACGAACAGCACCATCACCGCGCCGGCATAGACGATCACCTGCGCGGCGGCGATGAATTCCGCGCCCAGCAGCAGGTAGAGCACCGCCAGCGAGCCCATCACGCCGATCAACGAGACGGCACTCGCAATGGGATGGGTCTGCACCACCACGTTGATCGCGGCCAGCACCGCGATGATCGCGAACACGAGAAAAAGAATGACGTCCATCAGGAAACCAGCGCCACTACCAGCGCGGTCGCGAGCAGGTTCAGAACCGCGGTGGGGAAAAGGAACTTCCAGGCGAAGCCCATGAGTTGATCGTAACGGAAGCGCGGCAGCGTGCCGCGAACCCAGATAAACGCGAAGAGAATGGCGCCGGTTTTAGCCAAAAACCAGAACAGCGGCAGCAGCCAGCTCTGCACGACGGGCAGCAGAAAAACGGCGGCAACGATCAGGAAAATCACGCCGACCACCGGCAGCGTGTACTGATCCCGCTTGCGCGCCGGATTGAGACCGTGCATCAGCGCGATGATGCCGGCCCCGGCGAATAGGACCACCGGAACGAAGCCCGAGCCATATTGCTCCGGCCACGGCGCCACCCAGCCGCCCAAAAAGAGGAGCGTCGCCATCGAGCTTACGGTGATCATGTTGGCGTACTCCGCCATGAAAAACGAGGCGAATTTCATGCTGCTGTACTCGGTGTGGTAGCCGGCCACCAATTCGTTTTCCGCCTCCGGCAGATCGAACGGCACGCGGTTGGTCTCGGCGAAACCGGCGATCAGGAAAACGATGAAGCTGACGTACTGCCAGCCGTGGAACAGGTTCCAGTGCCAGAGGTTGCCCGCCTGCGTTCCCACCAGCCTGCGCAGGCTGAGCGTATTGGAGATGAGCAGCGGCGAGGCGATGGCCATGGAGAGCGGCAACTCGTAGCTGATCATCTGCGCCGAGCTGCGCAGCCCGCCGAGCAGCGCATATTTATTGTTGGACGCCCAGCCGGCCAGCGCGATGCCGTAAACGCCCATGGAGGACACCGCGAGGATGAATAGCACCCCAATGTTCAGGTCGGTGAGCTGCATCCAAGTGCGGTAGCCGGCCACCTCAATGGTCGGGCCGAAGGGAATCACCGAAATGGAAAGCAGCGCCATGGTGATGGCGAAGAACGGCGCGAAAAGATACAGCGGCTTGTTCACGTACGGCGGGGTCAGGTCTTCCTTGGTAATCAACTTGATGACATCCGCCAGCGGCTGCAGCAGCCCGTGCGGGCCCACGCGATAGGGGCCGGGGCGCACCTGAATATGCGCGATGACCTTGCGCTCCACCCATTGCAGGTACGCCAGTGTGGTCATGAGGACCGCAAAAATCACGAACGTCTTGATCAGGCTGATGACGATGAACGAGTCCATTTAGCGGCTCAACCGGCTTTCCAATGTGGAGTTCAGAACCTTAGAATAGCGCCCGAGCGTACCGGACGCGAACAAACCATTGCGGTCCGAACGTACCAGATCGGGCCGGCTCTCCACGGGGATGCGCCCGTTCACCGGCATGGTTTGGGCTGCGCCGCCGGTTTCCACCACGGGCAGCGGAATATCGTATCCGCGGATGTTTTTGCGGATCTCTTCGAAAACATGGCCGGGCGTCCACGGCCCCAGCACCGCCGCCGCGCCCATTTCGCGCGCGATGAAACCCATGATTTCCAGGTCCGGTTTGGCGCCCATGGTCTCCATGGCGCGCTTCAGCCGCTGCACTTCTCCGGTGACGTTAGTTACAGTGCCGTTTTTTTCGTAAGCGCAGGCGGCGGGCAACACGACATCGGCCTGTTGCGCGGTTTCGGTGAGGAACAGGTCCTGCACCACTAAGAAGCCGGCTTTCCTGGCTGCGCCGCTTTTCAGCGGATTCGCGCCCACTACCCAGAGCACGTTCAGATCGGCCTCGATCATTTCATGAACCCGCATACCCGATTGCCCGGAGGGCTCATAGCCGGGCAGCAGCTCCGGCGTGAGCCCCATATCCACCGCGCCGCGCGAATTGGAGTAATCTACCAGCGCGACGTACTTAACCGGAATGCCGAGCGATTCTCCGAACTCCACCAGCCGGCGGAGTTCCTCGCTCTTGAAGCTGTCGTCAAACAGAATGACCAGCTCCGGTTCGGCCTTCAACTTGTCGCGCAGTGATTCCAGGTCGGTAACGCCGGCGGTCTTGCCGCCGGCGGGCCTCACGCTCTTCACCGCATACTTGTCTTCGCGCACCGGTTCGGGTGTCACGGCGTAGATGTGCGCCTGATGATGTCGGTAGTTGGCGCGAAGCTGGTAGCTGAGCAGCGGATGCTCCAGCGCGAGATCGGCGCCCAGCACCAGGAACGCCTTGCGTTCGTACAAATCCGCCACGGTAGCGAGCTGTCCGGTTTTGCCACTCAGCGCATCGAGGAGCGTCACCACGTCGCCCGTGCGGTGATGGTCGATGTGGTTCGTGCCCAGCACCCGGCGAGCGAACTTTTGCAGATAGTAGTTTTCTTCGTTGGTGGTGTGGTTGGAACCGATGACTCCGGAGCTGCCGCCGGCGGATGCGGTCTCGCGGAATTTCTGGGCCACCGCGCTCAGCGCCTGCGACCAGGAGACCTCTTCCAGCTTGCCGTTGAAGCGCATGAGCGGCGCCTGCAGCCGTTCGGCGTGATCGTAAAAATCGAACCCGTAGCGGCCCTTGATGCACAGAAACTCGCCGTTAATGCCGGAGCGGTCGCGGTTGTTGCCGCGGATGATGCGGTCGTTGCGCACGCCCAGCGTGGTTTTGCAGCCATCCGCGCAATGCGTGCAGATGGTGCCCACGTGGCTCATTTCCCAGGGACGCGTCTGGTAGCGGTAGATGCCGCTGGTGAGCGCGCCCACCGGGCAGATATCGATGC
>Ga0335081_10011992_pt1 | contig 14037 bp, 24 predicted proteins | sample Lox_Sample_35_FD_206713 | JGI IMG/M metagenome (GOLD analysis project Ga0335081, IMG submission 206713) | Soil microbial communities from Loxahatchee National Wildlife Refuge, Florida, United States - Lox_Sample_3.5 | ecosystem: Environmental > Terrestrial > Soil > Wetlands | place: USA... | reverse complement strand
CAATGCTGACCCCTCCGGCCGGGGACGCTGGGTAACATCGCCGGCAAGGGCCGTTAGCTCAACTGGTAGAGCAGGGGACTCTTAATCCCAAGGTTGGAGGTTCGAGTCCTCCACGGCCCACTCAAAAGCGCCGCACAGAGCCGCTTTTCTGCTGAGCGGAGCATCTGCGCAAACCGGCGCGTGAACGTATGCGTGAACGGAGGATCGACGACGGTACGGCGGGCCCTTCGAGCGCGCGCGTTTAGGCGGAAGCTAGGGCCCCCACTGGTATGTGCGAGGGTCGCTACGAAGGGGGCGCGTTTCGTCGATCAAGTATCCGGGGGGCGATGAGGCCGCCCTGAGGATCTTGACCTCTATGACCTCCGGATCGCGGGTCGACGCGGAGAACCGCTCAGTCGGAAGAAGGTGGTCGTCGATACGTGGACCCCACAGCGTGAGGTTCAGCGTTCGATCGAGCGCGGCACACGGAGAGAGAACGCCACGAAAACCCGCTGCCTGAAGCTCTCCCGCGATTGCTTGGCAAGGCTCATGTGGGCCAACGAGCACGGTCGGCTCGATGCCGCACTCCCCCGCCTTCGCCTGCGTGCTGAAATCGGCGATATCCGTCTCGTGCACGCGGGTAATCCACATCCGCCGCAATGTCTGGACCGCGGCCTGTGCGGTGCGAAGCTCTCGAGCGCGGATCCACTCGGCCCACGCACCCTCCTCGGTCAGCGAGAGGTACTGCGCGTACTCGCCGCCGGGCAAGTTCCAGCGACCAGCATCCTGAGCGATCGGTCGGCTCGCTGCCTGGACGCGCCAGAACACCTGCCGGTTCGGATCGGTATCCGTCTGGCGGTACGCAGTCCAGCTACTCGCGAGGCGAGCGGGGTCACGTCGCAGTTTGAACGCGGAGGCTGCGGGCGTACTCGCGGAGGGCCTTCTCATGGTCCGGGGTCAGTTCCCCGAGGAGCTCTAAGGGTGAACGGCCGCCCAGATGTTCAAATGGCTGCTCGAACCAATTGAGAAGCCCGATCGGTGTATGCGAGTAGCGGAGGTCGTAGACGAGCTGGGCGACAACTTGGAGCCGATGCAGCTGCGCCTGGGACAAGGACGGTTTGCCGGATGCGCAGTTGGCGATCTCCTCGACGGGCGCACCGACAACGGCGGCTACACGCGCAGACTCATCAAGCGGGAGTTCGCTTAGGACGAGCCGAGCTGCCCAGAGCGGCCTTTCGATTGCCCGGCGCTCGATATCACGGCGGGTGAGGTCGACAAGGTCCACCACATGGGTAAGCGTCTTGTATGACTGAACCGAAACGCTACCCGTGTCTGCGCCCTCGTCCAGGAGGGCCAGGAGGGCTAGGCGACTGGTCCGCAGTTCCTGCTGATAGTCGCCTGGCGAGCCCGCAATGGACGCGAGCGTGATGAAATGCTCGATCCGAGAGTCGAGATCGACCAAGATCTCGCCGAGCAAGGCGCGCGCGTCACCATCGCTCGATGGCCCACCTCGCAGCCGCGCAAGTATGCGCTTCAAGAAGTTGGGGTCTCGGACAGCACCTGGGGCCGCCGACGGCCGGCCTCGAAGCCGGCGGAGGCCAGAACGGGCCATCTCGACGATTTCCTGCGCCTCGCCAGTCAGCGGGAGGAAACTGGCTGACGGCTCTGCGACGGCGAATGGCAATGAAGGATTCTCCCGTGTGGTCGGAGGATTCACGGTCTCGCGTCTCCGCCCGGAGGGCTGGGGTCCGAGGAGTCGACGCTACCTAACCACCGGCACCTGCGCAACGGATCCGCCGGGGCAGGGAACGACGTGCGAGGCTGGGAACTTCCATGATCGTAGTGCAGGGGTGCCATCCGCGCCGTCAGCCAACATTTGAGGGTTCGGCTAGCAGTCGGCGCGGTGACGCCGATACTTGGCGCCCGACCGATGGTCGCGGACGGCTGGAGGAACGCGCGCCGCCGCCAAACCCTGCGACCTGGTGCCACAATGATCTTTGAGATCACATTGATTCAAAACTTTGTGGGATCTTCAGGATCAAAAGGTAGATGGAGTCGAGGACGGAACGTCTGATCCGTGCCGCCGGAAACCGGGAAGCGTTCTCTGTCGTGCGTGCACTGCTCGAGGCGGAGATGACGACCAATAGGCTCGCGGCCGCGACGCAGCTCACACCATCCGCGGTGGAGCGCACGCTGGAAACTGTCTCTCAGGCCGGCTTGGTCTCGCGAGAACCCGGCCCGCAGGGCGCTTGGTCCGTGACGCATTGGCCTGAAACGCTTGCCTTCTTCATTGCCGCGCGGCGACTAGGTATCGCAATCGCGGGCTCGGAGGATCGTCTAGACGACGATGAACAGACCCTCTTCTCCAAGCTGGAGGATGCCGGCGGGGCAGCTGAGGCCACCAAGCGCGGTCGCCGAGCTGCGGAGGGCGAGTGAAAGGCGCGGATCAGATCACGAACGCGTCCGCTAGCCGCTCCATGGCTAGTTTGCGCGCGGCGCGCGACCAGTGGCCGTAGACGCGGTCGGTAACCGCCGTTGACGAATGGCCGAGATGGCGGGATAGCCAAGTCAGCTCGGCACCGTGCTCGAGTGCGACCCGCGCGAACGTGTGCCGGAAGCTATGGAAGGTGCGGCGCTCGCCGGTCGGGCCCACCCGCGGAACGCCGGCGCGCTCCATCGCCGGGTAGAGCTCCCGCTTAAGGATCGTCCCGTTGACGAGGTAGCCCTCGCGCCCGTCGCCGGGAAACACGAGCTGGTCATCGGCCGGTGAGCTCAGCTCGCCCCACCACTGGCCGAGCATCTCCACGACCTCGGGCGTGAGGTCGACGTCTCGGCGCTCGTGGTTCTTCGGCTCCTGCACGATGCCGTCCGTGCAGGTCCGCCGCACCCGCGCCACGGCGCCGGTTAGGTCAACGTCGCCCCAAGTAAGCGCGATAAGCTCGCCCTCGCGCATCCCGGTCTTGAGCGCGACTAGGAACAGCGCGCGGAACACGCCGGGCGTGACCTCGGCGAACAGCCGTGGCAACTCCTCATCGGTGAAGTAGGCCGACTCCTTGCGCTGCGGTCGCGGCTTCTCCGCGGGCGGCAGCTCCTTGACGGGATTGGTCGCCGCGTACCTGTGCCGGATCGCCGAGTTGAGGCACGCGCCGAGGACGCGCAGGTGCTTGGCCCGTGTCGAGGCGGATAGCGGCTCCTCGCGGTGGCCGCCGGCGCCGTCGGGTCGTCGGACGCGGATCTCGGCGAGGTGCTGATTGACCCGAGCGATGTCCTCGGTGCCGAGGCGGCGCACTGGCTTGGACCCGAGCACCTCGGTTGCGTAGGCGATCGTCGACCGGTAGGCATTCACAGTGGTCCCCTTGCGCTCAAGCGCGTCGAGCCACTGCTGTCCCCAGTCGGCGAATGCGATGTTCTTCTGCGGGACGTAGGAGCCCTCGTCGATCGCCACGGCGATCTTGTCCCGGGCTCGGACTGCGTTGCGTCGGTTCTTGCCGACGCGCTCGCGGACCAGCTTGCCGCGGTCGTCCCGGGCCGCGACGTAGTGCGTGGGCTTGCAGGTGCAGCCGTCAGCGTCGGGTGCCGTCCAGACCGCGCCGAGGGCGCACTTGCGGCTGTGGCGGGCGTGGAGCGAGGCCATCAGGTGTCGCTCCTGGGAACGTCAGCCGAATCGATGCGGAATACATTGCCCTCGCGCATCCAGTTCGCCCAGAGGAACGTCTCAACCACTGCCTCGCTAGTTGTGCCCGCGTAGTCGCCGCGACCCTGCCGGTAGCGGTAGGAGGTTCTAACGGCGTTTCCGACGATCGCCTCGGGTACCTGAGCTTCGAGCGCCTTATCGATCTCACTCTCGGAGACCTCCCACGCCCCGAGGGGGGAGCCAGGTTCGCGGTCGAGTTGACGCCGCACATAGTCGATCACCTGCCAAGCCCGGGCCGTTGCTTGGGCAAGATCGTCGTCTTCGCTGCTCATCACAAACTCCTCTCAAAATGCCATCGCCGGCGAGCGCCGGCAATCGCCCGCTCCCGCGCGGCTTCGCTTTCCTGAATCAATCGAGTGGACGTACCGCCGAACGCGGTGCAGCGGGCCGTGGGGAGTACGCCTTCCGATCACTTGCCACCTTTTTTCTGAGCCGCCCTTCGGCGGCGATACTGCCGGGAGGCCTCGGCCCGCGCGCACCTATCGGTGCAGTAACGGGCGTCGCTCCGGTAATGGAGGCGATGCTCGGGTCCTCCGATCTGGCGGAGGAACGGTCGACCGCATGTCTGATTCTCACAACGACGCGCCGTCTCGCCCTGAACCGCGAGATTGAAAATCTGCCGACAAGCGGCGGCGTAGAGGTCGACACGTGGACGGCCATGCACGCCACCGTGCGCTGAGATTTCCACGCGCGCACGAAACGGCTCAAGGCCCTTGTTCAGGGCCGCCGCGAAGTGAGACCAGCACAGGTCCCGCGTGTTCAGCATGGTGAAGCCCTCATCGAGCCATGCGGTGGTCGGATCGTCGCCCAAGCTTTCCGCGCTCCATACGCCCGCCAGGGCGCGTGCGGTCTTCAACCACCAGCGCGCGTCCTCGACGGTTGCGCCATATGTCTGGTCGGTCGTCACGTTGTGGTGGGCGGTCCCGAGCAATCGTTGGCGATGCTGTGGGACTAGCCCCTGATCGAAGAACGGGCGATAAATCACGCCGTATCCGTCGAGCAGCGAGATGATCGCCTCGTCGTCCTCGAGGTCGACATCTGCAAGCTGTCGCAGTACCCATTCCTCCGGCAGCGGCTCCGAACCTCGATCCCAGACACCCCACTCAAGTTCACCGCGGTCGGTAACGCCGACTGCTCTCCGACGCTCCACCGCAACCTCTGAGAGCGGCGCCGCGGGCCAGAGCGTCATAGGAAATCGAGGGTTGTCCAATGACGGCACGCGCGACAGAATAGCACCAGAGTTTCTATGACGCAACCACAACGAAGGAGGCCGGACAAGGTGGTATCTGAGGCAGCGCGAGACTGGCGCAGCTGCAGCACGATCAAAGTCGAGCAAGCGGGAGTCATCCTCGGAATCTCCCGCGCGACGGCATACGAGGCCGCACAGAGTGGCCAGATTCCGACGCTGCGGATTGGACGCCGGCTCCTCGTACCCACACACGCCCTGCGCCGGATGCTTGGCGAAATCCCTTCGAACGAAAACGAGGCCCCCGGCGGCAACGGGGACCTCGTGAAGAACGCCGGTGCTGGCGGCGGTCGTGACACAGTCTAGACGGGACCAGCGGCGGAGCCCACGCGCGTTTGAGGGCGTTCTCGCCGATCACGTCGGCGATCTGATGCCGGATATGGGAAAGGCCGCGTGACTACCGACGCGATGCTCGACGCCGCGCTGCGCTATGCCCGCCGGGATCACGCGGTCTTTCCCTGCGAGCCGTTTGGCAAACGCCCACTGACCCCACACGGTTTACTCGACGCCAGCAGCGACCCCACGGTCGTCAAGCGTTGGTGGCAGACGTGGCCAGATGCAAACATTGCGCTTCCGACCGGTCGCGAATCGTGCCTCGTCGTCCTTGACGTCGATGGCGACGAGGGCAGCGAATCGCTCCGAGTCCTCGAACGTACACACGAGCCTCTGCCACAAACCGCGAGCGTCGTCACCCCGCGCGCCGGACAGCACTTCTACTTTCGCCATCGGGGGATCGAGATCCGCAATAGCGCAGGATTGCTCGGCCGGGGCCTCGACGTTCGAGCAGATGGCGGCTACGTAATCGCGCCACCGAGTATCGGACGGAACGGCCGACGCTACGAACCCGACGAACGGGCACCGCTCGCCCAGCTCCCCGCGTGGCTCCTGACCCAATTGAGCGTGACACGTGAAGCATCGCCGCGCACTCCGGCGAGTGAATGGGTGGCAATCGCCCGCCACGGACTGCACCAGGGCGAGCGAAATCAAGGGCTCACGAGGCTCACCGGCCATCTACTCGCCAGGGATGTCGACGCTCATCTTGTCCGCGAGCTCGTGCTCCTCGTCAATCACCGCTGCAAGCCACCGCTCACGGAGGACGAGGTGAATCGCATCGTGGAGTCGATCGCCGGCCGCGAACTGCGGAAGCGAAACGGGACGCGGCGATGAGCGCCGTGGACGAACTCGCCAGCGACCAGAAAGGCCCGCTCGACCCGATGACCGCGGCCGAGCGGCTCTCGGCGCTGCTCGACCTCCCGAGCGTTGGTCTTACCGTCGTCGGCGCAAGGGTTGTCGGTCGCGGCAGCCGCGCGAGCGCCGATCTACGCCTGTCGGATGGCAGCGAGATCCAGTTCGAAACGATCCGGGACCTCGCTAATCCCACGCGTTTGTGCGTCGAGGTCGCCGCTTGCACGGGCGCGACGCCACGACTGAAAGTGCCGCAGGCGGTCCAGGCTGTCGCGTTCGTTCGATGCCTGGCCGAGCACCAGCACGTCGTCACTACTGACCAGCTCTCGATCGAATGGGGGCTCGAGTTTCTTGAGGCAGCCGATGTTCTTGACGTCGACCTGAGCGTCCAGGCGCAGCGCTGGGACGCGTTCAAGCGCCTCGAACCGATCGACCCGGTCGCACGCTGGCACAGCGACGGCATCACCGTCGCCAAGGCTTCGCTTGTCCTACGCGACTCCGATGGTGCTCGCTTGGTTCGCACTGGCTGGTTCCGCGCGCACGTACGCGCATCCGATCACATGCTCAGCCCACAAGAAATCGCGCACCGAATGGAGCGAGTTGGATGGAAACGTCCGCCAAGCGGATCCGGACGAATCAAGGCAACCAGGCCGAGCGCGCCGGGCCACCTCGCCTGGTCCTTTTACGTCGTCCCGGCAGCCTGGGAGGACGAGCAATGATCCGGCCTGCAGGTTACCGAGTTACCGCAGGTTATCTATATACGCGCGCGCGTAAGAGCGAAAGCTCTACGCGCGTAGAAGCGGTAACCAGGCGTAACCAGGTAACCCGGTCCGAGCGACGTAAGGATGGTCGCTGCCCGCGACGTTGGGTGGAGTTGTCGTGAGTCCATACCTAATGGTGGAGGACGTGGCTGCGATGCTCGGTTGCTCGAAGCGCACTGTCCACGAGAGAGCACGGCTCAGCGAAATCCCACATCGCCGGCCGCCGGCCGCACGGCGCTTGTTGTTCCTCGAGACGGAGATTCGCGCATGGCTGGACGGTGCGCCGCTCGAAAGCGTTGAACTGCCGCGTGGCGGCCGCGTCGTGCGGCCGGTGGGAACGAGATGACCAAGCTGATTGCCATTGCGATCGACCCAGCGCTCGCCAGTCACGTCGCGGTTGCGCTGCGACGTCATCGCGAGGTGCTTCGACAGACCGGGCGAAGCGAGCCCGACGGACTTGCGGATCTCGAAGCATTCGCCGTCGAAGTTGTCACCAGCACTCAGCAAGCGTCAGACAGCGTGAGTGCGGGAGACAGGCCTCAAACTGGAGTCCATAACCGTGAATACCTCAGTCGCCGCGACATCTCGCAGATCGCAGGTGTGTCACTCGCGACCGTTGACCGATGGCTCGCCAGCGGTCGATTGCGGTCGAGCCGATGCGGGCGCATTCGCCGAGTCGCACGCTCCGACCTCGATCAGTTCATCGGTGGCGCAACGTGACATCACCTGGCTACAGCACGCGACTGCCGATGAGATCGACGGTGCGCTCGAGCGTGGCGAGCTCGATCGACTGCTTTGCCAGCGCCGAGAAAGACCGAGCTGACCGCATGATCGACTCACCGCGCCCCTGTCATCGCCAGCCATGCATGGTCGCCGCGGTCGTTGGGCTGCGGTCATGCCCTGCACACTTCCGCCAGGCGGTGGCGGGGACCTTCGCGCCGGTCGCTCCAGTTCGCGCACTGCGGCCAGTCCGCGCGTTCGATGAGCGGCACCAATTGGCGTTCGATTTGGTGGCGGCATGACTGCACAGCAGCAAGCCCGCCAGCCGTCGTCGCTGGTCGCGTTGTGCCAATCACTGGGCATCGAACGCGAAAACGCATTCGCGCCTCTCGTAGGCACATGGACGCCATTGGCTGGTTGGGTCAAACGGCGGCTCGATCAGTGGCAAGAGGAGCAATCGTCGTGACTGTTCCGATGTTCAGTGGATGGCTGCCCTCGTGGTGGGCAACGGCACCTAAGGCATCCTCTGGTCGCTCAGCGTCCACCCTCATTTCAGGTACCCGGTGGGGGATCCCGTGCCGCGACGCGAGGCGACGCGGGGGCCGAGACAGCGCCTCAGGGCCGTGCCGTAGGGCGTCGGTCTCACCTACCTACAGCGAGCCCTGGACCTGCCCCAACCCCAAATTTCTCCCCCCGCTTATCTTTAGGCGGCAGAAGGCGCAGAAGGTGTACGGATGCCGAACACGATGACGCCTACCGAACGCAAGCGCCATCAGGCCGAGCGTCGCAAGTGGGCGGCTGTCGTGAAGGCCGGGAACGCGACGTGCTGCTACTGCGGTCGTGTCCTCGAGCCGGACGGGAAGTGGCACCTGGCGCATGATCATCGCGCCGGCGACGGCTATCTCGGAAGTTCTTGTGTTCGATGCAACATTGCGGAGCGCAACAAGCGGGTCAACCCGCGGATCGCGGCTGAGGCGAGGGCGTACCGTGAGGGGAGGACTGCGACGTCGGACACGGAGCGGCACTGGTCGCGGGACTGGACGGGCGAGAAAGCTCCTGAGGCGTCACGGGAGCCCGCTGGAGCCGATCCGGAGCCCGAGGAGGCCCAACCTAAACCCCCTGCGGAAGCCCCTCAGCAGGCGTTTGGCAATGCTCCTGCGCGCCGTTGGGCAAGGCAGCGTGCGGAGGATGCGCTCGACCGGGCGATAGTTCGTGCGGAAGCTATGGCGGAGCTTCGGATCGACGAGCTTCGGTATCAGCAGCAGCTCGATCGCTACCAGGCGCCTGAGTGTGATGCCTATGGCGAGTTGACGGACCTCGAGGGCTGGCTTGGGGGGCGGGTGGCGTGACCACGATTCCCACGTTCGGCGGCGATTCACCTGAGGCTTGGCATGCGGCGGTCCTCGCTCGTGGCCGAGCCAAGCGCGTTGACGAGATGATCGACCGGCTGCTGGGGCGTTGCCCCGCCGGAGAATGACAACGAGCAGGAGGACGAAGATGACGATTACGGGGACTGACGCATACGGCGCATACACAGACACGGGCGTCGCGAGCAAGCCGACCGCCCGCGCAGACGTCGAGACCGACATTCATACGCTCGTCCCGAGCCTCACGGATGTCGACACCCGCAGCACGCTTACGAACGCCCAGAAGGTTGCGCGCGCAACCCCCTATCGCCCCGCCACTAGCCCGCGCTGATGACGAACAAGGAACTCATCGCCCTCGTCGACGAACTCGTCACCCGGGTTGAAAGACTTGAGGCAGCACACGCATCCGAGAGCCACTACGCCGATGCATGGCTCCGTCGCCAGGGTGAGAACGCGAGCCGCGCGATCGCCAACGAGGCCCGTGAGCGTGCTGAGCAGCGCCTGGAAGACGCGACCGCGAAGATCGGGTTCACAGGTTTGAATCTCGATGAGATCCGAGGGTTCGTCGGCGATTCCGGCACGATCCAGAAGGACCCGAAGAACGATTCCTTGTGGATCGTCGGTTACTTGATCGACGGCAAATCGATCCCGTTGCGTCCCGGCACCTTCTTGGCGCGGGATCCTCAGCGAGGATTGATCTATGTGACGAAACCGCTCAGCCGGGAGGCAGCATGAAGGAATCGGAACGCAACCAGAAAGTAATACCTGACGAGGACCCGTACATGCGGGCTCACTGGCGGCTGCAGGAGGAGTGGGGCGTTCGGAAGCAGGCACGTGAGGACGCCCTGTTCGTGTACGGCTCGGGGTCATTCCCGGAGATCGATGAAACGGCCGCACACGAGGACAGGTTCGCTGATGCGCTCCTGTCGCGCGATGCGGCACCGACGTACGGGCTGTCGGCGATGTACGCCGACCAGATCGAGGCTGCGAATCGGTCCTTCGCGGAGAGAAAGGCCGACGCTCAGTGGAAGGTCCGTGTTGCCGATCGCCTGGGCGAAGAGATTGACGACGCCACACGGGCGCTGGCTGAAGCCGAGAGCGCTCAAACGCAGATTGACGAACTCCTGACCCGCCGTAAGCGAACCTACAAGCAGGCTCAGGCTGAGGCGCTGAAGCTGTCATGAGCTCCCGTCTCCTCACCGGCTATGGGAGTGTGTTCGACGTCACGAGCCGAATCGGAGGCGCGCAGGGCTTCGACGAAACGGTGGTCCCGGGGGCGTTTCGCGGCTCACTCAGCCGCAATCCTGACGTGGTGTTTCGCCTCGAGCATTCCTCCATGCCGTTGGCGAGGACGACAAGCGGGACGCTGGCGCTCTCTGAGGACCGTGTCGGCCTGCGATATGAAGCCACGCTAGATGACAGTGATCCCGATGTTGCTGCGGTCATCCCGAAGATCCGCCGGGGGGACATGACCGAGAGCAGCTTCGCGTTCAGGGTCATCAAGGATCGGTGGTCGGATGACATGAGCCGCAGGACGCTTCAGGAGGTCGACATCCACCGGGGGGATGTGTCGCTCGTGACGTTCGGCGCGTCGTCCAGTACGGGCAAGTACACGACGCTTCGCGGCTCACACCTGCTGGAGCAGCGCTCAGCGATGGCTGAGTTGACGAGGGGCATCGCGATCGTTCGGGGGCGCGTGACGGCTGTCGACGGGCGCGAGCTCCGCGACAGTACGGAGCCTGACGAGGACGACGCCACGCGGTCGTCAACCAAGTATTCGGCTGCCGAGTTGGCGTCAATGCTCCAAAAAGGTCACGCATTAGCCAACAGCGCGGGCGAGCCGAGTTTTCCAATCGAGGATGAGGATGATCTCAGGCGAGCCATTCGAGCGGTAGGACGCTCGTCACGGGATCCTCAGAGGGTCCGTCAGCACATCATCAAGAACGCGAAGCGGCTCGGGCTGATGTCCTTGATCCCGACGACATGGGGGGCGGATGGCAGCCTGAAGTCGGGCCGTTCGGTGTTGCTGGCGAACGACGACTCAGAGTCCTTGAGCATGCTCTTGCAGGTCGCTCGAGCGAGGGCGGCGGGATGAGCCGAGACGTCCTGGCTGAGATCCAGCAGGGCAAGGTTCGGCGATACGACGAGACTGCGGTCGATTTCTCGTCGCATTCGGTGGCGAGAACAAACGAGAGGTATCTCCGCCGGCTGGACCTCGAAGCGGCGGAGCACGACCTCTGGGCGCTGATGACGGATGCGATGGTTCAGCGCGAGGCTCCCGGTTGGGTGTTCAAGGCTGGAACACGTCTCGCCAAGGATGCGGCAGCATGGTTGGTCGTTGAGAAGCTGCAACTCGCTTGGCCGCTGCGAGCGGGAAGCGGCTCCAAGCGTGGGTCACTGGTCGCGGGGACTTGCGTGCGACCGCAACGCAATGTGGTTGGCGCCAACGTGACGGTGTTGCAGGGCGGCACGCAACGTGAGCGTGGTCAATGATCTTCGGGCGGATCCTCCGGTCGGCGCCCGGGGCGGGACACTGCGGCCGGCCTTTTCCTTTCTGTCGCCACGCAGAGCCCGTCGTTCGAGCCTGGGCGAGCCTCCCGCCCGGGGGCGTGACCTGGTGCGGCCGCTCCTGAGCTGGCTTCGCGGGTTCATTTCGCGGGCCTATGTATGGGCCTAGGAACCAGAACTGTTGGTGGGCGAGATCACTTCAACCCAGAGCTTGCGGTCCTGGAATACGGCGGCAGGAAACGGTCCAACTGAACCTCCGACACCAAGGACGGGCACCTCGCTGTATTCGAGCGTGTAGGTGTGTTGCCCGGGCGTGGCGAAGTATTCGTAGCTCCCTGTGCCAGCGTTGTAGGTGGTGTACGTATGGAAGTCCGCGTCGTTTGGCGTTCTCCCTATCGCAGGTGTACCCGAGGGGTAATCAATTGGATCTACGACTTGTGTGAACACGCCGGCGAAGTTGTTGTTGGGATCGGGGCCTGTCTGTCCCTGGTAAGAGACACGGAGTCGCACCACCGAATTAGCGGGTACGTCGACTGTCACGCTTGGCCCGCCGAGGTCTACGGGACCTTGCAGAGTCGTACTCACAGTCCCTGACGCTTGTGCGAAGTAGAGCTGGTCGGCGCCTGGCGCTCCGGTTGGTCCAGCCGGTCCTTGTGGGCCGGTCGCACCAGTGTCGCCCTTCGGACCTGCGGACCCGGTTGCGCCTTGTGGACCGGTCTGATTCCATTGGATCGGCGTCTCGAACCCCGCGCATTTCTGGCCCGCGCTGGGGTCGATTACGCGCAACGTCCCGATCTTGTTCAAGTAGCAGCCGTGGATGACCCCGCCCGAGTCTGGGATCGTCGCGTAGGCGACGCCGGCCGCGACCGCCATCACCGCGACGGCCGCAAGCACTACTCCGCCCTTTCGGCCGCCCCGTCGAACACGCCGCAACTCATGACCACCCATTGCCCGGTCTCCTCTCTTCTTACCCTCATCGGAACAACGCAACGCTGACGGTCCGATTTGCGTGCCTGGAGTCGACTGGTCTGGGCCACCGCATCTGGGGTAGCTCGGCGCGCCTATCCAGGGACGAGCGGGATCTCAGCCGTTTAGCGAAGCGATGCCCCCTTGCGCTCCCACTCGCGTAGCGAGCGGCGTTAGGCTACGTTCGTTGACGCAGGAGAAGCGCAAGGCGTTACTCGAGGCCGGCGGCCCGAAGGACGCAGAGGGTACCGACGTCGGCACGACCCGGCCGTGTGCTACGCGGCCAACACGTTCTACGCGGTCGACGAGGACGGACACGACGGCCCGCACGAGCAGGTCACAGACGGCGTGCTGGTGTTCCGCTGGCCGGACGATCCATACGACTCGGACCCGGCGAACCCCACGGACTGGCGTCTCCTTCCCTAGCTCGCGCTGACCTGTCGCCGAGTGGTATCCGGCGATGGAGCGCGCCCGCGCACGGCGAGGTTGTGCCGTAGCTGCGCGCGCGCAAGCTCAGTCGCCGCGCCCTCGCGGTCCAAACGGGCGCGGGCACGCTCGCCTCTCGCGAGCGACGCCAAGCCCATCATCTCGAACAGCTCCGCAGCCTCTTCATGGAGCAGAGCAGCCCGATCGTGCGTCGCGGACGCACGCAGGTAGGCGGCTTCAACGTCAGGCACACCCCCAGGGTAAGCGCCGAGACTAACGCAACCGTAATGATTTCCGTCAATCCCTTCGCTTCTCTGACTTACCTGCCAGACCGCCAGAATCCGCGGACGAAGGTGTCCGGGCGGTCGACCGAAGTGCCCTAAGCCCGCGAGCGCCGGCCTCACAAGCGTGCGTTTCAGGGCCCGCCCCAAGCCCGCAGGCAGAGCTTCGGCAATGACGGCGCGCGACTGCTCCGTTTAGCCCGTTGCATCAGTCTGGGTCGGAACGGAGTACCGGTTTGTCCAATCCGGCGACAGTTAGACGACGGCCGCACGACGGCAGCGCAACTCTGGACTCACGCGGCTGTTGAAGTTGTGGGGCCGCCTTCGTAGGGTTGCCCGGGGCTCGGTAACCAACGTAAGGAGAGGGAATCCATGTACTTCCGTTTCGGGCGTTTGCGCGTTGCGATCGCCCTCGCCACAGCGGTGACGGTCACCGGCGTCGGTGCGTCGGTCGCGCTGGGCGCGGGATCATCCAGCGCACCCGCTGGCGGTCCGATCCACGTTTTCGTCCAGCCTGGCAATGGCCAGGGCAACGGAAAGATCCTGATCACCGGCGCGATCGGCGACTACGGAGCAACCCACAAGGCCAGCAGCAGCGGCGGCAAGACGTACGCAACGGCGACGCTCAAGAAGGGCGCGATCACGTTCGATCTGACTGCCATCAACGCCAAGGTCAATCACACAACTCCCACGCTGGACAAGGCAACCTGCTCCGCGTCGTTCAGCGAGTCGGCTCCGGTTCCCGTTGTAAGCGGAACTGGGCTCTATGCGGGTATCCATGGGACCGTAAGGCTCACGGAGTCGTTCGGTTTCATCGGCTCGACCTACAAGAAGGGTTCCAAGAAGGGACAGTGCAACCTGAGCAACTCCGCTCCCACGGTGGCCCAGATGGGCGAGGTGTACG
>Ga0335081_10011991_pt1 | contig 14037 bp, 9 predicted proteins | sample Lox_Sample_35_FD_206713 | JGI IMG/M metagenome (GOLD analysis project Ga0335081, IMG submission 206713) | Soil microbial communities from Loxahatchee National Wildlife Refuge, Florida, United States - Lox_Sample_3.5 | ecosystem: Environmental > Terrestrial > Soil > Wetlands | place: USA: Florida... | reverse complement strand
CGGCCGACTGTTCCGCGAATTCGCTGTCACTCTTTCGGTTGCGATCCTTGTCTCGCTCTCCCTCTCCTTGACCGCAACGCCCATGATGTGCGCGCTGTTTCTGCGGCCGAGGCCCGGCGAGGTTGCTAGGCGCCGGTTTGATCCGTTCGCCAAGATTCTGCGTGGCTATGAACGAACGCTCAACGTCGCGCTGCGCCATGGCGGCCTCGTCATGCTTGTTTTGTTTGCGACCGTGTGCCTCAACGTGGTCCTGTTTAAGGTCATACCAAAAGGCTTTTTTCCGCAGCAAGACACCAGCCGTATCATCGGCAGCATTCAAGCCGATCAGTCGATCTCGTTCCAAGCGATGCAGAAAAAGCTCGCGCAGCTTCAGGCCATTGTGCAAAGCGATCCGGCGGTCGCCACCGTCAAGGGATATACAGGAGCAGGAGCAGGTGGCACCAATGCCGGACTGGTCTATATCGACCTCAAACCCCCAGCCCAGCGCCGCGAAACATCGGACGAAGTGATTGACCGCCTGCGCGGCAAGCTCGCTCAGGTCGCTGGGGCGCGCCTTTATCTGCAGTCGGTACAGGACATCAGAATGGGCGGACGGCTCAGTAATGCGCAATACCAATATACGTTGGAAGGCGACGACACGGCCGAGCTTTATGCCTTCGAGCCCCGCCTCCTTAAGGCGTTGCAAGACAGCTCCATCCTCAAAGATGTCAATTCAGATCAGCAGCAGAAAGGCCTTGAGACTGACGTTACCGTCGACCGCGACACGGCGTCCCGTCTCGGCCTCGTCATGAGCCAGATCGACAATACGCTCTATGATGCATTCGGCCAGCGCCAAGTCTCGACAATCTACAGCGCCGTCAACCAATATCACGTCGTGATGGAAGTCGACCCGCGTTATTGGCAAGATCCTTCGATCCTGAAGGATCTTTATGTCAGCACCGTTGGCGCCAGCCCGAATGGCACGGCAACGACCAATGCCGTGGCGGGGACGGTATCGCAGAGCGCTCCCCTCCCCGCGCCGGGAACGCTGGCAGTCGCCTCCGGCCAGGCCACAGCGGCGGCAGGGCAAGAGGCGCGCAATGCCCAAACCAACGCACTCGCCAACACCGGCCGGCAAGGCACTTCGGCGGGCGCGGCGGTCAGCACCTCGCAGGAAACGATGATTCCGCTTGCCGCCTTTACTCATATTGGCCCGGGCCACACACCTTTGGCGGTCAACCATCAGGGCCTCTTCGTCGCGAGCACGATCTCCTTCAATCTCCCTCTCGGTACATCGTTGGGCGATGCGGCGAACGAGATCGATCAGACGATGAAAAAGCTTCAGCCGCCCCAAACGATTCATGGCGGTCTTCAGGGCACCGCCCGCGCCTTCGAGCAGTCGCTTGCGAACGAACGCTTTCTGATCATCGCCGCGCTTGCGACGATCTACATCGTTTTAGGAATCCTTTACGAGAGCTTCGTCCATCCGGTCACCATTCTTTCAACGCTGCCCTCCGCCGGCGTCGGCGCCGTCCTTGCGCTTTTGCTGTTTCACACGGAGTTCAGCATCATCGCGATGATCGGGGTGATTTTGCTGATCGGCATCGTCAAGAAGAACGCGATCATGATGATCGACTTCGCGCTTGAAGCGGAACGCTCCGAAGGGCTTTCGCCGCGTGATGCAATCTTTCGCGCCTGCCTCTTGCGCTTCCGGCCGATCATGATGACAACATTCGCCGCGATCTTCGGTGCCATACCGCTGGCGCTCAGTTTCGGCGATGGCGGCGAGATCAGGCGCCCGCTCGGGATCGCGATCGTCGGCGGGCTGATTGTCAGCCAGCTCTTGACCCTTTACACCACGCCCGTTCTCTATCTCTACCTCGACCGGTTCCGGCTGTGGGGAAAAAGGCAATGGCGCCGGCTATTCCCGCGTGTTTCGGGCGCCGTTCCGGAAACTCCTACCTAGCCAGCGCCGGAAATGCGCGGGAGGCACAATTCTGCCGCGCGGCTTTGTGACCCTTCTATTTGATCGCGACGACCATCGAATCTGGACCCGCAAGCGGCTGAACGCGCGTTTGCGAAAACCCGGCCTCGCGCATCCATGTCTGGCAATCGGCCCCGGTAAAGTCAAAACCGCCCGTTGTCTCGATCAGCATGTTCAAGCTCATCATAAGACCGAACGCGTTTTCGCGCCGCTCATCGTCGATGATCGCCTCATAGACAATCAGTGCCCCGCCCTCTGGGAGCGCGGCATGGGCCTTTGCGAGCAGCATGCGTTTTTGTGACAAATCCCAATCGTGAAGAATATGGCCCATGATGAGGACATCAGCGGACGGCAGCGGATCTTCGAAAAAATTGCCAGATCTGAATTCGACCCGATCCAATCCTCCGCGCTTGGCCAGGAATTCCTCAAAGACCGGCTTGACCGGTGGCAAGTCATATCCAATTCCGGAGAGATGCGGGTGTGCCGCGGCAAGGGTTGCCGCCACCATGCCTTGCGCGCAGCCAATATCCGTAAAGGTCTTATAGTCCTTCCATGGAAATTTGGCGGCAATCGCTTGAGCGGCGCCAAGGCTAACTCCGCTCATGGCGGCAAGGAATCCGCGCAACCTTTCTGGATCAGCATAGAGCGTGGTGAACACGTCGCCTGCGCCCTTGGCCTCGTTCTGATGACAGCCTGTTTTGAGCGCTTCGGTCAGTGAGCCCCACGCCTCATAAAGACGAGCGTTTGCCATTTCGAGGAGCCCGCCAACATAGCTTGGCTTGGCCCGGTCGAGAAAGAAATCCGTCTCCAGCGTGTTGCTGTAGTCTGCGTCCCGCCGTTCGAGCAATTTCAGGGCGACAAGCGCATCGAGAAAATCGCGGGCAGCGCGACCGTGCAAGCCAAGCTGCGGAGACAGCGTTTCAAGATCGGCCGGTCCCTTAGCGAGTTCGGTGAAGAGTCCGAGCTCCACGGCGCTGAGCAGAACTTTCGATCCCCAGAAACCGAACCCGATGTTGAATAGGTTTGCGGGCGTTACAGCGTCGTTCACGAGATGCTCCTCGAGTGCCGCGCGCTCTTCGCAAAGCGGCAGCCTAATGGAATTACGCGCTGCCTTGTTGTGCAGGGCTCGCGTAGGGCAAACACGGTTCGAAGACCCCTCCTGCCTGCTCTTTAGGACGCCGGCAATGTTTCGATGAGCTTGCGCAGAGTAGAGATGGTCGAGGGATCCGCGATCCCGTCGACGCGGGCCGGCCGGAAATGGCGTTGAAAAGCAGTGATGGTGGATTGAGTTTTGGCATCATAGAGACCCGTCACCTCTAGGCCATAGCCGTAGCTCACAAGCATCGCTTGCAGTGCTTCGACCTCTGGCCCCTTAGCGCCAGGCTTGAGGCACGGACCCTCCTCGATGGCGCAGGGCACCACGAAATGGCCGACCCCGGCCTGGGCCAATTTGCCCCAAGGGAAATGCTCGCCCGGATCAATCTTGCGGTCGGGCGCGAGATCGGAATGGGCGAGAATGCGCGCCGGCTTGATCTTCCAACGTCTTGAAATGTCCCGGCAAAGTGCGATGACCGTCTCGATCTGCGCCGGAGGATAGGGCGGCAAGCCGCCGGCATGGCCGTAATTCGCGATCTCGATGCCAATGGAGACCGTGTTCATATCGCGGTCGCCGGCCCAAACACCGATCCCGGCGTGCCAAGCGCGGCGCTCCTCCGGCACGAGCTGAAAAAGCTCGCCATCCTCCTGCACGAGATAATGCGCAGAGACTTGCGAGGCTTCCGAGCAGAGGCGCTCGAGGGCAGCCGTGCCCGTCGCGATACCTGTATAATGCAGGATGATCGCATCAGCCACCGCTCCCTTGCGCTCGCCATGATTGGGAGAGGGACGAACAACCGCCGGAAGCGTGCAATCTGGTGTCAATAACCGTAATACGCCGTGCATACTTGATTGCCATAGGCATCATAACCAACCCGCGCACAACGTCCCGGAGGTGGCGGCGGATAAGCACCAGGGGGTGGTGGGGGCGGATAAGCACCTGGGGGCGGTGGTGGCGGCGGCGCCGTGGTCGCGCCAACGATCGCGCCGGTCGCCGCGCCGAGGGCGCCCCCGGCAAGCGCCGCCCCGACACCGCCGCCGGTTGCAGCTCCGATCGCCGCGCCCGTCGCTCCTCCGAGAGCCGCACCGCTTGCGCCGCGTTGCTCAGGCGTATAGCCGCAGCCAGCAAGCGCGGCGGTAGAGATGAGGAGTAACGTCAAAGTGAAATTCTTTTGCATGCCTCTTCCTAGCGTATCCTTCAAGAGCATGATCTCTTCAAATTGGAAAGGATCATGTCCCTTTCGCTCTGGTTTTCTCGTATGATCTTCCTCCGGAAACTCTGGATCTTTTTTAAGATCATGCACGAACTATTCCAGGCGTATCTCCAATTTCTCATTCATCCAGCTCACACGGGCGGGGTCAAGATGGAACTCTCGCCTGTCCACCCAATTGCACGGCCCGAGCGGCTCTTCTACCACGCCAACCTTTCTAATTCGACAATTGACGCATTGGCAAAGCGCATCTATGTGCCTTTGGTCAGCCGGCCGGATGGCCGCCGCGATCCTAGCGGAGGAAAGTCCGGGCTCCACGGAGACACGGTGCCGGATAACTTCCGGCGGGGGCAACCCTAGGGAAAGCGCCACAGAAAACAGACCGCCGCAAGGCAAGGGTGAAAAGGTGCGGTAAGAGCGCACCGCGCGCATGGCAACATGAGCGGCACGGCAAGCCCCACCGGGAGCAAAACCGAATAGGGGCGACACAAGGCGTTTCTCACCCGAGAAATCCTTAGATCCGTCTCCGGATCGTCGCCCGGGTTGGTTGCTCGAGGCGGCCGGCAACGGCCGTCCCAGAGGAATGGCCGTCACGCGCGCGGCAACGTCCGCGCGCCATACAAAACCCGGCTTACAGGCCGGCTGGCACTCTAGCCTTGCGCACGGAAAAGGAGATCGCAGTCGATCGCTGCGACCTCCGGGAATAGAACGGCTCAGCCCAGCTTGCCCGCCGCATGCGCGAGCAAGGTATAAACCTTGCCGGTCTCCGAGAGGAGATATGTCTTCGCTGCACCTTCGCTGGCTTCATCTTGGCCGAGGCTGGCCAACAGCCGCTCGAACTCCTGTATGTAGCGATCAACTGTTCCCCGGAACTCCGGATCGAGCCGGTAGCGCCGGCGAATTTCATCGAAGGTCTGGGGACCACGGCCGACATAGATCCGTCTTGTGAAGGCGTTGTTATCACCGCGGCGATAGCGATCCCATGCGGCGGTGGCTGCTGCATGATCGACCATCTGAGCTACGTCGAGAGAAATCGCTTCGAGCCGTTGCGCCGGTTGCGCAACCTTGGCCGGAGGATTTGGCGGAGCCGCTCGTTCATCGCTATCGACACGCGCGAGGAGGTCCGAGATCCAGCCGCTGCCACGCTCGGCCACTTTCGCACCCGTCGGCGCGGCCGCGGGACGCGGCTTTTGCGGCTCCCCTGGCCGCTGCTGGTCGGCCCCGGCGCGCGCCGGTTCGAGACGGCGCGGCGACACTGGCGGGGCGGCACGGCCGACACTCGCGGGAGCCGGTTGCGAGACATCGTAGGCACGGCCAGATCTTGTCACGATGTCGTTCAGCTCTTCGAGTGCCTTGATCTGGTCGGCAACCACACGCCGCATGGACGCCGCCTGTTGTGCCGTCTCCTGCGGCAACTCGACGGCGCTGCGGCGCAAGGCCTCTCGGGTTGATTCGAGTTCGCGCTGAATCTCGCGGGACATGCCGCGTAATTCCGCCGCCGCCGATTGGAAGCGCTCGGTGGTCTGCCCTAAAATACTTTCGAGTTCCACATTGGCCTGCTCGCAAGCTGCGCGCACGGCCCCGGCCATGCTCTCGCCCTCTTGCTCAATATTGCCGCGGATGCCGGCAAACTGCTGATCGACCAAGCCCCTGGTGGATTCCGAGGTTTCGGTAAGCAATGCGCCGATTTCGCGAGCGCCCGCTGCGGCTCTCTCGAATGAATCGTCGATTCGCTCCGCGAAGGCTTGCATGAGGCCCTCCAATTCGTCTCGCCGCTCTTTGATGCTTTTGACGAGCAATTCGAGGGAGTCACGTCGTGCGCTGAGCAACTGGTCAAGTTCGCCTTGCTCGCGCGAAAGATCGCCCGCGGACTCCGCCAAACTTGCCCGATGCTGAACAATCGTTTCCGCGAGGCTGCCGGCTTCGTTAAGCGTGGCCTGGGTCGATTGATTGAACTGATCGATCTCTCCAGAGAAGCGCGAGAGGATCGAACGGAAATCTTCTATCCGGCTGCTCAACGCTTGCTCGGCTGCCGCGAATTCCGAGCCCGTTGCGCCAATCGTCGTTTGCAATGCCTCGCTGCTGTTGGCGAGGCGATCAATCACCTCAGCCATTCCGGTCCGCAACCTTTCATCTGTCTCAACCAAAGCTTCAATCGAGGCCGCCGTACCGGTTTCGATCGATGTGCGCAAATGCGCCGCCGACCGTTCGACTGCCGCCGTGAATTCGTTCTGCTTGTCCCCAAGGTGCTGGATGACGGCGTTCGCACGGCCCTCGATCGTTTGGGTGGTGGTATCGCCAAGATTCATCACCTCCCGGGCGATCTCTTTGCCGAGCGTGGAGAGTGCCTCGACGAGCCGCTCCCCGCGCGTATCGAAAAGCTCTCGCAATTCGCCGGAACGTGTTGCCAGAGCCGCCTGCAGCGCCTGACCACGTTCCCCAAGAGCTCCTTCGAGGTCGCTCAGCCGGTCCGCCAGCGCCACGCTGATTTGATTGATGCGCTGAGCAAGTCCATCGCCTATATCTCCGGCGCGACCGGCGAGAGTCTTGTCGAGATCCTCGACAGCCTGGGCAATCATCTCGCGAATTTCCTCAGCACGCCCGGCGAGCACTTGGCCCAACTGCCCTGCTTCACGATCCAGCGCCGCGTAGATGTTGCCGGTATGAAGGCTGAGGGTCTGATCAATTTCCTGGGTTCTCGCTGCGAGTGTTTCGGAGACGGCGCGGCCCGTCTGATCGAGTTCCCCGGAGACGGCCGTAAGACGATTGATGACGCGCTCCTCGAATTGCGTGACGCGGCCGTCCAAGGCTTCAGCGATTGCGGCTGCGCGGCCACCAAGCGTCGCGTCAAGCTCATTCGCCTTAGCCGCGAAAGTCTCGGCTATTTCGGCAGAGCGCGCGGTCAGGATCGCACTCGCTTCCTGAGCTTTCTCGTCGAGCACGCGAATCGCGTCACCGCTGCCTTCTCCAAGAGCTCTGGCAATATCAACGGCCCTTCCTGTCAAAGTCTCGCTGAGCGCTTGCGCGCGGGAATCCAATCCTTGATCGATGCGGGCAATGAGATTGGAGATGGCCTCGCCAACCTCCTCGGCCTTGGCGGCGGTGCGCGATTCGAAGGCTTCGATATGGGCTGCCAATACTTCGGCGGCTTCTCGCGCGCGCACGCTGAGCTTGTTGTCAAGCTCGCCACCTTGCAGTGTGAGCGTCGTTTCGATCGATCCTAGGCGATCGGAAAGCGTCGCCGTAAACCGCTCCACATGCGCATCGATGCTTTCGGTGACAGCCCCACCCTGGCCAACAACAGTCTCCTCGAACTTCAGTAGGCGGCTGGAAAGGGCTTCATTGACCCGATCGGCATGTGTTGCAATCGCATTGATCGCTTCATTCGCGGTTTCCGCGAAGCGCTCGTTAAGATCATTGGCCTGATAGCCAATCGACGCGATTGCCTGTTGCGCGGTCGCATCGAAATTCTCACCAAGCGCTCCAGTGTGATCCGCGAAGATTGCGACGGCACCTTGCGCAGCGCTCGCCAGATGTTCGGTCATCTCATCGGCATGCTTCCTGAGGGCGCCTAATGTGTCATCAAGCGTGGCAGCAAGCCGTTCATGCAAAGCCTCGGCATGGTTTGCATAGGCTTCGTCAGAGTGCTGGGCGACCGCTTCGAGCCGCTCGCTTATTTGTTCGGAGTATCCGGTCAAGGCGCCGAGCGTCTCCCCAACGGTGGAAGCCAAGCGCGATTGCAGAGCCTCCGTATGGCCGGCAAGCGCCGACGCCGCATGGGTTGCCGCCGATTCGAGCCGCCGGCTCAATTCGTCGGCGTGGCTGGTGAGCGCGCCAAAGGTTTCGCTCACGGCAGCATTCAAGCGGGCATGGAGCGCTTCGGTGTGATTCGTAAACGCGGTCACCGAATGCTGCGTCGTTGTTTCGAGGCGTTCGCTCATGGCATCCGAATGGTTTGACAACGCATCGAGGGTTTCGCCGACGGTCGCCTCCAACCGGGCCTGAAGAGCGTCAGTGTGGCCAGTCAGCGCATCAACGGAATGTTGGGCGGTTAATTCGAGGCGTTCACTCATATCATTCCAATGGTTTGAGAGCGCGCCAAGAGTCTCCGCGCTCGTCGCGGCGAGCTGCTCGCGCAGCGCCCCGGTTTGCCCCGTGAGCGCAGCGAGCGTGGTCCTGGCTGTCGTTTCGAGACGCTCGCTCATTTGGGTGGAATGAGTGGTCAAGGCATTCAAGGTTTGATCAAGCGTCGCGCCGAGGCGTTCGTTCAGCGTCTCCGTATGGCTTGTGAAAGTCGCAACCGTATCTCGCGCGGTCGACATCAAATGGTCGTGCAAATGGTTTGTGTGACTTGCCAAGGAAGCGAGCGTGTCCGCGACCGTCGCGGCGATCCGCTGATGCAACGCTTCGGTATGGCTTGTCAAAGCTCCAGCGGTTGTTTCCGCAGTCGCGGCAAAGCGCTGATGAAGATCGTTGCCGTGCTGCTCGAATTGAGATTGGAAGCGGGCTTGGCTCTCATTGAGAAGCGCGGTAAGCGTTCTCGTCGAGTTCTCGAAGGACTCCCGTGCTTCAGCAGTGCGGTTTTGAATGAGGCCTGCGACGCGTTCGCTCGTCTCAGCGAGACTATCGTGAAGCGCGCTGCCTTGAACGGCAACAACCTCGTGCAGCCGGCTGCTTGTCTCGGCCAAACGGACCACGAGATTTTCACCGCGCGAGAAGATTGTGTCGGCAATCCGGGCCCCAGTCGCATCGAGCCGCTGCGCGAGAGCATCGCCGCGGACCTCGAGGTCGGCAGCGAGTGTCTCCCTGCCTGCCTTGAACCGGTCGTCCATTTCCGCCAAACGGTCGGCGAGGGTCTGCGCGATCGAATTGGTCGCCCCTGTGAGACTGACGGTGGCGTCCTGTCCCGATTGGGTCAGCCGGCTGATAAGCTCGTTTCCATGCGACGACAATTGGTTAACGAGTTCGTCACGGCCATGGGTGAGGGCTGCTTTGATTTCCTCGCCCTTGGCGTTCAGCGAAGCGGTGACCCGGCCAGCCGCCTCGCCAACGCTCTCCGCAAATCGCGAGGAAGCTCCGGCGAGATCACGAGATAAGCTATCATGCGCCAAGGCAATCGCGCCGCGCACGCGATCGGCATTGGTCAGGATGGATTCCCGCTCGGAAACCAGTTCGTTGATCAAGGAACGGACACGGCGCTCGTTGTCTGAATAGGACCGCTCCAGGTTGGAGACCTCGGATCTTACGAGGGTCTCAAGTTCGCTTGCTCTCGCAAGCGCGCGTTCGATGCCATCGCCCATCGAAGCGACTTCGCGGCGGATCGCTTGGGAAAGCGTGACCATCTGCTCTGTCGCAATGGTTTCGGGCTCCGCCAAACGGACCGCGACCTCGGTCATGGATCGCGCAGCGAGCCGCATCTCTTGGCCGCGGCGAAGCAAGGCCGCAGTGACCAAGAAGAAAACCACGGGGCCGCCAATCGTCATCAGATAAAGCGTGGCCTGCGGCAGCAAAGTCCCCGGCGCCCCGTTGAAGAGGACCGCGCGGTTGGCGATAAAATAGGTGAGCGTGAGGAGGACCCACAACACCGAACAGGCGATGACGAAGACCGCCGGGCTACGGTTGTAACGGCTCTGAAACGTGCGGAGAATCTCGCCAGCGGATTGACGATCGTCATTGGCGGGCCGCATCGCCGGTGCCGCTGCGCTGGCTTGTTCCGGGACTTGCCGCTCATCAGCTTGCGGGGAATTTGTCGGAGCTGGACCAAACAAGCGCTCTTCGCCGATTGCTGTCATCGCAGGCTCCGGCCCTCGCGCGCCTTCGCGTCCACGGCGCAGCGACTCGGGACGCGGAACCCCGGAGTCGCGATCTCCCGGCGAGCGTACCTTCGCTTTGTCGGTGCCAGCGGCGCCGGCGGGATTTGCCGGTACCGTGCCAGGTTCGGCGACTGGGCCTTGGGCGCAAAGATTCAACGCCTCTTCGATAGCCAATAGCGCCGCCGCCGCGGGGTCTTGAGCCTTGTTGGAACTCGCCATCGGACGCCTCTTCAAACTCTCTCGCAGAAAAGCCGAAGCTTCCCGCGGACACACATGAGCGATCCCAAGCGGAACCGTTAACCAAATCTTACCTTACAACCGGAACGAAAGGATTCAAACTCAGCGATTGCAAGGATTTAGAAACATCGTTAATGCGGCCCATCGAAGGCAAAAGAGCTCATGCTTCGACAAAATGAGCTCTATCAGTCAGGTTTGCGGGCCCAACCGTCGCGTTCTCGCTTTGAAACGTAAAGTCACGCTCGAGCTCCTGCGGTCCAGGAACAAAGCTCAAAGGTTGCGCTTGCCCAAAAGGGCGCCAGCGGTTAGAACAATTCTAAGCCGAACTTATTTCGCCCGAAAGGCTAAGACGTTGGCTTGCGCAATTTGTGATTTCAAAGGGAATCAGACATGGCAGCACTTAACGGCAGCAAGACCGAATCCAATCTGAAGGCCGCCTTTGCCGGTGAGTCTCAGGCAAACCGGCGGTACCTTTATTTCGCACAAAAGGCCGATGTCGAGGGCTACAACGATGTGGCCGCGGTGTTCCGCTCGACCGCCGAAGGCGAAACTGGCCACGCGCATGGACATCTTGAGTTTCTCGAGGCAGTTGGTGATCCCGCCACCGGCTTGCCGATCGGCGAGACATCGAAGAACCTCACCGCTGCCGTTGCCGGCGAAACGCATGAGTATACGGACATGTATCCCGGCATGGCGCGCACGGCCCGCGAAGAAGGCTTTGAAGAAATCGCCGATTGGTTCGAGACGCTCGCCAAGGCCGAGCGCTCGCATGCCGGCCGCTTTCAGAAAGCCCTCGACGAATTGCCGAAATAACCCATCGCCACGAGCAGCGGGAAGTCGGTTGTCTTCCCGAAGCGAGTTCCTTTTTGGATAAAGGGGCAGAAGCTCGTTGGTGGGCGACAGCCAGCCGGGATACGGCTTCGCCAAACGGTACTTAGGGCTGGAAGCAACATAAGATTTTCGTCCAACCGAGGGATGGCCCGGTTAGCCGCCGGGCCATCCTTCTTTCGCCGGTTCCTCGACAGTCATTTTCTCCTTAAGAAGCACAGCGCATGAGTGAAGGTGGTCTCGACGCTCCAACCAGACACCCGTTGGACTGGCAGAACCCGGATTTCTACGACGAAGCCAAGCTCGATGCGGAACTGCGGCGGGTGTTCGACATCTGCCATGGCTGCCGCCGCTGCTTCAATCTATGTGATTCCTTTCCGCGCCTCTTCGATCTCGTCGATGCCACGCCGAGCGGCGAACTCGACGGTGTCGACAGCAAGGACTTCAAGCCGGTCGTCGATGCCTGCACGCTTTGCGATATGTGCTTCATGACGAAATGCCCCTATGTCCCGCCGCATGAATTCAATCTCGATTTCCCGCATCTGATGCTGCGCTACCGGGCCGTCGAGGCAAAGCGGGGCAAGATTGCGACGGCGGACCTCGAGCTTGCCAAGACCGACCGCAACGGCAAGCTCGCGCGTTTTCTCGCGCCGCTCGCAAATTGGGCGACGGACCGGTCCCACAAATTCGCCCGGAGCATTCTCGAAAAAGTCACCGGTCTCGACAAGCAAGCCTCCTTGCCGAAATACCAGGCGAAGACGTTCGAAAAAATCAGCGGCGAGACTCCGCCCCCCGTTAACCGCGAGGCTCCGGCCTATGGCCGCAAGGCGGTGATCTATGCGACCTGCTTTGCTGATTACAACGAGCCTGCGCTTGGGCTCTCGGCGCGTGCGGTGCTTGCAAAGAACGGTGTCGAAACGCAGGTTCTGTACCCGCATTGCTGCGGCATGCCCATGCTGGAGCAGGGAAATATCGCCGAGGTCGCGAAGGCGGCGAAGACCGTCGCCCTCGCGATGCGGTCTTGGATCGAACAAGGCTATTTCGTCATCGCGCCGGTGCCATCCTGTGCCTTGATGTTGAAGCAAGAATGGCCACTGATTCTGCCGGGGGACCCGGACGTCGCGCTCCTGGCAAAATCCACCTTCGACCTCAGCGAATATGTCGTCGACATCGCCCGCAAGGAGGGTCTCGCGCCGGGATTGAAGCCCGTCGCGAGCGATGGTGTCGCCCTACATATTTCCTGCCACTCGCGGGCGCAGAACATCGGTCAAAAGGCCCGTGAGATGTTGAAACTCATTCCGGAGGCCAATCTGCAAGTGATCGAGCGGTGCTCCGGTCATGGCGGTTCCTGGGGTTATAAGCACGCCAATTTCGAAACGGCCATGAAGGTCGGCGCCCCCGTCGCACGGCAGGCAGCCGCAAGCGGCAAGGCCGTCGTCACCTCCGAGTGCCCTCTTGCTGGACTCCACATCGCGCAAGGAATCGAACGTCAGAGCGGCGCCGGGGACAAGCCGCGCCTTGTCGGGCATCCGATCGAAATCATCGCCGAGGCCTATGGGATTGGCAAATGATGAGGGCCCCACGCGCAGCTTTCGAGGATTTTCGGAGCAGCCCATGAACCAGAAGCATAATCTGACGCCGAGCGATATTCTGACGCCCGAGGAATACGGCAAGATCCGGGTGGAGAGCCGCAAGAAAAACGCCGAGCGCAAACGCAATCGGCGGATCGAGGTCGGCCCCCATGTCACCTTCTATTTCGAGAATTACCAGACCATGTGGAGCCAGGTCCATGAAATGGTTTACATCGAAAGAGGCGGTACCGAGCAGGTCAAACAGGAGCTCGAAGCTTATAATCCATTGATCCCCAAGGGCCGGGAACTTGTCGCCACTTTCATGATCGAGATCGACGATCCTGATCGGCGCAAACGCGTTCTCGGGAGTCTTGGCGGGATCGAGGAAACGGCGTTCCTCTCAATCGGCGGCGAGCGCATCGCGGGTGTGCAGGAGGCCGATCAGGAACGTACCCGCGCCGATGGCAAGGCCTCTTCAGTTCAATTCGTTCACTTTGGCTTCACGCCCGGACAAATCGCCGCGTTTCGCAATCCTGGCACGGAGGTCATGGTTGGTTTCAAGCATCCCGCTTACAGCCATATAGCGATTATGCCCGAAGCCATGCGGAGCGAACTCGCCGGCGACTTCGACTGACGCTTGTGGAGGCCGTTGATCTTAAGGTCAGCCTGCACCTTTGCATTGGCCACCACATTCGCTATTAAGCGGCGCCCATTTTTTGGCTCTCTTCAATCCAGGAACATCATGGCGATCGAACGTACTTTTTCCATTCTGAAGCCAGATGCGACCCGGCGAAACCTCACCGGAGCGATCAACGCACTGATCGAAAAGGCGGGGCTGCGCATCGTCGCGCAAAAGCGCGTCCGGATGACACGCGAGCAAGCGGAGACCTTTTACGCCATCCACAAGGCGCGTCCCTTCTTCGGCAAACTTGTCGAAACCATGACAGCGGGTCCGGTCGTCGTGCAGGTGCTCGAAGCCGAGGATGCGATCAAGAAATATCGGGACATGCTTGGAGCGACCGACCCCGCGAAAGCCGAGCCTGGAACAATTCGCAAAGAATTTGCGCTCTCGCTTGGCGAGAATTCCGCGCATGGGTCGGATGGGCCAGAAACAGCCTTGGCCGAGATCTCGCAGTGGTTTTCTGGCAATGAGATCGTCGGGTAGTCTATCAGCGATTCCCGACCTAGTCGCTGAACGGGAACCGCAAGGGTGCGGGCAGACCCGCGGAGCAGCTCGAAGATAAGACGCGATTGCCTTGGATGCGCAGATGCCCTTCTGCGACGCAGGCAAGCGCCGCCGGATAGATCGCATGTTCTTC
>Ga0335081_10011989_pt1 | contig 14038 bp, 14 predicted proteins | sample Lox_Sample_35_FD_206713 | JGI IMG/M metagenome (GOLD analysis project Ga0335081, IMG submission 206713) | Soil microbial communities from Loxahatchee National Wildlife Refuge, Florida, United States - Lox_Sample_3.5 | ecosystem: Environmental > Terrestrial > Soil > Wetlands | place: USA... | reverse complement strand
CCTCCCGGTTCCCCTTCTCCTCTGGAAAGAAGCTCTTCTCGTGAACCGTTCACTGCCGACTGACTGACTCTGGTCTTTAGGACCTAATGAAACGCCCCGAGAACCGAGTCTGTGCAGATTGTCATGTCAACACACATCCGCGTTGGACTTCCTGGTCCCTCGGCGTGTTCATCTGTATTCGATGCAGTGGCATTCATCGAGGCTTGGGGACACATGTGAGTCGAGTTAAGAGTGCCGATTTAGATGCATGGACAGATGAGCAGACGCAGATGATGGTGAAATGGGGCAATCGCAGGGCCAACAAGTATCAGATCAACCCCGTTACAACGCGTTGAGAAAACTGACTTTGTGCGTGGCCAGATACTGGGAAGCAAACTTGGCACCAGGACATGTGCCCTCGGACTCGAAAATGGAGAACTTTATTCGTACCAAATACTCATCGAAACGTTGGGCCTTATCCGCGACCCCACCAACAGACCCATCAACCCTAGACGACATACCTTCTCACTCCGACGAAGACCAAGACGTCCCCCTCGCAATCGTCCAGAAAACTCTCCAGCGCGACCGTGACACTTCGCTCTCCACAAGGTCACTTTCACTGGCAACAACAAAGGGCGTCGTAACCGGCGACGAAACAAAACTTGCGCGCGAATCAAATTTGCTCGACCCCCCAAACAAATCCCGAACCCCCTCTCCCTCACTGGCCGTACGAGCACGAACAGATCGCGTATCGAATTCATCTTTGTTGGGATTGGAATTTGATTCACCCGTGCAGACGCACACCGCACCTGTTATCGCCGCCGACAGTGGACGACCAACTTCGAGGAATGATTTGAAGAACTCGATATTGAAACTGTATGCTCCACCTGCGAAACCTGCGCCTGCCCCAAGCGCGCCGCCTCTTACGATTGGCCCGACTGCGCCTTCGGGGAAGACGGCCCCGTCATCGAATTTGACCGCGTTAGGAGATTTATCTTCTGCGTTCGGTGGATTGGACATCACGCCCGCTACTAAGCCTGCTCCTGTCACCTCGAATCCACCCCTCTCGAGCAGTTCACTTTCATCCTTGATATCCCCCAAGTTATCCTTTGGGGCGACTAAACCTGTCGCACCGCAACCAACTAAACCCGTCGGAGTCCCATCAAGCTTCACTATCCCGATGAAAAACCCATCGAATATCTCGACTCCCGCTACGCCAAGCCCAGGACTTACACCCTTGTCGGCTGCCTCTCCGGCAATCACACCGGTTTCAGCTTCTCCTGCCCCCCAAACCGCGAATTTGACTTCTGCCAATTACGCCGCGAATTTCAATCTCTCAAAACCCACTACCACCACGACTAGTACGTCAACGGCCCCCACCACAATAACCCCCAAACCAATTCAATTATTAAGCAGTCTTATGCCGACAAGTACCGCCCCGCCTCCCGGCACACAAACAACTACCACTGCACCAGCGCCATCATCATTCGGAAATCCGTGGGCTTCAACAGCAAATGCCCGTTCTTCAGGCGCTACGGCGGGGTATAACGGTAATCCATGGGCTTCGACGGCCGGGACAACGACAAGTGTGCCTCAAGCTTCGAAGACGAGTACATCGTCGACAGTGGGCGGGCCGTCGAATTCGCGGGAGAGCGGGTTTGGAATGACAACAACAAGCGGGTTTGGCGCGAGCGATACGAATACGGCATTTAACAAAGGTTCGTCGATTTCGGGCTTTGGTTCGGGATTCGGAGATTGGGCAACGACGACAACGACGACGGCCGCCCCCGCCGCGGCAACAAAATCCAATGGATCAGCATCGGCGGAAAATCATGGATTTGGGGATTGGACCTCCACGACGACGGTAAAGGCGGGATCCGCAGCGAACGACGGATTTGGAGATTGGGCGACGTCCACGACCACGGCAAAAACGAAAGAGCGCGAGAAGAAGGATAGTTCGTTCTCCGATGACTTTGGTTTATTTGCCACGGCAGATGTGTGGAAATGAATTGTTGTTCATGCACTGGCGGATTTCGTGGGGAAGGTCATTGGCGGAAGGAGGGGGCGGTTGGTCAGACTCTTGTCCGGGGGGATGTTTCCTCCGAAGACGGATCGGGTGGTGGGCGGCGGAATTTCGTGGAGATCGAGTGTTTTGTCTGCATTGTCTGTTGAGAGGATTGTCTGTGTTTGTTGTCATTGTCATAGCTCGTTAATGGATATGTCATTCTATCAGCAAAGAGGGCGCCAAGAAAACTGCTGTGGAGGAACTTTGCAGCCTTATCGTCGAAGGAAATTGGACTACGAAACACGCTCTCCCGAAGCACCCTTCCTCGAATTCAATTTCCAGAAGGTCCGGCAGACGGCAGATCGGCGGGAATGCTGAGATGAAGGCACCCGCGAATTAGAGCGATTTTCGCGTGGTTATCATCTCATAATGCAATGGATAGATTTCCTATTTCAGAGTCAAAGGCGAAGCCACCATCTCCGAGATTACTGACATGCCCAATGCACAGCGCCAAAAGAAGTCAAAGAAAACAGGCGCCGTCGTCCTTAGATAAAAGTACGGCAGGCGCGAGGCCGCCCGATGTCGCAAATGAAATTGCGGTGGTGGTACGAGCTTCCCGCCGGTTGCATTATTAGACTTTGCTTTTCATTTAATCGGCTAGCGTCACCTGTTCTGGACATCGGATAAATATAGCGGTCCCAAGGCAAGTTCGTATCTTGGGAGCTTCATTCGCGCGATATGAGAGCGCTGTCGCTTATAATTTACTTGCCAATCTCGATTTGGTGACTATAGAAGCGCCCCACACGCGCTTCCGCTGCTCAGGGATCTCCCAAGCGGAAAATTGAAGTCAATGAAGGTTTTGTTGTAACGCGAAGGGAGCGGGCCGTGCACATCTTCGGTCGATCACAGGGTGGGATGGTAAGAAAGACGAAATAATAATAATAATAATGATAAAAAAAGTGAAAAAAACAACGTTTAATTTCGGCCGAACTATCGCGAAAGTCCCTTTGGTCGCCAAGCTTTCTCAATCCGTCCCTCTGATCACAAGGAGCGCACAGAGGGCCGTTAATCGGGCTATGGATAGCATCGGAAAAGTGGGTTGGAAGTTATGGTCCTAGATTGTCCCCCGAAGTCGTCGTGCGCAACAGCGCTGTTCCTTGCGGCCGGATTCGGAAATTTAAGGGAGAGTGGCGACGCTATGACGACAAAATCCGGCTCTAAGGATGCATACCGCGCGCCGTCCCCCGTTCTGGTATTACAAACGGCTCTTTAATACTTTGAACAAACTCGAAATGTTATTGGCAAGGCAAAAAGCCAAAATATAGACATAGACTGGTTGGAAAGGGGGCTCATCAAAATTTGGCGGTGACGAGGCTGATGGGACATTCGGATCGCAACAACTTGACGTGAGGACATGCTTAACGCATGATTTAATCTGCAAGCACGCCAAGCGAGCTTGGGAGGCTCAGCTCACCCTTTACAAATGGGCCCGATTTGATCTGGGTTAAGAAGGCAGTGTAAGCTTCTGAAGCGAAAAGTTTTTCATGTGGGCGATTTCCGCAATTGATGCGACACTTTGGACAATAAAAGTAAGGAAAGTTGGGCGGACTCTGCAGCATGGTGTAGATCGAAAAGAAATGAAAAACATTATTTCTCATACACTTTTGTTACCTCTATTTGAAAACTTTATTCTCGCCTGTACGACGCTCATACGACTTCGCTGGCATGACCGAAGCCAGCCCTCAAGCAGGCGAATCCCTGCGGTGGCATATGGCGGCGAGGGATATAAACGGCGAGGAGAAGGGGCGCAGAGTCGATGGAAATCTATCGGGAGCAGATGGGCGAACATCGGGAAGGTGTCATAACACGCCGCCGTCCATGAAAGAAACAGATTTCACCGCCTCTTGAGAGGTAAATGCGATGACCCGAAATGAATCCTCTTGGTTATGCATAGCATTCATCGAACTAAATTTTGGCGCCCTGTAACGATCGATCACCTGAACGGTCGTTGCATCTAACTTCGCCATTTGGAAATGAGAAAAGTCATCTCATGGCACCGCCGTCGCCGAAGTGCAAAAACTTAGCCGCTTCTCGCCAGATACAGACATCCTGACGGCTGTGGCCTATAAAGAGATGTCCCATCTCCTGTGAAGCCCCAAGACCAGTCGCTTAACAACACAAAGACCTCCAGTATCTCTCGTAAAGCAATGGACAGCAACGGGAACATTCGTAAATTCCCCGGCGAAGGGAAAACCTCTGCCCAAGAGTATTGGTCAGTCTCCCTCGTACCACTTCAAAGATTAAATTGACATATCAGCCCAGTATGCTCTCTGCAAAGGTACGGATACGAAGCCGAGGCCCCCGCCGACGCCAACAATTTTAATTGCCATCCTACGGCCTTCTGTCGTGCCAACCACGGGATCAGGCTATGTTGGGGATGTTCGATCCACCGGGGGGTATTGCAGCCGACGATTCAGGGATCGCGCTGTTCGGCGTGCGATTACGAAACAGCCACGAATACTTTCGTGGACGTCAGACCTATCGAACGGACTGAAGGCTACACTCCATAACCCTCGACGGGAGAAGAGATCGGAGGAAGCGGAAAGACCGTCAGATTGGCCTTGCGATCATATAAATGGGGGGGTAGACGGAATTCAGGACCGGTGTTTAGAGTAGACGGTTTTCAGTTGTTTTTCGCATGCTGCTTTTTCGTGGGGAGTATCGATATATGATCTCTTTTTCTCTGAATTTGTATTAGTCTTGGGTTTCCTTTTTCAATGATAGAGGCAATTAATGGGGTTTGAAACACGGTCACGGTCATCGCTTCCAAGTTGCTTGCAGCATGATCATTGCATATGCATATCAAGGTTGTCCGTGAATTGCGGAGTGGGTGGCTGTTCAATGAAAGTGCGCAACACCCGAGTTCTTGAAGAGAAAGTGAGAGCGCCGATTTCCACTCGGGACGTGGGGCAGAACGGATGGTGGGCGGTGAAGGCCACACCGTAAAGCGAGGGAGAAATGTGGGCTATCCATCCAATGGCGGCCAAAGGAGGGGGAAAATACCTCCGTGCATTTGAAAGGAAGCGTGGCCGAGGGGGGCCGATCCGTATTTGTTCTCTCGAGCACGGAATCCAGTTGGTCCGAGACCTGCCTTGTTTTTGTCGGATGTCGGAAATAAGGTTGATGAAATGTGCCCTTTGATTGGGCCATAAATACTGTAAGCTTTCTGGTATGCCGTCCCCTCGGGTGGCATGTCCAGGTGAACTATTCCATATTATGGCTTCGAGGGCTCTCCAGTATGATTCTATTTTTGATCCTAGAGTCTTTCCCAAACTTGGCGACTAATAGGATTCTCAAGAGGGTCGCGGAAGTTTATAAGGTTTGAGTTGGGGGGGGGTAAATTGGGCCCACAACGACTTGTGACTTTTCGCATTACACAATCAACGCAAAGTTCATTTACGCAAGACGGAGATTGTTAAGGGTCAGCGGGTTTGAAAAGGTTCGACGTAGGATGTCCTGAGATTCGGAGTCCTCATGAGACACCACCACGAAGCCGAAATGTTCATTCCGCCTGCGATACAGTTCACAAATCTCCCGCAATAGTCCTCGAGATCCACGGAGATGTCTTTCGTGGGTGCTAATACTTGGGGACCACTACGTCCGGACCTGCCGGTCTTACTCTGTCAAAGGCTTCGTGGAGCTTGTTTGCCCGTTGGGAAGAGGACAGGAAATATCCTGACAAGGCTTCCCAATTTGCGGCTCAAGGCTGTTGCATCTGAAATAATCCGGAAATCTTCAAAACTCACCTACTCCCCAAGAATACCTGCCGGGGGAGCGAAAAGGAGGATTTCGTCTCACATTTCTTAGAAAGGCTCAGCACCGTTGGGATACAACTGGTCAGATCCCCTGCTGAAACGAATCCCGGAGTCTGTTTAATCAAGCGCACACCAAAGCTGGGTTCTCGGAACTCCATTGGGGCGAACTCCGCATATTCAAGCGGCCGTGTCAAGCTTTACCCAAGACCAGAGCCCATGACTCCTATTCACTTGGAACCTTCTCGACTTGTGCGATCGTTAAAGCTGGAAGGAAAGCCTCGTGACAAACTCACGATCAACGTCAACTTTGGTAAAGCTTGCAACCTTCAGGAACGTGTTAGCGAATATTCGCAATGTGTCCCAGGAGAGTCCAAGGGTAGAGTGGAATGCTCCTGGTCTTTTATACCAGTTCCCGAATGCATGAGGCCGTGGATGACTAAAGCCCGCATCTCGCAATATGGTTTTGCCGTCCTCCGGTGTTTTCAGCGCAACGAGCGGAACTTCCATTAGCAGGAACTGCGCGCCAAGGTCATGTGTACAACTTTGTTAACAGGACCTCACGATTTCGGAGTAGCTCATTGCGAGGATCAGGAGGCGATTCATGCTCCCAAACATGAAAGGTTAAGCAGATCGAGGGGTAACCATTACATGTCTTTTGCGAAACTACCATCAGCTCCAACTGGTCGTCATTGACCCATCTCAGAAGGAGTTACCCCCCGGACGCTTCCATCTCTCATTGCTTATAAGAGAACATGTATTTGGCGAAGCTGCGGAAGGCTGCGGGCTTGCAGACCACCTGCCTCGATTCTTTCGGGAGCCTTTATTCGCCCCGCGGCTCAGTTTTGTGAGCGAACGGACCGAAGATGTCTGTGGTTTGTTTTCGCACACTACTTAAATGACGACCGAAGGTCGGGCGGCGTTGGCGTAGCCGGGAAAACGGTCTGCCGTCCGGTACAGCCGTATTTGAGAATGTTTCGATTGGAGACGAACAGCCCGGTCTAGCAAGGAGCGGAACCAAACGGATCGATGCCCCTCTATGCGGTGCTTCTTATTCCGTGAGTAGCATTCTATCAATGGGAATGTGCGTCTGAGAAGAGATGATGCATCGCGATTGCGGCAGTAACGGTCGAAACATCGGTCGGTGCAGCGATCGAAAGAGTCTTGCATCAGAAAGCAGGAAGGACTCTACTCATCAAGAAGCGAATAAGGCGAACATATACAAGACTGAGAAGACTGAAAAGCGGGTGGAGTTGGTGAAGATGTTATACTGAGCGAGCCGATGAGGTGGCAAAAATGTTGAGAATTTATGGCACAGCACCGCCACTAGCTCGTAAATCTATTTCAGTTGGGCGAATGAGAAAAAAGCCCGATCGTCCGACGAAAATATCGGCTGTAGGTAACGAGAATGCAAGGATGGGCCGGTAAGATTTCTAGGTTGGGACGGCACAAAGGCGAACGGCTGCTTATCGACGAGCAGTTTGCTGCTTGGTAAGCTCTGTTCGAACGGGGCAAAATAGGAGGCTCAAACTCTCGGTAGTGGGAAAAGTAGGATTTACTATGGTTCTGGAAGATTCTTTTATTATCCAGCATTTTGCGCATTAATCTAGTCCTGGTCGTGCTCTTATTAAGGTTTGAATTGCAGCTTTTCCGGCCAACGGTTGAAAATGTACAGTCATTGATGCAGAAAATTGTCCCGTTCAATCACATGTCCGACGGCTCGAAACGGTCACGAGATCCCCTTTTATCTTCGGAAGCGTATTACTTAGTTGACGATAAGGATTCGATTAAGATGAGTATGGGCTTTAAGAAGAAGGGTCAGCCTCTGTTTTCCCCCGGGGCAGGGCCAGTCCGCAATGCTCTGCTACGTCTCACAAATGCGGAATCACGTGCCAGCCGGCGAACCATTGCGGATCGGATCGATCACCACTTTGTGTGGCTTGAACTCCTTGACATATATCGAAGCTGGTCTGATTTTTGGGTCAAATCGGCTTACCTTACAGTCTAAAATTAGACACTGGAAAAAGCCCTGTTTTCTGGTGTTCAAGGTCCGAAATGGGTGGCACGATTCCACACCCGATAATTCCCCGGCGGATTGCGCCAGTTTCTAACTTCGGCGTCATTCGCAATACGAAATTATCGCATCCACTTTCGGACATATTTTCGCAGATGCCTTAGGGATTCAGTTACACGGATGAACGACCGTGCCCCTGACGATCATCGAGGTGACTTTCGCGGAGATCGCCAAGATCTCCCTCAATATTTTTTGCGAAGCCACGCTTTTACTTTATACGGCTATTGGCGTACATGGATTGTATTATAGAGATGCATCGCCAGGAGCGCGTCGGGTCGCGGGCCTTTCCTTCGCATCAAGTGACTCACTTTTTTCCGCCGGGATTGATCTTCAACCCCTTTGTGCCTAACCCCTGCCGCTATTCCTATCGCTGCTTCGTTGGCACAAGTGCCAGCGCTAATATCTGAATATTGGTGGTCTATAATTGAAAAGAAAACCAGCAAATTAAAGGGCGTTTTGCCGACGACCGCCAAACGACCATCGTTATTAAATTGTTCCCAACGGTCACAAGCTCAGAAAACTCTAGCGATCGGAGTTCATTAAAACCTAATCATGACTAACATAATAAGAATAACCTTCTAGCCTACTGAAAACTTGTTCGAGAGCTTGTGGTCACAACCTCTGTAATTGAGACCCGACAATCCAAGAGTACATTTGTGTAGAGCGGCGCGTTTTCGCTTCTCATCTTATATAAATTGAAGTACTGTCTGCATCTCGAAGTCCACAGGTTTCCAAAAAGTCCTGAGCATGAATAACTACTGGCAAAGTCAAGGTTACGCCACCGTGCCTTCTGGTAATGGGATACAACCAGCAAATCAAAACTGGTATGCCGATGGAGCTCAGGGGGGTCATGCAAATCCATCTCTGGGGGACGCGGGGAGCGGCTCGGGAGAACTACCGAATCCGAACACTCAAGGTCAACAGAATAACCAGGGGGCGCAAGGTGGGGGCCAAACTGCCGGTCAGGAGGGGTACCAGGGGCAAACTAACGAACAACGAAATGAGGAGGAATCTGAGGATTCCGAAGATGAAGATCACCTCCGAATAATTGGACAATACATTGCCCAGCTCCAATATTGGTGGTACGTTAAAGAATTCATACAGTCCTGACGTACAGCGCCCTCTGCGCCTATAGCAAGGGTGTGCCATGGGGCATACCGCACCCAGCGAGCCATACGCAGCTCAACTCGCATCCGACCGAGCGATGCTATATGGAGCACGGACACTGTATATACCAAATCCCCGGCTGCGCCGCGCACAACGGCGTTGAGGATGCTCTGGCAGTCGAAAATCCCGTGAACCCCGGAGAACGGTTGGGGCCGCCATGCGTATGGTGTCGCCGTGAACTGGCCGAGAATAGACCTTACCTTTCAATCGGGTACGCGCAAAAGGACCCTTGATGAGAGAAGCTCGGAAAGATAATTTTGCTTCGATTTGATGTCGCTTCGTTTCTAGTTTGAAGTTTCGTGTGTAGTTTTCGTTGCTGCTGGCTTTCGTAGAGTAATGAATTCGTTCTTAACCTTGAATCGTCTCCCACGACCCGTGAAGAAACGATATGCGGCACACCAAGCGCAGCTGCATGCGGGCCCGTAAATCGGGGACCAAAGGAATGGGCAAGAATCATCGGCATTACTATCGCTGTCGCCAAAACATCGCCTTTGCAAGGCCGCTAATGAAGCGACTAGCGGGATGTCGGGAGAAATCGGACGGCTGGTCGCAAACTCTGTTCTTTTTGAGCTTCCTGTGTTGCAATTTAATGTATTCAAATTAAGAAGAAGGTTGAACCATGAAGTTTGGTTGCAATTGAGTGCGTGTCTAGGTACATCCGCGGAATAACCTCCGTTAAGCCAAAAAGTTCCAGGTTGGAAGCGCCGGGTTCATGGCGATACGCGAGCCAATGAAGAGCTTTCTCATTGGCCCCGTGGTCAACAGGGTGGTTGGGGCGAGTGAAATATCCATCTCAAAGTTCGGGCACCATTCTTTCCACCTCCATTCTAGAACATTCAGGAAATCGTGTTCTTCCTTCGAACGTGGAACCATCGCAATATGAATTCGCGACTCCAAGTCCATTGCCATAATCTTCGGCGCATGTGGGTGCTTATCTCCAAAATGCTCCCCGCTTTTAGCCTCAGTATCACGATCTCGCAATACCTTCATATTCTTTCGCAATGATGAAGAACCCTCTTCGGGTTCACCGCCGTCGTGTCAAAGTGACGCATAATGGAGGCCACGGCGAAAGCGAGCTTCCCCCTCATTCGTGCGGAGATACAAACGCATTGAAGGGGCCGCCGTCAACCCGCGTATCGTCCCGCAACGCCGCTCATCCAGCCTCCCTCCAACGCCATAATTTCGAAGCTTTGCCCGACGACACGATAGCCACGCTCCACAGCCTCACCGTAGACTCCCCTTGCCTTCGGACTTCGATTGCGGAAGAGGTTCGGGGCATTCTACCTCCGAAAGAAACCATAGAGGGGCAAAATTCTATTTTGCAGAACAGATATCGTTGGCGAGCGAAGATTCACAATATCCGCCAAGTCGGCTCGGTTCGAGGCTATGTTGTATCCACGCCCGTACAGCCCCGGGAGATGAGATACGAGGATGCGAATGATGTCGGGTTGGCTGTCCGATGAAGGGAAGGTACGCATACCAACATTGCCCGTCGAGAAGGCCGGTTGACACGGAGATGACATAGCCACGAAGGGTCAGAATCGCTTCCAGCCACGGACATGCTTTCGATATCATCGTTGAACTGTGGAACGAGACGAGAGAATTCCTCCGTTGTTGGAAAACTCGTGGGACACGGAAAACAAAGGCCCAGGGAAAGCCTCGAGGCTTAGAGCCGCGGACGTTTTCGGACCAGAGGTCTCCCGGAGTCCGTCGTGCCAGCTTCGATGATTATTTACGCCAACGGAGTTACGATAGCACATCGACAGTCAGAGTGGTAATCGTTCAAAGGAAGTTGAAAGCGGGTACATCAACAGCTAATCCGGAAGTCCAACTGCAGATGCGTCCCCCAGTCGAGATCTCCTCAGACGCTGTCTTCTCATGCTCCCATGAATGTCGATAAATCATGGCGGAGATAACCAATTTGAAATCGACTTGTCCTTTATAGAAAAAAAATTGGGTTGCATGGGATTCATTGACGGCGAAAGCTTCGATCGTGGAGCCTTAGAGGTCCGGGAACCCGGTAAATTCGTTGCCAAGATTTCGCGAAAACGAATCGTGCACAACATGAAACGCGAGAATCGGACCCCGCGGTGACACAAAATTGATAAGTGACCATACGACCATTAGGGGTCAGAACGGCTCGGACGGCTGCAGATGACCCCGTCGGACTGACGTGACGGTGACCTGGTGCGCACAAATTTCAGGTTCGTTCCCTTGTGTTCGTGGCTCGGCCTCAAGCGTTCCGCAGAAATTGCAACAGCCGCGTTGGCTATCACCCACAAACAGTCACCAAACCCTTCCTGAACGGGAGTGCGGGGTGACCGAGCGAGAATCAAACCAATATGTACGTGGAAAAGACTTGCACTAAAGGTCAAACACGGCCTTTATGGAGGGAGGGAACAAAAGGATTGCGTTGTCGTTACACAACGGAAATTTCCAGAACCCCGTCTCCAAAAGGGATCCGAAATACTGCTTTTGGCAAGTCCCTTTCCTCTTGTGGAGAATCATACCTGACTTTGATAATATTTCCCGGGTCCTTCGGTGACGCAGACTTCAGAGATCGGCTCCTGGTTTTCGTTGGTTGGTACGATCGATGGGCAAGGACTCTCAAGAGCGCGAAGCGGCACATCGAATGTAGGCCAGTGAGATCCTCCGGGGCAGATGGAGCGGGGGATTTGGGATATCGGTCTAAAGGTAGCTGAGGACAGGGTGATGATGGACATGGAGTTCGTGGAGTTGAGGAGGCCTGAGCACTTTCCACTGGTGAGGTAAGGTCGATCGCTTCCACGATCGTCGGAGCGTGGCAGAGGCGATATGTCAGGGTGGAAGGCGCGATCCGTCCGAAACGCAATTGCGATTCGTTGCGAGGATAGCTTCTGGTTCTTTCGAAGCTATTCGTAATGTAGAAGGTTCATTCAGTGACAAATATCTGCGGCACGATCCCGTGTCTTTAAACTTTCACATAGTTTAAACAAGCTTTATCATTCCCGCCGCGGTTGGAAATCCCTGTTGACAAAATAACGTGGGGGCCTTTATAACTTGTAAGATGATATCGGGCAACGCTAAATGTCTCAACAAAATATTTAATTGGTATAAATGCGGTCCGAAGGGTGACGACGGCGAAATAAGGCAGAGTGAATGGCCAAGTGATAGGATGCTCGAATGTCACATGGTCGAGGCGGCCAGGATTTTAATAGCCACGCAGACACTCTTTGATGCTGGTCCGTGCCGCCGAAGGACTGCGTGAGATAAGGAACAAAGAAAATGGCTGATGAACCAAAGCTTGAATCGTAGAAGGCTAGGCCAGCGGCGGTTTGTCCGGGCTACTGGCACTGCGAGACCGGCCGGTCCCGCATGTGCTTCTTCAATCTTAATTGCGGGCTTCTTAAACACCTCGTCGATAAGGTTGGCCAATTCATTTTCAAGCGACGGAGTGTCGGCGAGCCAATTGGGCGCTTTGCGTGGGGGGTGCCTTCTGGTGAACTCGTGCTGATCCATAATTTATGCTTTTCCAGGTAAACTGTAAATTGGGCCATCAAGCAGTAGAACAAATCAAAAAGACGGAAAACACAACACATATCAGTTTCTGGTCCGGGATTATTCAATGAATGACGGTCTTGAGCCCTTAATAAAGTGAGTTCTCAGATGTTGTCTCGCTTGTCCAGTTTTCATCCCTGACATCCATCTTCCTAGACTGCTGATCTCAAAATTCTGAAAAACAATTTGCCAGACGAATGCCCTCCTTTATAAACCGCATAAACTTGGATCGAGTACTCTTCCCTCATATTGCCATCCTCTCACTAGAGATATTAAACACGTCTGCCGATCCGATTGATTTGAGGAGCAAACCTGGATGGTTTAATTTCATAATCTTCAATTTTCTTCTTAGGCTGTCTTTGGAGTCCGGACCTTCGGCTTGCGTCAATTGGCCGCTTTTATTTGCACGTTTCAGAAACTCCTCAATAGAGACTAATCAAGCACATTGATACACCCAAATTTTCGCTGCCAAAGCGCCCTTTCCAATCAATTGCGGTTAATCTGACAAGACCCAAATCCGACAATGTAATTACTCACTCAAACCTCACTAAATGGGTATATATTACCAAGAAGCAGATTTAATGGCGCAGATTTATATGCATTCGCCCACCAAATATAATCATAAAATCCTAATGGTGACCCCATAGCTCATCTGACGTGAGTTTGAGGCTGAAGACAACTCATCAGATTGTGTTACCCCACGGTCTTTCTTCATCTGGTGATCCAGCGTCATCACCAACCTCATCCAACGCCTCCCATAGTTCTTGACTGGACACTGGTTGGAAGCAAACTTCTCCATAGTTTGCTGCCCGTGAGATCTAACAGGAAATATCTCAGGGGCCTACCTTCTTTCCGACTCGTTTCAATCAATAATGCAATCAAAACGACAAGAGCATAGCCGCCAATAGTCAACGCGTAATCGGCCGCGATGATTGTAAGAAACAAGTTCACGGGGTGTTTCAATTGTCCTTGTTAACAATAATAGCTCTGGACAAAAACGTTCGAGTCGTTTGCTTTCAAAAGAAAATTCTGGTATCGTCGAATGCTGGGACCGGCTAATACGAGGAGTTCAGTACCGGGGATAAAAGGGGCATAGTGAAATCGGACTCTCGAACCTTTTAGTAAAGTGAGGCATTAACAAAAAAGTTGTTGTGAGAGGTAAGATGTCGACTTAGCCATATTGAGAGTATGGAGGTCGTAAGAACCCTCGGCGGACTCGTCGGATACTCGGTCGTAGAAATTTGTCCACAATCTGCCAATGAGCTCCATCGAGCAGAAGTCCTGTCGCCTCCCAGAGTGCTACCGGTGTAGAATTAAAGAGATGGACATCGTGGGCCCAGTTTTGTGACTGCATTCTCCCGCCCGGGAGATATATTAATTCATAGGGCAGGTCTTGAGATTTTGGAGGAATGAAGGTTAATAACGAAGAGCCTGCGGAAATGTGACGGGGAAGTGTCGAGTCTA
>Ga0335081_10011988_pt1 | contig 14038 bp, 14 predicted proteins | sample Lox_Sample_35_FD_206713 | JGI IMG/M metagenome (GOLD analysis project Ga0335081, IMG submission 206713) | Soil microbial communities from Loxahatchee National Wildlife Refuge, Florida, United States - Lox_Sample_3.5 | ecosystem: Environmental > Terrestrial > Soil > Wetlands | place: USA... | reverse complement strand
CCCGCGGGTTGGACGGTCGCACCCGCGGCAGACTCCTTTCATCTGGGCATTGCCAAAAATCAAGCCAGGTTTACCTTCCAGATCACGGCACCGGCGCAACCGGCCACCGCCCATTTTACTGCCGAGGCGGAAGTCGGTGGCAGGAAGTTCGACAACGAACGCGTGGTAATCAACTATCCTCACGTCCCATTGCTTTTGCTCCAGCCGCCCGCCCGGCTCAAGGCGGTGTGCCTCAACCTGTCCATCCGGGGACACAAGGTTGGCTACCTTCCCGGCGCCGGCGATAGCGTGGCCGACGCGATCAAGGAAATGGGCTACCATGTCACCTTGCTAAGCGGCAGTGATTTGACCACAAACCGCTTGAAGGATTTCGACGCGGTGGTGATTGGCGTGCGCGCCTTCAACGTCCGCACGGACCTTGTTTCCCACTTGCCGGCGCTGTTCGCCTACGTCCAAGCCGGCGGCAACGTCATCGAGCAATACAATCGGCCGGGACGCGATTTGAAAACCGACCAGCTCGCGCCCTACAGCCTGCGTCTGTCCAACGATCGCGTCACCGACGAGACTGCGCCGGTGACGTTCCTCGCACCCGAAAATCCGGTCTTGAACACTCCCAACAAAATCACCGGCGCCGATTTCGACGGCTGGATTCAGGAACGCGGGATTTATTATCCCAACCAATGGGACGACCACTGGACGCCAATCCTTGCTTGTAGCGACCCTGGTGAAGCGCCCCTCAAGGGCGGATTGCTGGTCGCGCAATATGGCAAGGGCTATTTCGTTTATACCGGGCTGGTGTTTTTCCGTGAGCTGCCCGACGGCGTGCCCGGCGCGTACCGACTCTTCGCCAATCTGATTTCACTTGGGAAATGACGCCTTCAGAGAATGACCCGATGCCGGCTGGCGCACCGTCGGATGGCGAGGACGAAAGGACCGGTGTGCCGGGATTGTACACCTGGCGCGGCGTTTACTTCTTTGTCTTCGGCTGTTTCATATTGTGGGTGGTGCTGCTGCTCGTGCTGACGGTGACTTTTTCATGAACCACCTCGATTTGGTTGTCCTGGTTGGCAGCATGTTGGCCATTGCCGCCTACGGCACGTGGCATACCCGTCGGCACCGGAACCTGAACCACTATTTGCGCGGTGACGAAAATGTCGGGTGGCTGACGATCGGTATTTCGGTTGCCGCTACTCAGGCCAGTGCCATCACGTTCATCTCCACTCCCGGCCAGGGCTACGAAAGCGGGTTGGATTTCGTGCAGAATTATTTCGGAATGCCACTGGCGCTGATCCTGATTGCCGCTGTTTTCCTGCCCATTTACCGCCGACTGAACGTCTATACCGCCTACGAATTTCTGGGGCACCGTTTCGATGCGAAAACCCGTTTGCTGGGCGCCGCTCTATTTCTCCTGTCGCGCGGGCTGGCGGCCGGCATCACGATTTACGCGCCCGCCATCATCTTGTCCACCGTGCTGGGCTGGCGGCTGGACCTCACCATCATCCTGAGCGGATTGCTGGTGACGATTTACACCGTCACCGGCGGAAGCCGGGCGGTAAACCTGACCCAGAAATACCAGATGGCTGTCATTTTTGGCGGCATGATCGTCGCCTTCGCCATCCTGCTGATGAAGCTGCCAACCGGCCTTGGTGATGCGTTCACCGTGGCGGGCGGCTTTCAGAAACTGGGAGCGGTAAGTTTTTCATTCGATCCGCACCGGCGTTACACGTTCTGGACCGGTGTCCTTGGCGGGTTCTTTCTTTCCCTGTCCTATTTTGGCACCGACCAGTCCCAGGTCCAACGCTATCTTTCCGGCTCGTCAGTGCGCGAAAGCAGGCTGGGATTGATGTTCAATGCCGTGCTCAAAATTCCCATGCAGTTTTTCATCCTGCTGCTCGGCGTGATGGTGTTTGTCTTTTATCAATTCGAACAACCGCCGGTCTTTTTCAATCACGCCGCGTGGCAACAAGCTGTCCAACATGATTCCGGCGGGAAACTCCAAACTCTGCAACAGGAGTTCGACACCGCATATGCGCAGAAGGCGCAATTGATTCAGCAATGGCTCGAAGCCAAACATGCGGGGAACGTCCAGGCCGCGGCGGAGGCGCACACCGCGGCACTTGCTGCGCTCGAACGCAGCAACGTCATCCGCACCAATGCGATGCAGGTCATGCTCACGGACGATCCCGGCGTAAAAAGCAACGATGCGGATTACGTCTTTGTCACATTCATTCTCGAGCACTTGCCGCACGGCTTGATTGGGCTGTTGATTGCGGCGTTCTTTGCGGCGGCGCTCCAATCGAAGGCGGCCGAATTAAATGCGCTGGGGGCGACGACGACGGTGGATTTCTACCGGCACCTACTCAAGCGCGAAGCCAGCGACGCACACTTCATCGCCGCTTCAAAGTGGTTCACACTGTTGTGGGGTCTGGTCGCCATCGCGTTTGCCTTGTACGCGAACCTGGTGGAAAACCTGATTCAGGCGGTCAACATCGTCGGGTCGGTTTTTTACCCGGTGGTGCTCGCGCTGTTCGTCGTGGGTTTTTTCATCAAACGTATTGGCGGCACGGGAATGTTTTGGGGCGCCTTGGCGGCCCAATTGCTGGTTCTGGCGTTGTACTTTCTGCATTACCGGTTCCCGAAACTCGATTTTTCCTACCTTTGGTATAACCTCATTGGTTGCGCGGCCTGCGTGCTCTTCAGCCTGATAATCCAAGCCACGCTTGGGTCAAAATCCCGCTCGCCAAAGACTTGAGTTAATCAGGCCCGGCGCCGCTTTCGCTGCGGAGAGCTTGTAGCGCAGCCTTTCCAGCCCGCCGATTTTGGCGACTTTTCCACCTTCGCGGCCCCCGACAACGGATCTCGGGGCGCTTCGGCGCGGCGGCGGCCAGTCGCTATTTTAGTTGGACGGAACACGTCATAAGAATGTCCCATAAACCTGCAGACTCGAAAGCTTGCCTTACGGACTATGGGGAACCGAAATGAATGAGAACCCTTCGCGTATTCATTGACGGATGCGATGCTGGTTCCTATGCTCCACGCTACAAAAAACGAGGATGACTGCCGCTCCCGTCATTTGTTTTGGCCAGCAACCGTGCGGATTTTTCCCGCGGCGCTTCCTGTTTGCCAAAATTCAAACCGCCCGACGGTTGCACACCGAATTGGGCGGCGAGATGGTTTTTTTCTACCACGACAGCGACCATGACCCGCGCGAAACCAGGACTACCTTACGCCATCGCAAAACGAACGAACCCGCCCAGCTCAACTTCGCTTTTGAAAACCGGCTCCAGCGAAAATTTTCACCGCAATACCTGAAGCGCATTCCCGCCGATTGGCAGGGCAAAACGCTGCTCCAATTGCCGAACTACGTGGACAACCGGCTGATTGAGCTTTTCCGAAATGTCTCCGCGTCCAACGTCGCCGATTTCTGCCTGGAGATGTACCGTGCCCTGGGCTTGCTCGAAGGGGTTCGCGTGGTGCGTTCCAGTGACCCGGACGTACGGCGCGCGGCATGCGACATTGAAGATTTTTTCGTGGACGTTCCGCATGAGGGCGAAATTGTTCGCGCCCGCTCCGCCGGCGGCACCTTGAAACTGCACGAGGGTGGCGATTCCTACGTGACCTTGCGGGCGGTGGTTTTTAACAAGGAACAAGTCAGCCCGGCCCGCGATAGCCGGCTGCGCTGGATGCAATCGGCCGTGCATTGCACGCATTACGTTGCCGGGGCGGGCGAAAAGGCCTATCTTCGCCCCGAAGACGCGCCGGAAATTACCTTTGTGAATCGCGAAACGATTGAGCGTTCCGATGAAGCCTGGACCGAAATCTGAAGCTGGGGCGCGGCGTTTACGCCGCTTCAAGTCACGCAAGACCGGTTTTGTGGCTTTGAAGACTTCGATAGCCCGAACGTTGAAGCGGCCTGAAGGCCGTGCTCCTTTGCTCGCCTTCGGCGCGCATCCCGACGACATCGAATTCGGCTGCGGTGGCGTCATCGCCAATGAAACCCGCGCGGGTCGCGCGGCGCACTTTGTGATTTGTTCGCGCGGTGAAGCTTCATCCCACGGCAAACCGGCGCAACGGGTTGCCGAGGCAAAAAAATCCACCAGGTTGCTGGGGGCGACGGTTGAATTCGTCGAACTGGACGGCGATGCGCATCTCGAAATCAAAGTTGCTCACGCGATCAAGCTAGCGAACATCATCCGGCGCTTGCAGCCGGGGATTGTCCTCGCTCCGAGCCTGGTGGAAAACCAGCACCCCGATCATCCACGGCTGGGACAACTGGTGCGCGAGGCCTGCCGGCTCGCCCGTTACGGTGGCGTCAAGGAGTTGTCCACCTTCTGCGGTAGCTCTGCTACGGAGGACGGGCGCAAGCTGCCACCGCATGCCATCGAGCAATTGTTTTATTACGCGGTCACGCCTGAAGCGGAACCGCCCGGTATCACGCCGGTATTGGTTGACGTATCTGCGCCGGATGTGCTCAGGGCATGGACCTCTGCGATGGAAGCGCACGTTTCGCAGGCCGCCGCCCGAAATTACGTCGAGTTGCAACTCACGCGAGCGCGTTTGCACGGGCTGCGTGCCGGTTGCGGTCACGCCATCGCTCTGTTTTCAAATGACCCGCTTCTATTCGATTCGCTGGCAGAAGCAGGCCGCGGCGCGAGGCAATTTTGAATTTAACCACGGATGAACGTCCCAATCCTCCTCGTCGTCGTCCTCGTCCTCGTAATCGAACCCGCGAAATCGAGAACGAGGACGAAGGACAAGAACGAGGACAATAGTATATGAAAATCGGCATCGCGTGTTATCCGTCGGTGGGCGGAAGCGGTATTCTCGCGACGGGCTTGGGCGAGGAATTGGCGCGGCGCGGGCACGAGGTCCATTTCCTCAGTTACGAACGTCCGTTCCGGTTGCCGGAAAATTCACCACGCTTGCATTTCCATCCGGTGGTAATCAACGAATATCAATTGTTCAAGTACCCTGACTACACGCTGCCGCTTTCGGTAAGAATGGCCGAAATAAGCCGCGATCACGGCTTGGATGTGCTGCACGCCCATTACGCCGTGCCGCATGCGACGGCGGCCATCCTTGCGCGCTCGATGCTTCCGCCCGGACAACAACCGCGCGTCGTCACGACCTTGCACGGTACCGACACCACGCTGCTCGGCTCCGATCCGGGTTATGGACCGGCCATCCATCACGCGCTCACCCAATCCGATGCGGTCACTGTCGTATCCGAATTCCTGAAACAGGAAACGCAGCGCGTGTTGGGCTTCACTGGGCCGTTGGAGGTCATCCACAATTTTTTTGAGCCGCGTTCCGTGAGGCGTTCGCGCGCGGAGGTGCGCCGCGAATTGGGAGTGACCGGCAACGAGACGATGATCATCCACTCGTCGAATCTGCGACTGGTCAAACGCATTGACCTTTTGTTGGAAACCGTCTCGCGGGTTCGTCCGCGCGAATCCTTCAAGCTCGTGGTGCTGGCAGGCGGAAGTTTCGAGCCGTATCTCAAGGACGTGCAACGGCTGGGTTTGAAAGAACGCGTCGTAGTGCGCGAAAAAGTCAATGAAATCGAGGATTACCTGCAAGCAGCCGACCTGGGGTTTTTCACATCTGAAACGGAGAGTTTTTGCTTGAGCATTCTGGAAGCGATGTATTTTGGCTGTCCGAGCGTCGCCCGGCGCGCCGGCGGGATTCCAGAGGTAGTCGAAGACAACGTAAGCGGTATTCTGGTGCCGTCAGACGATCCCGATGCGCTAGCCAAGGCGATTGAGCGTTTGATTCAGGAACCAAAGCGCCGGAAAGAAATGGGTCAGGCTGCCCAAAATCGGGCGCGCGAACGCTTTTCCGCCGAAGTGATCGTGACGCGTTACGAAGCGCTTTACCGACGGGTGTGTGGCTAAATTCAATTTGGGATTTTCCTAGGCCTCCTGAAGAAACCAAAAACGGCTGAAACGAGACAGACCACGCCAGAGAATGCCGCCAGCATCATGCACCATCCCATTACCACATGAATCCAACTTGGATTCGGTGCCGCAAACAAAGACGCCAGCACTAAGAAAGCAATTGAGAACGCGGATGCTGAATAACCAGCCCATTTTGAAACTTTATTCATTTTGACTAGGCGGTCTGGGTATCCTGAGTGACTGCTGGCGCGGGCTGCAGCGGCGTAACCGGCGCTGGGTTTTCACCTCGCCGAATTTCGATTTCGCCGAAGTCCTCGCTCTGCGCGCAGAGAAGTTGTTTAAGGCGAATCAATTCCAGCAGGGCGAGAAAGGTGCAAATGACTTCGGACCGGTTCGCGGCGGCTTCGAATAATTCCGCGAAGCGCACGGTGCCGCGCTGGGTCAGCACGCGCAGAATGTGTTCGATTTTTTCGCTCACCGTCCATTTGTCCTCAAAAATGGCGCCGCCACCTTCGCGCTGGCCGAATCGTTTGAGGACGGAATTGACTGCGTTGAGCAAATCAAAGATCGAAACATCGGGTTTCGGCGGCGGCGCAGTGCTTTCGAATTCCAGCTTTCCCGGCAGACGCGGGAAAATGTCTTCCTGGCGGGCTTCGAGCGTCTGCAATTGCACGGCGGCGTCCTTGAATTTTTTGTACTCAACGAGCTGACGGATAAGTTCCCAACGCGGATCTTCGCCTTCCTCCTCGCCTTCGACTTGCGCCTGCTGGTCCACCGGCAGCAATTCTCGGCTCTTGATGTACATGAGCGTCGAGGCCATGACCAGGAATTCGCCGGCGACCTCGAGGTCGAATTCGCGCATCAGGTCAATGTATTCGATGAACTGTGTGGCCAGCTTCGTGAGGTTGACTTCGTAGATGTCCACCTCCTCCTTTTTGATGAGGTAAAGGAGCAGATCGAGCGGGCCTTCAAAGACCTCGAATTGAACTTTGTATTCCGCCATGCGCGTTCCGGATGAAAAAGTCTAGGACGAGCGGGCAAGGTTTGCAACGTGCAAACGGTGCGCGGACAGCCATGTCCGCGTGGACCGTACGTGCTGAAACAGGTTGGGCTCGTGGTTTATATGAACGCGCGGACTCGGCGGGCCGCGCTCCTGTGGCACTTTAAGCTTTGAACTCCGCTTCGGAGATTTAGATTGGGTTTGTGACCGTGCTCGAAGCGATTCAGAAGAGCGCAGACTTTTTGGCAAAAAAAGGGGTCGAATCGCCGCGCCTGCAAACCGAGCTGCTGCTGGCGCACCTGCTCAAATTGCCGCGCATGAAATTGTACCTGAGTTTCGAGCGCACCCTCGCGGCGGCGGAAATGGACGCGCTACGCGAGTTGGTCAAGCGCCGTGGTCAGCGCGAGCCGCTCCAACACATCACCGGCTCAACTTCGTTTTGCGGACTGGAAATTGTTGTAAACCGGCACGCGCTCGTGCCACGTCCCGAAACGGAGTTGCTGGCCGAGTGCGGGTGGGAATTTCTTGATTGGGAGGGTCGCCGTGTCGGCGCCCCAAATTCAGGGATGGCGGCACGCCATCCCTCCCAGGCTGATATTCCAATGGCCCTCGATTTTGGCACTGGTACTGGCTGCATCGCCATTACGCTGGCCGTGAAATGCCCGGCGGCAAAAATCAAGGCGGCAGACATCTCGCCGGATGCGCTGGCACTGGCCAAGGAAAATGCCGCTCGAAACGGCGTTGCGGAACAGATTGAATTTTTAAAAGGCGATGGGTTTGCCGCTCTGGATTCAACATGGGAGGGTCGCCGTGTCGGCGACCCAAATTCAGGGACGGCGGCACGCCGTCCCTCCCAATTCGACCTCATCATCAGCAATCCGCCTTACATTCCGTCAGCGGCAATCGCCACGCTGCAGCCGGAGGTGCGCGACTTTGACCCGCGCAGCGCGCTGGATGGCGGCGCCGATGGCCTGAATTATTATCGTCTATTTGCGTCACGGTCCGCGGCCTTCTTGAAACCGGACGGCAAAGTCATGCTGGAATTCGGAGACGGCCAGGTGGAAGCGGTCCGGCAGATTTTTGAAAATGAAAAGTGGATTGTCGAAGCGGTGCGGGAAGATTACAGTCATCGGCCTAGGATTTTGATTGTTAAATCGTCCTCGTCGTCGTCCTCGTAATCGAAAATCGAGGACGAAGGACGAGAACGAGGAGGAGAAAATTATTAAACATGGACAGTTTTTTGATCAAAGGCGGAGTGCCCCTGCACGGCGAAGTGGCCATCAGCGGCAGCAAAAACGCCGCGCTGCCGATCATGGCCGCGACGTTGCTGACCGGTGAGCCGTGCGTCATCCGCCGCGTGCCGCAGTTGAGCGACACGCGGTTTATGGCGCGGATCCTCGAATCGCTCGGCGCCCAGGTGAAATTTGAGCGTGGCACATTGACGGTCCGCGCGCAAAAAATCCGCGGCTACGCAGACTACAACCTGGTCCGCAAGATGCGCGGCTCGATCTGCATTGCCGGACCGCTGCTGGCACGATTGAGAAAAGCGCGCGTGTCGCTGCCGGGCGGCTGCGTCATCGGCGCGCGGCCCATCAACCTTCACCTGAAAGGATTTGAGGCGCTCGGCGCGAAGATTGGAATTGAGGGTGGTTACGTTGACGCGACGGCGAAGAAGTTGAGCGGCAACGCGATGTTTCTGGGCGGTCGGGCCGGTTCGACGGTGCTCGGCACGGCCAACGTGATGATGGCGGCGACCCTCGCCGATGGCGTGACCGTGATCGAGAGCGCGGCCTGCGAACCGGAGGTGGTGGATTTGGCGAAGTTCTTGAGTGCGATGGGAGCAAACATTTCCGGCGCGGGCAGTCCAACCATCACAGTCACGGGGACTGGAAAATTACATGGCGCGGAGCACGAAGTCATCCCGGACCGGATTGAAGCAGCGACGTACACGATTGCGGCAGCGGCGACGCATGGTGAAGTCATTCTGAAGGGCGCACGCGCCGACCACCTGCGGGCGGTCCTGGATAAATTGGCTGAAGCCGGCATAGCTGTGGCCCCGCGGGGCGCTGACCTGGTGGTCCGCCGCAATGGCCGGCTGACAGCGGTGGACGCCACCACTTTGCCGTATCCGGGGTTCCCGACGGACGCGCAGGCGCAGATGATGTCGCTGCTCACGCTGGCCCCTGGCATCAGCATCATCACCGAACGGATTTTTGAGTCGCGCTTCATGCACGTGAGCGAGCTGGCTCGGCTGGGGGCGGACATCGAAATCGAAGGCCCGAGCGCGATTGTCAAAGGCGGTCGGCCGTTGAGTGGCGCGCCGGTGATGGCGAGCGATTTGCGCGCGTCCGCGGCGCTGGTGATTGCCGGCCTCGCGGCCAAAGGCGCGACGCTGGTCAACCGGATTTATCATCTCGACCGCGGCTACGAGCAGATGGACGTTAAGCTGCGCAAACTCGGCGCGCGGATTCAGCGCGTTCAGGAAAAATAATCCGGAGGGACGAGTTACACGAGTCCCCGATTTTCTTTAATTTTGGACTCGCAGAGCTCGTCCCTCCGATGGAGGTAGAGCGCGGACCAATTGTCCGCGCTCCCGTGTTCTTCCCCACAATTCTTGGCGCTGCAAGAAGCCGTTGGCACGGGCGCAAGAATTCTTTCGCCTGTGCAAACGGCCTCCCGCCTTTGCCGTGTTCCGCCTCCGCTCCGCTTTCGCGCGACAACTCCGCGCACGTTTCCGCTTTACGTTGATGCGGTTCCATCAACGTTTCGTCCTGGCGCGAGGAAGTCATACCGCGAGCAGTTCATGGCTGCTGGCGAAGATGCGCGCCTGGCGTCTGGCGTGGCTCAGGGCAGCCCGGGTTTTTTCCTCAAACAACACCGGAAACACCAGCAGAGGATAAAATGTCACCCACGCCAGTGCGGCCGCCTCGTTGGCTGCGTGTCGCAGCGGTGCATTCAACTCCGGCTCGGCGGCGCGCGCCAATTGCGCGGCCAGCAACCGGGTTTTGAGCCGTTCCAGTTCGGTCTCCTGTGTCGCGCGAAACGGAGCTGGCGGCGCGGGCCGCAGCTCAAAGCGCGTTTCGGGTTCGAACCTGGTCGGCACCCTGGTTTCGTCTTTGTTCATATTTTGCCTTTCGTTTTTTGGTTTTGGTTTAACAAACAGAAAACCCGCGATTGACGGGCAATCGCGGGTTTCTGAAATCTATAGGTTTTAATTTACAATTTCATTCCCACGATGCCCAAAGGACGGGAGTCGCGTCCACCCTCCGTAGCATAGCTACTGCGGAGGACGGGCTGCCAAATGGCCGTGCAACCGGCGACTGGCGCGTGCTTCAGTGTTTTCGCAAACGTGGTTTTCATATTCAACCGGCCAGAAGAAACACCATTTTGCCGCGTTTGTCAAAGGTTTTTTGCGCTGCAAAAACCGTGCTTCTCAGGACTTGTCCGCCGGGCGGGGGATGGTAGATTGAAGCAAGCATGAGCGACACACCATTACGCATGGTCACGTGTCCGGGGTGCGACGCGAAGGTGTTCATACCCGGCGACCTTCCGCCGCTGGCCACCGAGCCGTGCAAAAAGTGCGGGCATGCCATCATGATGCCGATGCAACTGCGGCAGTTCGAACTGCGCAGCAAAATCGGGGCCGGCGGCATGGGCACAGTCTATCGCGCCTGGGACACGACGCTGGAACGGATGGTGGCGGTGAAATTGATGAAAAAGGACCTGGCGCAAGACCCCAAGGCTCTGGAAAGTTTTTACCGTGAAGCGCGCGCGTGCGCCAGGCTCAATCACACGAACATCGTCCACATTTACACTTTCGACGAGGCGGAGGACCAGCGCTACCTCGTCATGGAACTGGCCGACCGCGGCAGCCTGGACGCGCGCATCGAAAAGTTACACGCGCTGCCGGAGCTGGACGTGCTCGACATCGGCACCAAAATCGCCTCCGCGTTGGACATGGCGCTCAAATACGATTTGCTCCATCGCGACATCAAGCCGGGCAACATCCTGTTCAATGCCGATCATGAGCCGAAGCTGATTGACTTCGGCCTGGCGCGCAAAGCCGGCGCCGAACAGGAAGGCGATGATATTACCTGGGGCACGCCGTATTATGTCGCGCCCGAAAAAATCAAACGCGAGCCGGAAACCTTTTTGTCCGATATGTACAGCCTCGGGGCGACGCTCTATCACGCGGTGACCGGCCACGTGCCGTTTGACGCGCCGACGGTTGATGAAGTGGTGGTGGCCCAGGTGCAGGCATCGCTCACGCCGCCCAACCTCGTGGTGCCGGAAATCACCCAGGCCACGAGCGACGCGCTGGTGCGCTCCCTGGCAAAAAATCCGGCCGACCGATTCCTCAGCTACGACGAATTCATCATGCAGCTCGAGGCGGCGCGCAGCTTGCTGCTCCGGCAGCAATCCCAGGCCCCGGATCCCAAGCCCAAGAGCCTGACCAGTTGGTGGAAACGGGGATAAAAGAAAAGGCGGGCGTTGCCGCCCGCCGTGGAGGTAACACCTGGTTTCCGCCAGTTACTTCGATTCTTCACCGGCCGCCTTGCCGACATTAATGGTGGTGGCGATGAGCTTGTCCCCGTCCTTCTTGTAGGCGCCGCCGATCTTGTCGCCCACGACGATATCACTCAGGATCGCGGGTTTCCCCTCCTTCATTATTTTGGTTTCGGACGTGACTGTGAAGGTGCGGTTTTTGATGGTCAACGTCATGGCCTTGGTATCCACGGCTGTGACGGCTCCGCGGAAGGCGTTGGTTTCGTGTTTCTTGGGCTTGGCCGGCTCGGTTTGGCCGGGTGTTGCCGGCGGGTTGGCACCATTGTTCTGCGCATGCGAAAGGACAGGCGCGGCGAGGATGGCGGTGGCAAACAGACTCAGGGTAAGTTTAACAATTTGTTTTCTCATAGGTTAATGTGTGATTAGTTGTTGGTACGAATAAGGCGGGGCAGCATGAGCAGGTATCACGACGGAGGCAAGCCAAATCACCACGCGCCTTCGGTCAGCAATTCAGCGGTATTACGCGCCAGATCTTCCGCGAGCAACGGCAGCGACTGGCGTTCGGCGCTGGCCAGATCCGTGCCGACGTGCACCAGCGTGTAACCGTTGACGTCCTTGTCCAGGAGGAGTTTGCCGGTGCTTCGTTCACGCGCGGTGACGTGGGCAACGACGTCAACACGATAATTTTCCACGGTCGCAACGTCGGTGTTCAAGTAACTCATGCCTTCGCGGTTGTAACGTTTGATGACGCCCGTTACCACAATGTCGCCGCCCCCGTGCGTGGCGAGTTGATACGTGCCGTCGGCCTGGAGTCGCTCGCGCAGCGCCTGCGTCACAGCGTCGCCCAAACGCGGCTGCAACGTCTGGTTGTTAAAGGGGATGACTTCAATGGACCTTCCACCGCCGAGACCGGTGCCGGCATTGACCGGGCCGAGATGATATCCAGCGCAACCCGCGAGCATGATTGCTGTCGCGCAGGCCAAAAAAAATGCGGGCGCGCGCATTTCAACCGGTCGGGGGTTGGAGGCGCGGTTTAAGCGATTCGATACGCTGGCGCGCTTGCGCAGCGTAGCGCGAGTTGGGATCCAATTGCAGGACTTCGTTGTAATAAACCACCGCGCCCGCCCACTTCCGGCTCTGCTCGTAGAACTGGGCGATCTCAAAATTACCGCGCACCTGCTCGGCCTTGAGGGCGGTGATGGCCCGTTGCGCCCGGGGCACGCGCTTATCGTCGGGGAAAAGCGTGATGAAATCCGTGAACGCCGCGATAGCCTGGCTGGCGGTGCTTTGGTCGTATTCAGCGGTGGCTGCCTGCTTGTAGTAGCTGACGCCTTCGCGATAGAGCGCGTCGGCGGCGATCACCGGCAGATTATGGTACCGGTCGGCGGCGGTTTGATAAGCCTTCACCGCTTCGGCATAATCTTTCTGGGTTTCCCGGGCGGCGCCGATGCGCAATTGCGCGTGCGGGGCCACATCGCTGTAAGGCCCATTTTCCACGATTTTGTCGAACATCTTGGCCGTTTGATCCATCGAGGGGTAGGGGATGTAGCCCCACAACCGGAACCATTCGCCGTGAAGGAACCGGTTGGCGATGGCGTATTGCCGCCACAGCACCTCTCCGTATTCCGCGCTCTTGGGATATTTTTGAACGATGTTCTGGTAGGCCTTGAAGGCCGCCTCATCCTTGCCGGTGGCTTCGAGGCTGCGCCCGATGACATACTCGGCGCGGGGCGCGTAATCCGACTGCGGCCAGACGCGCAGGACGCGATGCGCCGCCCGCAACGCCGTGCTGTAATCAGCGGCTTTGAAGGCCTTTTCCGCCACGTCCAACTGGTCCTGGGCGCGGCCGCGCTGCCATTTTGCATTCTGGCCGTAGGGTTCGTAATACCAGCCCTCGCCGGGCACGTAGGTCAGCGGCGCGGGCGAGCGGAAGGGGAGCAGCGCCATACCCGCGAAGAGCACCATCCAGAAAACAAACCGGCGATTCATGCGGCGACAGTAACGACCTCCGCCGGGCAAGTCAAGACGCGCCCGGTTGGATTCAACCCCGGAACACCACCATAACGCCAAAGTCCACCAGGATCTTTTGCAGACCGACGTCGAAGTGTTCGTAGTTGAGGATGTGAACGCTGATAACGTTGGACTCGCCGACCTGGTTCAGAAATTCCGTGATCCGTTCGTCGAACTTGTCGTGACCGGCCTCGATGCACTGCGCGTGACGAATGGTGCGAATGCGAATTCTTTTGTCCGCGGACTTGGCGGCGTACACCGTCGGCGCCGCCTTTTTCACCAGGGATTCGGCGGGCTTGTCGCGCACGGGCACTTTGAGATGCATCTCAATTTTAGCGGCGGCGGACGAGGCGATGGGATTGATGGGTTGTGCGCCGCCAGCCGGTGGTGGCGGAGCCGCCGGGGCGGCTTCAGGCGGCCTGTTCGGGATGGTGATTTTCTCGTTGCAGGTCGGGCACTTGATTTCCGAGCCGGCACCCTCGGCATCCACGGACAGTTCCTGGTCGCAATTCGGGCAATTGAAGATGATTTCCATAAGCCGAAACTGATTGATTGTGCGTTCAGCTTAACGTCGCCTCGTCAGCGAACCAACAAAAAAATCACCAGAAAAATGCCGGCCGGTAAA
>Ga0335081_10011987_pt1 | contig 14039 bp, 13 predicted proteins | sample Lox_Sample_35_FD_206713 | JGI IMG/M metagenome (GOLD analysis project Ga0335081, IMG submission 206713) | Soil microbial communities from Loxahatchee National Wildlife Refuge, Florida, United States - Lox_Sample_3.5 | ecosystem: Environmental > Terrestrial > Soil > Wetlands | place: USA... | reverse complement strand
CCTTCGCGAATGCCGCGTCGACCGCCGCCTTGTCGCCCAGCCCCCAGACGTAGCACACGTTGTCCGGCGCCTCGTCGTGGACGGCAGGCGCGCCCTTGCGCGTCGCGTCGCGCACGTCGACGACGGCGGGCAGCGGCTCGTAATCCACCTCCACGAGCTGCGCGGCTTCCTTCGCCTGGTCGTAGGTCTCGGCGATCACGATCGCGACCTGGTCGCCCACGTAGCGCGCCTTGCCCTGGGCGAGGATCGGGTGCTTGGGCTCCTTCATCGGCTTGCCGTCGCTGCCGGTGATGAGCCAGCCGCAGGGCAGCCCGCCGACGGAGGCCGGAAGGTCCGCTCCGGTGTACACCGCCAGCACGCCGGGGGAACGCTTCGCCGCCTCGGTGCGGACCGAGCGGATCTTCGCGTGCGCATGCGGCGAGCGAACGAAGCACGCGTAGGTCTGATGGGGAAGGGTGACGTCGTCGGTGTACTGGCCGGCGCCGGTGAGGAAGCGCGCGTCCTCCTTGCGCTCGACGCGCGCGCCGATGGGACCGGTCGGCTTCGTCGCACGCGGCGGCGCGGTGGTCGCCTTCTCGCGAACGGTGGTATCGGTCATGGATGTCTCCAGTGCGAATGGATCCGGCGGTGCCGGGATGAGGCGGCGTCAGGCCGTCATTTCCGCGAGGCCTTCCTGCACGGCCTTCACGATGTTGTGGTAGCCGGTGCAGCGGCAGAAGTTGCCGTCGAGCGCCTCGCGGATCTGCGCCTCGGTGGGCTGCTTCGCCTGGCCCGCGAGGCCCACCGCCGCCATCACCATTCCCGGCGTGCAGAAGCCGCATTGCAGGCCGTGATGCTTGCGGAACGCGGCTTGCATCGGATGCAGTGCGCCGTCGGTGGCGAGGCCTTCGATCGTCGTGATCGACCTGCCCTGCGCCTGGATCGCGAGCATGTTGCAGCTCTTCATGGGCTTGCCGTCGACGAGCACCGTGCAGGCGCCGCATTGGGCGGTGTCGCACCCGACGTGCGTGCCGGTGAGCTGCAGCGGGCCGCGCAGGAACTCGACGAGCAGGGTGCGCGGTTCGATCTCGGCGGAAACGGGCTTGCCGTTCACCGCGAGGGAAACGGGGATCTTCATCGACACTCCTCCTGGCGATTTCGGAAAAGCGAAGGGAAGGCCGCGAGCGCGGACGAATACCGACTCTACTCCGAAAATGCCCCGGCGCAAGGGCCGGCGCGCAACGCCCTCAGCCGCGCGGCAGCGCGCGCACGATCACGGCGAATTCGCCCGGCAGGTCGCGCACCTGGCTCATCCGGAAGCGCCGCTCGAGCTTCGGCAGCCACCACGATTTCGGCTGCTGGATGAGGTGCGCGTTTCGCCCGTCGGCAAGGACGTTGTCGGCGGGACGCGTCGCGACGAGGAACAGGCCCGCGTCGCGCGTGACCCGGCGCAGGTCGTCCAGCACCTCCTCGAGGCAATCGGGCTCGACGTGCTCCAGGACGTCGGTGCAGACCACGATGTCGGCAGGCGCGGGCGGCGCGTCGAGGCCGGGGATGCAGGGATCGTAGTTGCGGATCGGGAACGGCAGCGATTTCTCCAGCGTGCGCTGGCCGCAGCCGTAATCGAGGACGTCGCGCGTCGCGAGCTGCTCGCAGAGCGCCAGCACGGGCGCCGCCCAGCGTCCTCCCGACATCCCGAAGCGCCCGGTCGAATGGAGCAGGCGGTTGAGCTCGGCGTATTCGGGCGTGATCTTCATCGCGGCGCGGGCGCTTCGATGGTAGCACCCCTAGTACACGGCGCGCCCGCCGGAAAGGTCGAACACGGCGCCGGTCGAGAACGAGCACTCCTCGGTGCAGAGCCACGCCACCAGCGCGGCGATCTCCTCCACCGTGCCGAAGCGCCCCATCGGGATCTTCGAGAGCATGAAGTCGATGTGCTCGCGGGTCATCTGGGCGAACATTCCCGTGCGAACGGCCGCCGGCGTCACGCAGTTCACCCGCACGCCGGTCCCCGCGAGCTCCTTGCCGAGCGATTTCGTGAGCGAGATCACGCCCGCCTTGGAGGCGCTGTAGGCGCTCGCGTTGGGGTTGCCGTCCTTGCCCGCGATCGACGCGATGTTCACGATGCGGCCGTAGTCGTTCGCGCGCAGGTGCGGCACGATCGCCCGGTTGCAGAGAAAGACTCCCGTAAGGTTCACGTCGAGGACTTCCCGCCACGCGGCGACCGGGTACTCCCAGGTCGTGGTGTTCGGACCGGTGATGCCGGCGCTGCAGACCAGCACGTCGACGCGTTCCAGCGCGGCGAGCGTCGCCTCGAGGGCGCCCGCGACCGCGGCTTCGTCGCTGACGTCGGGGCGCGCGGTATGCGTGCCGGAGCCGAGCGCGGCCGCGGCGCGTTCGAGGGCGCCGGCGTCGCGGTCCCACAGCGAGAGGCGCGCGCCCGAGGCGGCGAGGCGCTGCGCGATCGCGAATCCGATGCCCGCCGCCCCGCCGGTGACGATCGCGTTGCGGCCCTTCAAGTCGAGCTGGTTCATGGGTTTCCCGTGGCGCCCGCGCGCCAGCATACCTCGGAATTGGCCTGACCACTTGACCAGCCCGCGCGGCGCGACTTACCCTGTGACGGCACGCCGAGGAGGTCCCCCGCATGGCATCGCGCAAGCGCCGCAGCGCCGAGTGGTTCGGGCGCGAAGGCAAGATGGGCTTCATCTACCGCTCGTGGGTGAAGAACCGCGGCGTGCCGCAGGACCAGTTCGACGGCCGGCCGGTGATCGGCATCTGCAACACCTACTCCGAGCTCACGCCCTGCAATTCCCATTTCCGCACGCTCGCCGAGCACGTGAAGACGGGGGTGGTCGAGGCGGGCGGCTTCCCGATGGAGTTCCCGGTGATGTCGCTCGGGGAGACGCTGCTGCGTCCCACGGCGATGCTCTACCGCAACCTCGCCAGCATGGACGTCGAGGAGTCGATCCGCGGCAATCCCATCGACGGCGTGGTGCTCCTCATGGGCTGCGACAAGACCACGCCCTCGCTGGTGATGGGCGCTTCCAGCGTCGACCTTCCCACGATCGGCGTCTCCGGCGGCCCGATGCTCTCGGGCTGGTACAAGGGCGAGCGCATCGGCTCGGGCACCAACACCTGGCTCCTCTCCGAGGAGTTGCGTGCCGGGAGGATCACCGTCGACGAGTTCCACGAGGCCGAGAGCTGCATGCACCGCTCGCACGGCCACTGCATGACGATGGGCACCGCCTCGACGATGGCTTCGATGGTCGAGGCGCTCGGGCTGGGACTTCCCGGCAACGCCGCCTTTCCGGCGGTGGACGCGCGCCGCAACGTGATCGCGCGCATGGCGGGCCGGCGCATCGTCGGCATGGTGAAGGAGAACCTCACGCTCTCGAAGCTCCTCACGCGCGAGGCGTTCGAGAACGCGATCCGGGTGAACGCGGCGATCGGCGGCTCGACCAACGCGGTGATCCACTTGATCGCGATCGCGCGGCGCATCGGCGTGAAGCTCGACCTCGAGGACTGGGACGAGCTCGGCCGCGGCGTGCACACGCTCGTGAACCTGATGCCGAACGGAAGCTACCTGATGGAGGACTTCTGCTACGCGGGGGGGCTCCCGGTCGTGATCCGCGAGCTGGGCGAGCAGGGCCTGCTGCACAGGGACGCGCTCACCGCGAACGGCAAGACGCTCTGGGAGAACTGCAAGGACGCGAGGAACGACAACCCGCAAGTGATCATGCCGTTCGCCAGGCCCTTCAAGCGCGATACCGGGATCGCGGTGCTGCGCGGCAACCTCTGCCCCGACGGCGCGATCATCAAGCCGTCGGCGGCGACGCCGAAGCTCATGAAGCACAAGGGCCGCGCCGTGGTCTTCCAGGACATCGACGATTTCCACCGCCGCATCGACGACCCGAAGCTCGCCATCGACGAGAGCTGCGTGATGGTGCTCCGGAATTGCGGGCCGAAGGGCTACCCGGGCATGGCGGAGGTCGGCAACATGGCGCTTCCGCCGCGCATCCTCAAGCGCGGCATCACCGACATGGTGCGCATCTCCGACGCGCGCATGAGCGGGACCGCGTACGGGACGGTGGTCCTGCACGTCTGCCCGGAATCGGCCGCGGGCGGGCCGCTCGCGCTGGTGAAGGAGGGCGACCTCATCGAGCTCGACGTCGCGAAGCGCCGCCTGCACCTCGACGTCCCGGACGCGGAGCTCGAGAGGCGGCGCGCGGCGTGGAGGAAACCCAGGCCGCACCTCGCGCGCGGTTACTGGAAGCTCTACGTCGAGCACGTGAACCAGGCGAGCGAGGGCTGCGACCTCGACTTCCTCGTGGGCAAGAGCGGCAGCGCAGTGCCGCGCGACAACCATTGACCGGACGTCCGCGCGAGGCTCGGCCCGGGGAGAGACTCTCCGATTGCGTTTCCTGATCACCGACTACGACTTTCCCGACGTCGACCTGGAGCTCGCGCAGCTGCGCGAGGCCGGCTTCGAGGTGAAGGTGGCGCAATGCCGCACCGAGGAGGACCTCGTGCGCGAGGCGGCGGGCTGCGCCGGCGTTCTCGCGCAGTACGCGCCGATCAACGCGAAGGTGTTCGCGGCGCGGCCCGAGCTTCGGGTCGTGAGCCGCTTCGGCGCGGGCTACGACACGGTGAACCTCGAGGACGCGCGCCGCTTCGGCGTATGGGTCGCGAACTCGCCGGACTACGGCGTCGCGGAGGTCGCCACGCACGCGCTCGGCATGGCGCTTTCGCTCGTTCGCCATCTTCCGCGCTACGACCGGGACGTGCGCTCCGGGCGCTGGCATTACCTCTCGACGGGGGAGCTGCGCCGCCCCTCCGGGCTCACCCTCGGCATCCTCGGCCTCGGGCGCATCGGCAAGCGCATGGCGGAGCTCTCGCAGCGCGCCTTCGGCCGCATCGTCGCGTGCGATCCGTACGTCGCGGATGGCGATTTCCCTTCGTACGTGCAACGCGTAAATCTTGCGGGCCTGTGGCGCGAGTCGGACGTCGTCTCCCTGCACGTGCCGCTCACCGAGGAGACCCGCGGCATCGCATGCGCGCGCGCCTTCGAGGCGATGAGGCCCGGCTCCTGGCTGGTCAACACCGCGCGGGGCGCCGTCGTGGAACTGAACGACCTGCTCGACGCGCTCGATGCGGGCCGGCTCGAGGCGGCGGCGCTCGACGTGCTTCCCAAGGAGCCTCCGGAGGCGGATCATCCGGTGCTCCGCCACGCGCGCGTGATGCTCTCGCCGCACGCCGCGTTCTACTCGAAGGAGGGGGAACAGGAGCTGCGCCGCAAGGCCGCGCAGAACCTGATCGACTGGGCGCGCGAGGGAAGGCCGACATACGTGGTCGTGGAAGGACGGGAGAACTGATGGCATCGGTGCGCATCCGCGGCGTCCAGAAGTACTTCGGCGGCACGCACGTGATCCGCGGGGTCGACATCGACATCGCGGACGGCGAGTTCGCCGTGCTGGTCGGGCCGTCGGGATGCGGCAAGTCGACGCTGCTGCGCATGGTCGCGGGGCTCGAGGAGATCTCCGGCGGCGAGATCGAGATCGGCGGCAAGGTCGTGAACCGCATGCCCCCCAAGGAGCGCGACATCGCGATGGTGTTCCAGAACTACGCGCTCTACCCGCACATGAAGGTGCGCGACAACATGGCCTTCAGCCTGCTGCTCGCGAAGCGCCCGAGGAGCGAGATCGACACGCGCGTCGCGAAGGCCGCGGCGATCCTGGGCCTGGGGGACTTCCTCGACCGCTATCCGCGCCAGCTCTCCGGCGGCCAGCGCCAGCGCGTGGCGATGGGACGGGCGATCGTGCGCGATCCGCAGGTGTTCCTCTTCGACGAGCCGCTCTCCAACCTGGATGCGAAGCTGCGCGTCGCGATGCGCACCGAGATCAAGGAGCTGCACCAGCGCCTGAAGACCACTTCCGTCTACGTGACGCACGACCAGATCGAGGCGATGACGATGGCCGACCAGATCGTCGTGATGCGCGACGGCGTCGTGGAGCAGCGCGGCAGGCCGCTCGACCTCTACGACCATCCCGCGAACCTCTTCGTCGCGGGCTTCATCGGGTCGCCGGCGATGAATTTCCTGCCCGCGAAGCTGCGCCGCGCGAACGGTCGCGCCGAGGTGGAGCTCGAAGGCGGCGACCGCGTGCCGGCGCCGCGCGACGCGGGCGGCGAGGACGGGCAGCCGGTCATCTACGGCACTCGTCCCGAGCACCTGTCGCTCGCCTCCGCGCAGGGGCTGCCGGCACAGGTGGTGGTGGTCGAGCCGACCGGCGCCGACACGCAGGTGTTCGCGAAGATCGGGTCCACGGAAGTCACCGCGGTCTTCCGCGAGCGCCACGAGTTTCGCACGGGCGAGCCGATCCGCCTCGCCCCGGATCACGAGCGCACGCATCTCTTCGATGCGGCGTCGGGAAAGTCGTTGAGGCCAGTGGGTTAACAACAGCGAAGGAGGGTTGCGATGTCCAGGTACACGAGACGCGATTTCCTGAAGACCACGGCGGGGGCCGCGGCCGCGGGATCGCTGGGAGTGGGTGGGGCGATGTGGTCGGGCGACGCGCTCGCCGAGAGTCGCTGGAAGCCCGAGAAGGGGGCGAAGCTGCGCGTGCTGCGCTGGAAGAAGTTCGTGCAGGGCGACGAGGACCTGTGGCTCGCCAACACGAAGAAGTTCACGGAGCAGACCGGCATCGAGGTGCGGGTCGACAGCGAGGGCTGGGAGGACGTGCGCCCGAAGGCGGCCGTGGCGGCGAACGTCGGCAGCGGACCGGACATCATCATCTCCACCTTCGAGGACGCGCACCAGTATCCCGAGAAGCTGGTCGACGTCACCGACGTCTGCAACTACCTCGGCCACAAGTACGGCGGCTGGTACGACGTCTGCAAGGACTACTGCACCGACAAGGGGCGCTGGATCGCCGTGCCGATGGGCTGCGCGGGCAACGCGCTCGTCTACCGCAAGAGCCAGCTCGAGAAGGCCGGCATGAGCGAGTTCCCGCGCGACCTCGCGGGCTTCATGAAGTACGCCAAGGCGCTCAAGGCGCAGGGCTGCCCGCCCGGCTTCGCGCTCGGCAATGCCACGGGCGACGGCAACTGCTGGACGCACTGGCTGGTGTGGACGCACGGCGGCAAGATGGTCGACCAGCACAACAACGTCGTCATCAACAGCCCCGAGACCATCGCCGCGCTCGAGTACGCGCGCGAGCTCTACGAGACGTTCGTCCCCGGCACGCTCTCCTGGCTCGACCCGAACAACAACAAGGCGTTCCTCGACGGGCAGATCGGCCTCACCTACAACGGCATCTCGATCTACTACGCGGCGAAGAAGTCCGACGACCCGAAGCTCAAGGCGCTCGCGCAGGACATCGAGCACTCGCCCATGCCGATCGGGCCGGTGGGAAGGCAGACGGAGCTGAACCTCTTCTTCCCGATGATGCTGTTCAAGTACTCGAAGTACAAGAACGCCGCGAAGGCCTATCTCGCCTTCATGATGGAGCAGGCGCAGTACGAGCCGTGGCAGAAGGCGGCCATCGGCTACGTGACGCAGCCGCTCAAGGCCTACGAGAAGAACTCCGTGTGGACCGAGGATCCGAAGCACACGCCGTATCGCGACGCGATGAAGATCATGCTGCCGAACGGCTACGCCGGCACCATGGGCTACGCCTCGGCCGCGACGATGGCCGACTTCGTGATGGTGAACATGGTCGCGGAAGCGGCCTCGGGCCAGAAGACGGCGAAGGAAGCCGCGGAGCGGGCGCAGAAGCGCGCCGAGCGGTACTACAAGGTGTGACGCGGACGAGCGCGAGCTCGCCGCGTCCACCCGGCCCGGTTCGAGCGGACGACGCGCCGCTCGACCGGGCCGGACGCCACGGCGCGACCCCATGAACCGTCTTCTCGACAACCGCAATTTCCTCGGGCTGCTGTTCATGCTGCCCGCGGCGCTGCTGCTGCTGGTGTTCCTCACCTACCCGCTGGGGCTGGGCACCTGGCTCGGGTTCACGGACGCGAAGATCGGCCGGCCCGGCCACTGGGTCGGGCTGGACAACTTCGACGACCTGCTGCACGACTCGGTCGCCCGGCTCTCGCTCTTCAACACGCTCTTCTACACGGTCGTCGCGAGCGTGCTCAAGTTCGTGCTGGGACTGTGGCTCGCCCTCCTCCTCAACCGCAGCCTGCCGTTCAAGTCCTTCTTCCGCGCGGTGGTGCTGCTGCCCTTCATCGTGCCGACCGCGCTCTCGGCGATCGCCTTCTGGTGGATCTACGACGCGCAGTTCTCGGTCATCAGCTGGGCGCTGGTGAAGATGGGCCTCATCCACCGCTACATCGACTTCCTCGGCGACCCCTGGAACGCGCGCTTTTCGACGATCGCGGCGAACATCTGGCGCGGCGTCCCCTTCGTGGCGGTCTGCCTGCTCGCCGGGCTGCAGACGATCCCGCCCTCGCTCTACGAGGCCGCGGCGCTCGACGGCGCGACCCCGTGGCAACGCTTCCGCTACGTGACGCTGCCGCTCCTCACGCCGATCATCGCCGTGGTGATGACGTTCTCGGTGCTCTTCACGTTCACCGACTTCCAGCTGATCTACGTCCTCACGCGCGGCGGACCGCTCAACGCCACGCACCTCATGGCGACGCTTTCCTTCCAGCGCGCGATCCCGGGGGGCAACCTCGGCGAGGGCGCGGCGCTCGCGACGGCGATGATCCCGTTCCTGCTCGCCGCGATCCTCTTCAGCTACTTCGGCCTGCAGCGGCGCAAATGGCAGCAGGGAGCGAGGGACTGAGCATGTCGACCGAAGCGATGCGCCGCGAGGAGGCGACCTCCGTCGAGGCAATGGGATACCTCGAGTCCATCCCGCGCCGGGTGGTGACGCTGTACCTTCCGCTCGCGATCTTCCTCTTCGCGCTGCTCTTCCCGTTCTACTGGATGCTGATGACGTCGATCAAGCCGGACGCGGAGCTCCTGTCGCGCGACCAGAACCCGTTCTGGGTGGCGGCGCCGACGCTCGAGCACTTCAAGCACCTCGTCTTCGAGACCGACTATCCGCGCTGGATGTGGAACACGGTGGTGGTGTCGGTGGTGTCCACCTTCACGTCGCTCTTCGCGAGCGTGCTCGCCGCCTACGCGATCGAGCGCCTGCGCTTCAGGGGATCGCGCCAGGTGGGCCTCGCGATCTTCCTCGCCTACCTCGTGCCGCCCTCGATCCTCTTCATCCCGCTCGCGGCGATCGTCTTCAAGCTCGGCCTCTTCGACACGCGCTGGGCGCTGATCCTCACGTATCCCACGTTCCTCATCCCGTTCTGCACCTGGCTCCTGATGGGCTACTTCCGCTCGATTCCCTTCGAGCTGGAGGAATGCGCGCTGATCGACGGGGCCTCGCGCTGGCAGATCCTGGTGAAGATCGTGCTGCCGCTCGCGGTGCCGGGGCTCATCTCCGCGGGCATCTTCGCGTTCACGCTTTCGTGGAACGAGTTCATCTACGCGCTCACCTTCATCTCCTCCTCCGAGGTGAAGACGGTGCCCATCGCGGTCGTCACGGAGCTCGTCGAGGGCGACGTGTACCACTGGGGCCCGCTCATGGCCGGGGCGCTCCTCGGCTCGCTCCCGGTGGCGGTCATGTATTCCTTCTTCGTCGAGTACTACGTGTCGGGAATGACCGGCGCGGTGAAGGAATAGCGGTGAAGGAGCTCGCGGTCGCGGCGCTCGTCCTCGCCGCGGGATGCGCCACGGCGGGCGAGCCGCCCCGCGCGCCCCTGGGCGAGCCGCCTTCCTACCCGATCACGCTCTCGGCGCCGGTCCCGAACGGCGCGGCGATTGTGCGCACGATCTGGGTGCCGGAGCTCGGCGAGGGCTTCGTGCCGCAGGGCCTCGCGGTCGTCGGGAGCGACGTGCTCCTCGCGGCCTATCGCGATGATCCGCTGCACACCTATCCCAGCCGCTGCCGGATCTACCGGATCGCGATGGCGAGCGGCGAGCGCGAGGGCCGGGTGGACATGCCTGCGGCATGCGGTCATGCGGGCGGGCTCGCGTACCTGGGCGACGGATCGCTCGTCGTGGCCGACACGCACCGCCTCTGGCGCATCGACCTCGACAAGGCATTCGCGGCCGGCCGCGCCGAGGCGGCGCTGCTCGGCACGGTGAATCTCGGCGGCGAGTTGCGCGGCTCGTTCGCCGCGTTCGACGGAAAGGACTTGTGGATCGGCACCTGGTCGCGCGATCCCGCCCGGTCGCGCATGTACCGTCTCGACCCGCGCATCTTCGAGGAAGCGGACGGCGCCACGGTGGACGAGGGGCGCGCACTCGGGTCGATCCCGGTCCCGGCCCGGGCGCAGGGCGCGGCGTTCGATGCGCAGGGCACGCTCTGGGTGTCGACGAGCGATCCCGTCTCCGGCGCGATCCATCGCATCGACCGCGCGACCGGAAACGCGCTCGCGAGCTACCGGATGGTGAGCGGCATCGAGGACCTCGCCTTCGACGGCTCCGGCCACCTCTGGGCGGTGTCGGAAGCAGGCGCACGCAAGTACCTCACCTGGTCGACCCATTTCCCGCTGGTCTTCGAGGTCGACGTGGCGAAGCTCGCAATCGGGCTACCATCGGCGCAATGAGCTCCCTGCTGCTCGGCTGCATCGCCGACGATTCCACCGGCGCCACCGACCTCGCCAACAACCTCGTGCGCGGCGGCATGCGCGTCGTCCAGACCATCGGCGTTCCCGCCGCGCCGCTCGACGAGGAGGTCGACGCGGTCGTGGTGGCGCTCAAGTCGCGCACCTGTCCGGCGAAGGAGGCGGTGGCGCAGTCGCTCGCCGCGCTGGAATGGCTTCGCGCGGCGGGCGCGCGGCAGGTCTACTTCAAGTATTGCTCCACGTTCGACTCGACGCCGCGCGGCAACATCGGGCCGGTGATCGACGCGCTGATGTCGGCCCTGCGCACCGACTTCACGATCGCCTGCCCGGCGTTTCCCGAGAACAAACGCGTCGTGTTCAAGGGATATCTCTTCGTGGGCGACGTGCTGCTCAGCGAATCGGGGATGCGCAACCATCCGATCACGCCGATGACCGACGCGAACCTGGTGCGCGTGCTGCAGGCGCAGACGCAGCGCAAGGTCGGGCTCATCGATTACACGGTCGTGGACGCCGGACCTTCGGCCATCGAGCGCCGCTTCGCCGACCTGCGCCTCGACCGCGTCGGCATCGCGGTCGTGGACGCGATCTCCGACGGCGACCTGGTGCGGCTGGGTCCGGCGCTTCGCGAGCTGCCGCTCGTCACGGCGGGATCGGGCGTGGCGATCGCGCTGCCGGCCAATTTCGGCATCGAGCCGACGCCGAGGGCCTCGCGCCTTCCGCCGGTGGCGGGCCCCGCCGCGATCGTGTCGGGAAGCTGCTCGACGGCGACGCGCGGCCAGGTGAGCGAGTTCGTGCGCTCGGGCGGCGCGGCGTTCCTGCTGGACCCGCTCGCGCTCGCCGACCGCAAGGACCCGGTGCGCACCGCGCTGCAATGGGCGCGGGAGCGCCTTTCCGACCAGCCGGTTCTCATCTACACGACCGCGGCCCCCGAAGCGGTGAGCGAGGTGCAGGCGCGCCTCGGCGTGGAGGAGGCGGGCGACATCGTCGAGCGCGCGCTCGCCCGGGTCGCGCGCGGGCTCGTCGAGATGGGCGTGCGCCGGCTCGCCGTGACGGGCGGGGAGACGGCGGGCGCGGCGATGCGCGAGCTCGGCGTCGAGCGCCTGCGCATCGGCCCGCAGATCGACCCGGGCGTGCCGTGGTGCAGCGCGTTTTCGCCCGTCGCGGGCGCCGTGCTGCATCTCGCGCTCAAGTCGGGCAACTTCGGCGCGCCGGATTTCTTCGCCAGGGCGTTCTCGATGCTGCGGGGCGAGGCCCAGGCGCCCCGGACGCGGCATGGATGAAGCGCGCCTGCGCGAGGAGGTCTGCCGCATCGGCGCGAGCCTCTTCGCGCGCGGCTACGCGCACGCGACGGCGGGCAACATCAGCGCACGCATCGCCGACGGCTTCCTGATCACGCCGACCGACGCGTGCCTGGGACTGCTCGACCCGGCGCGGCTTTCGAAGGTCGGCGCCTCGGGAGCGGCGATCGCGGGCGATCCACCGAGCAAGACGCTCGCCCTCCACCGGCGCATCTACGAGAGCGATCCTTCCGCCGGCTGCGTGATCCACACGCACTCGGCGCACCTCGTGGCGCTCACGCTCGCGGGCGCGTGGAGCGCGGCGGAGCTCCTTCCGCCGATCACGCCGTACTTCGTGATGAAGGTGGGGCACGTGCCGCGCGTCGCCTATCATCGGCCCGGGGACGCGCGCGTGGGCGAGCTCGTCGCCGAGGCGATCGCCGCAGCGGCGAAGCGCGGCATCCCGATCCGCGCGGTGATGCTGGATCGCCTCGGGCCCAACGTGTGGCACGAGACGCCGGCCGCGGCGATGGCGGTGCTCGAGGAGCTGGAGGAGACGGCGCGGTTGTGGCTGCTCTGCGGGCGGCGCGCCGAGCCGCTGGACGAGGTGCAGATCGACGAATTGCGCCGCGCCTTCGGCGCGCGCTGGTGAGCATGCCGAGATTCGCCGCCAACCTCACGATGATGTACGGGGAATACCCGTTCCTGGATCGCTTCGCGGCCGCGGCGCGCGACGGCTTTCGCGGCGTCGAGTTCCTCTTTCCCTATGCGCACGAGGCGCGCGAGATCCGCTCGCGCCTCGAAGCGAACGGCCTCGCGCAGGCGCTCTTCAACGCGCCGCCCGGAGACTGGGAGAAGGGCGAGCGCGGCCTCGCCTCGATTCCCGGGCGCGAGGAGGAATTCCGCCGCTCGATCGATACGGCGCTCGAATACGCCCGCGTGCTGGGAAACCGCTGCCTGCACGTGATGGCAGGGCTCCTCGCTCCCGGCGAGGACCGCACGCGCCATCGCGAGGTGTACGTGGCGAACCTCGCGTGGGCGGCGCGGCTGGCGCGCGAGGACGGAATCACCGTCGTGATCGAGCCCATCAATACGCGCGACATCCCGGGCTTCTTCCTCAACCGCCAGGACGAGGCGCACGCCGTGTGCCGCGAGGCCGGGGAGCCCAACCTCAAGGTGCAGATGGACCTCTACCACTGCCAGATCGTCGAGGGCGACCTCGCGACGAAGATCCGCGAGCACATCGCGGGCATCGGCCACATGCAGATCGCCGGCGTGCCGGAGCGCCACGAGCCGGATGTCGGGGAGGTGAGCTATCCGTATCTCTTCCGGCTGATCGACGAGCTCGGCTACGCGGGCTGGATCGGCTGCGAGTACCGGCCGAAGGCGGGGACGAGCGCGGGCCTCGACTGGATGAAGCGCCTGAAACCGTGAAAACCGGGGACAGACCACATTTTCCATAGCGCGAAAAGATCTGTTGCGCGCTTTGATAAACGTGGTCTGTCCCCGGTTTTCGGCCGGGTCAGTTGTACGGCGTGAGGAGCGGCTTGCCAGCGAAGTACGCCGCGAGGTTGTCGACCACCAGCTGCCCCATCGCCCGGCGCGTGACGTGCGTCGCGCTTCCCACGTGCGGCTGCAGGACGACGTTGTCCAGCGCGAAGAAGGCCGGATCGATGCGCGGCTCGTGATCGTAGACGTCGAGGCCCGCGCCGCCGAGCCTGCCTTCGCGCAGCAGCTCGATCATCGCGCGCTCATCCACCACCGACCCGCGCGAGATGTTCACGAAGACGCCCTGCGGACCGAGCGCTTCGAGGACCGCGCGGCTCACGATCCCCCGCGTGGCCTCGCCCCCGGGGCAGGCGGCGACCAGGAAATCCACCTCGCGGGCGAGCGCCGCCGGATCGGCGAACCAGGGCCACGCGACGTCGGCCTTGCGCTGCGGCCCCTGGTACGCGATCTTCAGGTTGAACGCCTCGGCGCGCTTCGCGATCGCGCGGCCGATGCGGCCCAGCCCGACGATGCCGAGGGTCTTCTTCTGGAGGGTGTCGGTGAGCGGGAACACCTTCTCGGCCCATTTGCCTTCGCGCACGTAGCGGTCGCCCTGCGGAATGCGCCGCACGGCGGCGAGGAGCAGCCCGATGGCGAGGTCGGCCACGT
>Ga0335081_10011986_pt1 | contig 14039 bp, 9 predicted proteins | sample Lox_Sample_35_FD_206713 | JGI IMG/M metagenome (GOLD analysis project Ga0335081, IMG submission 206713) | Soil microbial communities from Loxahatchee National Wildlife Refuge, Florida, United States - Lox_Sample_3.5 | ecosystem: Environmental > Terrestrial > Soil > Wetlands | place: USA: Florida... | reverse complement strand
CCCGGCGCCGGCCAGCGCGCTCGGGTCCACCTGCACCCGCACCGCCGGGTTCTGGCCGCCGCCCACGAAGACCTGGCCCACCCCGTCGACCTGGGAGATCTTCTGGGCCAGGATGGCGTTGGCGGTGTCGTAGACCTTGGCGAGCGGCACGGTGTCCGAGGTGAGGGAGAGGATGAGGATGGGCGCGTCGGAGGGGTTCACCTTGCGGAAGTTCGGGCGGGTGGGGAGGTTGGCCGGGAGGTCGCCGGCGGCAGCGTTGATGGCGGCCTGTACGTCGCGGCCCGCCGCGTCCACGTCGCGGTCGAGGTCGAACTGCAGGGTGAGGCTGGTGGCGCCGAGCGAGCTCACCGAGGTGATCTCGGCCATGCCGGCGATGCGCCCGAAGCGCCGCTCGAGGGGGGTGGCCACCGCCGAGGCCATGGTCTCCGGGCTCGCCCCCGGCAGGGCGGCATTCACGTTGATGGTGGGGAAGTCCACCCGCGGCAGCGGCGCCACCGGGAGCTGGGTGTAGGCCGCCCCCCCGGAGAGGAGCAACGCCGCGGCGAGGAGGGTGGTCGCGACCGGACGGCGGATGAAGGGCTCGGAGATGCTCATGTCCCGCTCGTCACCACCCGCGGCCGCTCCTCGGGGGCGCGCCCCCGCCGCCGGATGAGCCGGCCTAGCCGGGCCATGTACAGGTAGACCACCGGGGTGGTGTAGAGGGTGAGCAGCTGCGAGATGATGAGGCCGCCCACGATGCTGATGCCGAGCGGCCGGCGCAGCTCGGAGCCGGTCCCGGTGCCGAGCGCCAAGGGCAGCCCGCCGAGCAAGGCGGCCATGGTGGTCATCATGATGGGGCGGAAGCGGAGCAGGCAGGCCTGCTCGATGGCGTCGCGGGTGGAAAGCCCCTGCTCGCGCTCGGCCTCAAGCGCGAAGTCGATCATCATGATGGCGTTCTTCTTCACGATGCCGATGAGCAGCACGATGCCGATGAGGGCGATGATGGTGAACTCGGTGCGGCACACCATCAGGGCCAGCAGCGCCCCCACCCCGGCCGAGGGCAGGGTGGAGAGGATGGTGACCGGGTGGATGTAGCTCTCGTAGAGCACCCCGAGCACGATGTAGACGGTGAGCAGCGCGGCCAAGATGAGCACCGGCTCGCTCGAGAGCGAATCGCGGAAGGCCTGGGCGGTGCCGGCGAAGTCGGCGTGGACCGCCGCCGGCAGGCCGAGCTGGCTCGTGACGCCGTTCACCGCGTCGACGGCCTCGCCGAGCGATATCCCGGGAGCCGGATTGAAGGAGATGGTGACCGCCGGGAACTGGCCCTGGTGGCTGATGGTGAGCGGGGCCACCGTCCGCTCCATGCGGGTGAAGGCCGCCAGCGGGACCTGGTCCCCGGTGGGCGCCCGCACGTAGAGGTGGTTGAGCGCGTCGGGATCTCGCTGGAATCCGGGCTTCACCTCCAGGATCACCCGGTACTGGTTGAGCTGGGTGAAGATGGTCGAGATCTGCCGCTGGCCGAAGGCGTCGTAGAGCGCGGCGTCGATGGCCTGGGGCTGGATGCCGAGGCGGCTGGCGGTGTCGCGGTCGATGGTGAGCTTGAGCTGGAGCCCCCCGGCCTGCTGGTCGCTCGCCACGTCGCGCAGCTCGGGCAGGGCCTGCAACCGCTCCAGCACCTGGGGGGCCACCGCGCCGAGTTCCCCCATGTCGGGATCCTCGAGGGTGAACTGGTACTGGGTCCGGCTCACCCGGCTGTCGATCTGCAGGTCCTGCACCGGTTGCAGGTAGAGGTCGATGCCCTCGACCCGGGCGAGGCGGGTCTTCAGCCGGTCGATGATCTCGGTGGCGCTCTCCTTGCGCTCGGCGCGGGGCCTTAGCGAGATGGAGAGCCGGCCGCTGTTGGTGGTGGGGTTCGTGCCGTCCGCCCCGATGAAGGAGGCCACGGTGGTGACGTCGGGGTCCTGCAGCACGGCCTCGGCGAGCGCCCGCTGCCGCTGCATCATGCTCTCGAAGGAGACGTCGGGCGGGGCCTCCGAGACCCCCACGATGAGGCCGGTGTCCTGCACCGGGAAGAAGCCCTTCGGCACCACCACCGCCAGGAAGACGGTGAGGCCGAGGGTGGCCACGGTGACCGCCAGGGTGAGCGGCTGGTGGGCCAGGACCCACTTGAGGGTCCGGTCGTAGAGCGCCAGCAGCCGGTCGAAGAGGCGCTCGAAGAGGCGGGCGATCCCGCTCGGCCTCTCGTGCTCGCGGAGCAGGTGCGCGCACATCATGGCGGTGAGGGTGAGGGAGAGGAGCGCCGAGACCCCGATGGCGATGGCCAGGGTGACCGCGAACTCGCGGAACAGGCGCCCGATGATGCCGCCCATGAACAGGAGCGGGATGAGCACCGCCACCAGCGAGACGGTGAGGGAGACGATGGTGAAGCCGATCTGCTTGGCGCCCTTCAGGGCGGCCTCGAAGGGCGTCTCGCCCTGCTCGACGTAGCGGGCGATGTTCTCGATCATGACGATGGCGTCGTCGACCACGAAGCCGGTCGAGATGGTGAGGGCCATGAGCGAGAGGTTGTTGAGGCTGTAGCCGCACAGGTACATGACCCCGAAGGTGCCGATGAGCGAGAGCGGAACCGCCACCCCCGGGATGATGGTGGCGCGCAGGCTGCGCAAGAAGACGTAGATCACCGCCACCACCAAGAGCACGGTGAGGACGAGGGTGAACTGGACGTCGTCCACCGAGGCGCGCACGGTCTCGGTGCGGTCCGAGAGGATGTTCACCTTGAGCCCCTGGGGCAGGGCCGAGGAGAGCCGGGGCAAGAGCCGCTTCACCGCCTCGGCCACCTGGATGACGTTGGCGCCCGGCTGGCGCTGGACGTTGAGGATGATGGACCGTTCCTTGCCGGCCCAGCCGGCCAGCTGGGAGTTCTCCACGCCGTCCACGGCATCGGCGACGTCGCGGAGCCGGATGGGCGAGCCGTTCAGGTAGGCGATGACGATCGAGCGGAAGCTCCCGGCCTTGTAGAGCTGGTCGTTGGTGGCGAGGGTGTAGTCCTGCCGCGGCCCGTCCACGTTGCCGACCGGCTGGTTCACGTTGGCGGCCACCACCGCCTGCCGCACGTCCTCGAGGCCCAGCCCGGCGCCGGCCAGCGCCGCCGGATCGACCTGCACCCGCACGGCCGGCTTCTGCCCGCCGTTGATGGTCACGAGCCCCACCCCGGCCACCTGCGAGATCTTCTGGGCCAGGATGGAGTCGGCGTAGTCGTCCACCTGGTCGAGGGGCAGGGTATCCGAGCTCACGCTCAGGGTGAGGATGGGGGTGTCGGCCGGGTTGCTCTTGCTGTAGGTGGGGGGCGAGGGCAGGGTGGTCGGGAGGAGGTTCGAGGCGGCGTTGATGGCGGCCTGGACGTCCTGCTCGGCCGCGTCGATGCTGCGATCGAGGCTGAACTGGAGGGTGATCTGCGAGGAGCCGAAGCTCGAGACCGAGGTCATCTGGCTCAAGGACGGCATCTGCCCGAACTGGCGCTCGAGGGGCGTCGTCACCGCCGAGGCCATGGTCTCGGCGCTGGCGCCGGGCAGCAGCGTCGAGACCTCGATGGTCGGGTAGTCGACCTGCGGCAGCGCCGAGACCGGGAGCTGCCGGTAGCCGACCAGGCCGGCGAGGAGCAGGCCGAAGGTGAGCAGCGCCGTCGCCACCGGGCGCCGGATGAAGGGCTCGGAGACGCTCATGGGGAGGCGCCCGCGCCGGCCGGGGCGGGGCCGGCCGCGCCGCCCGGGGCGGCCTGGTCGCCCGGGGGCTTGCCGTTCGCCGCCACCTTGGCCGGCTCGCGCGCCACCACCTTGCTACCGGCCTTGAGCTGGTTCTGGCCGTCCACCACCACCCGTTCGCCCGCGCGCACGCCGCTCGCCACGATGGCGGTGTCGCCCTGGGTGAGGTCGAGCTGGACCGGGCGCGGCTCGACCGTGCTGTCGGCCCCGATCACGAAGACGAAGGAGCCGTTCGGGCCGCGCTGGAGGGCCGTGCTCGGCATGACCACCGCGTCCTTGCGGACCGATAGGCGCAGGCGCACGTTGACGAACTGGTTCGGCCAGAGGAGCCGGCGCGGGTTCGCCGCGATGGCCTTGAGGCGGATGGTGGAGGTGGTCTGGTTGATCTGGTTGTCGATGAGGGCCAGCTGGCCGCTCCCGAGCTGGGTCGAGCCGTCGCGGCTGTACACCTCGACCGACAGGGGGCCGCGCGCCATCTCCTCGGCCACCGGGGTGAGGTCGTCCTGCGGGAGGGTGAAGAGGATGGCGATGGGGTCGAGCTGGGTGAGGAGCACGATGCCGGTGGCGTCGCTCGCGTGGACGATGTTGCCCGGGTCGATCTGGCGGATGCCGGTCACCCCGTCGATGGGCGAGGCGATGCGGGCGTAGTCGAGGTTCAGCTTGGCCGCCGCGATGGTGGCCTCATCCACCAGCACCGCGCCCTCGAGCTGGCCGGCGGCGGCGACGTCGGTGTCGAGCTGCTGCTGGGCGATGAGCTTGCCGGGGAGGAGCTGGCGGTCCCGCTCGACGGTGAGCCGGGCGTTCTTGAGCTGCGCCTCGTCGCGGGCGAGCGCGCCCTGGCCCTGCTCGAGCTGGATCTGGTAGGGGCGCGGGTCCACCTGGGCCAGCACCTGGCCCTTCTTCACGAACTGCCCTTCCTTGAAGAGGACCTCGTCGAGGCGGCCGTCGACGAGCGTCTTCACGGTGACGGTCTTGAAGGCCACCACGTTGCCGAGCCCCTCGAGGTAGATGGGCACGTCGCGGCGCGCCACCGCCGCCGCCGTCACCGGTACCGGCCGCACCGCCGGCGGGCCAGCGGCGGCCTTCGAGGCCGAGCGGGTCGCGAGGCGCTCCTTCAGGCCGTAGAGGAGGCCGAGGAGGATGGCGAGGGCGACGAGCACCACCCCCAGCCGGCGGCGCGGCTTCGCCGGGGTCGAGGGGCCCTTAGCCCCCTCGGCGCTCTTCGGGACGGACACCGGCCGCACCTCGTTCTCAGGCATGTGGCTCCTCTCGCCCCAGCGCCCGCAACAGCTGCGCGCGCGAAGAGGCCAGATTGTAATCGGCCTGCACCTGCTGGGCCGCCGCGGTGGTGTAGGCCACCTGCGCGTCGCCGAGCTCGATGGCGTTCCCCACCCCCGCCGCGTAGCGCCCCTCGGCGAGGCGGAGCTGCTCGCGGGCGTTCACCACCGCCTCCCCGGCGGCGCCGAGCGACTCCTTGGCTGCCCGCACCGCCAGGCGGGCCTGCTCGACGTCCACCCGCACCTGCTGGCGCACCGCAGCGATCTGCGCCTGCGCGCTGTCGAGGTTCGCCTGCGCCTCGCGGGTCTGGGCCTTGGTGAGGCCGCCCTGGTAGATGTTCCAGGTCAGGGTGGCGGTGAGGTTCCAGTTCCAGGCGGTGGCGTCGAGGGCCACCCCGGCGTCGCTGAGGCCGGTCGAGACGCCCAGCGACGGCCAGAAGCCGCCCCGCACCGACCCGAGGGTGAGGTCCTGCGCCCTCGCCTGCGCCAGGAGCGCGGTCACGTCGGGCCGGTTCTTGAGCGCCTCCTCGAGGAGCGGATCGAGGGGCAGCCCCTCGCCCTCGACCTCGGGCAGGGTGTCGTCGGCGACGTCGTAGTCGATGGGCCCCTCGATCCCCATGGCCTGGTTGAGCTGGGCCTTCTCGGTCTCGTAGGCGTTCTCGGCGCTGATGAGCTGGACCACCGCGTTGGCGCGGTTGGTGCGGGCCTGGGCGAGGTCGATCTCGGGGTGCGTCCCGGCGGCCACGAACCCCTGGATCTGCTTGAGGTGCAGGTCCTGGTTGGAGAGGTTGTCGCGCGCCACCCCCACCAGGTCCTTGCCGGCCCGGGCGGTGAAGTAGGCGGTCTGCACGCCCAGGATGATCTGGTTGCGGGTGGCGGCCTCGCTGTCGCGCTGGCTCTCCTCGCTGGCCTGGGCAGCTCGCCACTTCCCGGAGGTCATCCCGAAGTCGTAGATGAGCTGGGAGAGGGTGGCGCCGGCCTGGTAGTAGTTGGTGGTGTTGAAGCTCGACGAGGCGGAGGCCGTGACCGAGGGGCTCGACCCCGGGCGGGGGGCGAAGTTGGAGGTGAGGCGCGAGTAGGAGGCGGTGCCGACGAGCTGCGGCAAGAGCGCGGACTTGGCCTCGCCGGAGCGCGCCTCGGCCGCCTGGGTCCCGGCCCGCGCCTGGAGGAGCTGGGGCTGGTGGAGGAGGGCGGTGCGGGTCGCCTCCTGGAGGTCGAGCACCCGTGGCGGAGGGGCCGGGGTCGCGACGGGGGCGGGTGCCGCCGGCGCCTGGCCGAGGGCGGTCACGAGGAGGAGGGGGAGGGGGATGTTCATGGTGAGGCCCTCTGGCGGCCCGGGGCCGCGCGCTGGGATTCGAGGCGCTCCAGGTTGGCGATGACCCGCTTCAGGGCGGCGCGCAGGTCGTCCTGCTCCCGCGCGCTCATGCCGTCGACGAGGGCCCGCCGGATCTCGGTGGCGCTCCGCGAGAGCTCGCGGGCGAGGCGCTCGCCGGCCGGGGTGAGCCGGAGCCGCACCCGGCGCCGGTCCACGGCGTCGAGATCGGTCCGCACGAGCTTGCGGCGGGCGAGGTTCGAGACCACCCGGGAGATGGTGGGCGCGTCGGCGCGCATGCGCTCCTTGAGCTCGACCTGGGCGAGGCCGGGGTTCTCGAGGAGGGCCACGAGCAGCCAGAACTGCTGGGGGGCGAGCTGGTGGAGGGCGGCCCGGGCGAGCACCGCCTGCTTGAGGCGCCGCCGCGCCGAGGCGATGAGGAGCCCCACGAACTCCGGCGCCGCCGGCGCGGCGAGGCCGTCGAAGGGGGGCCTCACTCGAACCTCAGCGCCTGGATGGGGTCGAGCTCGGAGGCCTTGTGGGCGGGGTAGAGGCCGAAGCCCACCCCGATGGCGCCGCTGAAGCCGACCGCCAGGACCACGATGTCCGGGCGGAACAGCACCGGCCAGCCGAGGCTCGCCGCCAGGTAGGAGGCGAGCCCCACCCCGAGCAGGATGCCGACCACCCCGCCGGCGAGCGCGAGGGTCAGGGCCTCCACCAAGAACTGCAGTCGGATGTCCCTGCCCTTCGCGCCCACCGCCATGCGCACCCCGATCTCGCGGGTCCGCTCGGTGACCGAGACCAGCATGATGTTCATGATCCCGATGCCGCCCACGAGGAGCGAGACCGCCGCGATGCAGGCGAGGAGGGTGGTGAGGGTGCGGGTGCCCTCCTGCTGTGCGCTGGCGAGCTCGCTCAGGTTTCGGATGGAGAAGTCGTCGTCGGCCGAGGCCTGCAGGTGGTGGCGGTCGCGCAAGAGCCCCTCGATCTGCCGCTGGGCCCGGTCGGTGGTGTCGGCGCTGGTGGCGCCGACGAAGATCTGGCCGGCCACGTAGTTCTTGAGGCCCCCCTGGATCTTCTGGGCGAAGGTGGTGACCGGGACGAAGACCGCGTCGTCGTAGTCCTGGCCGACCGGGGACTGCCCCTTGGCCGCGAGGACGCCCGCCACCGTGAAGGGGATGTTCTTCACCCGCACCACCTGGCCGACCGGGTCGCTGGCCCCGAACAGCTTGTCGGCCACGGTCCGGCCGAGCACCGCCACCTTGACCGCCCCGTCGACGTCCGAGGCGGTGAGGGGCTCGCCGCGCTCCACCGGCCAGGTGCGGATCTGGAAGTAGTCGGGGTTGGTGCCGGTGACCGAGGTGGTCCAGTTCTGGTCCTCGGACATGACCTGCGCGCTCGAGCGCAGGGTCGGGGCCACGTAGCGCACGGTGGGGACCTCGCTCTGGATGGCCTTGAGGTCGTCCCAGGTGAGGGTGGGCTGCGAGCCGAAGCCCCCCATGGCGCCCCCGGCGGTGCTGGTGCCGGGCAGGATCACCAGCATGTTCGAGCCCATGCTGGCGAAGGCCTGCTCGACGCGCGCCTTGGCCCCGTCGCCGATGGCCACCATGGCGATGACGGCGCCGACGCCGATCACGATCCCGAGGGTGGTGAGGAAGGAGCGCATCTTGTTGCGCCCGAGGGCCCGCAGCGCCACCCGGAAGGTCATGAGCCAGCTCATGACGCGGGCTCCTCGCCCGCCGTGGCCGGCGCGGGCACCGCCACCTTGGGGGTGCGGTGATGGTCGGAGAGGATGCGCCCGTCCCGGGCCACCACGATGCGCGCTGCGTACTCGGAGACGTCCGGCTCGTGGGTGACGAGGACCACCGTGATCCCGGTGCGGCCGAGCTCCTGGAAGAGCGCCATCACCTCGATGCTGGTGTGGGAGTCGAGGTTGCCGGTGGGCTCGTCGGCCAGGATGAGGCGCGGCTGGTTGACCAGGGCCCGGGCGATGGCCACCCGCTGCTGCTGCCCGCCCGACATCTGGTTCGGGTGGTGGTGGGTCCGGTCGCCGAGGCCGACCCGGGCGAGCGCCTCGGCCGCCCGCCGGTGGCGCTCGGCGGTGGGCACCCCGCCGTAGAGCAGCGGCAGCTCCACGTTCTCGAGGGCGGTGGTGCGCGCGAGCAGGTTGAAGCTCTGGAAGACGAAGCCGACCGTCCGGTTGCGCACCAGGGCGAGCTCGTCGCGGGAGAGACCCGAGACCTCCCGCCCGTCGAGCAGGTAGCGCCCGGCGCTGGGCCGGTCGAGGCAGCCCACGATGTTCATGAGGGTCGACTTGCCCGACCCCGAGGCGCCCATGATGGCGGTGAACTCGCCCTGCTCGAGGGTGAGCGTGACGCCCCGCAGCGCGTGCACCTCGACCTCGCCCATGTGGTAGGTCTTGGTGACGTCCTCCAGCCTGATGAGGGGGGGATTCTCCATGGGGAGCGCGCTCGCTACAGGCGCCGCAGGCCCATCCCGCCCTGGGGAGGCCCCCCGCCGGCCGGCAGGGCGGCGTCGGTGATGACGACGTCGCCCGCGGCGAGCTCGCCCGCCACCACCTCGGTGTAGGTGCCGTCCGAGATCCCGGTCCGGATGCGCACCGCCACCGGCTCGCCAGCCCGCAGCACCCACACCGTGCGCCGGTCGGGCGGCCCGCCGGTGCCCGCCCCTCCGCCGTCCTTTCCGTTCGACGGGGGCGCCGCCGGGCGCCCGGAGCCCGCCTGCGCCCCCGCCTTCGCCCGGGCCAGGAAGGCCGGCGGCGGTCGGAAGCGGAGGGCGGCGTTCGGCACCCGCAGGGCGTCCTCCTTGTCGGCGTAGACGAAGACCACGTTGGCGGTCATGCCGGGGAGGAGCTTCTGGTCGGCGTTGGCGACGTCGATCACCGCGTCGTAGGTGACCACGTTCTGCACCGTCTGGGGCGCGTAGCGGATCTGGCGGACGGTGCCCTGGAAGACCTCGGCCGGGTAGGCGTCTACCGTGAAGGTGACCTTCATGGCGGGCCGGATCCGCCCCACGTCCGACTCGGCCACGCTGGTGTCGATCTGCATCTTCGCCAGGTCCTCGGCGATGACGAACAGCACCGGGGCCTGGAGGGAGGCCGCCACGGTCTGTCCCACGTCGACGTTGCGCGAGATGATGACGCCGTTCGTGGGCGAGACGATGTTGGTGTAGGCGAGGTTGACGTTGGCCTGGTCGAGGGCGGCCCGGGCCTGCTCGACCGCCCCCCGCGAGGCCTCGACCTGGGCCACCGCCGCGGCGGCGTTGGCGTCCGAGGTGTCGTAGTCGGCCTGAGCGATGAGCTTCTGGTCGACGAGCAGCCGGTTGCGGTCGCGCTGGCGCTTCGCGTCCACGGCCTGCGCGATGGACTTCTGGAGGTTCCCCTCGGCCGCGACCAGGTTCGCTCTCGCCTGCTCGACGGCGGCCTCGAAGAGCGCCGGGTCGATCTTGGCGATGCGCTGACCCTTCTTCACCGGGGTGTTCCAGTCGGCGAAGAGCGCCTGGATGGTCCCGGAGACCTGGGTGCCGACCTGCACGGTGACGATGGCCGAGAGGGTGCCGGTGGCGGTCACCTTGGCGACGATGTGGGCGCGGTCGAGGGTGGCCGTCTCGAGCTGCGGCCGCGCCCGATCGCGCGCGGCGCGGAAGCGCCACACGCCGAGGGCCGCGGCGAGCACCACGAGCGCGAGGACGAGGAGGCGGCGAGGGGTCATGGTGGGCCGGGGCGCGGTCGGTGAAGCGGACGGCGTCGGCCCGGGCTCCCCCGCGACCGCTCGCGGTCCCGGCTGGGATAGCTCGAACTCGTTGCTATGACAACTACGAACGTCCAAGGATTCCCACCTCCGGCAAGAAGCAGTGTGCGGCGTGGCCATGTGGCCGGCGTTTCGCCCTCGTGAACAACCGTGAAGCCCCGCGGCGAGGGCGGCCCCCGGAGGCAGGGCCGGGGATGCACCGTCCCCGAACCCCCGGCCGGGCCGGAGGTTAGGCGTCCCTGCCGAAGGGCCCCTCAGGCGGACGGGGCGAGGGCGAGCCGCAGCTGGTGGTCCCGGGGGTCGAGGCCGGCGAGCACCGCCGCCCCGTGCCGGCCGGCCCGCTCGCAGGCCTCGGGGAGCGGGAGCCCCGCCGCCAGGTAGAAGGCGAGCGCGCCGGCGAAGCTGTCGCCGGCGCCGTAGGCGCCGACGAGCTTCGAAGGCGGGGGTGGGGCCCGGAACCGCACCACCCCCTCGGCGGTCTCGATGCGTCCTCCGGCGGGTCCCTCGGTCAGCACGAGGGCCCGGGGCGGCCGCGGGTAGTCGGCGAGCCGGCTCACCTCGCGGCCGTCGAGGGCGCTCCCCAGCACCACGTCGGCGGTGATCTCCGCGCGCTCAAGGGCCTCGCGGCGCCGCGCGGTGACGATGAGCAGGCGGGCCGCGCGGGCGGCCCGCAGCGCGGCCGGATCCTGGGCGGTGAAGTAGGCCGCGTCGCAGCGGGCGAGCAGCTCCCACGGCAAGGGGTCCTCGCGCCGCGGGTGCTGGGGCTCCCCGACGACGATGATGGTCCGCTCGGCGTCGGGAGTGACCATGACGAGGTTGCGGGTGTGGGGTTCGGCCCGCCGCGCGGCGTGGATGCGCGCCCCGCTGCGGGCGAGCTCCTCCGCCACCGCCGACCCCGCCTCGTCGTCGCCGAGGGCGGTGAAGAAGTGGACCTCGGTCGGCCCGTTGACCATCTGCCAGAAGGGTACCCCGCCCCCGCCGCCCGGGAACCAGCGCGGCGCCTCGAGGTGCACGATCTCGCCGGGCCCGGGGAGGGCCGGTACGCGCCCGAGGGTGATGTGCTCCACGTGGCCCACCACCGCCAGGCGCAAGGGGCCGGTCGTCGTGTCGGCGCTCATGGCGGGCAGTCTACCCGGATGGCCCGCCCGGGTGAGGCGCCCGGCCGGGGCTGAGGAGCCTCCCGCGGGCGACCAGGCCGAGCACCAGGGCCAGGAGCAGGAAGAGCGCGAGGGCGAGCAGGTCGCTCGCGGCCGCCCGCGGGAAGCGGTCGGACAGGTTCATGGCGGCGAGGGCCAGCCGGGTGGGCCGGGTGAGCTGCAGGAGCGCCACCGTCATGCCGGTCACCGAGGCCCCGGCGATGAGGCCCGAGCTGAAGAGGACCCCCGGCCCGCTCTCGGCCTCGGCCGCTCTCCCTCCCGCCCCGCGGTCGGCGAGCCCGCGTACCAGCCCGCCCACCATGATGGGCGTCGAGGTGGAGAGGGGCAGGTAGACCCCCACCGCGAAGGCCAGCGAGGAGAGCCCGCACAGCTCGAGCACCGCGGCGATGGAGACGCCGATGAGCACGAGCCCCCAGGGCAGCCGGCGCGACATGATGCCGTCGACGATGAAGGACATCAGCATGGCCTTAGGCGCGCTGAACTTGGCCACCCGCTCGCCGCTGTCGCGCACGGTGAGGGCGCCGTTGATGCCCGGGTCGACGAGGTAGCGGATACGCCCGAGGTCGTCGGTGAGGTAGCGCCCGGCTGGCACGCCGTCCCGCGGCTCCGCGAGCCGTAGCACCCGGTAGCTCGCCCGGTCGCGCTCGGCGTCCGGGCCGCGCAGGTGGGCTCGCTCGGCGAGCTCGGCCGGGTCGGCGCGGAAGGCGGGGTAGTCCCGGCGGGCGTAGACGGTGCTGGCGTCGTTGAGCTTGAGGAGCACGAAGCCGATGACCAGCGCCGAGGAGAGGGTTCCGGCCAGGATGGCGAGTTGCTGCCGGCTGGGGGTGGCGCCCACCAGGTAGCCGGTCTTGAGATCCTGGGAGGTGGTCCCCCCGTTGGAGGCGGCGATGCAGACCACCGCCGCCACCGAGAGCGCGGCCACCTTGTCGGCAGGGCTCACCCAGCCCAGGGCCAGGAAGGCCAGGCTGGTGATGAGGAGCGTCGCCACCGTCATGCCGGAGATGGGGTTCGAGGAGCTCCCGATCTCTCCGGTCAGGCGCGAGCTCACCGTGACGAAGAGGAAGCCGAAGACCACGATGAGTGTGGCGCCGAGGAGGTTGATGCGCAGAGAGGGAGCGAACGTGCAGGCGATCACGATCCCGGCGGCGCCGCCGAAGACGAGCCAGGCCGGCAGGTCGCGCTCGGTGCGCAGGGACCCCGATGGGCCCGCGGCGGACGAGCGGAGGTTGGAGAGCCCACGCACCGCTCCACCGACGATGACCGGGAGGGACCTCACCAAGGAGACGATCCCGCCGGCGGCCACCGCGCCGGCCCCGATGTAGAGGATGTAGCTGTGCCAGATCTCGTCGGGCGACATGTCGCGGATGAGCGCGGTGGCCGGGTAGACCGGGCTCGCGGCGGCGGAACCGAAGAGCTTGATGGCCGGGGTGAGCACCAGCGCCGAGAGCACACCTCCGGCCCCCATGACGAGCGCGATGCGGGTGCCGATGATGTAGCCCACGCCCAACAGCTCCGGCCCCACCTCGAGCGAGACCGACCCGCCCTCGTAGAAGCGGCCGAGGAGCTTCTCCGGGATGTCTTTGAACAGTCCCAGGGCCTTGTAGGCGAAGGCGAACAAAGCGCCCACCCCCAGGCCGGCGAAGACGGTCTTGGCCGTCGTCCCTCCCGTCTCGCCAGCGATGAGCACCTCGGCGCAGGCGGTCCCCTCCGGATAGGTGAGCGTGCGCGCCTCGCGGACGATGAGGGCGCGCCGGAGCGGGATCATCATCAGGATGCCGAGGAGTCCCCCGAGGACGGTCACCAGGATGACCCGGCCGACCTCGAGGTCGTAACCCATGACCAGCAGGGCCGGCATGGTGACCCCGACCCCGAAGGCCACGCTCTCACCGGCGCTGCCGGTGGTCTGGACGATGTTGTTCTCGAGGATGGTGGCCCGCCTCAGGCCGAAGAGGCGCGAGAGCCCGCGAAAGAGGGTGATGGAGAGCACCGCCACCGGGATGCTGGCGCTCACCGTGATCCCGACCTTGAGCACGAGGTACATCGAGCTCGCCCCGAAGAGGATCCCGAGCAAGGCGCCCATGATGAGCGACAAGGGGCCTATCTCGGGCGGCTCGAGGTGCGGGGCGATGAAGGGGGCCGTGGCACCCGATTCGGGGGCGTCCGGCCCGCTGGCGCGATCCTGTGGCGAGTCGGGTCCTCGCATCGGCGGTGGGCCGCTTGTAACACCTCGCCGGGAAGCGTGCATGCCGCCCTGGCCCGGGGGCCGCCGCCGAAAGGCGCCCTCCTCGGTCAGGCTCGCGAACCGAGGCCTTCCCGCGCCCAGGCGCGCAACGGCCTGGGGCCGACCTCGATGGTGGAAAGCTCGGGAGACCGTCCCCCTCAGGCGGATCGACGGACCCACCTCTTCAGGGCGAACCACCGCTCGCGCAGCTGCCAGAAGCGGCTGCGCTTCATCCAGTAGATCGACTCGTCGAGCTGCCGCACCCGGGCGAGGCTCGCCCCGTGCTCGGCCGACAGCTCCTCGAGGCGCGAGCGCAGGGCGTCCCGATCGGACGAGATCGCCTGGAGTTCGTGGTTTCCCAGCTCGAGCCTCTGGCGGAGCTCCGCCGCCTCGTCGCGCGCGCGTGCGAGCTCGCGCGCGACCTCGGCCGACTGTTCCCTTACGGCGGCGAGCTGCCGCGCCACGTCCTCTCGTTGGGCGGCGAGCTGCGACGCCTCGGCCTCGCACCGGGCCGTCTCCCGCACCGCGTGGCCCGCGAAATGCGCGAGGGCTCGGGCGAGCG
>Ga0335081_10011985_pt1 | contig 14039 bp, 10 predicted proteins | sample Lox_Sample_35_FD_206713 | JGI IMG/M metagenome (GOLD analysis project Ga0335081, IMG submission 206713) | Soil microbial communities from Loxahatchee National Wildlife Refuge, Florida, United States - Lox_Sample_3.5 | ecosystem: Environmental > Terrestrial > Soil > Wetlands | place: USA... | reverse complement strand
CTCGAGGTCCGGCGATTTCATCTCCTGGTCCTCGGTCGCGGCATAGAAGCCGTTCTTCACGTAATCGTGTGCGGCGGTCGAATTCTTCTGCAGCTGCCCCAGGGCGATGTGATGGTTCGTGAGCACCAGCCCGTGAGGACTTACAAAAGAGCCAGAGCCCCCATCGTTGAAGCGCGCGCTTGCAAGGCGCACATGATCCAGCCACTCCTTCGTCGGCGTGAAGCCGTACTTGGCCTGGAGCTGCTTTGTGGGCGGATTGTCGAAGGTCCACATGCCTTCATCCGCAAGTGACAACGCCGGCACTAAAATGGCGCAAGCCGCCAGCACCAAGCGACATTGATGATTCATGGAAACTAGACTCCAATTAGCAATAGACGCATTGCACCACGTTTCGGTGCGTACGGAACTTCACAATAGCTTCAGAAGCCACTTAACCGCGTTTTGCTGGACTCTTACGTATTCTGGGTTCCAAAGTGCGCTGATCAGGTGTCCCGGCGCGAGGTAGCAGACCCTTCCCTTGCCGAAATCGTATGCCCAGCCGGCCGCCGAGGTCGTTCCCAGGTTTTTCCAGGTCTTGCCGTCTTCGTTCACGCTTTGCATCAGGATGTACTTCGGGTCCTTCTCGTATTTGACGAAGTGCTGCTCGTCAGTCACCACGAAATCGTTGACGCCCGCCGTAATGGGGTGGCTCTTGTTGATGATTCGCACCCGGAAGGGCCGCAGCGGCGGATGCTCCTCGGTTACGGCGCCCAGCACGTTGCGAAAGTCCGCATTGTGAGGACTAATGTACGGCGTGTTGTGGTAGAAAAGCGCGCCGCCGCCGTTTTCGACGAACTCCTTCACCGCCCGCCCTTGCTCCGCGGTTATCCAGTAGACCTCGTTGCCCTCCCAATGCGGCAACGGCGGATCGCTGACGATTCCGCGCAGACCGCCGCCCGCCTGCCCTGAACCATCGTCGGAATATCCGTTCGGCCAAGTCATGCCGTCGCGGAAAACGATCAGCAGTTTGCAATCTTTCAGATTTCTCGCATCCAGCAAACTCAGTTCGTCCGTGAAATCTACCGGAATGCCCAGATCCCGCACGATGATCTTCCCGAGCGCTGTGCGAATGTAGTCAATATTGTGGTAACGGTCACCAGCCAGTGCGAAAGCCGTCGGCTGCCGGCGGCCGTATATCGATGCCATTGGCGCACGCGCGCCTATCAGCGGCGCCGCGGATGCCTTCAGGGCGGTTCGCCTCGAGATCGTGCCTTGCATTCTGTCGAGCATAAGAGTGCATTTATTTTCTCTCCGCCGCGACCTTCCGGCGTGGCCGCTAGCAACCGCATGATAAAATTCAGTTGTCCCCCATCTAAATGGATTTTCTCGAAGGTCTGAATCCTCCACAGCGCGAGGCCGTTGCTCATACCGAAGGTCCGCTGCTCATCCTGGCAGGCGCCGGGAGTGGTAAGACGCGCGTCATCACGCACCGCATCGCGCACCTCATCAGCCGCCACCATGTTCCACCCTCGGCCGTGCTCGCGGTTACCTTTACCAACAAAGCCGCGGATGAAATGCGTACGCGCGTGGCCGCTTTGCTCGAAAACGAGAATCTGTCGTCTTCGCCCAATATTTCGACCTTCCACTCGTTCTGTGTGCGCTTGCTGCGTCGCGATGGGGATGCGTTGCAGTCGAGCCGGCCCGGTTTCACGCGCCGCTTTTCCATCTACGATGACGAAGACCAGCTCACGATCATCAAGGCGGCATTTCGCCGTCTGGGGCTCGACGAAAAGTTCATGCAGCCGCGCGCGGTGCTCTCGCGCATCAGCCACGCCAAGAACCTGAAAAAGACGCCGCAGGACCTGTATCAGGAGGCCACCGACCCCAATCTCACCAAGATCGCCGTCATCTTCGAGGAGTACGAGAAGGCGCTGCGCCAGGCGAACGCCCTCGATTTCGATGACCTGCTGCTTGAAAGCGTGCGCCTTCTGCATCACGATCAAGCCACGCGCGAGAGCTACAACCGCCGCCTGAGCTACCTCATGATCGACGAGTATCAGGACACCAACCGCAGCCAGTACGAGCTCATGCGCCTGCTGACCCAGGCACACCAGAACGTCTGTGTGGTCGGCGACGAGGACCAGTCGATCTACAGTTGGCGCGGGGCCGACATCCGCAACATTCTCGATTTCGAGCACGATTACCCCAACGCGCGAACCATCCGCCTGGAGCAGAATTACCGCTCCACTAAGAACATTCTCGAAGCCGCCAGCGCGCTGGTCGCCAACAACAAAGAGCGCAAGGGCAAGTGGCTTTGGACAGATTCCGGCGCAGGCGAGCCGCTGGGCCTCTACAGTGGCTTCGACGCCGAAAACGAAGCATTGTTCATCGCCGACACGATCGAGCGCCTCCTGGCCGAAAATCCGGACGAGCGCGTGGCCGTTCTCTACCGAACAAATTTCCAATCGCGGCAAATCGAAGAAGCTTTGCGGCGGTACGGGCGCAAGTACGTTGTAGTGGGCGGTTTTAGTTTTTATCAGCGCGCCGAGGTCAAGGACATCATCGCCTATCTGAAGCTGGCACTCTCATTGCGCGATTCCATCAGCCTTCTGCGCATCATCAATACGCCCGCGCGCGGCATCGGCAAAACTACCGTCGAGCAGATTGAGCGCTACGCTCTCGCAAACAGCCTGGACCTGTGGACAGCAATCGGCCGGATGCTGGACGAACATCAGTTTCCCACGCGCGCTCACGCGGCGCTCGAAGCCTTCCGCAGGCTGATTATGGAGCTTGCTGAGGCCGTGCCGGCGCTACCGCTGCACGATGGGCTGCGCTTCGTCGAGGAGCGCACGGGCTATCGCAGGATGCTCGAGCAGGAAAACAGCACCGAGTCGGAAGGCCGTATCGAGAATCTGGACGAGTTGGCGAGTGCCGCGGCCGAGGCCGCCGAGCGTGGCGAAACCGTCGCCGATTTTCTGGATCATGCCGCCCTCGTCGCCGACGCTGACGCCGTGGACGAGCGTGCGCAGGTGAATCTGCTGACACTGCACAACGCCAAGGGCCTCGAGTTTCCATTTGTCTTTCTTGCCGGTCTCGAAGAAGGGCTCTTTCCCCACAGCCGCTCTTTTGACTCCGAAGCCATGATGGAGGAAGAGCGCCGGCTTTGCTATGTCGGCATGACGCGCGCGGAGAAGCGCTTGATTCTCACGTGGGCACGATACCGGCGGCGCTTCGGCGGCGGCGAGCAGGAACGCTCCATCCCTTCGCGATTCCTTGGCGAAGTCCCGGGGAACTTGATCGTGAATCTCGGCGGCGACAATCACGGCGGGCGACAGGTTGATTTAACTGCGGAGCGGTACGAGGTCCGCGACACCGTCAAAAAGAATTTGTTCACCGGGAAAACCTACAACTCGCTGGAAAACATCTCGCAATTCTTCGCCGAGCGCGGCGTGCCGTTTCCGGCGAAGCAGCAGCCACCGAAGCAGCCGCCCGCCAGCCACAGTTTGCCTAAAGCGCCTCCGCCGCCAAAGAAGCCCGCGCGAACCGGCATGACCGTCGAGCATCCCAAGTACGGTACGGGTACCGTCCTGCGGCGCGAAGGCGAGGGCGATGATGCTAAGATCACCGTGAGCTTCCCCCGTTACGGGTTGAAGAAGCTCGTGGAAAAATACGCCGGATTGAAAAAAACCTGAATGAATACTAAGAACATCACCGACAAAGCAGAGCGCAAAAAAGTAAAGCGTACCGCGCGCAAGAAAGCTCCGCCGAAGGCCAAGCGTGCCGCCGGAGTAGCCCGCGGATCGATGAAGAAAAAAGTCAAGAAGATGGCCCAGGGCCAGCGCAAGCGTTAGCGGCGCCCTTCATGAATCAGCTCCTGCGCACCAAGAGTATCGATGCGCTCATCGCCGGATCCGAGGATCCAGCGGTCAAGCTGCGAAAGACTCTTGGTGTGTGGAGCTTGATGGCTCTCGGCATCGGCGCCGTCATCGGTTCCGGAATCTTCACCGTCACAGGCACCGCCGCGGCGGGCGAGCATTTCATGGGTAAGTCTGTTTTCAAGGCTCCCGTGCTCGACCTGCTGCTGAACGGTGGGAACGCCGCCACGCTCACCGGTCGTGCGGGCGCGGGTCCGGCGATCTCGCTCTCGTTTGTGCTCGTGGCGATCGCCTGCGGGTTCGCCGCGCTGTGTTACGCCGAGCTCGCCTCCATGATCCCCATCGCAGGCAGCGCGTACACCTACGCCTACGCCACGCTCGGCGAAATCTTCGCCTGGATCATTGGCTGGGACCTCATCCTCGAGTACGCCTTCTCCAACATGAGTGTCGCGGTTGGTTTCTCCGCCTACTTCAACGACATTCTCGACAACCTGTTCGGCTTTCATCTGCCAAAACAGCTCTCTGAGCCCGCGATCGTCGAAGGCCAATTCACCGGAAGCTGGTTCAACCTGCCGGCCTTGCTGATCCTGATCGCTCTGAGTTATCTGCTGGTTCGCGGCGTCCGTGAGAGCGCGGAAACCAACAACCTCATCGTAGTCGTCAAGATCGTTGCCATTCTGCTCTTCGTGTTCGGCGCTGCGAGCGCCGTCAAGAGCAGTAACTGGCATCCGTTCATGCCCAACGGCTACACCGGCGTGCTCACCGGCGGCGCGATCGTCTTTTTCACTTACATCGGATTCGATTCCGTCTCTACCGCCGCCGAGGAGTGCCGCAGTCCGCAGCGCGACATGCCTTGGGGGATTTTTGGAACGCTCGTGATCTGTGCGTTGCTCTACGGGTCAGTGGCCCTTGTCCTCACTGGCATCGCTGATTGGAAAACCTTGAACAACGACGCCCCGGTCGCCAACGCGCTGAAGGCCATCGGTTTCAACCGCCTTCGCCTAATCGTCACCGCTGGCGCACTGATGGGAATGTTCTCGTCGTTGCTCGTGTTTCAATACGCCCAAGCGCGCATCTGGTTCGCCATGTCGCGCGATCGCCTTTTGCCATCGCTGTTTTCGCGCGTCCACCCGCGCTTCCAGACACCTCACGTCAGCACCTGGCTCGCCTGTTTCCTCGTGGGGATTCCCGCCGGTATCTTCGATATCAGTTGGTTCGCCGATCTCTCGAACATCGGTACTCTGTTCGCCTTCATCGTTGTTTCCGTCGGTGTGATCGTGCTCCGCAAACGCCTGCCCGATCGCCCGCGCGGATTCCGTGTGCCCTGGGTGCCCATCACCCCGATCATCTCCGTCGTTTGTTGCCTCGTCCTCATGGTGAGCCTGCCGCTCGAAACCTGGATTCGTTTCTTCACCTGGCTCGTCATCGGCCTGGTCATTTATTTTTTATGGGGCCGCCATCGCAGCACGCTGCGCGAAGCGGCCAAGGCGTAGCGCCCGCCTGATATCCTGAAAGGTTGGAGTCACCTTCTTTGGGACGTATTTCACTCGCATTCCGCTGTTTCTTCTCGCTTCTGTTTAGCGGATCTCTGCCCGACAACGCGATCACCCGGCTGGGCCTGATGCGTCGTAGCGCTCCGAAACCGCAGCCGGCCGCTTCCGCGGCGCCGCGCGTCTCCGATAGCGCCCTGCAGATCCTCTCCATCCTGCAGCGCGATTCCCGCTTGGTCGACTTCATCATGGAAGACATCGCCGGCTATTCCGACGACCAGGTCGGCGCTGCCGTCCGCGGTCTTCACGATCAAGCTCGGGAATCACTCAGCCGCTACGTGAAGCTCGACCCCGTCATCGATGGCGTCGAAGGCACCTTCACCAAGCCAGTCGTTTCCGATCCCGCCGCGGTCAAATTCATCGGTAACGTCCCGTCCGGCAAGCCTTCCGGCGGCCTGCTGCGTCACAAAGGATGGCGTGCCGGCAAAATCGATCTGCCCGCGCTGAATCCTAAGCAGGACGCCACGATCATCGCTCCCGCCGAAATCGAAATCGAATAATGAAGTACGTCATCGGAATCGACCTGGGCACCACCAACTCGGCCCTGGCCTACACCGAAATCAAACCCGGCGCCGATCCCTTCGACACGCCCGAAGTGCGCCTGATGGATCTCCCTCAGCTCGTCAATCCTGGTGAAGTTCGCGATGAGCCGCTGTTGCCCTCATCGCTTTACATTCCCGGCGCAACGGACTTTCCCGCCGGCTCTCTCGCCCTGCCCTGGAATGCGGAGCCCGCGTTCGTAACCGGCCGGCTCGCCCAGAAACGAGGTGTCGAAAACGCGGGCCGGCTCGTGGCCTCCGCGAAATCGTGGCTCTCCCATTCAGGCGTCGACCGCAGCGCGCCCATCCTACCGTGGACCGCGCCCGAAGGTGTTCGCAAACTCTCACCCGTCGATGCATCCGCGCAGTATCTCGCGCACCTCCGCGAAGCCTGGGACTTCAAAATGCCCGACGCGCCCTTCACCCAGCAGCAAATTCTGGTCACGGTTCCCGCATCTTTCGACGCCGTCGCGCGCGAGTTGACCCTCGATGCCGCACAGCGAGCCGACTTCCGCGACGTGACCCTGCTCGAAGAGCCGCAGGCCGCTTTCTACGCCTGGATCGAGCGCCACAAAGACTGGCGCGATCTCGTAAAACTGGGCGATCTCATCCTGGTGGCCGATATCGGCGGCGGCACCACCGATTTCACGCTCATCGCGGTGACCGAACAATCCGGCGAGCTGTCCCTCGAACGCATGGCTGTAGGCGAACACATTTTGCTCGGCGGCGACAATATGGATCTTGCCCTCGCCCGCTCGGTTGCTGACCAGCTCGCGCAGAAGGGCGCACGCATTGACACGTTCCAGCTCCACGCGCTCTGGCACAATTGCCGCGTCGCTAAGGAAAAACTGCTGGCGCCTGGCGCCAAATCCAAGGAGCAGCCGGTCACTATCCTCGGGAAGGGAACCGGTCTCGTTGGCGGAACAATCAAAGCATCCGTCACTCGCGATGACGTCGACCGCATCCTCGGCGAAGGCTTCTTCCCAACCGTCACCAGCACCGATCTGCCGCAGCGCCAGCGCCGCTTCGGTTTGCAGGAAATCGGGTTGCCCTATGCCGCTGACGCCGCCGTTACCAAGCACCTGGCCCAGTTTCTCCGCCAGCAAGCCTCTTCCGCCGAGCACGAGCGCGTCCGCCGCGGCCCGTCGGGTCTCGCGGCGCCTACGCACGTCCTGTTCAATGGCGGTGTTCTCCACGCGCGCCTGATTCGCGATCGCCTCATCGATGTCGTCAACTCCTGGCTCGCCGAGGAAGGTTTCGGCGCTGTCCAGCCGCTCACCGGCGAAGATCTCATGCACGCGGTTGCGCGTGGCGCCGCGTATTACGGCCTGGCGCGTCATGGAAAAGGCGTGCGTATCCGCGGCGGCGTTCCGCGCAGTTACTATGTCGGTATCGAAAGCGCGATGCCCGCTGTGCCTGGTATGCCTGCGCCCCTCAAGGCGCTCACCGTCGCGCCGTTCGGCATGGAAGAGGGAACATCGGTCGCTATCCCTGACCGTCAGTTCGGCTTGATCGTTGGCCAGCCCGCCGAGTTCCGCTTCTTCTCCTCCACCGTTCGCAAGAACGACGCGCCTGGAGCAATGATCGACGACGTCGGCGACGATCTCCAGGAACTTTCGCCTATGGAAGTGAATCTCACTTCCGCTGACGGCACCGGAACCGTCCCCGTTTCCTTTGAAACGGTCGTTACCGAGACCGGCGTCCTGCAACTGTGGTGCGTGGCGCGCGACGGCCGCCGCTGGAAACTCGAGTTCAACGTGCGTGAGCGCGTGACGCAATGAAAATCGGCATCGATCTCGGCACCACCAACTCCGCGCTCGCCTGGGTCGATCCCGCCGAGGCCGAAGATCTCAACTTTCCGCCCATCCACATCTTCGAAGTGCCTCAACTCGTCGCGCCGGGAAAAACGGAGCCGCGACGCACACTGCCCTCCTTCATGTTTCTGGAAGATGGCCGCCCGGTCGGCGTCTACGCGCGCGAGCAGGGCGCGCTCGTGCCCACGCGCCTCGTTCACTCCGCGAAATCCTGGCTGTCGAATCCCGATGTCGATCGCACCGCCAAAATCCTTCCCTGGGATTCTCAGGAAACCGGCCGCGTGTTGTCGCCCGTCGAGGTTTCCTCCGACTTCCTCCGCAAATTCCGCGAAGCCTGGGATCAGAAGCAAGCCGCGCCGCTCGCCGAGCAAGACATCGTCCTCACTGTTCCCGCATCTTTCGACGAAGAAGCTCGCGAGCTGACCGTGATGGCCGCAAGCGAAGCTGGTCTGTCCAAACTCACGCTGCTCGAAGAACCCGCCGCCGCTTTCTATTCCTGGATCGCTAACAATTTCACGCGTTCCAGCAAGCTCCTCTATGACGGCCAGATCGTGCTTGTTTGCGACGTGGGCGGCGGCACCAGCGATTTCAGCCTCATCCGCGTCAGCCGCGCAGGCGACCGTGTGGATTTCACCCGCACGGCCGTCGGCAAGCATCTGCTGCTCGGCGGCGACAATCTCGATCTCACCCTCGCCTGGCTGGTCGAGACCAAACTGGGCAAACCCCTCTCCCTTCGCCAGCGCAGCGGTCTCCGCCGACAATGCACCGCGGCCAAAGAACGCCTGCTCAGCGACCCGAATCTCAAGAGCGTTGAAATCACCGTCCTCGGCGCTGGCGTGTCGCTCGTGGGCGGCGCGTTGAAAACCGAAATCCTGCGCGAAGAAGCCCTCGAACTCCTCCTCGAAGGTTTTCTTCCCACGAGCCAGCGCGGTGATCCGCCCAAGGAAGAAAAGCGCAGCCTGTTCCGCGAGCTCGGCCTGCCCTACGTCACCGATCCCGCGATTACCAAACATCTGAACGCGTTTCTCGAGAGCGCCGGTCAGCAGCCCGACGCCATTCTATTCAACGGCGGTTTCTTCATCCCCGAAATCGCCCGCGAGCGCGTGGCCGACGTCGTGGGCCACTGGTACGGCAAGCGGCCCGAGATTCTCGAAAACCGCGATCTCGATCTCGCCGTCGCAGCCGGCGCCGCGTATTATTCGTACGTCCGCTCCACCGGCAGTGGCGTGCTGGTCCGCGGCGGCTTGCCGCGCGCCTATTATCTCGGAATCGGTCAGCCCGCCCCAGATAAAGAGGCCAAGATCGCCGCCGTGTGCTTGGTCCCGCGTGGCGCGGAAGAAGGCGCGACGCTCGAAATCGATCGCGACGATCTGCAACTCATCGCCAACCGCCCCGTCTCCTTCCGTCTCTATAGCTCGCTCACGCGCACCGAAGATCGTCCCGGCGAAGTCATCGAGTTCGCGACCGGAGACGAAAGCCTGCACACCCACGCGCCTTTGAACGCCGTCATTCGCTTCGGGAAAACCGGCGAGCGTTTGATCCCTGTGAAAGTCGGCGCGCATCTCACCGAAGTCGGCACGCTCGAAACCTGGTGCGAGTCGAAAATTAGCGATCACCGCTGGCGATTGCAGTTCGAGCTGCGCAAGCGCTCCGCCGAACCCGAAAAGACGCGGCCTGCTACTGTCGTTAGCGACGACGCGCTCAAGCAGGCCGATGAACTCGTGCGCAACGTGTTTTCGTCGACGGCCAAAGCGCAGGTCGCGCCCGAAGAGCTGCCCGCCAAGCTGGAACAGACGCTCGCGCTCGGCCGCGGATCGTGGCCGCTCAGCGCTATTCGGCAGCTCGCCGACGTTTTCCTCGAATGCGCCAGCGGGCGCAAGAAGAGCCCCGCCTTCGAAGCCCGCTGGTTCAATCTGTGCGGCTTCTGTCTCCGTCCCGGCTTCGGTTTCCCCGGCGACGATTTCCGCATCGAGCAGACGCGCCGCATCTTCGCCGGCGGGCTGCAATACGCCAATCAGGTGCAGTGCGAAATCGATTGGTGGATCTTCTGGGGGCGGATTGCCGGAGGCCTTAACCGCAACCAGCAGGCCGACCTCTACCAGCGCCTCGCCCCCATGCTGCTTCCCCGCGGCAACAAGAAGCCGCCACGTCTGAACAGCAGCCTGGCGCGCGAGATGTGGCGCGCCTCCGCCAGCCTTGAGCTTCTCCCACTCCAGACCAAAACTGAGCTCGGCGAGGCCCTGGTCCGCATGGTGAAGGCCGGTACTGCGAAGGAATCCGAACTCTGGTGCATCTCCCGTCTCGGCGCTCGTGAGCTCTTCTATGGCCCGATCAACCTCGTGATTCCGCCCGCCACCGCCACCCGATGGGCGGAAGGGCTTGCGCCCCTGCCCGTCGCCGTTGAGGCATTGGCCTCACTTGCACGCCGCACCGACGATCCCACGCGCGATCTATCACCCGCCACTCGCGAGTTGGTGCGCCAGAAGCTCGCCTCCCTTCCCCGTTCCGAACAGCTCCTGGCTATCTTCGAAGGCGAAGCCCAGCGGGACGAGCGCGCCCTGGGGCGGATCTTCGGGGAAGAGTTGCCCTCGGGCTTGGTGCTTTCCACCGCGGCCGAGCAAGCTTTGTAATATTCTTACCTTTCAACGGGAACTCTGAGCGCTCCACCCGTGTCCAATCTTTAGCAGTTTGCGATCAGAACACGAACCGCCGCTTCCTACGGGCGCGGCTCAGAATTCGTTCGATACATTACCGAGCCGCGACCAAAGGGAGCGGTCAGGAGCGGATATGTCTGCGCCTTCGCACGCCGCCGTTCTGGAGGCCGTCAACCTCTCCAAGACTTACGCCGGCCGCCCTGCGGTCGACAACGTCAGCTTTGCCATCCGTGCCGGCGAAGTCCTCGGCTACATCGGTCCGAACGGTTCCGGCAAAAGCACAACCGTCAAGATGCTGACCGGTTTGCTGAGCCCTTCGAGCGGCCAAATCCTGTTTCGCGGCGAGCGGATCTCCCACGACCTCGTCGCCTACAAACGCCGCCTCGGCTACGTCCCCGAAGAGGCGAACCTGTACTCATTCCTCAGTGGCTGGGAGTATCTGGATCTCGTCGGAACCCTGCGTGGCATGGATGGCAAGCTGCTCGCCCACAAGAGCACGGTCATGCTGGAGGGCCTGTCACTCTATCCACACCGGCATACACCTATTTCCGCCTACTCGAAAGGCATGCGCCAGCGCATCCTGCTGATCGCCGCGCTGATGCACGATCCCGAAATTGTCATTCTCGATGAGCCGTTCTCGGGCCTCGACGTCATCAGCGCCCTCATCATTCGCAAGGTAATCGGGCAGCTCGCCGCGCAGGGCAAGGCCATCGTCTTCTGCTCGCCCGTGCTGGAGGTCGTCGAAAAAGTCTGTTCGCACCTCCTGATTCTGCGCCGAGGCGCCGTCGTGGCCCACGGCTCCATCGAACAGATCCGCTCGGGCACACTCATGCCCGCACTCGAAGACACGTTCCTTCATCTGACGGAGAAAGTCGATGCCGACAAAGTGGCCGGGAACATCCTGGCTGCGATCAACGCTTGAGCGGCCGTTTCCCAGGCTGGTAGCGCACTTCGCCGCCACCATCTTCGAAGGGGAAACGACCGCCGACGATGCTGACATGGGCGTCGGCGGCGTGTTGGGCTTGCTGGCCGTGCCGGGCGCATTCCTCTCCATCCTCCTCTTTGACAAGTACTCCACGCTCCTGCAGTGGCTGCGCGGCATTCGCCAGTTCAACATCTATACCGAGTCGCTGCCCGACAAATACTTCTTCATCGTTTTCTCCATGGCCATCACCGGCGTGGTTGTCGTACTGAAGTGGGATCGCATTCTTCCCGGCGCCCGCGACTATGCGAATCTCGCGCCGTTGCCCATTTCCGCCCGCCGCATCTTCGCCGCCAACCTGCTGGCCATCCTGATCTTGGCGATGGTGTTCGCGGCCGACGTCAATGGTACCTCCATCGTTTTGTATCCTCTCGGTGTCGTCGGCAACCGGGGAACCGTCGGAGAAATGCTGCGCTTCGGCCTCGTGCATGGTTGTTGCGTCATGCTGGCCAGCTTCTTTGCGTTTCTCGCGTGCTTCTCGATCATGAGCGCGCTCATGACGCTGCTGCCCTATCGCGCCTTTCGCAGCGTGTCCCTCTACCTGCGGGTTCTGATCGTGGTCTCGCTGGTGACGATGCTGGTGACAAGCTTCGCCGTTCCCGACATGGTGCGGCATTTCTCGGATCACCCCGAGGTAGCCCTGCTTCCCCCCGTCTGGTTCCTGGCTCTCTACCAATCGCTGCAAGGCCACGCGACGCCCGAACTGGCCAGGCTCAGCCCTGTTGCACTACGCGCGGTCGGAATCGCCTTCGTGGGAGGGCTGCTGCTTTGCGCGTTGAGTTACCGCCGCTGTTTTATGCGCATTTCAGAATCGAGCGGCGGTCCGCTGTTCCGTCGGCGCGTTGCCTTCAGCTTGCCGGTGGGCTTCTCGCTGCTATCGAGTCATTTTCAACGCGCCTGTTGTGGTTTCACGATCCGCGCGCTTCTGCGTAGCGAAAAACACTGCATCTTCTTCGGCGGCTTTGCCGGCATGGGACTGGTCGCGGCCTCGCAGACTGCTCTATCATCGTTTGCGCAGCCCAAGCCGGCAATCCCCGACGCCGACTTGCTTTCGATTCCGTTGACCATGGCGTATTTCGTGATCTGCGGCCTGCGATTCGTCTTTGAGATGCCGGTTGAACTGGAAGCTAATTGGATGTTTCAGGTGATCCTCGATCCTGACCGGCACGAGTCCGAAGCCGTTGCTAGGAATGTCAGCCTTGCCGTGGTCTCGGTCGCGATTATCCTCCCAACGCTGGCCGCCTACTGGGCGCTGTGGGATTGGCGCATCGCCGCGCTCCATGCGATCTATGTTTTGAGCTTGTCTCTCTTGTTGATCGAAGGACTGTTAGTCGGCTTCCGGAAGATTCCCTTCACCTGCTCATTCCCGCCGTTCCGCAATCACGTCGTGATGCTGGCGCTGCTCGGGGTGATCGGCTATTCGTTCTTTTCCGGAAATGGTTCCGAAATCGAGCACTGGATGATGGTCCACCCGCTGCGCTTCTGGTGGCTCGTGCCTGCCGCAGCCGCCGCCTACGACATCCTGCGCCGCTTCCGCAACGAAATCGCCCCCAATGACGCCCGCTTGATCTACCGTGACCAACCCAAAGAGCTTGTAACGACGCTCGATCTGTCGGGGAATTAAGCTTCCTAAATGAGCGGCTCACCGTCCTCGTCGAACGGCCACCCGTCGTCCGAGAGATGGCGCTCCATGCCCTTCTTAGTGATGTAGAAGTACGTTCCAAAGTCGGTTTCGGCGACTTCGAGCGGTGGCATTCCCTCGAGGTCCTCTTTGAAAGGCTCGGTGCTGTACAGCCGATACGCCTTCGCCATCCCGCTCTCGACCAGTTGGTGCAACGCTTTCACGACGTCGGACCGATAGACTGCCATACCGAGTTTGGCGCAGTAGCCGGCCACGTGCCGGAGAATCACCTGATCCACGTTTTCCTAGTCGTCGCAGATCGCATCCAGCACGAACAGGCGGATCAGCTCGGCACACTCCATACGTAGTGCCGGGCACGCCCGGCCTTAACCACCCTAAACCCCCACGCCTGTCGACAATCGCCCGTACAATCGCACCACGTTCTCGATCATGCGCAGCCCGCAATCCCCTTCGAGCGTCAGAATCGATTCCGGGTGGAATTGCACCGCCTCGATCGGCAACTCCCGGTGCCGCACGCCCATGATCACGCCGTCTTCTGTTTCCGCCGTCACTTCAAGGCATGCCGGAAACGTTTCGCGGCGCGCGAACAGCGAATGATAGCGGCCCACCTGGAAGCGTTCCGGTAATCCTTCAAACACGCCCTTGCCGCCATTCGTGATCCACGACGGCTTGCCGTGCATCGGGTAATCCAGCACTCCCAGTTCGCCGCCGAACGCTTCCACCACTCCCTGCAATCCCAGGCAAACTCCGAAAACCGGTACTCCGAGCCGCACCGCATTCTTCACCAGGTCTGGAACGCCGAAATCGCCCGGCCGCCCGGGGCCCGGTGAGATCAGAATCACGGCGGGCGCAATCTGCCCGATCAGTTCCGGCGGAAATCCCGCGCGGTACGTCACCACGTCGGCGCCCGTCTGGCCCACGTAATTCGCCAGCGTGTGGATGAAGCAGTCGTCGTTATCCACCAGCAGCAGCCGTACCCCAGCGCCTTCCGTGTCATGAACCTT
>Ga0335081_10011983_pt1 | contig 14040 bp, 20 predicted proteins | sample Lox_Sample_35_FD_206713 | JGI IMG/M metagenome (GOLD analysis project Ga0335081, IMG submission 206713) | Soil microbial communities from Loxahatchee National Wildlife Refuge, Florida, United States - Lox_Sample_3.5 | ecosystem: Environmental > Terrestrial > Soil > Wetlands | place: USA... | reverse complement strand
AAAATATCTAGCCTGAAAATGTTTCCAAATTCTGGATCTCACGACTTGCACACCCCAGCCAAACAATTCGAGGAGAAAACATTCTCGTATTTACGGCAAGTTACGGGATAAAGAAGATGAATACGATTCGTTTATTTCATTCGATATTTCCTGGGCTAGGTTACTAAGAAACGCATCGGCTTCGTCGGTTTGTCAGTAACGGAATCACCATTTGGTTTAATCCGTTCCTCGTAACGAACGTCCTCTGGTAACGCCCATCACACAAAACCCGAGCATTCTGTGTGGATCCCTCTACCAAGTGAGATGGAAGGGCACATGAAAGTAACTCGTTCCGGACGTCCAAGATCTGACGAGCTGTCTCTTCCGAACTTCGGGAAAACACAAGTCTCCAATGCGCTGAACAGGATATCTAAAGTTGTCGCCACCCAGTCATTACATTCAGGGAAAGTGGGTTTTGATCGTTCAGAATTATTGGCTGGTGAGCAAACAAATCAGCCCCCCCTTGGAGTTTGGGCAGAAGCCTTCCTTTCCTGAAAGGCTGGCGGACACGACCCAAATAAACGGGGACGCGCTCTCCTCAAATTTAGTATGAAGGGTAATAGGGTTCTCTTTGGATGGCCTTCACGCTTCTCCCGTTTGAGAACCGCTCAGGAAAACTTCCACGGCAACGCGATTAAACTCTAGCAACCTAATCGATATTATTCGTGGGCGTCATCATGTAGTCATAGAAATGAAACGGTGTGACATATTCTAGAAGCAAATGTCGAATCAACTATTGGCAGGGGCATCGATGTTCTTTGCAGTCTACTGTCAGATGAGCGAAATGATATGAAAATATCACCTAACTCAGACTGGAGATGGATGGCGACTCGTCATTAGCAGGATTTCTTTCTATTCTCTCTCGTTTTTTTTTTCCGTTTTTTTCTTTTGATGTTTATGGAGCTAGCGCTATTTAATCACAGACCTTGATGCTTTCCCCATGCTTCGACAGGGTCTGTTACCAACGAACTGGAGGTGAAGCGACACCAACGTAGGATCAACATTCTCCTTGTCCTCATCATCCGAAACGTTTTGACAATCAGCGTTTGCCTTGTGTTCTATCTCCAGGTCCTCAATATCATCACGATGAATCTCGAACAGTTGGCCCTCCTCCGCATAATTCAACCGTGCATGATCGTAAATTTGGTTCTTGACCCGACTTTTCGATCGACTCGATAACTTTCGCTTCGTTTCGTGAATGATCTTGCCCCCAGGAAAGTAGCCCGATGTAACCTCTTCCTCTGATTCCAAAGTCGAAACTGTTTCATCCGGCTCACCACTCCGTTTTAGTCTGGTCAAGGGTCCTCCCCGTGGAACCTGTCTCACAAATACATCCTGCTCGTTATTTCCCTGCTCCGTGCCCTTCGCCAACGGAGGGAGATTCTCCTTGTTGTTACTCTTGATCCGAGTCCCCGGTAGGTCCCATACGCCACAACCCTCCTTAGACTGAATCTTATCCTCATATAGTTGGAAATCCTTTGACGTCACTCGACGGGAGGTATTCCCAGGACTTCGCAGAGTAAGAGTTAATTGACCGAGCGGCATTCGTTGCTGTGGACGATCGATGATGAAAATGGGAGATATAGCGACTCTTCGGAGCGGCGAGGAGGCCCGTGGTTTATGGTGGGGAGAAGGGGGACATCGAGGGGAGGAAAAGAAGTGGATTTGTTTGGTTGGCGTTCGGGTTGTATTTTCGAGTCTTGCACGTTTTGGGAGGTGACATGGCGAGGTTGGATGGGCGCGTCTCGCAGGCACAGACCACGCTGAATGCTGTCCTGTTCACGCAATCAACAAAAGAGCCCCTCAAAATTGTGACGATTAGTAGATATTTACCCTTGATGGCGGTCGGGGTAATGAATACATGTTGACTGCAGGTTTGTTTACTTCGTCCATCGGCGGACGAAGCCATGTGTTGGCTTGGCGAGAGACGCATCTTCCGCCCGGATGTCTTTCGGTGTGGACGGCCGGAGGGCTGCATTGTGTTGATTTAAGGTGTTCCGGGCCACAATGGTGAAACAAAAGAGGTGCGAGGGGGGGTTGTGCGGAACGAAAGGCGGGTCGAGACGTGCAAGACGCTCATGCACGGACCACTCGTCAGCGCCACATTCCGCGCGCGCCCCGCCTCACGCGTCGCCCGGCGAAATCTCAACCGCGGCAAGTGCCGTGAATGGTAGCCAAGTATCCGACATGCACCATTACACGCTGTACTACTCCTCCCACGCCCTTGCCACTAATCCAGTGACTGGCGCCCATACCACGGATGATGTAAAAGTGTACAAACGCACTGTCTTGGAAAGGATCAGGCTCGTCACCCTTATGGGATTCTTCGACGAACAGGGGAACCTGGTTGCGGCTTCGGCACTGCCACCGATTGTTGTGGAGGGGATGAGGCCAGGAACAGGGGGTTGATGGCAGTCATGGCACACGCACATTCATGGCTCGCTAGAATGGAAATTACACAGGAGGATTTTGAGATGGAAGTGCAGGAAGTCCTTGTCATGCTCCAGGCATATTTGGTATTAACGCCCTGAACCCGTCACTCTTTTCTTGACCCTTTCCTTGTTTCCTTGAGTTTTTCGGTGGCCGATATTTACGAATTGGAGGATGATGGAACTCTTCAAAGGCCAATTCACACATATATTGACAGAGACATTTGCATGTTCCGCAAAGATGAGACCAAGTAAGTAGCCTCAGATAGCGAATCCCATCTATAATGCTGTATGGTGTTACACCTTGATACTTCTCAGCCTACATATCTTACCCCCCGCAGATACCCTTTCTTGATGCTTCAGCTCAAATCCATAAACAAATCCTCATCCACCTCAAACCCATCAAATGGCGTGTCAAACCGTAATTTGTCCTCCGCCACAGACGAAAGTCGGTGCCCCTCAGCCTTCCTCTTTTCCGCGATATTCGCGCGGCGGATGGTGAGCAAGGCATCCGTGTCATCGAGGCTCGCTGTACCGGGAGAGGAGGGAGACATGTCGAAAGTGATTTCGGCGTTGGAGAGTAGAGCTCGGGTCATTAGTTCATTTGCGATTTGATCTGCGGGGGAGATCGTGAGCGCCTGCTCTATGAGTTCTGCCATCTCACACAAAAGGCGGCTTAGGGGGGTTACCTCATGGAGAGCGGTGATGGCCGAATTGATGTCACCCAAAATCATGCACACCAAAGCAAACGAAGTACACAATCCCGCATCCCGTTGATTAAGCTTAACAGCCATCGCAAACGCCGCATGAGCCTGCTTAATTTGCCTGCCATCTGATAAGTCTCGACACTAAAGGTCCCCGATTACGGGGGGGAGCGGTTTATTGGTACCCAGATTTACGACAAGCGTGGCCCAGGTTGGTCCATACCGCAGTCCAGGAAGTCTGATCCCATTCGCCCCGTTCAGCGCACTTGATCGCCTCTTTAAAGTAATGTATTGCCTCTGTGTATCGCGCCTTTTCAAAAGCAGCCACCCCGAGCTCGTTGAGTAAGAGGGGATCGTCTTCGCAGATTCCGTGCGCTTGGAGGAGGTATTCATCTGCGAGTTGAATGTTGTTTAATTGAAGATGTTGCATTCCCAGAAATAACAATGGCAAATGTGTTCTACCAATCAGCACCGACAACACAATGCCAACGCGACGAGGGTGTGTGTTCTAAAGGGAGAAAGGGGACGGGGAAGTGATATATACCCTTGAAACAACCGTGTGGCAGTAGTATACGCCGAAATAGCCTGTTCATGTTCCCCTTCCGCCGCAAACGAATGCGCAAATCCAATCCACGCAGGTCCAAAATGAGGATCCATCATCGATGATTTACTAAAATACCTCCTCGCCTCTCCGATCCTACCGATCGCCATATAATACACGCCCACGCCGAACCATGTCGTTGGCTGATCGGGTTGGCTGTCTGCGAGATTATGCGCGAGTAGGAATAATTTGTTTTTCTGTTTGAGTTCGTAGAGGCAGCACAGGTGGTTTGGTAGGGCGGTTACTTGGAATGGGTCCATGCGGAGGATCCTCAATAGTTACAAGGTTGTCGGGTGGGGGAGGGGGGATAGTGGGTACTCGTTTGTTACTTCGAGACATTTTGAGTATTGTCTGTTTACGAAGAAGAGGTTAGCTTTGCTGAGCATGAGATCGGCGTTGTCTTTTAGTCCGAAGGATTCCTGCAATTTATACTCTGCCTCGGCAAATAAATCAGAGTGCTTGTACTATCCTCATCAGCTCTGCCTTACAAGAAAAAAAAAGAAGGCGCACTTTATTGAGTTTGGTGAGATAGAGCTGTCGAATGAATTCCCTGGTATCGGCCGGGATGCCGTGAAAATCCAGACTATTTAGCAGCGCCAGTTCTAACACCCATCAGCACAAGTTGCATGTGTGCGGGGTGTTATAAGACCCTCATCAGGATCGAGGAGACTGTTTGTGATGAGTTGATCGTAGGCTTGGTAACATCGTGCATCAGCCTGCATCGCATGTAAAAAGAACTCCTTCGCCCGATCAAAGTTATTCTGGTTCATATGTATCAGGCCACGTAAATACATCAACGAAGCGCCAATCTATCATCACACCGTTAGCCTACCTCTATAATCCCCGGTCGTAGTACAGAGATGTTATCCATCGAGCTGCTTGATGTTTTCACTGCGACGACAGTCAACGGCAGTCCATTTGGGGAAGGGGGTTCGGACCAGCAGCATGTAACACCCCCTCATCGAGCAATTCAAGCGCATCCTCCCATTTCGCCTGCTTGACAAGACACAGCGCAGCAAGATAACGACAATCATAACTCGACTCCAAGAAATTCGGCTTCGTCAAAAGAGCGTGTGCCCGCGCGTACGATTGAACGTGAAAGTAAATCTGCGCAAGCCAGAATGCATCCGACACATCGTCTACAGTCAGGTCGCCCATATCATATGCTTCTTTTCTGCAGGGGAAAGACTCGTCATGGACAGGATTTTGTCGCCGACAAAGGCGGCTGCGTCGTACTGGTGGAGGGAACTTGCGTCTCGTCTCCATGTCCGCAGTTTCTCCACCAGCGCCATGTCTTCTGTGGACGCCATGACAACGGCAATGTTTAGACGCGTGTTCTTGCGAATGGGCCTTTCCTGTTAGGGCATGGGAAGTACGGGCTCATATCCGTGGTCGTGTTCTCATGGCTTTGTGCGGCCGGGAGAGGCAATACCGAATAATTAATGCTTAGGGCTTGTTGATGCGGCTTTCTAGGGCGGCGGAACGTCGATCAAATTAACTTTTTGGGAGCAGTGAGGGGATCAGAAAATTCACCAGAGGGGCGGCACCCAGGGGAGTAAGGTAAACACGATGAGGAATCTTGTTTGGCTGGGGCGGACACGCACAAAAGTGGGGCCGGGGGAAGAAGGCGACGCAGCCCCGCTGCCGGTTACAGCCATCGCTCCTCTCCCCGCCCGCGAAAATGCATTCTTCGTCGCCAAAGGGCCAACCGATCATAATCGAGAAATGGCCGTCTTCCGCGTGGAGGCACCCCCTCTCTTTGGGATACATCTTCTGATCTGTGCAGAACGACGAGGTGCAACTGCTTGCTTCGTGGCCCGTGAATGGACCTGCGGAAAGCGGGACAGGAGAGACCATCGTCGACTTTCATTATTTGAATAACTCCACATTCCTCTGCTGTATTCTCAGCGGCGGGGATATCTTCCTGATCAAAACCGAAGCAGAAGAATCCGAGGAGAAAATACAAATAATAGGAAACATGGAAACCGGCATTCTCGCCGCACAATGGACCGTAGACGAGGAAACCCTCGCAATCGCTTCAGGCACTAACCGCCACATCCCCCCCCCTTTACCAGCGATCACGACTAACTTTTGGCCAGGCGACTCGAAATTAGTATTCATGACATCTACTTTTGAAACAATCACCGAAATCGCCCTCTCGCCAACCGACATCTCACAGCACATAAACCAAGTCTCCGTCGGCTGGGGGAGATCAGAAACCCAATTCCGTGGTCTCCGAGCAAAAAACGCTCCCAGAGACCCTACGCTCCCCGAAAGAGTCGACGAGGGCATATTATCCCAGCAAGACGACCAAAAAACCCATCTGCACTGGCGTGCCGACGGCGAATTCCTCGCGCTTTCTCGAATTGAGCGGGAAGAGGGGAAGCCTGGCGGCAGGCGCGTTGTCCGGGTGTACTCTCGCGATGGCCAGATTGAGAGTTTTAGTGAGCCGATTGACGGGCTCGAGGGGACGTTGAGTTGGAGACCGTCTGGACAGTGGATTGCGACGGTGAAACGTGGGACCGACGACACTGCGGAGATTGTGTTTTTGGAACGGAATGGGCTACGGCATGGCGGCTTTGCATTGGGACATTTGGGCGCAGGAGAGGTGAGGGACTTGAGCTGGAATTCAGATTCAAGTTGTTTGGGCGTATTATTGAGAGATCATATTCAATTGTGGATGATGAGCAACTATAATTGGAAGTTGAAGGCGGAGATTGCGAGGTTTGAAGAACCAGGGGGATTTGATTTTGTTTGGCACCCAGAGAAACCAAACATCTTGTTTGTTAATAACGGAGGTGAGTATTCCATTTCCAGAAGGGTGACTGATTCAGATGCGGTTGAGCGGTACGAATTTGTGTTGGATTTGTGCAACGATTATTCTACGCCTCCTTCGGACTATGGACTCGTAGCTGTTATCGATGGAGGTACACACAGACACACTCTCCCCCTCCCCCCCAAAAAAAAAAAATTGTTTTTCCATCTTTGTAATCTGACGAGGGATGGGCAGAAGCACTGAAATTAACGCCGCTTCGCATTCAGAACATTCCTCCGCCAATGTCCGGGAGCGAATTACAATTATCGTCGACACCAAGACACGTCTCGTTCGACTCCACAGGACGATATTTCGCTATTCTACGGCGTGGCGCAGTCGACATCGCCGCCTGGACGGACTTTTCCAAGACCAAAATCACGTCCCCCAAAGTCACCCACGCCTTCCGGTATTCTTCACCTCGTGGCTTCCCTTGTTAACTTGCAGTCTCGAAACCTTTTTCGACGCGAATGATTTCATCAAGCAAATCGTTCTTCTGCACAAAGATCTCATCGCCATTCTTGCGGATGACGACGGGTGTTCGTCCATAATAAAGATTCTCCGACATAATGAAGAACAAGACGAGTTTGAGGAAGTCTGCCGTACAAGGGAACTTGGCAAGATAATCCGCATATTCCCGCAATCCAATGGGACGGGCCTCTTTTGCGAGACAGGCGAGGGGATGATATATGATTTTGGTGGCGACCGGACCGATCCGCATTTAATGGCGGCTACATTCATGGCCAAATTCCCGTTGAGGTGTCTCTGGACCGGATTTGCCTCGGTTGACGGTCATGTAACTCTCTCGCTCCACCCCTGCTCTGTTCCATCTTTGTCTTGGGGCTAATTTCGGGAGGATATGATGTTTGGCTTGACGGCGAAGGGCAAGTTGTTTGCTAATAATCGACATTTATCTCCCGTTCCAAATACGCGGATCCTGACGTCCTCATGCACTTCCTTTCTCCTGACCCCGACCCACCTCCTGTTCACCACTCAAACGTTTCTCAAATTGATCATTCTCGTCCCTGGTATTGAAGGTCCACGCCCCCCAATCACCCAAGCCGTCTAATACCCACGGGTTCTAACGTATAGACCTAGAAATCCCCCCAGACGACCAGAACGACGAACGTGTGCGCGCAATCGAACGAGGCTCCAAACTCGTAACTGTGATACCATCCACTCATTCCGTTATAATGCAAGCGCCGCGCGGGAATTTAGAGACGATTAATCCACGCGCGTTAGTGTTGGCGAGTGTTCGACAGGCGATTGAGAAAAGGGAATTTCGCGCAGCGTTTTTAACGTGTCGGACTCATCGCGTGGATATGAATATCCTGCACACCCATGATCCACAGGGATTTCTTGAGAATGTTCCGTTGTTCATTCGACAATTGCGCGATGTGGAGTATCTTGACTTGTTTCTCTCGTTGCTCAAGTTGCCCCCTATTGCGCATAGAGAAGTAACGATAGGGATCCGGTGAGTGGCAACGGAGATCTACTGAATGGGGGAAAGGATTCTGACACCACGGTGCCCGCATCGAGGGTGTCAGTTATTTGTGATGCTATATTGAAAGAGTTATTGGCGAATTATGCTATGACCCATACCCAATGTATCCTCACAGCACATCTCAGTAAAATACCCCCAGATATTAAATCAGCACTCTGCATGATCGCCAAACTCAAGGGTATTATCCAATTCATCGACATACTGATGGCAGACGAAAATTCCGATCTCATGAGATCCGCAGTTGAACATATATGTTTCCTAGCCGATGTAAACGAACTCTACGAGGAAGGGCTCGGTCTATACCGCATCGACATCGCCCTCCTTGTAGCCCAGAAATCACAGAAGGTATCGCCACTCGTTGAGGGTTTTGTTAACATTTAGGATCCACGAGAATATCTACCGTTCCTACGGAGTTTGAATGAGATGGACCAACCACTCTCGAGATTCACGATTGATGATTACTTGAAACGGTATCCCAAGGCATTGGGATATTTACCCCTCTGCGCGCCGAAGAAGACGTTCGATGATGTTCTTGCGTACATAAGGAAACATGAACTCTATAAAGAAGGAATGCGAATATACAGAGACGAAAGAGACAAATATGATGTTGTTTCCTATTGCGGTGAGGTGTGCTGATTTCAGGCTATTCTAGGGGCTTATGGGCAGTACCTCGCGGACAGCAGCCGTCATGACGAAGCTGGTTTTGCCTTCGAATTAGTCGGCGAGAAACAGCGTGCCGTAACATCCTACGAAAAAGCCGGTCTCTGGAGAGACTGTATTAACGTCGCTCATGCGATCCCTTTACCGTCTTCTGAGATCTCAGAATTGGGCCTGCGCATGGCTGATTCGCTCGTTGAACATCGAGAATTCGTAGATGCAGCGAGATTGTACACAGACTATGGGACGGACGAAGAAGCCATCGGAAAGGCAGTTGAAGCACTTGCAAAAGGATTCCTCTTTACCGAGGCTATACGCATTGTAACTCTGTCCACCCTTCTTTTGACCTTAGTACGGAGTTAATCGTAGGTTAACGATAAATGTGGTCCTGAAAAGGTTTCGACGATCGTACACCCGGCGATTATTGAGGCGTTTGCACAGATGATGGAACTCATCTCCGAATTCCTAGGACAGTTAAACGCTCAAGTCCCCCGCCTCAAACTCCTCCGGGAAAAGAAAGTCGAGGATCCTGGTAACACCCTTTCCTCTCTCCACATCTCTTACGCCCATTTAGAAGCCTTCTATGAGGGAGATGGCGCCGCCGCGATCGACGCACCTGATGACATCTCCATCGTCGCTACGGAGATGACTACCTCCGCCTCGTTGTTCACCCGTTACACCGCGCAATCGCGCGAGACGAAGGGTACCCGGGGATCAAGTAAGAACAGGCGTCGTGAAGAGAGGAAGAGGGCTCGTGGAAAGAAGGGAACGGTCTTTGAGGAAGAATATCTTATCAATTCAATTGGCCGGCTGATTACGCGTGTGGAGGATACGAGGGGGGATGTGGGGAGGTTAGTGCATGCCTTAATGGTGATTGGCAAGAGGCTTGAGGCGGGGGAGGTGCAGAGGGGATTTGCGGTGTTGGTGGAGAAGATTCGAGAGTGTATTGGGGAGGTTTTTTCTGAAGTTGATGGTGCGGCGAATGGGAGAGATAACGGAAATACGCCGGTCCTTTCGGTACAGACGGTGTTATCATATACGGGTCTTGATATTATACCCTGAGGCCCGAACAAAGCTCATGTATCTTTTTCGCAAATTTGTGAATGTCCACCAGGTTTAACGATTGCCCCTGTAAATAAATAAAACTCCTCTATTATCGCTTGGAGCAAAATGGCTGAACGAGAGGTCACCCCGCCGGCACAAATAGTTCGACAAGCAACATCTCCCGGCCTGACCCCCGAACAGATAAAGCAAATCGTATCTCTTATGGTCCTGTTCAACATTGTATACTGAACGTTGGGGGAAGGAAATAAACCGGATCAAGGCAAAAGCGAAGCTACAAAAATGGGAACTCGATCAAATGGCGAGAAAGCACGACGAAGAACAGAAAAAGAAGAACGGTGGTGGAGAGCTCAAAGTCGCTCGCAAATTCATGAACTACATCGAGTATGGTACGTCAAGAAACGTGAGAAAAGATGGGTAACCTGTAGACTTTTCGAAAATGAAGGACTCGAAGGGCGGCTTTATGGTTGACGAGGATGAAGGCAAGAAAGAGGAGTCCGAGGCCATCCTCAAAAGACGAGAACTCCTCGAACAACTTAAAAAGCCCGTATTCGACCCAGGTAGCCCTCAACCACCGAGAACGAGGAGGTTGAACGTGTAGCTCCCAGCTTGAACATCTCCGAGAATCCGAAATGCTTTGAATGTGGGAGCATGGAACTCGACTTTCAATTCTACAAAATCTTCAGTACCCGCGTATGCTATAAATGCAAGGAGAAATTCCCGGAGAAATACTCTCTCCTCACGAAAACTGAATGTAAAGATGATTATTTGCTGACAGACCCTGAACTCCGCGACGAAGAAGTCCTCCCGCACATGCTAAAGGCAAACCCGCATAAATCGACGTTTGCCAACATGATGTTGTATGTACGCTACCAAGTGGAGGAGTTTGCGTGGAAAAAGTGGGGTGGACCAGAGGGATTAGATGAGGAATGGGAAAGGAGGGAGAAACAAAAGAAGGAGAAGAAGGACAAAAAATTTGAGCAACAACTACGAGGTATTACTGTTTTACGTGAGAGAGTGGACTGACCGGGAATAGATTTGAGGAAGAGGACGAGGACAGAGCAGTGGACTAAACGCGCTAGACGGAAGGGACTTGATGTTGATGACGACGCTCATGAACATGTGTTTGGACCTGAGATTCGGTTGGAGGGCGAAGACGTCGTTCGAAGGAAATGTGAAATATGTGGACTCGAAACTGAGGAAGTTGTATTCTAGATAGCATCTATATCCTAAAGAGAAGCGTAGTGATACCCATGGAATCAGGAAACACAAATTGGGTATGTCATCTTGTACGGAATCTGATCGCGGAGGAGCCGTGGCGATTAGAATTCCACCGAACGCCGTGTTACAGTCGCCGGGTGGCTACGTTCCGCGCTAGGAACCAACAGCACCATCGTTTTTCAATAATCTTCGGTAATCCCGCAACGAACCGCTTCTCCGCAATGACGTCCTCTCCATCTAAGTCATCGGTAGCAATTGACTTCTTCCAGTTCGCCAAAGGTCCCAATGGCCCCAGTCCTTCCGGTTATTGCCAAAAACTCGAAACATTTCTCCGCGCCGTCAATTTTACTAACTACACACTCAAAGACACGGTCCCCATATTCGCACCAAAAGGAAAATTGCCGTACGTCGTACTACATGACGAAGAGAAGACCATTACCATTGCCGACTCACACTTTATCATCAAACACCTCATTTCTTCAAGGTTAGTCTCTGATCCAGACGAAAGTTTGACACCCGCCCAACGAGCCGATTCGAGGGCATGGCAAACATGGACCGAAGAGCTTGCCTACCCTGCAATCGTCCATACACGATGGTCCAGACCCGCAAATTATGCGATCATGAAAAATTCGCTACCTATGCCGTGGTTAGCCAAGCCCATGGTAGGAGCGTATTTCCAGCGCGTCGTCACGAAAGCTTTGTACGGCCATGGCGTTGGTCGGCATTCTGAGCGGGAGATAGATGAGCTGTTAAAGGAGTACGTTGATGGACTGGAGGCGAGACTGGGCGAGGACAGGTTTTTTCATGGGGAGAATCCGACGATGGTGGACATTATTGTGTATGGCTTTCTTGCTAATGCCCTTGGTGAGGCTGCGAATCCGGAGTATACAAACATGATACTTGCCTGTGAGCGGATACGAAACTACATCGCGGAATTGACAAGGAGATGGTTTCCAGAATACGAGAAGATATCGAAAATGGTGGATTAATTCGTGGCGAAATGATGAGATTATCTCTTCTCAAATAGCGATTGCCGCCTATAATTGCCGATTCTCCATTTCGTCACTACAGAAACGCACCCATGAAACCAAATCCCCCAAGTCCTCCCTAGGCATAGTGTCTGCATGTAATTTTATGCGCCTTATTCCCTAACCTCCGGATATCCGCGTAGGTCGCACCGCACAACCAACACCATTCCGCGCCGCATCCCCCAGACATACGAGGGCAAGTTATATGATCACAACCAGAGATTTTCTGACAATATCGGCCACAAGAACGACAGGTCTTGGTATTGTCTGCGAGCCATTCCGCGGAAGCGGTTTCTTGTAGTCGTTCCCTCTCTGCATCTTCGCACGTTTTCGAGTGTGCCGGAGATCGACATAAATAGCAGCTCGAAAACTCACATGATGCACATTGAAAAAATGTGCATAGGACTATCGAATTAAAGGGGAATTACGAAGGGTGGTACATCCGTCAGATATGATTTGACCGCTCTCACATTCCGGATTTGCGCACCATCGGAAATTGGGCTCATCCTGAATTGCTCCGAGGCACAACATCTTATCGAATCTATTGGAACGTCAGATGTGTCAGAGCCTGTCTTACCGTTGGAAAACACGGAGATCGGCATGACTGTTAATCTCATCGTACTCCAGCGTCGTTCCGCATGTCGGGCAAGGAATACTTGTGTGACCATAGTCAGTAACCTGCACCCGTATGTGCGTCTTGATGCAAGATGAGCAAACATGATGTGTGGATAAATGCCCCATGCGGGAAAACAGGATTAGAGGCCTTGTCTCATAACATATTTCGCATTCCTACTAAATTAATCGATGGCCCTTTGGAAACATTGGGTCTCACTTTTGTCTGTGTAGCTGTACGATTTATGTCCTGTGTCACTGACAAGTTCAATGGATTGGACTGTTCTTCGGCAAAACGCGCTCCGGCAGCCTGATTTTGCAATTTGGGTTCGTATCCGATCCTCCCGGCGACGATTTCGAAAATCTCACGGGGCGGCAGGAATGGAAACTGTGCTTCAGCGTCAGCCAGTAAGTCCGAAACGCGCACTGTCCTCGCCTGCCGATTTGTAAGTCCCGTATAACGATCTTCTACACGTGGGTACTCCATAATGCAGTCGGTCTTGCCCTTAACGAAGCAGCGAATGCAGCCGCGATTGCTTTTCCTTGGTTCACACTATTTAACTGTTAGTACTGATGGGGACACCTCACGATGGAAGGCCAAAAGGGGACGAATGGTTGGCACATGCTTTCGTCGCAGACGACATGCCCTACATTTCAGGGCTCCTGCTGCCACACGAAGAATCTCGCGCGGCACGGGTTCATTCAAAGGGTCTTTGAGGTCTTCTTTGGAATTGCTCTTCCCGGAATCAACCAAGTCCGATAATTGCAACCGGCCATGAAACGGTTTAGTGATATTGATCCCCATATCAATCGGGCGATCGCCGTGAATTCGCTTCTTCGACTGAGAATCGACCGACTCCAGATTTCGCCTTTTCGCGTCTCGAAGCATCTGAACCAAATTCCAAATACCTTTTCTTCTTTATCAGCCCAGTCCTGGTCCGGGTGCCTTCCTCGGGCTGATTGCGATGTTGGGCTAAATCAGCGCTTATTAGTTAATAGGTTCTTTTCCGCAGGGAGAAGCGAAATAAAGCGACGGATGAAAAGCGATGTATAGCGAAATCCGGGAACTTTTCAGGAAGAGTAAGCGGCTCGATCTCAATCACCCGAGGTTTCGCCCTGCAATTTTTGGGTAGCGGCAATCGATCCCGTTAGTTACACACTTCCCGGATGAAGACGTCATTGTCGGCGGCATCCAAATCGCTTCTAGTGAATACTGGGAAGATCTGAAAATTGCGACATTAGACTGCCATTGTTTATGGGGTGCCGTTACGTACCGACGAATCCTAGCATGAGGTTGTAGGGAAAACAGTGAAAGGTGCGGCCGACTGCACAGCGAAGATAAACCAGAATCCGGATCGCACAATAGTGAAA
>Ga0335081_10011982_pt1 | contig 14040 bp, 14 predicted proteins | sample Lox_Sample_35_FD_206713 | JGI IMG/M metagenome (GOLD analysis project Ga0335081, IMG submission 206713) | Soil microbial communities from Loxahatchee National Wildlife Refuge, Florida, United States - Lox_Sample_3.5 | ecosystem: Environmental > Terrestrial > Soil > Wetlands | place: USA... | reverse complement strand
AGATCTGGCCCGCAAGCTTCGCCGCTATATCAACGCCTACTCAGCGAATGCTAAGCCGATCCAGTGGAAGTATTCCGATCCGACCCGCCGCATCCGCAGTAACGTTGTCTCTGCGACATGCCACTAGTGCCCGTAATTTACGAAGAACTGTGGCGGGTGGCATCGAATTGCATGCGCGGCGAACGGCCCGGGCATCTGCTTCAAACCACGGCCCTGGTCAATGAAGCCTACTTGCGCCTGATCGGGCGCAGGCGAGTGAACGTTCAAACGCGAATCCAGTTTTTCGCCGTGGCGGCGCAGGTGATGCGTCGGGTTCTGGTGGACTACGCGCGCGGGCGAAATCGAATTCAAGCGCGGCGAAGGATCGCAGGTGGTGTCGCTGGATGGAGTCGCCCTTCTTTCCGACGATCGTATGGAGGAGCTGCTTTCGATTCATGCGGCGACACGATTCATGCGGCGCTTGACAATCTCACGGCGCTCGATCCTCGAAAAGGTAAGGTGTTCGAGATGCGATACTTCGGCGGGATGTCGCTCGAAGGGGTTGCCGATACGCTGAGCGTCTCAACGGTGACGGTGGAGCGCGACTGGAGAATGGCGAAGATATGGCTGCGGCGGGAGATGGCGCCAGGAGCGCAGAATGCGACCTGAACGCTGGGCCGAGATCGAAAATATCGTTCACGCGGCGATCGATTGCGCGCCGGAGGATAGATCCTCCCAGCTTGATCGCGCATGCGGTGCAGATACGGAGCTTCGCCGTGAAGTTGAATCGCTGCTTTCCTCTTCCAGGGAGACGGGATTTACGGGGCGCTCCGGTTTCGTGGATGCCATGAAAATCCTCGAGAATCACGACGTGCTCAGAAAGCAGGGACGCCTGATCGGCGCTTATCGAATCGTGCGAGAGATCGGGCGTGGTGGAATGGGCACTGTATATCAAGCCACGCGCGCCGACGACGCTTTTAAGAAGACCGTCGCGATCAAAATCATCCGGCGCGGGCTGGATACAGACGACATCATTCAGCGGTTTCGCAGTGAACGGCAGATTCTGCGATGCTGGACCACCCCAACATCGCGCGCCTGCTGGATGCCGGCAGCACGGACGACGGCTTGCCTTATTTCGTCATGGAGTATATCGATGGCGAGCCGATCGACCAGTTCTGCAGTAATCGCAAGCTCGGCTTGAGGGAAAGACTAAAGCTTTTTCAAAGCGTCTGCGCCGCGGTCAGCTACGCGCATCAGAATCTGGTGATTCATAGGGATATCAAGCCCGGCAATGTTCTGGTGACAAATGAGGGTGTCCCACGGCTGGTGGATTTCGGAATCGCGAAGCTGCTGGCTCCCGGCGCTACGACGGGAGAGCAGACTGCCGCACATCCGCTTACACCCGATTAAGCCAGCCCCGAGCAGGTCCGCGGCGAGCCGATCACAACCGCGACGGACATTTATTCCCTCGGGGTACTGCTGTACATCCTGCTCACCGGCTGCGATCCATTTCATGGCGCGACGGCATCGCCAGCCGAGATAGAGGCTTCGATATGCGAGGAAGAGCCGCAGAGGCCGAGCGTAGTAGTGAGTGGGGTCGAATCAAGGAAGCTATCGCAGCAACTCAAGGGCGACCTGGACAACATCGTGTTAATGGCGCTACGGAAGGCCCCCCGGCGCCGCTACGCTTCGGCCGGACATTTGGCGGAGGACATCGGCCGTTATCTGGGCAACTATCCGGTGCTGGCGAGGCCTGAAACACGGACCTACCGGGCGATGAAATTCGTGCGACGAAACCGAGCCTGGGTCGGCGCCGCAACTGCCATTTTCGCCGTTCTGGTGGGAGGCATCGCGGCGACCGCATGGCAGGCGCATGTCGCGCGCCAGCAGCGCGATCTGGCGCGTCTGGAACAGGCCAAGGCTGCGCGCATCAATCAATTTCTTCAGGAAATGGTGGGCTATTCCAATACGGTGCCGGGAGCCGCCAATCGCAAGTTCAATCACGACGCGACCGTCGCCGAGATGCTCGATGACGCCGCTCAGCGCGTCGAAACCGAGCTCACGGATCAGCCGGAGGTGAAAGCCGAGCTGCTGGCGACGATCGGCGGTACCTACGAAGCCGAGGCCAAGTACGACCGGGCCGCACATTTCCTGCACGAAGCAAACGACCTCGACCTAAAGTTGTACGGACCTTCGGCATTAGAAACCGCCAAGCTGATGCAGGCCCTCGGCGATCTCGCCTATCTCACCGGTGATTATGCCGGCGCCTATTCGTGGTTCGAGAAAGCCCTGCCGCTTCTCAGAAAGCGCTCCCAGGACTTGCCGGCAAGTCAGCGGGTAGGATTCCTGAGCGACGCGGCATTCGTTGATCGCGCGACGGGCCGGCCTACGCAGGCCGAAGCTCTGTGGCTCGAAGCGCTCACTTATGCGCCACAATTACCCGCGAAATTCCGCGCCCAGGGCATTGCTCCCAAGACCTTCCTCGCCCAGCTCTACCTCGATCGGGGCGACATCGGAAAGGCGGAACCGCTTGCACTTTCGGCGTCACAGGAATTGCGGGCCTTTGGCGGCGACCGCTTTTCGCTGGCGCAATCGCTGATCGATCTAGGTAACGTGCGGCGCCTTCAAAAGCGCTACTCCGAAGCCGATGCTCTGATCGATGAGGAGACCAAGCTATACGCTCGCACGCAAGGCGATGACAATCCGAACGTTGCTTACGGATTGATGAGCCTGGCGCATTCGCATCTGGGGCAAGGCAAATACGACCTCGCCGAACAGGAGGTGCGCCGCGCCTTGAAAATTGTCGAGCCGCTTGGGAACCAGCACAACTCCGGCACTATCTCGGTCGTGCTGGGGCGCATTCTCGTCAAACGTGGCCGGCTGAAGGAAGCCGAAGCCATCCTTCGCGGCGCTCTGGCGATAGCAGAACATGACCCCTCGAAGCGGACGACTTACATGGCAAACGTCCTGGCGGGCTTGGGTGAGTGCCTGGTTGCCCAAAAGCGGTATCTCGAGGCAGAATCATCTCTTCGGCAAAGCTATGAAGTACTCGCGGCGCTTCAGATTCCGGGTAGTCCGGCGCAGATCGATGCACGTGATCGCTTAACCGCGCTATATGCAGCCTGGGGAAAGCCGGCCCAGTAAGGCCGCCTGGCGTTTGGGACTCGAAGAAGCGTTCATGTTCCGACCGCCGGCGAGGACCTTGTCGAAAGAAAGATCGTGTCTCCGACAACCGGCATACGCGGATCACCGAACTGGCCGAGAATGGCGCGGGCGATGAGACCATCATGGAAATCGCGGGCCATGTCTCTCGGCAGATACTGTCGCGGTACACGCATATCCGCACCGAGGCCAAGAGAAACGCGCTGGAGGAGGTCGAGAGGAAGCGAGCTGACGCTCGGCAGCATACAAACCAAGAGGGTCAGAATCGGCGGGGAGCCGCGCACGCGTCGATAACCGCGTCACGTCTGCAATAGGCTATCCGGACAATCGCTGGATCGCCGCCCAGATCCGTGCAACGGCCGCCATCCAAACTTTCATGGTTCGCGGGCGTCGGCGCTCTTCACGCCCCGCGGGCCGAGCTTGTACGCTCGCCACTCTAAATCGATGATGTAGTCGTGCAGGGCGTCCGCTTCCTCCGGCGTCATCGCGGTCCTAATCAGAGGCCAGCCCGGAGGGGTGCTGTATCTCGGCATTCCCTGCTCGACGTGGCTTCCACCTAGTACGACCGAGTTGAACTGTTGATGAACATCGCGCGGCATGTAGCGAAGATCGGGCACCTCGCCACTGAGCACCCACGCGCCGCTCCCGTCCGCCTCGGGTGAGTGACACTTCTGGCAGAAGAACTTGTTGTAGACACGCGCGCCTTGAGCAATCTGTTGCACGCTGCCAGGCTGCTCGGGTGGCTTCGGCACGGCGGGAATGTCGGTCTGAATCACTGGCATCGCCGCCTTGCCGCCAAGCTTGAACGCCAGCAAGCGTGCTGGTCCGCGCTTCGTTTCTAGGGTAGACATGTCGCTCGCTTTGCCGAACAAACGGTATCCACCTCCCATCCCGACAGGCGTCAGAACGTACTGCTCCCCATTGATGACATACGTCACAGGTACAGATTGGATCGCGGAACCAGTCTTAACCGACCAGACCTTCCTTCCGCTATCCGCGGCATAAGCAGCGAAGTTGCCGCTCGCATCCCCATGGAAAACCAGATTCCCAGCGCTGGTCAGGACGCCGCCGTTGATCTCGACCGGAAGGGTCACCATCCAGCGAGGCTCTTGTTTGATAGGGTCGAACGCGACGATCTTGCCCTGAGCAACGGGAGCATACTCAGCATATTGAAGCCTACCCCCACGAGCGCTACCCCCGAGCGCCGCGGCTTCACCCCCCGCCCCAAGCCCATCCGCTTCAAGCGTGGGCCCTCGACCGCCCGGACCCCCTCGGGTTTCGTACGCCGAGATGTATACAAGTCCAGTCTCGGGGTTGTACCCCATGGGAAACCACCCGTGCCCAAAGCCAGTGGCGGGAAGGCGTGGCCGACCGGTGTCTTGATAGCCCGTCGATGACAAAGTGCTCAACTCAATCTGCTTCAAGGATGGATAAGCCGTTCCGCCGATTCCTCGCGGCGGAAGGATCTCCTTCCCGATGCGAGCATCAAGCAGATAGAAAACGCCGTTTCTCGGAACTGTCATGATCACTCTGCGCTCTTTGCCGCCGAAGGCTAGATTCGCCACGAGAATGTGGAAGTCTTCCGCGCCATCGGGCGGATATGCGGTCTGGTAATGCCAGACATACTGACCCGTCGAGGCATTCACCGCGATGATGCAGTTTGCGAATAACAAGTTGCCACTCGGTTTGATGCCGGAAAAATCACCAGAGGCTTCGCCGGCGGTCGAGGTCGAGATGAACAACAGGTTCGTGACTGGATCGTAGGTCATCGCGGTCCACACGTTGGCACCAGCGAGCTCCCACGAATCACCCTTCCAGGTTTTGGCGATCTCCTCCACCGTTTTCGATTCGTACGGCTTTGACGGATCGCCCGGCGCTGTCCAGAACGTCCAGGCTTTCTTGCCGGTCTCCGCGTCTAGCGCCAAAATCCCCCCGCGCACGTCGTACTCCATGCCCGCCCAGCCCGTGAACACCTTGCCGTCGGCGACGCGCGGCGCATCTGTGATTCCGGTCTGGGCTGCATCGCAAACCGGGGTATCCCAGACCCTCTTCCCAGTTGCGGCATCGATCGCCACCATGCGGCAATCGCCGGTCCCGACATACACCTTGCCCTGCCACACTGCAACGCCGCGATTCTTGCGCCCCTCATAGGAGTTGCGCCACGGGCCGTTGATCCGGATGTGGGGATCAAATCGCCAGCGAATTTTTCCAGTCACGCCGTCAATTGCTTCCACGACGTCGAAAGGGAGTCCGAGGTAGATCACACCATCCACGACAATCGGCTCTGTCGAGAGACCCATGTAACTGTCGATTGGGATCGCCCAGGCGAGGCCCAGACGATTTATGTTCTGGTCGTTAATACTCTTCAGCGCGCTGAAGTGCTGCGACTCAAAGTTTCCGCCATTTACCAGCCAGTTGTTGCCGTCGCTCGCACCGGCCAGCACCCGCGCCTGTGTCACGTTTCCGGGTGTACCGTTGACCCTGGCGGCACCTCCCGCGGACTCGGTGGTGACGCCGCGTTGCGATGTTGCGGGCGTTTGCGCTTCTAACACTCCGTAAGTCCGCACGCCTCCCGCTAGAATCACGATCAACCAAAGTCTCATTGCCTGCCCCTTCCAAGTATTTTTTGTGCTTTCAGAACGTTCAGCAGTGCGTCTTGGCCGCTGCGAAATATCTTACTTGATTCCCCGCACAGCCGGGACCGGGCGCACCATCCCGTTGAATGGTGCACTGCTCCAAGCACTGCTGGAACACACGCGCTGGTACGCGAAGCATTTCGGCGAGGTGAAGCCCGAATGGTTCGTGTTCCCTGGCGGTAGCCGCTTCCCGAAGGACCCGGCGAGGTCGATCGGATCGCTGAAAACCGCCTGGAACAATGTCCGCATCAAAGCAGGCGTGACCTGTCGCTGGCACGATAATCGGCATACGCTGATCACCGAGCTGGCAGAAAACGGCGCGGGCGACGAACGATCATGGAAATCGCCGGGTACGTGCCGCGGCAGATGCTCTCGCGCTATGCGCATATCCGCACCGAAGCCAAGCACGTCCGAAGTGTCGCCGGCTTCTGGCAACGCCGGCGCCCGTGACGCGCGGCTTTCCTTCATTCCCGGGCGGCGGCCGTTAGGGAAAGAGGGTGGCGGTTGCACAGCCACTGATGCAGCGCAAAAACCGCGAGAAAAACGAACGGCAGCGCGAGATAGCCTGCATAGCCCACAAGCTTGGGCGTTTTGCCTGACACGGCGATTTGTCCCTGCACGACGATGGGCTTCGGCGAGGCGGCCGAAAGGAGGGAAACTGTATAACTCCAGATTCCCGGCTCGTCCAACGGGAGGGAAGCTGCATAGAGAAATTTGTTCTGCGCGAGCTCGTGCGTGGCAGAAACGCGGATGGGATTCGCGTCTCGGGTGATTTCGATCTGCACCTCTGCGTCAAGCACTGGCTCCTGCGTTTCGCCCTTCTGCAATAGAACGCTGAGATCAACTATCCCCGCGCGGGGCGGCGCAGGCGACGCGAAAACGGTGACTACGTAAGGGGGCGCTTGCTGATGCAGAACGATCATGCCGCCGTCGGCAAACAGCCGCGCGGAAGCGGCAAGCAACAGACACACGCCGCGCATCACATCACCATCCCGCGCATCTGCATGGGTTGAAACAAAACCCAGACCGAAGCCGCGTAAAGCGTCATCGCCAGAATGGCCCAAGGCGTCATCAACCGCAGCGCGCGGCTCATTTCCGGAACGTGACGGTGCGCCGTCCGCCAGGCAGCGTAGACGCTCAATACCAGCCCGGCATCGAGAAGCAAGATTTGTAGCGCGGGCAGCCATGCTGGTAAAACGTCGATCATCAACGGCGCCGACCGGCCCAGAATGCGGTCAACAACGGGCGCCAGAGATCGCCAGCCGGCGATCAGGTGGAATGAAAAGTGTGCCACCCACATGCTGAATCCGAGCGGGACCAGGGCGAACGCAAAACTCCGTGCCAATCGTCTTCTTGAAGAGTCGTCGACGCGGCCAAGCCACGCCGCCGCGGCGCCGCAGATCCGGGCGAGCAACAGCGGAACGGCGACAATTCCCAGGATCAACACAACCGTCGTGACCGGCAGCATCGACCGCAAGCCGAAAACGGCCTGGAGCGAATGCATCCATTGCATCACCGGATCGACCATCGCCGCGGCATTGCTCAGCGCTCCGAAGATGAGCACCCACGCCAGCGCAGCAGCGTCCGGCCTCGCGGATAATTTTCCGATCCCCGAACTGTGCCGGTCGACTCCATCGTTGCGGAACAGAGCGCTTCCCGGCGGATTCGTCAAGATGCCGACATTATCGTGCGGGCAAGCGTGCACGCAATCCAGGCAAAACGTGCAATCGAAGTTGCCGTGCTTGCGCGGCTGAAACAGATGCAACTCGCAACCGCGCTGCGCGGCATTTCCGCGGATGCAATCGTGGGTATGGCAGGAGCGGCAGAGGGCCTCCGATCGCACCTTTACCTGGAGAGGCGAAACCAACGAGTTCAGAAAATGAAATTGACCGATGGGGCAGACGTATTTGCAGAAACTTGCGCCGCGAAACCAGCCGTCGACAACAAACGCAGTAACGAAATATCCGACGACGATCCACGCCGTCCACCACGGACTGCTCCACAGGCGAAAAACTTCGTAGACCCAAAAATACGTGACCAGCAGCGCCACGCCGAGCCACTTGGAGCGCAACATCCTGGGCCATCGCCGCCGCGCGGGCAGCAGGCGCCGGCCCAGATTACGCGGCAGCATGAACGGACACGCCATGCAGAATAGATTGCCTCCGGCGAGCAGCGCGATCACCGCAAAACCTCGCCAATAGGTCCACGGCAGGACGCCCGCCAGATTCATCGGCGCGATCTGCGGACCGAAAAAACCGTCGATCACCACAGCCATGGCGAGCGCGAACAGGATGAATTGGATGAGCGGCCGGAAAGAGCGATGCCGCAAAATCGGGCCGAGCGCGGGCAAGCGCAGCAGGTCCCAGCTGCGCCGCGCATCCCGGCGAGGGGCGACTTCGATACGCACCAGCCGGGGTTGGATTCGCGGGCCGTTCAATGCCTGCATCGCCAACGCCAGCGCCGGGATCAGGTATGCGAACGATCCGGGCACCCACATGATCGCTCCGGCGGTGGACTGATCATCCAGCGCAGAAACTCCACCCAGGCGTGGCGCGAGCGCATAGGCCTGATAGACCACGTGAGTCGAAAAGACCAGCCACGCGGAAAGAGCGGTATTGACGATATCGGCAAACACCAGGTACGGAATCAGCATCCAGCCTGGCCACTGAGGCCGGCTTGGCCAGACCTGCACCACCGGCCACCAGAACAGGATCGCGCCGTAGAAAAAGCAGGCGTGTTCGACGCCGTGCCAGGTGTTCGAACGAAGAGCCAGTTCAAACCAGCGCGGAACATGCCAAAACACAATCGCCGCGGTGAGCGCGGACCACGAAGCTAGCGGATGCGTCAGCAAGCGCCCGATCCGCCGCAGCACGCGCCAGCGCAGGAACGGGCCGAGGCCATCCTTCAGGATGACGCGCGGCAAACCGCGCAGGATCGGCAGAACCGGCTGGCCCATGAGGATGAGCGGCGGCGCGATCAGGATCAGCAGCAGGTGCTGGACCATATGCGCTTCCAGCAGAAAATTGCCGAACGCGTCGAGCGGCGAAGCGAGCGCGATCCACAGAACGCCCAAACCGGCCAGGTACGCGGCTCGCCGTTCCGGCGTGAAGCGATACGGCGCCTGGCGATGCAGCAGACCCCATCCGCGCAAGTACAAAATCGCGGCCAGCGCGACCAGGCAAATCATTGCCGGCTCGATTCGCCAGGATGTAAGAACTGCCTCAGCCATTACGTGTCGGAGCGGCGGGATAGCCCGCGCGCTTATTCGGGTTTTTTCTGATCTCCCGGGAGGTTCACGCCCGGAGCTTCGATGCCGGCGCGTACCGCCAGCGGCCAGTTCTGCCGCGTCTCGATGCTCTGCGCACGGGCGATTACGTATCCGCCGGTAAGTCCGAAGGCAAGCTGCGACGCGACGAACCAACGCCAGTCGATGCGCGCGTTCAGGGCCGGGTTCACGAAATCGAGCGTCGAAGCGATCAGCGCCGACCACAAAATCGGCGCGGAAACGCCCGCCCACCAGAACGCCTTACGCGGAAACATCGGCAGCATGACCGCATAGAGCACGCCTACCATCAACGAGGTGAGTCCATGAATGATGCTGCCTAGGACCAGGCCCAGCGTATTGAATTGGCGTAATTGCTCGACGCTGGCTGTAGCCAGGCTCGGAACGGCTGCGGCGGCCAGCAGGTTAATGGGATACCAGATGCTGTCTTGCGAAAGGTATCCGAAAAACATGGCCACCGCCGCCATGGCGATCCCGCCCACGATGGCGCCTTTCCACGCCGCGGAGTATGGCTTCATTTCGGCCGGAATGTGAACGCGATGGCCTTCCCGCCCGGCGCGCAGATATTCGACCGGAATCGCCGCGCGCGGCGTCGAAGGGATCGCGCCAGCTTCGACGGCGATGTATTCGTGATGCTCCGCCGGAAGCACCTCGCGCCACCACCCCACAGCCGCGGGCATCAGGAGAAGCCCGCCCACGATGCTCACGTAAGCGCTGCTCAGCAGTCCCGCGAAAATAAGCGCCACGCCCAGCGCGAAAACCAGCGGCCACGGCGTTGGCGCGGGCAACTCGATGATCTGCGGCGATTGTCCCTGTACCCGTTCCGAATCCATAAGAGCCTCAGCGTCCGATGATGTACACCACGGTGAAAACCACCACCCACACAGCGTCGACAAAATGCCAGTACCAGCTCAGCACCTCGATCCGGTGATGATGGGGCAGCAAACGCGAGCCGCGCAATCCAAGCAAGAACACCAGCAACAGCAGCGTCAGACCGATCACCACGTGGCACGCGTGCAGCCCCACCAGCGAATAATAGGTGGTGCCGAAAACGTTGGTCGAGATGGTGAGACCATCCACGTTGATCAATTTGCGCCATTCGATCCCGGTCTGGCGCAGGAACTCCGCGCCCAGCAGGATGGTCACCCCCATCCAGATCTGAAACCGCGGGATCGCCTTCGCGCGCAGCCCGCGCACTGCGACCTCCACGGTCAGACTGCTCGAAAGCAGGCAGATGGTTCCCCACACGGGCACCACCAGCACATCGGCCGGGTACGGTCCGGTTTCACTCTTGCCGAGAAAGAAGAGGTACGCGGTGATGAAGACGCTGAATAGCGCGACTTCTGTCAGCAGCAGACAGATCAGCCCCACTTTTCCGCGGTCGAGATTCTGGGCTTCGTCTTTCAAGGTTACGGTTGCGGACGACACGAATCGCTCCTTAGGCTTGCTCGTACTTCCAGTCGGGATCTTCGGGATGCTTCAAGTCCCACAGGGGCCGACTGCTGCGAACCACCGGCGGCTCGACAAAGTTGTATTCGGGCGGTGGCGAGCTGGTGGCCCATTCGAGCGTCCACGCATCCCACGGATCGTTGCCCGCTTCTTTTCCGCGGATCAGCGACTCGATCACGTTCCACACGAAGATCGCAATGGCGACGGCTTGAATCACGACCCCCCACGACGAATAGTAGTTGAATCCTTCCCAGCCGCGGCCGGCAGGATAGGTGTAAATGCGGCGCGGCATACCCAGCAGCCCGGCGAAGTGGAGCGGATCGAAAGTCACATGGAAGCCGATCACCAGCAGCCAGAAGTGCCATTTCCCGAGCTTCTCGTCCAGCATTTTTCCCGTGGCCTTGGGGAACCAGTAATAGATCCCGGCGAACAGAGTGAACAGCAGGCCACCTATCAGCGTGTAATGGAAATGCGCCACGACGAAATAGGAATCGCCGAGCTGCCAGTCGAAGGGCGCGACGGCCAGCATGATGCCGGTAAGCCCGGCTATGAGAAATTGGAACAGAAATGCGATGCAGAACAGCATCGGCGTCTGGAGCCGTATACGCCCGCCCCACATGGTCGCCAGCCAGTTGAAAATCTTGATGCCCGTGGGAACGCCGACCAGCATGGTTGCGACCGCGAAAAAAATATTCGCCTTCGATGGCAGCCCGACCGTGTACATGTGATGCGCCCATACGCCCAGGCTGATCAGTCCGATGGAAACGCTCGCGCCGATCATCGCAGCGCGGCCGAAAATCGGCTTGCGCGAAAAAACGGGGATGATTTCGGTCACGCAGGCGAAGCCCGGGATCATCAAAATGTAAACTTCGGGATGTCCGAAAAGCCAGAAAAAGTGCTGCCACAAGATGGCGGAGCCAGAAGCGGCCGTGTCGAAAAAATGCCCGCCCACAAACCGGTCAATGAGCAGCATGAGCTGCGCCCCGGTCAGTGGCGGCAGCGCCACCAGGATCTGAAACGCCACCACGCAGAACATCCACACGAACAGCGGCATCCGCGCCAGCGTCATCCCCGTGGTGCGCAGGCACAGCGCCGTCGCCAGGACATTGATCGCCGTTATCGTGCTGCCCGTGCTGCTCATGATGATGCTCAGGATCCAGAAATCCGTGCTGGTGCCCGGCGAAAACGCCTTTTCGGTGAGCGGTGCGTACGCGAACCAGCCGACGTCCGGAGCGCTGCCCTGTCCGGCCGTCCCGGCCCACGCGAGATAGCTGCTGTACAGCAGAATTCCTCCGAACAACGTCAGCCAGAAGCCCAGCGCGTTCAGGCGGGGAAACGCCATATCCCGTGCGCCGATCATCAGGGGAATCAGATAATTCGCGAGTCCGGCGATGAACGGCATGCCCACAAAGAACACCATCGTGGTGCCGTGCATCGTGAACATCCGGTTGAACACCTGTGGCGAGAGCAGATTGTTATCGGGATACATCAGTTGCGCGCGCATCACGGCCGCCTGTAATCCGGAGGCGACAAAAAACAGCAGCGCAATGATGATGTACATCAACCCGAGCTGCTTGTGATCGACCGTGAGCACCCATGCGTGAGCGAACTTCGCCCAGGAATAGGCGCTTTTCCGGGTCTCACCACCTTTGTCGAGAGGATAGGAAATGGATGCCATGCCGATGCCTGTTTAATGAAGGGTTGTCAGATACGCCACGATTTGATCCCGTTGCGCACCGCTGAGTTTGATGGTGGGCATTTTGTTGCCCGGTTTCAGCCTCTGCGGATCCGCGATCCAGTCCCGCAGAGTGGCGGCGTTCAGCGGGACTTCGGTCGCCGCGATCGTCTGCCGGCTCATTAAATGGGTCAGATCCGGACCCATGCGGCCCAACGCGCGCGTTCCGCTCACGGCGTGGCAGGCGATGCACGGAGAGGAAAGAAACGCCCGTTGATTCTCCGCCGATTCCGGCGCCGCCGCTTTCGCCTGCTGCGCGGCCGCCCATCTGGCGAAATCCTCCGGAGTTTCCACCACCACCCGCAGCTCCATCTTGGCGTGCTGGGTGCCACAGTACTCCGAGCAGTTGCCCAGAAAGATCCCCAGTTCCTTGGGATCGATCCACATATGATTCGTGCGGTTCGGGATCACGTCGGTTTTTCCAGCGAGCTGCGGAACCCAGAATCCATGGGCCACGTCGGCCGATTTGAGCGTCAAGAACGTGAGTTTCGGCTGCGCCATGGTACTGAGCGGAACGTGCAGTTCCTCGGCTGTGACGAACTTCAGATCGGTGTAGCGAAACTCCCACCACCACTGATGCGCGATCACAGTGACGTTCACCGCGTCGTTGGGAATGCGCTGGTCCTGGATGGCGGAGGTCACCCGCGCGGTCGCCATGGTCAATGCGAACACGATCAGAATCGGAATCACCGTCCAGGCAATTTCCACCTGATTGCTGCCGTAAACCTGTGGCGGTTCACTGCGGCTGTCTCCTTCGCGATAGCCGAAACGGATCACTGCGTAAGCGAGCAAACTGGCGACAATGAGGAACACCGCGCCGCAAATCACCAGAGTCAACAGAGAAACATCAGCAACCAGCTCAGCCGGCGTCGCCAACGGTTTGAAGATGTTGCCGATGGCGTGCTTCGATTGAGCCCCGGCCAACCCGGCAAAAGAAAGAAAGCAAACAAACAGTCGGTAACTCTGCGTCACAGACAAGAGTCTCCTTCTGCGATCCATTTGCGCCACTCGGAAAATGATTAAAGAGTATACGACAGGTTGGCCTGAAATCATTCAAAATTTTTGTGAAAGAAAATCTCAGGTTTCGCTGGATTCTGGGCTGCCGCGCGCCTGCCTGCGCAGCATGGACTTTGTCTTACAAGCGAGGGCTGCGCCAGATAGCGATTTTGGACCGGGGAAATGCGCGATTGGGCGCAGGCGCATGCTCGCGGGGCCGATTTTGTGGGGCTGGCGACGGCCTCGGAAGTGCTGGGGTCCTCGAAGCTTAGAAGGGCAAAATTCTGGCTCTGCGCAGCAATCAGCTTGCTTTAACACTCGCCTTGTGCGCGTTCGCTCTTTGCGCCGCGGCGCAACCGATGACCTCCGACCAGGCCTTTAAGAACGTCCAGGTGCTTAAAGGGATTCCGCTGGACGACTTCATGGGCACCATGGGCGCACCCAATTCGAAGGTCAGCCGCCGGCGCAGCAGATTATCGATAAATATATTCGCGCTCTCGGGGGCGCGGAGAAGCTGGCCACGGTGAAAAGCTATGTCGGCAAGGGAAGCAGCGTCGGATTCGGCGGATTCGGCGGCGGCGCGGAGGTGACCCTCTATGCAAACGCTCCGGATTAGCGCACCTTGATCCTCGATTTCAAGAACACGCCCGGCCGCGGCGATACCACCCGCACTTTCGACGGCCACATCGGCTGGCTGCGCACTCCGTTGAACGTTCTGGGCGAATACGAACTGAGCGGAGGCGAGCTCGACGGCGCTCTTGTAGATGCCGAGATGTCCTTTCCGGGCCGCGTCCGCGAAT
>Ga0335081_10011981_pt1 | contig 14040 bp, 11 predicted proteins | sample Lox_Sample_35_FD_206713 | JGI IMG/M metagenome (GOLD analysis project Ga0335081, IMG submission 206713) | Soil microbial communities from Loxahatchee National Wildlife Refuge, Florida, United States - Lox_Sample_3.5 | ecosystem: Environmental > Terrestrial > Soil > Wetlands | place: USA... | reverse complement strand
GGTTCGCGTGGCCGCGCTGGATCGACGACGATCGTTTCAACATCCGCGACCACGTCGCTCATGTGGCGCTGCCGGCGCCCGGCGGTCAGGCGGAGCTGTCGGAGTGGGCGGCCGACTTCTACTCGCATCGGCTCGACCGGACACGCCCGCTGTGGCAGATCGCGCTGATCGAGGGACTGGCCGACGGCCGCTGGGCGGTAGCCAACAAGACCCATCACTGTCTCGTCGACGGCGTCGGCTCGGTCGACGTCGCGTATGTCATGCTCGATGCCGAGCCGAATCCACCCGAGCGTCCGGCGCCGGCACCATTCGCGCCGCCGGAGGCCGGCGGCTCGTTGCTCGGACCGTTCGTACCCAGCCCGCCGCAGCCGATCGCGCACGTGGCCCGAGCAGGTGCGAACGTCGCTCGCGCCGGCTTCCACGCGACGCTCCATCCGCGCGAGACGTTCGAGCGGTCGCGCTCGCTGGCGGAGCTGATCTTCCGCGACGAGCTGATCGCCGCTCCCCACACCTCGCTGAACGTGCCGATCGGGTCGACCCGGAGGTTCGCGGTGGTCAACCGACCGCTGACCGAGCTCAAGACGATCAGTCGCGCGCTCGAGGGATCGGTCAACGACGTCGTGCTCGCCGCCTGCACCACCGGCCTGCGGCGGATGCTCCTCGCGCGCGGCGAGCGGCTGTCGAACCGAGGCCTGCGGGCGATGGTCCCGATGAATGTCCGCCAAACCTCAGAGCGGTTGGCGCTCGGCAACCGGATCAGCTCCCTCTTCGTCGATCTTCCGGTCGCCACGCCCGATGCGCACGAGCGGTACCGGCGGATCGCCGACGCGACCGCGCGCCTGAAGACGTCGGGCGCCGCGACCGGCGCGGCGGCCATGCTCGACCTCGCCGCGCTCGCGCCGCCGGTCCTCCACGCAACCCTGGCGCGCTCGCTGTACGCGACGCGCCTGTTCAACGTGACGATCACCAACGTCCCGGGGCCTCAGATCCCGCTGTACGCGTACGGGGCGAGGTTGCGCGAGATCCACCCGGTGGTGCCACTCGCCGCCGAGCACTCGGTCGGGATCGCCATCTTCTCCTACGACGGGCTGGTCACCTTCGGCGTGATCGCCGACAGCGAATCGACACCCGATATCGGCGTCCTGACGGACGGTATCGAGGAGGGGATCGAGGAGCTGCTGGTACTCGCGCCGAGCGCCGTGCAGCTGAAGACCGCCGAGGAGGCGCGGACGAGTTAATTCACCGCGCTGGGGTCCGCCTCGCGCCCGGGTTGGCGCGGGGTCTCGATCCGCGTGGCGTCTTTGCCGGGGCGGAAGGCGGCGTCCCATGCCGGGCGCTGAGCTTGCGCGTCGTGGCGATGACCGCGCCGACGAGCGGCGCCAAGGCGTCACGCCGAGCTCGGCTCGGAAGCTCGCGCGCTGAGGAAGGTCCGATCAAAGGAAAGCTCCTATCGCGACAGCCGACTCCTCCACGTGCAGACACTCCGACGTGGACGGTCAACCGGTGACGTTTCTCCACCCCCAAAGTCGCCACCGCGCCGAACTCGCAGCAGGCTCACCATATGGGAGCAAAACGAAAGTGCGCGTTGTTCGCGCGCTCCTGATGTCGCAGCATAGGCGCCACTGTCGCCGGTGTCCAGACGGATTTCTACGGATAACGCAGCAGAATCTGCAGGGTTTTACTGACCCAAATCGGTGCGGGCGCCCGATGCGACCATCACGCCCACCCCATACGTTCGGGTCGATATGGCCGAGTCCAAGACGCGTGCGTCAGTTGTCCCCAACAGAGAGCCGAGCTCACCTCCCAACGGCGAACTTGCACAGGTCTGCGGTGAGGTCGCGTCGGTGTTCCGTCGGTCCTGGGGCCGGGGACCCGCGAAGACCACCGCCCACTGGGCGGGCCCGAACATGCTCGTGGTGCTGCTGGTGAACGGTCACACCGAAGCGGAGAAGACGATGCGAGCCGCCGGTCACATCGAGGAGCTGCTCGGCGGGCGCCGGCTGCTCCACGCCGTCATCGAGCAGGACCTGAAGGCCAGCGTGGGAACGATCCTCGGCCGCACGGTCGAGACGACCCTGGGCGCGACCCGGCTCGATCCCGACCTGTCCGCTGAGATCTTCCTGCTGGCGCCGAACGGCGATTGACGCCGGGCGGCGAACCGGCGATCGAAGCAGCGTGCCCTGCGGCGACTGAGACGGCCGCCGCAAGGCGCCGGCGGAGTCTCAGCCGCCCTTACCAGCGACACGCGCGCGTTCGTGTGATTCGACGATCCGGTCGCGCTCCAACATGCGTTCGCGCCGAGCCTCGGCCAGACGCGCGCGCCGTTCGTTGCGCCGGCGCAGGTCGCGGAAGACCTCGGCGCCACTGGCCGAGGTGCCACCCCGCTTTGCGCTGTCTTCCGAGGATTTCATGACCGCCTGAATCTGCGTGCATGCCGTGCGTCGAGGAGCCGGGCCGAAGCCTTGTGCGGCTCCTTCTTCGCCTGACGAAGCCGGCCAACCCGGGCGGTGCGCTCGTTCCGCGTCTGTAGCTCTCGTCCGAGCTCCTGCCGATGGGCTGCGGCGGCGCGGTCACCCGTGTTGTGCTTGTGTGACTTCATGGCGCGCACAATACGCCCGTGGGTTACATCAACAAATCGGCTCAACCCCGCATGATGATTCGGGTAACGCGCGAAACGGTTGCGGGTTTACTCGGATGCGATCACCGCAAAGCTCGAGGTGACTCGGGTGGAGCCGTGCATGCGCGCCACCGCTCGCCGCGGACCGCGGCGAGCGGTGATGTGAATCGGCCGGTGCGCTACGACTTCGGCCGCGTGTACTTCACGGCGGTGCGCTCGAGAGACCGGCCGAACATCCCGAGTGCGATCACGGCGTTGACGAGCGCCGCCACCAACAGCATGCATCCCACCGCGCACAGGATGCCGATGATCACAGGCCCTAACGCGACGGCCACGATGAGTGCCGGCACGGCGCACAGCAGGGCAACGATCACAGATGCCAGTCTCACGAGAACCACCTCCTTGACCGACTCCGAGCGGCGGGTTGTCGCGACTGTAGGTCGCGGCCGGACGCCGTGCATCGGGGTTGGAGCGCCATGTGACTGCGGGCAGTCCCCTAGCGCGTTGCCGGTTAGGACGGATAGCCACGACTCCTGGCGGAGCGCAGCCACTTCGTGCGTTACGCCGCCGCCAGCCGGTCGTCGGCAAGCGGTTCTCGTGTCTCGAGGTACGGCACGAGGTAGCGACCGAACACCTTCGCCGCCTTCGCGGAGCGCTCAGTGCCGGTGCGGACGGCCGCGGCGGTGATCGGTTGCCCGCTCCAATCGAACTCGGTGCGCAGGAACACCGGCGCGTCGCCGCCCAACAGCCGCGCAAGCAGGACCCGAGGTGGACGAACCGCCTTCGTCCTCGCGCCGAGGCCGTTGGAGATCGTCTGCGCCACGACGTCGGCCTGCTGCGCGGCCAGGCCACCTTGCTTGATCGGAAAGGTCGTCACGTCGCCGGCCGCGTAGACCTGTGCGAGCCCCTCGACCAGTCCCGATGCGTCCACCGGGATGAACCCCGATTGGCTCGAGGGCACGCCCGTGAACCGCCGCCCTCGCAGCTCAGGCAGCGCCACGACACGATCCGCCTCGATCACCCGGCCGTCCGCGAGCGCGAGCGACCCCCCGCGGCGAACGCCCGTGGCGACGGTCCCGCCGACGAACCGCACGCCGCGTTCCTCGAGCAGGCCGTGAACCACCTTCGACGCATCCGGACCGAACAGCGCCAGCGGCTCCGGCTCCGGGGTGATCACGGTCGCCTCGATCGCGAGTCCCCGCTCCTGCGCGTGCCTCGCCGAAAGCAAGGCCAGCTCGTACAGAGGCAACTGCCACACGGACCCGGCGGGGAGCGCGAACACGATGCTGCGCACAGCTCCCTTCTCGACCTCACGGAGCACCCGTCTGATCATCGGGATGTCCCGCTGGTCCCGGAATATGCTCGCGCCGGCCACGCCGACCACGGCACGCGCGCCGGTCGCGAGGATCAGCGCGTCGTACTGGAGACGGGCACCGGACGCCGTGCGCACGAAGCGCTTGTGCGATGCCACCGCCTCCAGCCGGGACTGGTGGTATTCCGCACCCAGGTCCGCCGCGATCGCCCGCAGGTCATAGCGCCGAGACGGCGCGACGTCGAACGGCTCGCTGGTGGCCGCCGGGCGATAGTGGAACACCGGATCGGGGGCGAGCACCGTCAGCACCGCGCGGTCGTCCAAGAACGCCCGAAGGGCGAGGACCGCCTCGATGGCGGCGAAGCCGCCCCCGGCGATCAGGATCTGAGCGGCGCCGTCGGAGGTGTCGCCGGCCGGCACCGGTTACGCCTCCCCCCAGGCCAGTACACCGGCCATGTCGGCGGTCGAGAGAATGCCGATCGGCCGCTGTGTACCCGGCTCGATGACCACCAGATGGCTGACCTGGTGGGCCAGCATCAGCCCGCCCGCCTCGATCAGCGGCGTCGTCGGCTCGACCGTCACCAGCGGTTGCTGCGCGATCGCGCGCGCGCTCGGTGCCTGACCCTCACGGATGCCGGCGCGGACCAGATCCAGATCGGAGATCACGCTCCAGACCCCGCATTGCGGCTCCTCGTGTGAGATGCCGATCACGGCGACGCAGTGGACGTGATACGTGGCCATCATCTCGGCGACCTCCGCCAGACTCGCGTCAGGTTCGCAGGCGAGGATCCCGGGATGCATCGCGTCGGACACGGTCGCGTGCTCGAGCGATGGCATCAGGTAGCTGCTCCCGGATGGCCGGCTCATGACGGACATGATGAACCTCCTTCGCTTCAGGTACCACGGACGCTACGTACAGGACACGCAGTCGTCAACAGTGGGTTGGCCCTATGCGCCTCAGTACGAGACCGCAGCCGTGCGCGGAACGTGTGCAATCCCGCCGAGTGCGGGCCGGATGGAGACAGACGGCCCGGAGCCCGTGCTGCATGGTTGCGGTTCTCGCTCGTGGCTTCACCGCACCAAGAGTGCATCTTTCACCGGACGGCATGCGACTCCGGCGCGACTATCGTCGGACCCATGTCAGCCCTCCGAGCACTCCCGTCCCTGATCGACGACGACGCGTCGCAGCGCAGAGCGCCGATTCGCGTCGTGCTCGCCGATGACCACTACATGGTCCGCCGCACGCTGCGGCTCCTCCTCGAGGGCGAGCAGGATGTCGACGTCATCGCCGAGGTGGTCGACGTGTCGACCGTCATGCGCCATGTGAGCCACCACGTCCCGCAGGTTCTGGTGCTCGACCTCCGACTTCCGAACGGATCGAGCATCGAGACGATTCGTCAGATTAGTCAGCGCTTCCCCGAGGTCGAGGTGGTCGTGCTGACGATGGAGGAGAGTCCGCTGTTCGCCCAGCGGGCCATCGACGCCGGGGCGGTCGGGTTCGTCGTCAAGGACCGGGCGGATACCGAATTGCTCGCCGCGATCCGCCTGGCGTCCCGGGGCTGCGAGTACGTGAGCCCACGTGTGGCGAGCAAGCTCGACGCGCTGCGCCGCGCAACCCAAGACGATGGGCTCACCCCGCGCGAGACCGAGATCGTCCGCATGATCGCGCTCGGTCACACCAGCGCCGAGATCGCGTGCCAGCTTCACCTGTCGCGGCGCACCGTGGAAACGCACCGAGCGAGAATCCACCACAAGCTCGGCGTCACGACCCGCGCGGAGCTCGTGCAGTTCGCGCTTCAGCGCGGTCTGATCGGCGCGTGACCGTTCGCAATGGCCGGGCTCGACCTGAGGACCGTTTCGCTGCATGGCCGGGACGTGAGCTGCGTCGTCCAGGGCCACGGTCCGGTGCTTCTCCTCATCCACGGAATGGGCGGCACCTACCAGAACTGGCACGCGGTCATCGAACCGCTCGCGCGCCATCACACGGTCGTGGCGCCTGACCTTCCCGGCCACGGGGACTCCGCCCCCGGCGCCGGCGACTACTCGCTCGGGGCGCTCGCCGCGGGGTTGCGTGACCTGCTCGTCGCGCTCGGTCACGAACGCGCGACGCTCGTCGGGCACTCGCTCGGCGGCGGAATTGCGATGCAGCTCTCCTACCAGTTCCCTGAGCTCACCGAGCGGCTCGTGCTGGTCTCGAGCGGAGGGCTCGGCCCCGAGGTGAGCCTGATCCTGCGAGCGGCGGCGCTGCCCGGGTCAGAGCTGTTCGTCGGCGCCACCGCCTGGTCCGCGAAGAAGGCGGGAGGCCCGCTGGCGCGCGCACTGGCCACGGTTGGGCTGCGGCCGACCGCGGACGTGGCGGAGGTCGCCCGCGGCTACGCGTCGCTCGCCGATCGCGATCGCCGCGCCGCATTCGTGGCCACGCTGCGCTCCGTGATCGGCGCCCGGGGCCAGCGGGTCGACGCCAGCGATCGCTTGTACCTGGCTTCGGCGCTGCCCGTGCTGGTCATCTGGGGCGCGCGCGATCCGATCATCCCCGTCCATCACGCCGACCGCGCGCGCGAGGCCATCGCCGGCAGCCGCCTGGAGATCTTCGAGGACGTCGGGCATCTGCCACAACTCGAGGCGCCGGCCAGATTCGTCACCGTGCTCGAGCGATTCCTCGAAGACACCGAGCCGGCACGATTCGACCGGGGCGGCTGGCTTGCCCGGCTGCAAAGCCCGAACAACGGGGAGCAGGCCGCTCGCGCGGCCAGCCGCGAGGCGCGAGGGGCGTAGTCCCCTCAGGACATCGAGGTGATCGTCCTCTAGCCACGGTCACTGGGACCACGTCACCGGCATCGAGGAACTCGTGCGCGCGCCGTATCCGCAACCGCTCGTCCAGTCGAGCCGGCTATGCCGCCAACGACCTCCGGTGGCCGCTGGTCGCGGCCGGTGACCCGACCCGTGTGACCTGCTCCGCGTACGCGTCGGCGGCCGCTTCCTCGCGGTCCAGTGCCGCCACATATGAGGCGTAGGCCAGCGCGCGGTCGTCGGCGCTCGCCGCGGTCAACTGCTCATAGGCCCCGCGTACCTCCCAGCACTGCGATCGCCATTCGCAGTAGAGCTCGATCAGACGGTCGACGGCCTCGGGACGAACCTGGACGCTCATGGCCGGCGTTCCGGGAGCAGGAGCTTGACCCGGTGGGGCCAGCGAGCCGGCTCGCTGGCCCCGAGTCGAGGGCACGCGAACCGCTCGGCGTCGCGGAGGCGGTCGGCGTGGACCGCGCGGGCCAGAGCGATATGTGAGAGTGAGAGTGAAAGCATGCCGTGACGTTCCCACCGGCTTACGCCGGTCGCATCGGCGATGCCGCCAGTCCGCTCGCCAGCTGGTCAGTTCCCGGAGCGCCCCACGCCCTGTCAACTCGGCCTCCGGTCCGTTACGCTGCCTACCAGCCGCGGAGGTAGGTGATGTCTCGATGATGAGCAGTTCTGAGGTGGACCGGCGGGTGGCGGAGATCGTGGGTCGTCAGCACGAGCGAGCGGTGATCGACCGCCTGCTCGAACGAGCCGCGCGCCGCGAGAGCGGTTCGCTCGTGATCCGCGCGGAGGCCGGGATGGGCAAGACCGCGCTGCTGCGGTACGCCGCCGATCGAGCTCGCGACATACGCGTGCTGTCGGTCACGGGCGTCGAGGCGGAATCCGACCTCGACTACTCGGGGCTGCACAGCCTCGTGCGTCCGATCATCGAGCTGCTCCCGCGGCTGCCCGAGCCACAGCGGGCGGCGCTGGCGGCCGCGCTCGGCCTGGCGCCCGCCGGCGGCGCGGATCGGTTCCTGGTCTCGGCGGGCGTGCTGTCGCTGCTCGCGGCGGCCGCCGAGAGCCGCCCCGTCCTATGCCTCGCCGACGACGCGCAGTGGCTCGACGTGCCATCGGCGGGATCGCTCGAGTTCACCGCGCGCCGGCTCGGCGCCGAGGGGGTGGCGATCCTGTTCGCCGCGCGTGAGGGCGAGCGCCGGCGGTTCGACGGCCCGGGGCTCGACGAGCTGGTGCTCGACGGGCTCGACTCGGCTTCGGCGGCCGAGCTGCTCGACCGCGGCCACCGCGACCTCGCCCCATCGGTCCGTGACCGGCTGCTCGCCGACGCCGCCGGCAACCCGCTCGCGCTGATCGAGCTTCCGATTTGCCTGTCCGAGGCTCAGCTCAGCGGCCGGATCAAGATGCCCGATTCGATTCCGCTGAGCTCGCGCTTGCAACTGGCATTCCGCCAGCAGATCGAGCGATTGCCTCGGGCCGCCCAGTCCGCCCTGCTGCTGGCCGCCGCCGACGACGCCGGCGAGCTCGCGGTGATCCTCCCCGCGGCGGCTGCGCTCGACCTGGCCGAGGATGCGCTGGACGCGGCGGAACGCGCGGGGCTGGTCGAGACCGACGGTCGGCGGCTGACGTTTCGCCATCCGCTCATCCGGTCCGCCGTGTACGAGTCCGCGACCTCGGGCGAGCGGCGGCGGGCCCACGGCGCGCTGGCCGAAGCCTGCCGGACCGATGAGCACGCCGACCGGCGGCTGTGGCATCTCGCGGTGGCGACGCTCGCCGCCGACGAGGAGATCGCCGACGGTCTCGAGGCGGCCGCCGAGCGCTCGCGGATGCGCGGGGGTCATGCCTCCGCGGCGACCGCGTTCGAGCGGGCGGCGAGCTTGAGCGAGACCGAATCGGCGCGCGGCCGGCGGCTCGCCCGCGCAGCGCATGCGGCCTACGTGGCCGGACAGGTGGACCGCGCCGGCGATCTGGTGAACCGGTCGCTCCCGATCGCGGACCGGGCCGACCGGCCGCAACTGCTGGGCCTGCGCGGCGTCATCGACGGCAACGCCGGCCTGCTGCCCGACGCCGTACGGACCGTGCTCGAGGGAATAGCGCTGAGCGAAGACCCGTCGCAGAGCCTCGGGATGCTGCTCGAGGCGTGTCTGATGGCCACCTACATCGGCGACGCCGACCGGCTGGCCGCGATGTGCCGGCGGGCGTCGGAATTCCGGCCGGCCACCGAGACCGACCGGTTCATCGTCATGCTGCTGACCGCCGGGGCGGCCGAGCTCGAGGGTGACTTCAACACGGCGGAGCGGCTGGCCGGCGACGCGATCGAGCTCGCCGCGCGTCTCGACGACCCCCGCTGCCTGATCTGGACATCGGTCATCGCCGGCCGTGCCGGAACGGCCGGTGACGGCCTGTCGTACGCCAACCAGGCGGTCCGCATCGCCCGCGAGCGCGCACTCGTATCGACGCTGCCGTACGCGCTCCAGGCGCAGGCCTCGCAGCTGCTGGGCCTCGCGCGGTTCGATCTCGTCTACTCCGTGGCCGAGGAGGGACGCGGCCTCGCGCTCGACATCGGACAGCCGTGGATCGCCAGCCTGAACGTTTCCTATCTCTCGATCGTCGATGCGCTGCGCGGCGCCGAGCAGCTGGTGCACGCCCGCAACGACGAGCAGCAGGCGCTCGTGGCCTCGAGCGGCCCGACCAGGATCACGGCCAACGTCGCATATGCCAATGGGCTGCTCGAACTCGGGCTCGGCAGACCCTCCGAGGCGCTCGAGCGGCTGCTGATCCCGATTCACACCGTGCGGCCGCAGTCGAACCCGGTCGCGGTCCGGGCGGTGCCGGACGCCGTCGAGGCGGCGATGCGAGCCCAGCGACTCGATGACGTGACTCACGAGTACGCGGCGTTCGAGAGCTGGGTCGAGCGGTTCCCCCACCCCGCGCGCCGGGCCTTGCTCGCGCGCTGCCGGGCGCTGATCGACGAGTCCGGGGCCGAGCGCCATTACCACGACTGCCTCGGGCTGGCCGGTGCCCTGTCGCCGTTCGATCGCGCCCGGACCGAGCTCCTGTACGGCGAGTGGCTGCGCCGCAACCGGCGGCGGATCGACGCCCGCGTCCATCTCCGCTCGGCGCTCGACGACTTCGACCGCCTCGGCGTGACGCCTTGGGCGGAGCGGGCACGGGCGGAGCTCCGCGCGAGCGGCGAGACCGCGCGCCGGCGCGACCCGTCAACGCGCGATCAGCTGACCCCGCAGGAGCTGCACATCGCGGGCCTCGCCGCCGGCGGGCTCACGAATCCGGAGATCGGGGCCCAGTTGTTCCTCAGCCCGCGCACGATCGACTACCACCTGCGCAAGGTGTTCACAAAGCTCGGGATCTCGTCCCGCGCCGAGCTCGGCGGAGTGGACCTCGGCGAACGCGTGGCGGCCTGACCGGCGAGCTGACTGGCGAGTGAGCCGTAACGCCGGGACGCTCGTCCCCGCGGTACCTGGTATCGACGTGTCGATCGCAATCGGCGAGACCGTCGCGCTGCCCGGGCCCAACGGCGCCGGCCCTGATGGTGTTCGCGCTCGGGTTTCCGCCGATCCGTGATCCTCGCCCGCTGTGCCTGTCTGCGCGACACCGCTCGCGTCTGACCAACGGTCCGCCCGACAGCGCCAGCCACGACGTCCCGACCGCGAGGGCCAGCAGCTCGGCGAGTCTTCGGACGCGAGCGAGCGCCGACGGACCCGCACCCCGAGCATGACGGCGCCGGGTCCACGACGACACTCGATCGCTCGCTCACCTACGACCGATCGTTGTGCGACTACTTCAGCGGGCCGCTCGCCGCGCACGGCGGCGACGCGGACGCGATCTGGTCGATCGACGGCGTGCACCTCGGCTACATCTGACGCCGCTAGCCGTCGGACTCGGCCAGAGCCCGCGCCGCCGTGCCTTCGATGTTGATGTGCGGCAGCCGCGAGTCGAGCCGGCGCGGCAGCCGCCACGTGATCGCGCCGAGCAGTTCGAGCACCGCCGGCAACAGCACGCACCGGACCACGATCGCGTCGAGGAACACCGCGAACGCCAGGCCGAACCCGAACTCCTTGATCGTGCGCTGGTCTCCGAGCATGAACGACAGGAACACGCAGACCATGATCGCCGCGGCAGCGGTGATGACCCGCCCGGTCAGCGCGATGCCATCGGCCGCGGCGGCGGACGCGTCGCGCCGGCGGATCCACTGCTCGCGCACGCGCGAGACCAGGAACACCTCGTAGTCCATCGACAGCCCGAACACGACCGCGAACATCAGCAGCGGGATCCACGGCTCGACCGGTCCCTTCTGGACGCCGAGCAGACCGCCGAGCCATCCCCACTGGAACACGGCGACGGTGGCGCCGATTGCGCCGCCGATGCTGAGCAGGTTCATCAGGGCCGCCTGGATCGGGATCACCACCGAGCGGAAGATCACGAACAGCAGCAGCGCCGACAGCACGACGACGACGCCGATGAACAGCGGCAGCTTGTTCGCGAGGACGTGCGAGAAGTCGATCGAGCCGGCGGTCAGACCCGTGACCAGGACGGGCACCCCGGTCCGCCGCTCCACCCCCGGCAGCACCTGGTGGCGGAGCCGGTTGACCAGATCGGTGGTGGCCCGCGCCTGTGGCGCCGACCGCGGGTACGCCTGCATCACCGCCAGCCCGCCGGACGGCGACACCTGGGGCGGCGTGACGGCCACGACCCCGGGGGTGGAGAGCGCCGCGGCGCGGATCGCCGCCAGATTGGCCGTCTGATCCCGACCTGGCAATTCGGCGACGAGTTGCAGTGGCCCGTTGAATCCGGCTCCGAAGCCGCCGGCCAGCAGGTCGAACGCCCGGTGGGAGCTGAGACCCGCGGGGTCGTTGCCGGCGTCGCTGATGTCGAGCCGCAGCGCAAACGCGGGCGCCACGAGCGCGACCATGACCGACAGCGATACGACCGCGAGCGGCACCGGCCGGGCGCGGACGGTCTCGCTCCAGCGGCGCCATACCGACCGTTGCCGGGCGAGCCTCGCCCGGCGAGGGCTCCGCGGGCGAACCAGCCGCGCACCGAAGCGCGACAGCATCGCCGGCAGCAGGGTGAGCGTCGCCGCGAGCGTCAGCAACACGGCGATCACCGAGGCGACCGCCAGGCCGTAGGTGAAGCTGACCCCGGTCGCGAACATCCCGAGCAGGGCGATCACGACGGTCGCGCCCGCGAGCAGGATCGCCCGGCCGGACGTGTCCATCGCGCCGAGGACCGACTGCTCGACGTCACCGAAGGCCGCGAAGTTCTCGCGGAACCGGGTGACGATGAACAGCGCGTAGTCCACCCCCACGCCGAGACCGACCATCAGCGCCAGCTGGGGAGAGACGTTGGACATGCTCATCAGGTGAGTCGAGAGCCCGATCAGCGCCACCCCGGTGATCAGGCCGAAGCCGGCGGTGACCAGCGGCATCCCGGCGGCGACCACCGACCCGAACGTGATCAGCAGGATCACGAGCGCGGCGATCGCCCCGATCTCGGTCGCCGGCCCGACGCTGAATCCCTCGGCGGTCTCGATCAACTGGCCGCCGGCGGCGACCTCCAGTCCGGGCACGTGCACCGCTTTGATCTCGTTGAGGAGCCGCGTGCCCGCGCTGTGCGGGAGCACGTTGGCGTTCTTGTCGTAGTCGATCGTCGCGAAAGCCGTCATCCGGTCGCGTGAGACCTGGACCGCGCCGTTCGCCGCGTACGGGCTGATCACCGCCGAGACGTGCGGATACGTGCGCACCCGCGCGAGCAATGGCGTGATCGCCCGGCGTACCGAAGGCGCGTCGATCGTTCCGTGCGACACGTGGAGCACGATCGTGTCGACATCGCCGCTCTGTGCGCCGAACTCCTTCGTCAGCAGGTCGCTGGCGCGCTGGGACTCGGTTCCGGGCAGGGTGAAATTGGTGGCGTAGCGGTTGCCGACCGACCCGGCCACCATGGTGGTGAGGATCGCGATCACGACCCAGGCCGCGAACACCCAGCGGCGGTGTCCGATGCACCAGCGCGCGACGCGCAACATAGCGGTGCGTTGTTGCATTACTGCCTCCCATGCATGCGTACGAGTAAGAGCGTGGCGACGAAGGTCCCATCCGGCCGCGCTCGTCGCATCGGCGAGACCGCCAGTGGGGTCGCCGGTCACGATCTGTCACTTGACTGTGTGGCCGCCGGCGAGTAGATTTGCTCTTTGTGTACGCGTACGCAAACTCAATCGATGAGGGAGGTTTCCGTGACCGCTGTGGCTCCCACCCTGTATCCGCTGATGCGGTTCGACGATGCGCCGGCGGCGATCGATTTCCTCGAGCGCGCGTTCGGCTTCGTGCGGCGTGAGGTGATCGCGAATCCCGACGGAACGATCGCGCACGCCGAACTCACCCTCGGTCCCAGCGTCCTGATGCTCGGATCGGATCGCGATGACCCTCGGCTCGGCCGGCGCGCCGGCAAGGGATGGATCTACGTCGCCGTCGACGACGCCGATCAGCATTGCCGCCGGGCGCGGTCTGAAGGCGCCGAGATCATCGCCGAGCCGTTCGACACCGACTACGGGTCGCGTGATTACACGGCGCTCGATCCCGAGGGCAACGAGTGGCACTTCGGCACCTACCGGCCGGCGGCGGACGCGGCGGCGCCGACGTCCACCGCTGCGGCTTGAATCCCGGGGTGCGTGGATGACACGTCGCCACCCCCGCGCAGGACCGGACGTCCGCCGCGGCTGTCCCGGGAGACCGTGATCGCGGCCGCTCGCGCGATCGTCGACCGCGACGGGATCGAGGCACTGACCATGCGCCACGTGGCGCGCGAGCTGGGCAGCTCGCCGATGGCGATCTACCGCCACGTCCGCGACAAGGACGAGTTGCTCGTCCTGCTGCTCGACCAGCTCGCCGCCGAGCTGCCGCGGCCGCGCTTCTCGCGCGAGCCCCGGCGACGGCTGCACCAGGCGTGCCGGGCGATGCACGACGGACTGGCCGCCAACGAGTGGGTGGTCGACGTGCTCGCGCAGGGCGACCTGATCGCGCCTTCGATCCTGTGGCTGGTCGAAGAGATCGTGGCGGCGCTGGTCAGCCTCGGGTGCTCGGAGTCCGAGGCGGCCGACGGCTACCGGGCTATCTGGCAGTTCACGGTCGGCGAGCTGATCATTCGTCGCGGACTCCAGCGCACCGCCGCGCTGGGACTCACCCCGTTCGTCGTCCGCGTGCTGACGAGCGTCGATCCTGAGGAGTTGCCCACGCTCGCCGCGCTCGCCCCGCACTGGGTGCCCGCTCGCGGGCGGGACAGCTACGACATCGGGTTGAGGGCGCTG
>Ga0335081_10011980_pt1 | contig 14040 bp, 13 predicted proteins | sample Lox_Sample_35_FD_206713 | JGI IMG/M metagenome (GOLD analysis project Ga0335081, IMG submission 206713) | Soil microbial communities from Loxahatchee National Wildlife Refuge, Florida, United States - Lox_Sample_3.5 | ecosystem: Environmental > Terrestrial > Soil > Wetlands | place: USA... | reverse complement strand
ACCGTGTCGAAGACCACACAGTAGCTTCCCTTGCTGACCAATGGCGCGTAAGCCTCGAGCTCCGCAAGAACGTGCTCGTGCGTGTGATTGGAATCGAGGACGACCAGCACTCTTTCATGCTCACCGGCCACGCGGCGCACTTCCTCGACGATTGTTCGATCGGTCGACGACCCCTCCAGCATGTCGATGCGATTCGCCAGCGGATGCGATTCGATTGCCGAGCGATTGTGGGCGCGGATCTCGATATCCACGCCGAGAACCCGGCGGCGCGGGGTCCGCGGATCGAGCGGCGCGGCACCGCTGACCGCATCGCAATACTCGAGCAAGGTCAGCATCGACGCGCTCATGATGAGCGAACCACCGTGTGCGATGCCGCATTCTATGATCAGGTCGGGCTTTACACCCCAGATCACCTCCTGCAGCGCCACCACGTCCTGCGGGTACTGGATGATTGGCCGGCCCAACCAGGTGAAGTTATACGAGTAGCGGTGTCTGAGCGTGCGACGGAACCATAACTTGCTCAACTCCTGGGCCTGCTCGTCGTCCGCAAGTCCCGCAATGTTCGCCCGGACCTCGCGCTGAAACTCATCGAAAGGATTCATGATGATTCTTGCGTGCTGGTTTACCTATGGCGAGCGGGGTTGCCGACGACCGTCGCGCGATCCGGCACGTCCCTGGTCACAACGGCGCCCGCGCCCACGATGGCATCGGCCCCGGTGTAAAACCGTGGCAATACTACAGCACCCGTGCCGATAAATGCGTGGCAGCCCACTTTGACCTCGCCGGCCAGGCGTGTACCCGGCGCGATATGGGCCCTGTCACCGATGCAACCGTCGTGATCGACCGACGCCGCGGTGTTGACGAGAACGGCCCGGCCAAGATGCGCGTGCGCACTGCAAGGTGTCCCTGCTATGTTGCCTTGAGGCTAGCCGGGACGGAACGATCTCAAAGACACGATTTTACAACGCCCCGACCGCGTAGCTCAGTCGTAGCAGCGCGAGTGACTCGTCGAGGGTGGCGTTGTCGCGGTTGCCGAGGGCGTTGACTTCCAGGCTCACGGCATCGAGCACCTGGGTGTTCGTTGCCAACTCAGCCCCGTAGAGCTCCCGGGAGCTGCGCAGATTCTCCTCCGCCTGCGCGACTGCTTCGCCCGACGCCCTGACCCTGGCCTGTGCCTCATGCACGTCGAGCCACGCCTGCCGGACCTGAAGCTCGATGCCCGAGCGCAGATCATCGAGACGCTCCTGCGCGGCGCGGCCGGCGCTGCGCAAAGCCGCCGCGCGCTGACGCGCCTGACCGCCGTCGAACAGATTCCAGGTAAAGCCGATGCCGACGCTCGAGAAGTCCTGGCGATCGAGGATCTGACTGTCGAAATGGGTGTAGCCGCCGATCAGTGCCACCTGCGGCAGCGCCTTGCCGCTCTCTGCGTGCGACTGTGAGGCAAGAGCGTCCGCCCGGGCCGCGAGAGCTTTGAGCTCGCTGCGCGAGGCCAAGGCACGCTGCACCAGTGACTCGACCGGCAGGCCGGCCAGAGAGGCGTCGGCGGAAATTCGCTGATCGAGCTCCGCCGAGCGCTCGAGCGGTTCGCCCAGACGGCGGTTATAAGTGGCCTGGGCGAATTCGCCGGTGTTGGCGGCGCGCACGCGGACCTGCTCGGCATTGGCCAGAGCCACGCGCGCCGCCAGCAGATCAGCCCTTGCCACCAGGCCGCGGTCCACCATGTGCTGCACGTCGCTGGCGTGAGCCGTGAGACTCTCGACGCTCGACTGCGCAGCCTCGAGGGCGCGGCGCGCCCGCAGCACGCCCACATAAGCCTCGGCGACTTCCAGCTTGAGCGCCGAGGTCGCCGACTCTTCATTCTCGGACGCTCCGATCAGCGCGTGATGGGCGGCGGCGATGCCGCCGGATATCTGCCCGCCGGTGTACAGAGGGACCTTCAACCGCACGCTGCCGGAGACGAACTGGTCGTCCTTGAATATCGGCCCCGAGCGGAACACGAAGCCGGGCGTGACGACGTCGAGGGCTGGAGATGCATTGAGGCGCGAGTAGCCACCGACCGCATCGAGCGACGGCCAGCGGGCACCGCGCGCGGCCTGCTCCGCCGCGCGCGCGCCTTGCACATCGTAGCCCGCCGCGGCGAGCGTCTTGTCATGCGACAGGGCCAGCCGCCAGGCATCCTGCAGAGTCTCGGCCCCGGCCGTGTGCCACGCCCCTGCTGCGGCAGCCGCCAGCAGGGTGATCGTCAGGCAGAGCGCCGGACGAGCCCTTCTCATCAACCCGCCTTCTTCAACAACGACAGGATGCCAAGGGCCTTGAGGACATACCTCTCGTACACGGGAGTCAGGGAGCCGGTGCGGACCTTGCGCAGGAAATACTTCTCGAAGGCGATGCCGACTCCCGCACCGATGATTGCAACCTGCGCCATGACCATGCTCCTCAAGGCGCGCTGAGCGCCTCGTCAGTGCGTGCCACCGCGGCTCTCGCGGCCGTGCGCGCTTCTTTTCGCTTGAGATATGCGTAGTAGAGGACCGGGATCACCAGCAGCGTGAGCACGGTCGAGACGAAAATGCCGAAGATCAGCGAGACGGCCAGGCCGTTGAAGATCGGGTCGTCCAGGATGAAGAAGGCGCCGATCATTGCCGCGAGCGCCGTGAGGGCGATCGGCCGGGCGCGGATCGCGCCGGCGCGCACCACGGCGTCCTCCAGAGTGCGGCCGGCACGGACCTCGACGTCGATGAAGTCGACCAGCAGGATGGAGTTGCGCACGATGATGCCGGCGAGGGCAATCATCCCGATCATCGAAGTCGCCGTGAACTGCGCGCCGAGCAGTGCATGGCCCGGCATTACGCCGATGATGGTCAGTGGGATCGGCGCCATGATGATGAGCGGCAGGACATACGAGCCGAACTGCGCCACTACCAGCAGATAGATGAGGACCAGCCCCACCGAGTAGGCGAGACCCATGTCGCGGAAGGTCTCGTAGGTGATCTGCCACTCCCCATCCCACTTGATCGCCGCGCTGTTGGGGTCGTCCGGCTGGCTCACGAAGCGCTGCGCGATCGGCTCACCGCCCGGCGGCTCTCGCCGCACGAGGCCGACCAGGCTGAACATGCCGTACAAGGGGCTGTCGAGCCGCCCTGCCATGTCGCCCATGACGTAGGCGACCGGCAGCAGGTCCTTGTGGTAGATGGTGCTGTCCCACGTTGTCTGGCGCACGCTGACGAGCTCCGAGAGCGGGACGCGCGCGCCACTTGCCGAGCGGACCTCGAGCTCGAGCAGCTGGCCGGGCCTCTCCCTGTCCGAAACCGGCAGCTCGAGCCGCACGGGAATCGGGTAGCGCTCGCGGCCGACGTGCGCGTAGGTAACGTCGGCTCCTTCGAGACCCAGTCGCAGCGTCTGCGCCACCTGCTCCTGCGAGACCCCGAGCAGCGCCGCTTTCTGCCGGTCGACCGCGGCTACGAAGCGCGGCGCCGGCGCCTCGACGCTGTCATCGGTATCGACGATGTCCCGCGTCCGGTCGAAGGCGGCACGGAGCTGCTTCGCCAGGCGCTGCTGCTCGGCGTAGCGCGGCCCATAGACCTCGGCGACGATCGGCGCGCGCACCGGCGGTCCAGGTGGCACCTCGACGACCTGAATCGACGCGGCGTACTTCCGGCCGATCGCAGCCAGCGCCGGTCTCACCGCCAGCGCGATCTGGTGGCTCTTGCGGCTGCGGTGGCGCCTGTCGACGAGATTGACCTGAATGTCCCCGAGCTGCGGGGCCTGCCGCAGATAGTACTGGCGCACCAGGCCGTTGAAGTTGATCGGCGCCGAGGTGCCGGCGTACACCTCGTAGTCGCTCACCTCTGGAACCTGCTCGATCACGTGCGAGAGCTCATCGAGCATATGGGCCGTCGTCTCGACAGTCGTGCCTTCGGGGAGATTGGCGACGACCTGGAATTCCGACTTGTTGTCGAAGGGCAGCATCTTCAGCACGACCAGCTGGACCACGGCGAGTCCCGCAGCGATGACGATCGCGCCCAGGATTCCCCAGTAGAGCTTGTGCCGCCGTGCGCGCCCGGCTTCTCCTGCAAGGTGTGGACGCACGACGCGCTCGAACAGCCGCGTCAGCCCGCTCGCTTGCGCGTGCTCGGCCGCCGCTGCATGGCTGCCGCTCAGCAGCCGGCGGCACAGCCACGGAGTGAAGACGAGCGCGATCGCGAGCGAGATGAGCATCCCCATGCTCGAGTTGATGGGGATCGGGCTCATGTAGGGACCCATGAGCCCGCTCACGAAGGCCATCGGCAGGAGCGCCGCGATGACGGTAAAAGTCGCGAGGATCGTCGGTCCGCCGACCTCATCGACCGCACGGGGGATGATCTCCGCGAGCGTCCCGCCGCCGAGACTCATGTGCCGGTGGATGTTCTCCACCACCACGATCGCGTCGTCGACCAGGATGCCGATCGAGAAGATGAGCGCGAACAGTGAGACGCGGTTGATCGTGAAGCCCCAGGCCCACGAGGCGAACAACGTGGCGGCGAGCGTGATGGTGACGGCCGCGCCCACCACCAGGGCCTCCCGGCGACCCATCGCGAGCACGACCAGCAACACGACGGAGGCGGTTGCGAACAGCAGTTTCTCGATGAGCTTGACCGCCTTGTCGTTCGCCGTCTCGCCGTAGTTGCGCGTCACGGTCACGTGCACGCCTTCGGGCAGGTAGACACCGCGCAGCTGCTGCACCCGGCGGATCACCTGGTTCGCGATGGTGATCGCGTTCATGCCCGGCTTCTTCGCGACCGCGATCGTGACCGCCGGAGCATGGGCGGTCGGTGTCAGGCCGCGCGTGGCCGCACCGGGTCCGGTCCCGAGCCATACATAGGAGTCGGGCTGATCGGGCTGCGTCGAGACCTCCGCGACGTCCTGCAGGAACACCGGCCGGCCGTGATCGGCCCCAACGACCAGCCCGGCCACGTCATCCCGGCTCGCCAGGAACTCACCCGCGTCTACCGGGGTGACGCGATCCTCACCCTCGAGCGCTCCGGCATGCTGCACGACATTGGCAGCGAGCAGCGCGCGCGCCAGATCGTCTGCAGTCAGCCCGAAGCCCGCGAGCCGCTGTGGATCGAGCTGCACGCGCACGATGCTCTGCGGCGCACCGATCGTGTAGACGTTGCGCGTGCCGGGCACGCGCTTGATCTCGGTCTCGATGGAACGGGCGACCTGACCGAGCTCGTGGGCGCCGCGTGCCGGGTCCTCCGTCCAGAGGGTCAGTGTGACGATCGGGACGTCATCGATGCCTTTGGGCTTGACCAGGGGTTGGAGGATGCCGGAGTTCGCCGGCCGCCAGTCCTGGTTGGAGTAGATCGCGTTGTAGAGCCGGACGATCGCATCGGTCCGCCGTTCACCCACCTTGAACTGCACGCTGAGGATGGCGAGCCCCGGGCGCGAGGCGGAGTAGATGTGCTCGACACCTGAGATCTCGCCCAGCACCTGCTCCATGGGAGAGGCCACGAGGCTCTCGACCTGTGCCGCTGAGGCGCCCGGAAACGGAATGAATATGTTCGCGAAGGTGACATCGATCTGCGGCTCCTCCTCGCGGGGCGTGACCAGAACCGCGAACACGCCCATCAGCAGCGCCGCCAGCGCGATGAGAGGCGAGAGCGGGCTGGTCAGGAACCGGCGCGCGATGCGGCCGCTGAAACCCAACGAACCGTTGCCTGACGGCTGCTCCGGTCTCTCATGAGCGGTGTCGTTCACGGGCCCGCTCGCGAGGCAACCGTCATGGGCTTGAGCTCTTTGACGGCAGCCAGGGGATCCACCGCAACGCGCTCGCCCGGTACTAGCCCCGAGAGAATCTCGATGCGGCCGTCGAAACGATCGCCCACCCGAACCTGACGCATCGAGGTGCGGCCGCTCGCATCGAGCACGTAGACGGCCGTGACCTCACTGCGCTCGATCAGGCAGCGCTCCGGCACGAGCAGCCGGTCGGCATCCCCGGTGACAAAGCCGACCTTGACGAACATTCCTGGGTAGAGATCGGCGGCATTCTCGGGAAGCTCGAGCCGCGCGCGGAAAGTATTGGAGGGCGCGGACGCTTCCGGGAAAACCGTCACCCGGGTTGCTTCGATGCGCCGCCCGTCGACGTACACCGCGCCCTGCTTGATGCGGCGCACCTGCGCAACGATCGATTGCGGGACGTCCACCGTCACCCGCAGGTACTGCAGCGACAGCCCGCTCATGAGCGGAGTTCCGGGACTCACCGTCTCACCCACCTGCACGAGACGCTTGGTCACGATCCCGGCGTAAGGTGCACGAACCTCGGTATACGCGACCCCCTCTCTCGCGCTCTCGAGCGCGGCTCGTGCCGCCGCCAGGCGCGCGACGGCCGCATCGCGGTTCGCCGTCACCTCCTCGAGCGTCGCCTTCGGGACCACCTTGCGGTCGTACATGTCGGAGATGCGTTGGTACCGGGACTGCGCTTCCGCCTCGCGGGAGATGGCCTCGTGCAACGCGGCTTCCGCCTGCGCGAGTCCCGCGCGCTGCTCGGTGGCGCGCAGGCGGATGATCACCGCTCCCGCCGGGACGAAGTCGTTGACGTCGTACAGAATCGCTTCCACTCGCCCGGAGGTCTGGGCCGCGACCGTGCCCTGATTCACCGCCTCGATGAGGCCATCGAGCCTGCGCTCTATCGGAGTGCGTACGCGCTCCGCGACGATGCTTTGCAGAGCCGGTTGGGCGGGTTGCGAGGCGCCTGGGTGGCCGCTGCCGCAGCCTCCAATCCACAGAGCGGCAAGGACGGCGGTGGCGAGCGCATAAGGTCGGCTGCTCATAGGGCACGAAGCGGAAAGTTCAGGAGAAGGCGGCGCCCGGCCGGCCTCCCAGCTTCTTCAGGACTATTGCCAGCGGGCAGAAACCCGTGAAGGCGGACTGAAAGAGATTCAACCCGACGAAGCCAGCGAGCAGGAACCAGTAGGGGCTCACCAGAAGTCCGAGCGCGAGACTCAGCAGAACCATCGTGCCGGCGAAAGCGAGCACGATCCGATCAATAGTCATGGCGGTCCTCCGCTCTGATGGTGTGTCTTGTACGTATTATATTAGATATTGCTTAATTAGATAGTGCTAATTATACTGATGCTCACGATCCGGCTTGCCGAGGTGATGTGATGACCACGACCCGCGCGGCGGAATCTGCCGGGCTCGCGCGCACAGCGCGGGAGATGCAGCCTCACGCCCTGAAGGCCGCCGACCTGCTGCGGGCGCTCGCCAACGAGCAGCGCCTCATGGTCCTCTGTCACCTGGTTCAGGGCCCGCTCTCGGTGGGTCAGCTGAACGAGCGGCTGCCCCTGAGCCAGTCGGCGCTGTCGCAGCATCTGGCCGTGCTGCGGGAATCCGGGATCGTCCAAACCGAGCGCGAGGCGCAGACCGTGCGCTACTCCCTGCCCCCCGGGGTGGTCACGCGGCTGCTCGAGGTCCTCCACCAGGAGTTCTGCAGGCGCTGATTCGAATGCGCGTTCGCGGAGTTCTGCCGCCCCTCTACCATAGACGCCGACCGCGCCAGGTTCGTCCTGCCGCCGAGCTGGCGGCGCAAGAATGTTCCGCTGTTGATTCGCGAGATCTCGAGACTCTCAGCTCGCGAGCTTCTTGAAGGCGTCGAGCACCGCGGGGCCGTTGAACGGCTTCACTATCCAGCCCTTCACGCCCGCGGCCTTGCCGCGCTCCTTCATGTTAGGGCTGCTCTCCGTTGTCAGCATGATCAGGTTGACCGCCTTGTTATTCAGCTCGCCACGGATCTTCTCCACCATCGTGAGCCCATCCATGTTGGGCATGTTTACGTCACAGACGACCAGCTTGATTGCCGGATCGGCCCGCAGCTTGGACAGACCGTCCTTTCCGTCAACGGCCGTCGCTACATCCAAACCTGCATTGCGCAAGAACGTGGATACCTCGTCTCGCACGGTGCTCGAATCATCCACCACGAGAATCTGTGCCATGGGATTACTTCCTGCAAATGATGTTAAAAGAGCTCAAGCGCCCCGGAATCGACCAGCCGGGCCGCCTCCTGCTGTATCTCGCGGAACTCCTCCGGAGCCCAGTTCAGGTTAAAGACAAACCTCACGTAGACCGTCACCGCACCGCCGTCGGCCGGGTCGGTCAGCTCGAACCTGAAACACAGCTGCGGATTCTCGGTGCCGAAGGAGATGTATTTGTGCTCGTGATTGACAATCAGGGGAACTTGCACTTGCTTTACGCCTCGCGATCCGTCGTCACCCATGTAGCGATTCTTGAATCCGCCCCAGATCAGATTGGTGATCTCGCTGAGCAGATCGTTCACGTTGCGAAAGCCAATGTGCGCCTCCGCGCTGCGCTGCCGGGTCAGCAGAGTTACGAACGGCGCCTCCTGCGTTTGCAGCATCATATAGCCACGGCACCAGGAGCTCTCGAGCGGTATCAGCGAGAAAAGCTCCCCGAAAATCACCCGGTCACGAACGATGTACGGCGTTTCCATCGTCACCGTCAGCGGCCGGCATTGCGAGCGCAGCACCGATTCGGTGATTTCCGTAATGCCTCGAAGCAAGGCGTTTGGATAGAGCAGGCAGAAGATGTATTCGCCGATCACCGCACCCAGCTTGCCCATATCGCTCGCCACGTAGGCGGCGCAGAAGGTGCGCCGCGCTGCTTCGGGGAGATCCGCCAGCGTCGCCTGCGCGCTGCGCCTCAGAATGATCGGCAGCTCGGGTCGCGCAGCGTGAATCTCTGCGGCGACCTGTGCGGTCTGCTCCGCTGTGCCTGCGTACCCTTCGAAACACAGAATCCCGCCCAGATCGATGTTGGTGCGCAGCACCGACATGACGGTGCCGCGGCGTACCTTCAGCGGCACCAGGTTGTGCTGTTGGCAGAACCTCTTGATTTCAGGCAGGTGCTGCTGACAGTCGTCGAGCACCAGTACCTTGCTCACAGGGGTCGCGTTCATGGAGAAGTCCGTTTTCATTGGGATGCCTTACAGGAGCTCCAGCTCCCCCATCGACTGGGCCGCTTCGATGGCCGCAGGCGCGAACTCCACTTGCCGCTCGCAGCACATGCAAAGCGTCGCTTTGATGCGCACTGAATCCTGAATCGTGATGTCGTAGGTCGAGATCATCCGCGGATTCAGCTCCCCGAGATACTTGGCGCATTGCCATTCCAACAGGTAGGGAATCGACAGGCCGATATGACGGAACTGCGAAAAGAGCTCGCGCCCGAGGGCCCCGCAACACATGTTTGCGAACTCGGAGAACGTCTCATCCAGAGTCTTGCCGCGGGCTCCCTGGGCGTAGTAGTCACGTGTCAGCTGCCCTTCAGAGACCTGGAACACAATGATCAGACGAAACGTGAAGGAAGAGATCGTCATCAACAGGACGCCGCCGCCGGACTTCGGCTCGGTCCACGCTTGGGTTGACGGCGTGATCGTGCATTGATCACCCGCCTGACGCACCAGGGTGGCGTTCGCGGCGCGGAGGAAGGCATCGCCGAGATTCCTGACTGTGCGATCGCTCAACACAACGGCTGCTCTAGCGGATGAGGCGGTTGACGGAGGCCCCGAGACCGCTCACCGCCGCCATCATCATCTTGCCGCCTGCCTGGATGTCCTGGAACGTGGCAGCGGTCAACAGATTGCTCTTGTGCAGCCCATCGCGCAGCTCCGCCGCCAGCTTCTGTGCCTGCAGCGCGAGACTGCGCACCTCGGATGCGACCACCACGAAGCCGCGCGCCGATTCACCCGCGTGTGCGGCCTCGATGGCGGCATTGAGCGAGACCATGATGAGGCCGCGGGTGACGGCAACCAGGTCTTCACCCTTGCCGTGCAGGCTGCGGTTGCAGCCGGTGAGACCGATCATATCCTGGTGCCAGCGCTCGAAGGCTTCCGCCAGGCTCTTCAGCTCGGCGACTTCCTCGGCCAGCGCTCTGGCCTTGGCATCGAGGTCGGCATGGCTTTTCGCGCCGCCGGTCTCCGCGTCCATGGCGCTGCTTTCGTCAGGCCGCAACCGCCCGGCTGTGGGCGCAGGCTGTCGATGCGGCCTCGATCACGAACTCGAACGGTGCGTAGTCGAAATCCGTACCGGAGCCTTGTAGCTCAATGCGAATGGTTGCACCCTGCTGCTTGAGAAAGGTTCTGACGGCGTCCATGCCGACGCCACGGCCGGAAACCTGGGTGACTTCGGCGGCGGTCGACAGACCAGAGCGGAAGATGAGGTCCGCCACTTGCTCGCGGGTCGGTCGGGATGCGGCGTCGAACAGCCCCGCCGCCATTCCCTTCTCATAGAGGCGATGCAGCGCCAGGCCGCGTCCGTCGTCACCGATGCGCAGCTCCACGGTGTTCCCCCGCTGTACGCATGAGAACCGTACGCGGCCCTGCGCGGGCTTATTGCTCGCATGGCGCTCCTCCGGCGTCTCGATGCCATGGTCAAGAGAATTGCGCACCAGGTGCATGAAAGAGCTCTTGAGAGCCTCGGCGAACTGATTGTTGAAGCCGAACTCGCCATTGACCACATCCACCGTCGGGGTCGGCTTTTGCAGCTCCCGTGCCAGTGAGGCAAGTGCATCGATTGACCCGGAAACGAGACGCTCCAATGAGATCAGACCGAGCGCATCCACCGCCTGTCGCAGGCGCGTCATGTCCGGGCCTGGGTGGGCGGCGGCGAGCGAGGCCATCATGGCGCGAAGTCTTGCAAGCTCGTCGTTGCCGACGAAAGATCCACGTGATGTCAGCAGCTCTGCCCCGCGGCCCTTGCGTCCGAGCTTTTCTTCATTCACCGTCACGAAGCGCCCGACGGCAGCCTCGACGGCCTCGAGCTCCGTCAGCAGCGCTGCAAGGTTTGCGATCGCATCCGGATCCTTGCGCAGCCGATCGTAGGTTTGTTCGGCGCGGTGGGCCGCGTCGGTGATCTGGGCGAATTCGAAGGTCCGCGCATTACCCTTGATGGTATGCATGTTGCGGAACAGTGCAGCGATCGCCTCGGCATCGCGGCCGGAGGACTGCTGGATAAGCGTGCGGTTGGCGGCAATGAAGTTCCGCGCCGAATCGATGAAGTCGTTGAACTTGCCAGCCGGGATGCGGATGATTCTCGCAATGATGTCGAGCTCTTCCTTCTGCTTTGCCGAAGCGAGCTCCAGTTCGCGCAGCTGGGTCACGTCCTGCGAGATCAACAGCACCTTCTCGACGGTGCCGGTCTCCTGATTGACAATCGGACTCCAATCTAGCTGCACGATCTTGTGCGTGCCATCGTCATTCGCGAGATTCATCTCGCGTACCAGCAGATGGCTGTTGAAATTGAACATCAGCGGGTCTTCGCCCAGGATCGCCGCCAGTGCGGCGTGCACCTGGTCTCTGGCGTCCACGCCGAGGCTCGAGCGGCTGAACAGGCTCGCGATCAGGTCCTTGTTCGCCAGGTCGTCGATGCAGAAGATCGTCCGCAGGTAGTTCGAGTACTCCGGATGAATGAGATTTCCCGGAATGACGGTTGACACGCCGAGCTTCATGTTCTGCAGCATGGCGTTGATGTCCGAGGTCTTCTGACTCAGCTGCGCCGTGCGCTCGGCGACGCGCTTCTCCAGCGTGGCATTCTGCTCTGCAATAACACCCATCATCGCCACGTTCCTGCGGATGACGTACACCAGCACGGCCATGAAGCCGAGATTCATGACGCCGAGCGCGAGCCCCATCCACAGGCGTACCGTGGCGTCGCGCTGCGAGCTGGCTAGCGTCACGACAAACTCGTCGTAACTCGCCTTGCGGAATCCGGCCAGGCTCGCCCGAAGCTCGGTGAGCGCGGCATTCATGTCCGCGGCTAGTGCGGCAGGGTCGCCGCTCTGATCGAGGAACGCGGTCGAGGCTGCGCCGGCCAGTTGCTCGTACTTCTTCAGCTGCCCGTGCAGGCCGGCGACTTTGGCATCGCGCCCCGGGTAGAGCTTGCGAACCTCCTCGAAGGCCTGATCGGCCTGCGTGCCCATCTCCGCCGCCTTACCGATCAGGTCGCGGTCGCCCGCGACCACGACTTGGATGTAGAGCTCCTCCATCTTGTCGACGCGGACGATGTTGGCGTCGAGGCGCTGCAGCACCGGAAAGTACAGATCGCGGATCGCTGCCAGTTGCGCAGTGCTCTGCAGCTCCTTGCGGATGCTATAAGCGCTGAATGCCATGAATACCACGATGGCCACGCCGACGAGCGCAAACACCTTGTTGATCGACAGGGAGTCGCTGCGTTTCGCCGTGTTGGGAGCTGCGGGCGATGCGGATGCACCGACGCTGGCGACCGTTGCTGCTACCATTGCTTTACTGCCTTCTCTTCCTTGAGTCCGGCGTCACAGTCGTTGCTGCAACGCTCCCTGAGCCCTCGTGTGTCGGCACCCCGGTTGACCGCCGCGGAACCGACACCGGCCTGCCGTTGTCGGCAGCCGCTCGCGACTACTTGAGGTCGAGGACGACCTTCACCGAGCCGTCGACGGCCGACTTCTCGATGTAGCCGATGGCTTTCGGGTCTGCGGCAACCGCCTTCTTGACGGCCGCAGAATCGGGAAGCTCTTTGGGAGGCGTCGCCTTGCCGGTGAAGACCAAGCGCGACCAAGTGGCCTTCACCTGCGAGAGATCGTGCCCGGTAACCCGCTGATAGAAGGCAGCCTTGATGGGTGCCGAAGCAGGCTGGTCGATCAGCCTCATGCCCTGGCTCTTGCCGAGGAACAGATCCGAGACCTGATCCTTGGTGAGTGAGGCGGCGGAGCTATTTCCGATGACCACGAGCTCGTCGGCGTGGGCCCCGGCAGCGAGCAGCAGCTGGCTGATGGCGATGATGAACAATAGCTTCTTCATGATTGCCACACTCAAAAAATAAAGTCGACAGTCACACTGAATACGTTGACCGAGCCGCTGGGTGTGGCCGGTACAATGCCGAGTGGTGAGTTGACGAACGCGAAGCTCACTCCGCCACCACCTTCGGGATTGACATGCTCGACCTGCAGCTTGATATCAGCGGACTTGAAGGCATCCCAGCGGACGCCGACCGCGGCCGTGTTCTGGCTCTGCGACAACGCCGCAGAGGGTGAGTAGGCCGCATCTATGAGGTTTTCGGTGCTGGCGTAGCTCACGTAGGGCGCTACCGTGCCGAAGCGATAGCCGCCGAGCACGTACCAGCCCGTCGCATTCACAGCGTCCTGGTAGTTCTTGCTCCTGCGCCTGACCCATTCGGCCTGCGCGATGATGTTGTCGTGATCGACGAGCGCACCGACGCCGCCGAAGCTGTAGGTATCGGCCACCTGAAACGTCACAGGAATGTACGCCGTCGTCGGACCCAGTGGCGTCGGGATCGGACCCACGGGAATGTTTTCGATTGGAATCGTGCCGCTCGCGTGCGTCTGCGCGTAGCCGGCACGCAGCGTCACCCACTGAGTGTCCCACTTGAGCTCGCCGCCGATGACGTCGCTGCCGTTGATCGCGAGGTAGCGCTGCGTCCAGATGGTGGTGGTACCGCCGTAACCCGTTAAGGTCAGGTGGGTACCGGCTACCGGCAACGAGTAGCTGGCCTCGCCGCCGTTGAGCTCCTTGATGTTGGACAGAGCGTACACTTCCTGCGGCGGCCGCAGCCAGACGTTGGCATAGCCGACGTCGAGGGAGTCGGAGATGGCGAAGATCGGCATCTCGACCCGTCCAAGCTTCAGCGACAGGCTGTCCATCGGGTCGAGCTTCACATAGGCCCACGGGACATCGCCCGTCAGTCGATCCGCGGTCCACTCTCCCTGTACCGTTACGGCGAGCCAGGAGTTGAAACGCGCGGTGGCCTGAACCCCCAGATTGGAATCGACGTTCTCTGCAAACGACTGGGTTGCCCCGCTCGCTTCGGACCCACGAATGAACTCCGCGGAGTCAGTCGATGTGCGCACCGCACCGGCGGTACCATAGCCGGTGAAGCTGAAATCGACGTTGGAGAGCAGATTACCCGCGTCCTGTGCGTGAGTCGGTACCTGTGCCAAGGCTGACAGCAGGGCACCGACGGCGATGACCTTCCTCATTGGTTCCTCTTTCGCAGTTCC
>Ga0335081_10011979_pt1 | contig 14042 bp, 13 predicted proteins | sample Lox_Sample_35_FD_206713 | JGI IMG/M metagenome (GOLD analysis project Ga0335081, IMG submission 206713) | Soil microbial communities from Loxahatchee National Wildlife Refuge, Florida, United States - Lox_Sample_3.5 | ecosystem: Environmental > Terrestrial > Soil > Wetlands | place: USA... | reverse complement strand
GCCGCGTCGCTGACCTCGGTCGCCCTCGCCGGCATCTCACAGGCGCTGGTCACCCGTGGCGGCGCCAAGGTCGTGATGGCGATCGGGATGACGCTGATCGGCGCGGGCGTGCTGTGGGCGACCCAGGCGCCCGTCCACGGGCACTTCCTCGCGAACCTCGCCGGCCCGTTCGTCGTCGCCGGCGCCGGGACCGCGTTCGCCTTCATCCCGATCTCGATCGCCGCGCTCGCCGGCGTCTCAGAGCACCAGGCCGGGCTCGCGTCCGGGCTCCTGAACACCAGCCAGCAGCTCGGCGGAGCGATCGGGATCGCGATCGCCTCAAGCCTTGCGGCGAGCCACACCCAGACACTGGTGCATGCCGGCAACTCCGCACCCGCGGCCCTCACTGGCGGCTTCCAGCAGGCGCTCTGGGTCCTCGGCGTGATCGCGCTGCTCGCCGTCCCGACGATCTTCGCGCTGGTCCGCCGCGACGAGCTGTCCGACGCAGTTGCCAAGACCACGATCCGCGAGCCGCAGCCCGCGCTCGCCGGCGCGAACTGACCCATCCAAACCACCACATACCTCACGCACGGCGGGCGCCAGTGATCTCAGCGTTTCCGATCCACCGACCGATAGCCGTACGAGAATCAGCGGGCCGTCACGCGACGGCCCGCAGCCTCGTATCCGGCGCATAGGAGGTTCCCTGGCGGGGACGGCGAGATGCGCGCCGGCGCACGAATGCGGGTGTGCGAGCGCGTGCCTCGTGGCGCTGAGTACGAGAGTCCTGCCCGGGGGGTGCTTTTTCTATCGGAGTATCCGCGGCAGCCCGAAGTGGGGAAGCCGTTGCCGCCAAACCAGGTGATCGTCGAGATTTGCTGGCCCTCGAGCGTCAGGACGAGTAGTCCGTACAGTCGGGCGATCTCGGTCTGGCGCGACCGGAAGTAGGCGCCGAACGCCGGCTGGTCGTTGGCGCGGGTCGGTACCAGAAGCGGCGCGCCTCGCGTGATCATGCGGCCGTGGAGGAACGAGCCGATCCTGGCGGGACCCTGGTATTCGTAGGGCTCGGGCGGCATCGTCAGCCACGCCCCGTCGGTCAGTAGGGCGACGACGCCATCGACGTCGCCTGTTTGGATCGCGTCGGCGAAGCGGCCGACGGTGTCGCGCTCGCGTTTGGAATCCGGGAGCGGCGCCCGTTCGCGTCCGGTGGCCGGCAGTCGCGATTCGAATGCCGCGCGGGCGCGGCGCAGCAGGCTGTTGACCGATTGGGCGGTGGTGCCGAGCATCTCGGCGACCTCCTCCGCGCGGTAGCCGAGCATGTCGCGGAGCACCAGCACCGCGCGCTGCTGCGGCGACAGGTGCTGAAGGCCAACGATGAACCCCAGCTCGATCGCCTCTTTGGTGTCGTAGCGCGCCTCCGGCCCGGGAGCCTCGTCCGGGATCCGGTCGAGCAGGACGTCGGGGAAGGGCTCCAGCCAAATCGCTTCGGCGTAGCGGGTGGGTTCGGGCATCTCGGTCATCCGCTGCAGTTCCCCCGGGCGGCGTCGGGTGCGCCGGAGCGCATCGAGGGCCCGGTTGGTCGCGATCTGGTACAGCCACGCACGGATCGACGCGCGGGCTTCGAAGCCCTCGAGGCCACGCCAAGCGGTGAGGAGCGTCTCTTGGAGCAGGTCCTCCGCGTCCTCGACCGACCCGACGATCCGATAGATGTGCACCTGAAGTTCACGCCGGTACGGGTCGGTAAGCTCGCGGAAGGCGGCTTCGTCGCCCGCGCGTGCACGCGCGAGCACCCTGTTGGTCACGCTCGCATCCTCGCACCAAATGTCCCTCTCACCCGCATCGCAGTAAGGACGTCGGCGCGCCCGGAAATTCGTCGCTCAATTTCCCGCGCCCCGAACGCCTCAACCCACGCTACTCCCACAAGTCCAAACAAGGAGAACCAAATGGGAAAGATCGTGGTCAGTCAGAACGTCTCGCTCGACGGCGTCGTCGAGGACCCTTCGGGCGAGGGAGGATTCAGGCACGGCGGCTGGTTTGAACAGTTCATCGGCCAGGACTGGGAAGCATGGTTCGAGCTTGAGCTCGCCGAAGCACAAGGCGCCGAGGCGCTGCTCATGGGTAGAGGGAGCGACGAGTACTTCGGCACTCGCGCGCCAAACCTCAGCGGCGATTGGGTGGACGCGTTGAACAATCTGCCCAAGTTCGTCGTGTCCTCAACCCTCGAAGAGCCCAAATGGACGAATGCGACCATCCTCAGGGGCGAGGTGATCAGCGAGGTCTCAAAGCTCAAGCAGCAGACAGAGGGGGAGATCGTCGTGTACGCCAGCCGCCCGCTCGTGCACACGCTGATGGAGCACGACCTGATCGACGAACTGCGGCTGCTCGTCTTCCCGGTCGCGCTCGGCGCGGGTGAGCGTCTGTTCGCCGAGACCAGCGACAAGCGACCCCTGCGCCTGATTCACACGAAGACCATCGGGAGCGGACTCGCCCACCTCACGTACGAGCGCGCCCGGGAGGCCTAGACGAAGCGGTCGGAACGCACGCGCCTCGCCTACACGCCCGCATGCCCGCCCGCGCCCGGTGAGCATGCGGGCAAGCGCCGCATATCAGCGCTCGACCTCACACCGACCATTGACGCGTCCGAGACATCTGGCATCCGGGAGGCCGCTTCCCGGCTTTGCCTTCTTTCCGCGCGGAGCAAGGCGACCGCCGGTTCGAGCGCGATGCACACGTTTGCACCGAAGCGGGTGTCGCGGTGACGGGCGATGTCGTGATGTTCGCCGCCACCGGGTCAGGTGCGAACCGCCACAGCGATCAGGCAGTCGAGACGGAGCAGAAGCTTGTCGGCGTGCTGTTGGCCTCGGTCAGCGACGAAGGCCGTGAGCTCGTCACACAGTCGATGCCAGTGACCCGCGGCACGCAGCGTGTGTTGGTAGCTGACGATATGTCCGGCGGTTCGGATCAGGAAATCGGCGCCGGCTGGCGCGTCGTCAAACCGAAGCGTCAAGTGCTCGACCGTCGTGAGCTGTAGTGTCGCTCCGGCATCGTTGAGCAGTACTTGCAGGGCCTCAGGGTCACCCCATTGGCTTGGAGGCCCGCTGGCCGGGGGCGGAGGGGGAAGGTAACCGGCGATGACGCCGCCCATCGCCGGCATGACGCTCCCGGGAGTCCACGCTGCGAGCGCGAGCCGGCCGGGAGGCGCGAGCACCCGGACGAGTTCGCGGGCAGCCGCGGCGTGGTCGGCGGCGTACATCGCTCCGAAGACTGACACCACGACGTCGGCGTGTTCATCGGGTACGGGCAGGGCCTCAGCGTCGCCCTCGATCCACGTGACGTCCAGGCCGGCGGTCACGCGTGCGCGCGCCAACGCGAGAAGCGCAGGTTCGGTGTCTATGCCGAGCGTGTGGGCGCCGCGTGCGGCCGCCAAGAGAGCGGCGTTGCCGGTGCCGGTGGCGACGTCGATGACCCGCTCGCCCGCGGATACGTTGACTGCGTCAATCACCAGGGCGCTTGCCGGCTGCAGCGCCTGGGCCATCAGGGCGTACTCGCCAGCGCCCCATGTCGTCTTCGTCTCGTGCATGGCCCATTCTCACTGGCCGGAGGCGCCGTTGCTGACAGGAGCGGGAGGGCCGCTGGTCGAGCTCAGTCGCAGCGCCTCTTGCGCCGACCGGCACGCCGTACCTGCCGACGCTGCGCTCCCAACCGAAGATCGGTGGCTGGAGACGACTCGCGCGGCGACCTCGAGAATTTCGGCCAACTCCTGCTCAAGGGCGGTTCGGTGGAAGCACGAGGTTCACGTTGTCAGCGCCGGCAGCGAACCAGGCAGCGATCCTTGCTTCGGCCTGCTCGTATGTTCCGAACAGGGTGACCTCGTGTGCCAGGTCCTCGGCCGCGGCCGCTAGCTCAGGATTGTGGCGGTCGCGCGCCGCTTGGAGGACGGCCGTTGACGGCGGTGGCCATGCCGAAACGTCGCGAGAGCATCTGCGGATACAACGGCCCCATGCGGGTCGCATGCGTTGATAGCCACCACGCGGCACGGTGACGCGCGCTTTGCTCGTCGGCTGCCAGCGCAACGGGTACCCCGACAGCGACTCGCGTCCGGCTAGCAGCTAGCGGTCTCCGAGCGAGATTCGCCATCTTGAAGTAGATCTCGTCCTTCGTGTAGGCGGGACCGCGCCCAGAGGAAGGGAATCCACCCGTCGGCGAGGCGGATCGATCCCGGCGACAGTGCCGCTAGGACGATCGGGACCGGCGATTCGGGAACGATACCCAGGCGAAGCGGCCGTGCCCCGCCCGCGGCATCTGGTAGGCGGTCCCCTGTGAGTAGCGCCCTGACGGCGGTCGGCGTCTGGCGCAGGCGCGCCAGCGGCTGGTCCCAGGGGATGCCATGGAACCCTTCGGTCAGCGGCGGGTCGCTGGCGCCGATCCCGAGTGAGAAGCGACCTTGGCTGCACCATTGGAGGCTCGTTGCGCCGAGGGCGATGGAGGCCGGCGTGCGCCCCCATGCCGAGACAACCGACGTGCCGAGACCGATGCTCTGAGTGCTTGCCGCGAGCTGAGCGAGCAGGATCATCGAGTCGTGCGTCCACCCCTCCGCGAGGTCGACACGGTCAAGACCCAGCTTGTCGGCCTGGCGCCCCAGCCGCAGGATGAGATCGGCGCGGTTCTCAAAGGGCGTGAACGCTACGCCTATACGGCGCTGCTCAGCATTTTCTCGACGCTCGACCGGCTCATTGGATCGCCGGGGGGATGTGTCGTTGTGATGTGTGTTCATGCGATCGGTCCTTTCGTAATCGAGTCACCCTTCAAGCTCAACCGCTGATGTGCGGTCACCGGACGCATGCCTCGCCTTCCAGGGCGATCACGCTCCGAGACGCGCTCAGCCAGTCCGGGTTGCGCCTCGACGGTGAACAGTCCCGGGATCACCCGGGCTGATAGGCGGCATGGCTGCTCCTTCGTGTTGGAAGATGGTTCGGCTGGCCTGGGTCGCCGCGGCAACTGGTGCCCCCAGTCACGAGATCGGGCGTCAGTTCGAGTCCGAATTCGATCTCGTGGCGGTGGCTTGACCGTCGACTGAAGTGCAGAGCTCGCAGCAGGGCGTGGGCGGGTGCGTTCTGATGTAGCGTGGTTGCGGTCACGTGTGTGAAGCCGTTGGCGCGGGCGCGTTTGAGTGTTTGGATTGCGAGCTCCGTGCCGATGCCCTGTCGTTGAGCGTCGTCTGCGACTTCGATCGCCACCTCGGCAATGTGTGGCTGATCTGGCAGCTGCACGTACCGGGCAGCGGCGACGAATGAGCCGTCGGCTTCGTCGACCGCGGCCAGCGCCTCGTGGTGGACGTGATCGATATCGACGAGGTATGCGAGTTCACGCTCGGTCAGCTCAGGCTTTGGTGAGAGGTAGCGCCGGTAGCGCGATTCGGGCGTCAGCCGCATGAAGAGGCGTCTGAAGCGATCGCGGTCCTTGCGCTCGATCGGCCGGATCTTCAAGCGCCTCCCGTCGGCGAGCAGGACCGGGTCCGCCGCCGTGCGTCTGGAGCGCTCAGCTGCAGCGCGCATCTCCTCGCGCTGTTGCTCAGCGATGATGTAGGTCAGGTGGGGGTGCATCGGTTCCTCCTTTGGCGCGCTCAGGCGCGGGCCTCGAGCACTAGGTTCAGGGGCGTCTCCGCGGCGCGGCGGACCGACCGGAAGCCGCCCTCGAGCATCACTTCGCGCAGGCGGGCCTCGCCGGCCTGCGTCCCTAGCGCGGCGCGGCCGGGTTGCGAGAGCGACCCGGGGGTGCAGACGAGCGTGGAGAATCCGTAGTACATCCGCCCGACGGGATTGAGGTTGTCCTCGATCCGGTCACCGGCGAACGGCTCGACGAGCATGCACGAGCCATCGTCGGCGAGTGCCGCCTGCGCGTGCCGGGCCGCGCCCAACGGATCGCCGAGATCATGAAGGGCGTCGAAGAACGCGATGAGGTCGTAGCCACTGCCTGCGTATCGGGTGGCGTCCGCCACCTCGAAGCGCACCCGATCGGCGACGCCCGCGTCCTGCGCGCGTGTGCGGGCCGTGGCGATCGACTCCGCATGGACGTCGATGCCGATGAACGTCGAGGCCGGGAACGCTTGCGCCATGAGGATCGTCGACGCGCCGTGGCCGCAACCGATGTCGGCGACGCTGGCGCCGCGTTCGAGCTTCTCGACGATGCCGGTGAGCGCCGGAAGCCATTCCCTCACGAGGTGCATGCGGTAGTTGGCGCCGAAGGAGCGCTCGGTGCCGCAGAAGAGGCCGTCGTGGTGCTCATGCCAGCCGACGCCCTCGCCAGTGCGGAAGCGCTCCGCGACGCGCGTCCGACCGTCCATCACGGCGGTCGCGGCCTGGAAGATCCCGGCCATCGCCACCGGGCTGGAGTCGTCGGCGAGGATGAACGCGTGCTCGGCGGGCAGCGTGTAGCTGTCGTGGCTGCTGTCATAGGTCACGAAGCCGCCCGCGGCCTGCGCGTTGAGCCACTCGCGCACGTAACGCTCGTGCGTGTTGGTGCGTGCCGCGAGCTCGCCGGCAGTGATCGGCTGGGCGTCGGCCATCGCGCGGAACAGGCCGAGCTGGTCGCCGACGGTGACGAGCGCCGCGTTCAGCGCGGCGCCGACCTCGGTGGCGATCTGACCGGCGAATGCCTCGATGCGACTCTGGTCCAGCGTCTGCATGGTTTCCTCCTTCGGGTTGTTAGGCGAGCACCGTAGGCTCAATTGGCGGTGATTCATGAGATGCGTCTGAGGAATGTCTGAGGCCAGCCGGAGTCACGCCGCCACGGCGAGCCGGACTTCAGGAATGCCTCAGGAAGAGCTCACCGAGCGGGCGTCTGATCGGTCTACGTTTGTGCCTCCCCGAAACCAGGAGGCACACATGAATCCCACCGATCACATTCAGATCGTCACGTTCCAGCTCGCGGGCGTCGACCCCGATGCCTACCGCGCGCACGCTGAAGCGTCGGCACCGGTGTTCACCCAGATCCCGGGACTGCGCGCGAAAGCGTGGCTGGCGAACCCCTCCACGAACACCTACGGCGGCGTGTACGCCTGGGAGAGCCGGGAGGCGATGGAGGCCTATATCAGCGGGCCGATCTTCGCGGCGCTGCTCGCGAACCCAGGGATTGCCGGCGTGACGACCCGCGATTTCGGCGTCCTGGAGCGGCCGACGGAGATCACGCAACGTCGGTGAACGACGCCAGCGGGCCTGTTGCCAGCGGTTGGTAGGCGCCCACCTAACCGTATAGACTCGCCGACGAGCCGATGACGGGGCGCACGTTGCAGTCGACGCTCGATCAGCGCGCCGGCGCGCTGATTGGGCGCGAGCGAGAGCGGGCGGCATTACTCGAGCTAGTCGAGCGCGACGTGCCGCTTGTCGCCGTCGTCCACGGCATCGCGGGTGTTGGCAAGTCAATGCTCCTTAATGCCGCTGCCGTCGATGCGCGCGTCCGCGGTGCCCTTGTCGTCGCGCTAGACGGCCGCGCGTTCGAGCCGACCGAACGCGGCTTCCTCACGTCGTTGGGAAGCGCGCTCGGCACGCGCCTGGTGACAGTTGCCGATGCGACCGAGGCGCTCGCGGGCGATGCGCGCCTCCTGCTGACGATCGATACGCACGAGCGGCTGCGGCTTCTCGACGCGTGGCTGCGCCAGTCATTCGTGCCCGCGCTGCCTGAGAACGTGCGTCTCCTCCTGGCCGGGCGCGATGCCCCGTTGGCGTGGCAGCGTGACCTCGGCGATCTGCTGCGCACGATCCGGCTCGGCAACTTGAGCGACGAGGCGGCGCAGGCCCTGCTGCGCCGCGTCGGTGTGGACGATGCGGTCGCTCGGCGGGTCGCCCGGGTCGCACGCGGGCACCCGCTCTCGCTCCAGCTGGCCGCCGGTGCGATGGCCGAGCGGCCCGGGCTGCCGGCCGAGGACGCCGTACTTGGGCCGATGATCGAGGAAATGGCGCGCCTGTACATCGACGGGCTCGATCCGATGACTCGCCGGGCCCTCGACGCGGTCGCAGTAGTCCGCCGTACGACGCTCACCCTCTTGGAGGCGATGCTGCCCGAAGACGACCCAGCCGAGCTGTTCGGTGCGTTGCGTGCGCTCCCGTTTGTCGAGCTTGGGACCGAGGGGCTGGTCGTTCACGACGCGGTACGCGCGGCCACGAGCGCGCTGCTCCAGGCGTCGGACCCCGCCCGTCACCGTGCCCATCGCCGGGCCGCTTGGACTCGCCTGCGCGCGGAGCTGCGACACGCCGGGCGGGCCGACCTCTGGCGCTACACCGCCGACATGCTCTACCTCGTCGAGAACCCGATTGTCCGCGATGCGTTTTTCCCAAGCGGCTCCGACGAGCTCACGATCGAACCCGCGCGCGCCGCTGATCACGCAGCCATAACGGCGATCAGCGCCGCCCAGCAGGGTCCTGAGGCGACGGCCCTCGTCGATGCTTGGCGGCGCTCGGCGCCGAAGACCTTCCGGGTCGTGCGCGACGCCGCGGGGGTGGTGCAGGGATTCTCGAGCCTGTACCAGCCGCAGGAGGTCAGCCGTTCGTTGCTGCGCCGCGATCCGGTTACCGCCGCGTGGATGGAGCATCTGCGCCGCGATCCGGTGCCTTCGCGCCAGCGCGTGCTGTTCGCCCGCCATGCGCTGGCGTCCGGCGAGGCCGCCACCGCTATGCTGTGGCTGGACGTCAAGCGTGTCTATCTTGAGCTGCGCCCGTACCTGCGGCGGCTGTACGCTCCCTTCCCGGACGTCGATCGCGCGCTGACCGTGCTCGCTCCCTTGGGGTTCGCCGCGCTGCCGGGCGCGCCGGTTCAGATCGGGCAGGACGCTTACTGGACGCTGATGAATGACTTCGGGCCGGGCTCGATCGACGGCTGGCTCAGCGAAGTCGTCGGCCGGGAACTCGGGGCGGACGAACCCGCCGTACTGGATCCGGCAGCACGGCGGCTCGTGCTCGACGGCCGCGGGGTTGACCTCAGCCGCCTGGAGCTAGACGTCCTGCGCCACCTGCAGGGCCGCGAGGGCATCGCGGTCACCCGCGAGGAGCTGCTACGCGAGGTGTGGGGACACGATTGGACGGGCGCGAGCTCGAACGTCGTCGAGGCGGTCGTCAGCGGGCTGCGAAAGAAGATGGGCGACCGCGCCGGCGCGCTGGAGACGGTCCGCGGCGTCGGCTACAGGCTCGGTCCGCTCGACCGATCGCCCCGGAGCACGCGCCTGTGAAGGTTCTCGCCCTGTATGACATCCACGGCAACAGCGACGCGCTGGAGGCTGTCCTCGCCGGTCCGCGAGCCGGCGCGTGCGACGCGATCGTCGTGGGCGGCGACGCGGTGCCGGGGCCGTTCTGCCGCGCAGTGCTCGATCGCATCGAGGCGCTGACCGTGCCGGTTCACTATCTGCGCGGTAACGGGGAGCGCGAGACCGCCGAGGCGATCGAGGCGACCAGCCCGCCAGCCGACGACGACCTGGGCTCGGTCGCGGCCGCGATCACGGCCGCGCAGCTCGGCGCGGAGCGAGCACGAGCGCTCGGCGAGTTGCCGCTCATCGTCAGACTCGATGGCGTCCTGTACTGCCACGCCACCCCACGGGCCGATGACGAGATGGTGACTCGAGCTTCCACGCCGGAGCGCTACGCCGAGGTGCTGGCCGACGTCGACGCACCCCTCGTGGTCGCAGGACATACGCACCAGCAGGATGACCGCATGGTCGGCACCATACGGTTCGTCAATGCGGGCAGCGTCGGTCTGCCGTACGAGGGCGATGGGGCTGCGCGCTGGCTCTGGATGGTCGACGGTGTTCCTGAGTTGCGTTCCACGGCGTACGACGCGCTGGCCGCGGGTAACCGGATGCTCGCGGCTGGCTGGCCGGACGAGCGGTCGGTACGCAGTGCCCTCGTCGATCCCGTCGAGCCAAGCATTGTCACGGAACTGTTCGAGCAACGCGCGCACGACTAGGGTCAGCGGGCTCGCGTCGCCGAGAAGCCTCGTTCGCTTGTCCGAGTGGTAGCCCGGACCACGTCCGACGAGATCGTCCCGTGGCACGACCGCGCAACTCTCGAGGGAAACCTGGGCTCTCGCTGGATGCGGTGGCCCGCCAGCTCGTGCAAGCGTGCCACCACCGAGTCTAGGCTTACGCGTGAACGACAAGCACGAACCGGTCGGGAAAGGCGCGCCACGATGTCGTCCCGATGAAGCGCCTGTGTGAACGCAGGAGCCCGGGGCGGTGCTGAGACAGCAGCCTGGCCGGCGAGAGGCTCACGTACCGCCGCGCCGCTGCCTACGACCGAATGCGCGCGACAGCGCAAGAGCAGGTCAAATGCGGTCAGTTGCCCTCCGCCCTGCTTGTCGCCAAAGGTGCTGCATCGTCGTGAGGTCGACGGTGTAGCGCGGTGACCGGCTACGTCGGCTGCCTGCTATGCCGCGGTTGCGGGAGTCGCCGATGTGCTTGCTGGCGGCCCGATCCGCGGCGGATTGCAAGCGCGCCCGCGCTGTCGCTCGCGTTGGCGGAGCAGCCACCGGCGCCGATACCGACGTCGCTGCTGGATGGGCGAGAGCGGGAAGAGATGCCGGCGACTGTCGAATTCTCACGGCATTACGGGAGCGACCGAGGCCCCGGACAGCACGACTTACCCGACAGCCACCGCCTACAGCGGCAGTGCTGACATCGACGCCGTTGTGACCGCTTTCGTGCTTGCCGCTGTCCGCGCTTCGGTTAGCGCCGGCAGCATCGGGCGAACCGAGTCCTCGACGATGCGTTGCGTGCGCGCTTGTAGCGATTCTCAGGGCTGACGCGTTGTCCTCGCCCGAGACCTGCTTCGGGTCAGCGCGGTAGCCAGGTGGCGAAGTGATTGGCCGTGTCATCTAGCGGCTGGATTCGTGCAGCACTGGACCTTCGCGCGCAGGAAGTTGTTGGAAGCCGCATGGCGCGGTAGCGAGCGTGTTACGAGACCCATGAGTACCGGAAGTGTGCTACCGTACATTCGGTACTAGTCGGTTCCATAAAAAGGAGGGTTCATGCAGCGGGATGGAACCGCGCGTCCGATGGGGAGACCACGAGATTCGCGAGTTGACCGCGCGATCCTGGACGCGACGCGCGAGCTGATCGCCGAGCGTGGCGTGCACGAGTTCCGCACGGAGGACGTTGCCGTTCGGGCCGGGGTCGGCAAAGGCGCGATCTATCGCCGCTATCCCTCGAAGGACGAGTTGGTGACCGCTGCGGTTGGCGCTCTGGTCGACGAGGAGATCCAGGTGCCGGATACGGGATCGACCCGCTCGGATCTGCTGGCCCTGATGGGCGAGGCAGTCGAGCTGTACCGCGGGTCGCTGCCGGGGCGGTTGATGCCGAGCCTGGTCAGCGCGATGGCCCAGCGGCCTGAGCTCGCACGCGCCGTCCGCGACGGGTTCCTGGCCGGTCGGCGAGAGGCGCTTGCTCACGTGCTTCGGCGTGGGATCGAGCGTGGCGACCTGCGTTCAGACCTCGATCTCGAGTTCGCCCTCGACGTGTTCGGCGGTCCGCTGTTCTACCGGCTTCTGATCACCGGCGGCCCGATCGACGAGCGGCTTGCCGAGGCTGTCGTTGAGGTGATCCTGCGCGGGTTCGCGCCTGCCGGGTCCGCCCGACCCAAGTCCATGAGAAAACCGAAGGAGCAATCACGATGAAGATCCATGCAATCCAGACAGGCACCGTGGCGATCACGACCGCTTGGCGCGAGGGCGTCGGTCATGGCCGGCGCCGCCTCGTGCACACGATTCTCGACCGCAGCTGGACCGAGTCGCTTCCGATCTACGCCTTCGCGATCGAGCATCCCGAGGGCGTGATCGTGGTCGACACGGGCGAAAGCGCCCGCGCTTCACAGCCGGGCTACTTCCCGCGTTGGCATCCGGTCTTCCGTCTCGCTGTTCGTGAATTCGTCGAGCCCGAGCAGGAAATCGGCCCACAGCTCAAGCGGCTCGGGATTGAGCCCGGTGACGTCCGCCGAGTGGTGATGACGCATCTGCACACTGACCACGCCGGCGGCCTGCATCACTTCCCGGATACGGAAATCCTCGCCGCGCGCACCGAGATTGCACACGCAACCGGGCTGCAGGGCCAGCTGCGTGGTTACCCGAACACCCGCTGGCCAGCCTGGTTTGACCCAACCCCGGTCGACCTCAAGCCGGAACCGTTCGGGAGCTTCCCGCAGAGCCTGCGCTTGACCAAGGCGGGCGACGTCAACCTCGTTCCCCTCCCGGGCCACAGCCCCGGCCAGCTCGGCGTACTCGTCGAAGACCGCGATCACACCGTCTTCCTGGCCGGTGATAGTTCCTACACGCAGGATTTGCTGCTCCGTGGAGCGGTCGACGGGGTCGGCCCCGACGAGGATGCGCAACGCCTCACGCACCAGCGAATCTGCGCCTACGCCGCTGCGCACCCCACCGTCTACCTGGTCGCGCACGACCCCGACACCGCCATTCGCCTCGCCGAGCGGCGCGTAATCAAATCGATCCCAAAGGAGCTCGCGGCATGATCGTCTTCCAGACCAGCATCGGTATCAAACGTCCAGCCGAGGAGGTATTCGCGTACGTCTGCGACCCGCGAAACCTCCCTGCCTGGAACTCGGCCGTCCAAGCCGTGCGCCCCACGTCCCCTGCCACCAACGGCGTCGGTTCGACGTTCTCGATGAACCGGAAGCTGCCGACCGGACCGGCGACAAACCAGCTCGAGATCACCGCCAGCAAGCCGCCGCACGAGTTCACAATCCGCACGACGGCGGGGCCAACCCCATTTCTCTACCGCTACGAATTCGCCGCGCAGAACGGCGAGACCGTCGTCCAGCTGGACGCAAAGGTCGAACTCGATGGACTCGCGACCCGCCTGCCCCAGCTCGCACGACGCGCGGTCAAGGAAGGGGTCGACGACAACCTCGCGACCCTAAAGATGATTCTGGAGACGCGCCGCAGAGCGCAGTAACAGAACACGCGGCCGCCTACACAACGATCCCCATGACTAGCCCGATACAGATCGGAGATGAGAGTTGCTCACCATGGTAGTGGACTGGGGCGAGGTCACGACGATCGCGACGTCACTCTTGGCCATCGGCCTGCTGGGCGGTATCGGCGCAGCGGTGTTCGCAGCCCAGCAGGTACGAGAAGCTCGCAGGAGCCGCGAGGCCCAGATGGCAGCCGAGTTCTTCCGCCGATGGAACGAGGACGCACTCGTGGAGACCCGTCGAATGGTCCGAGAGTTCAAGTCACCCGAACAACTATGCGAAGCGTTCACAGCCTACGGATCTGCCGACGCCGCCGAGGCCGACGTGCTCTACCGCGAACTGGACTACTTCGAGCAGCTCGCCGCGCTCGAGAACCAGGGCGCTGTCGACCTCGAGCTGATCAAGCTGCTCCTTGGGCGCACGCTAATCGAGCGGTGGGAGATGTGGCGACCGGCGATCCACCAGGCGCACGGACCAGGGACCTACCCCATGTTCGAAAGCCTCGCAGAAAAACTGAGGCGCGTGCTCGACGATGCGGCCGCTCCCGCTCAGCTCTGAGCGATCGAACGCGGACCCCACGTGTCGTCGAGACGACCCGCTTTCATCCTCACGCGGAACTTGTCAAGTCGAATGAGACACCGCGCGGTTGAATTTAGTGAGCGACCTCCTTGTCCGTGGGCTTGTTGATCCAGACGGCGGCGGGCAGTTCGGGCGGCATGGGTGGCTTGCGGACGAATCGGTCAGGGTTGCGGGCGTAGGCGGCGGCGAGCACGTCGGCGCGCTGGTCGTAGAGGCGCTGGGCTTGCCCGTGGTGCACCGCGGCGGGGGTCATTAGACCGATCCCGGAATGGTGGTGCTCGTGGTTGTACCAGTGAAAGAAGTGCCGGCAGTGCTCGCGGGCGTGGTCGATGGAGTCGAAGCGCTGTGGGAACTCGGGCCGGTACTTCAGGGTCTTGAACTGCGCCTCGGAGTACGGGTTGTCCGAGCTGGTGTACGGGCGGCTGTGCGTCTTGAGCACGCCGAGGTCGGCCAGGAGGAAGGTCACCGGCTTGGAGCGCATCGGGATCCCGCGGTCCGGGTGCAGGGTCAGCTGCTCGCGGG
>Ga0335081_10011978_pt1 | contig 14043 bp, 11 predicted proteins | sample Lox_Sample_35_FD_206713 | JGI IMG/M metagenome (GOLD analysis project Ga0335081, IMG submission 206713) | Soil microbial communities from Loxahatchee National Wildlife Refuge, Florida, United States - Lox_Sample_3.5 | ecosystem: Environmental > Terrestrial > Soil > Wetlands | place: USA... | reverse complement strand
CCGCTTGCCGCGCCCACCCCCAACTCAGCCCCCCGACTTTTTCAGGTCGAAGTAGCTAGCCATTTCTTTGCTTGTTCTTCAGCAGGCTCGACCGCATCTTTGATGGCGGCTTCATTGGCTAGCTTGGCGGCGGTCAGCCAGAGGCCACCCTTACCGGAACTCGCTAGTGCGGCGCCGACGATCAGGTCGGCGTAGAGGTTTAGCTGCTGAGTCTTAGCTTGAACATAGGATAGGACCTGGCGTTTCTTGGTGAGGTCGGCGAAGCTGTCATCCGGCATGCTGGCCAAGCTGACGCGTTGCTCGGTGACCTCAGCGAGCAGCGAACGCACGCCCGACATGAAGTCGAGCAGCGTTCCCTCGTGCAGCTTGCGGGCCGCCTTCACGTCCAGGTGCATCCACTCGAGCTGGTCGATGCTGATGATGCCGAGCAGGGAGTCGCCGGTGGCCAGGCGGTCGTCCAGGAACGTGAAGGGGCGGTGGGGGTCCATCGAGACGAGCCACAGGGAGAGCTTGGCCATCTCAACGGCCATCTCGTTGATGTCGACGCCGTAGAGGCAGTGCTCGATGATCTGGCGGCGGGCCCTGATGACCAGGGGGTCCGCCGCCACGTCTAGGGCCAGGCCGGACTCGACGGGTGCCTCGGCGATGAGAGCCGCGGCATCGACGTTACCTGCGGCTGACCAGGCTTCGATGAGCTTCCCGGCCAGGTAGCGGCACGCGGCGACCAGGAACGCTCCGGAGCCCATGGCGATGTCGGCCACCCGCAGCGCCAGGATCTCCTCGGCGGTGCGCAGCTTCCACGCCGAACGATCCGCGGTCTGCAGCGGGCCGGGGGAGTAGACCAAGGGTTCCAGGGCGCCCTCGGCGACCTGTTCGGCGAGGAACCGCGGGGTGTAGTGCGTGCCCGTGCTGGCCCGCAGCGCCGACTCGGTCACGTAGAGCGCGCCGGGCAGGATGACCACCGGGTCGCCCCGCAGGTCCTGGCGGATGATCCGGTAGAACGGCAGCAGGCGCTGGACCAGGGCATGATCGCGGGCGACGGCGTACAGGCGGGTTTCGGCCTGGGCGCGTTCGTCGCCAGTGAGGGGCGCCAGCTTCAACGTCAGCGCCCGCGGGGAGCCGATGCCGGAGTCCTTATAGAGGTCGGCTAGTTTGGCACCGAACGTTTCCGCGGAAACGTGCGCCGCAGCGACGGCCTCCAGCGCGGCGAGCGGCACCTCCTCCTCGCGCCCGTCCTTGCCGATCAGGCCGACGACTGTCTCGGCGGCGCGGAAGCCCTCGAAGGAGAGCAGGCCCTCGTAGACGTAGCCGATCTGCTCCACAGTCAGCGTGCGGAACGAGACCGTGCGCAGCTCGCCGCCGACAAGAACGGTCTGGACCGCGCGGAGCATGTGCAGGACGGTCCGGTCGTCCACGGTGAGTGGCATCCACGCGTGGGCGCCCGGGTCGAACAGCGACCCGTCGTGGGCGATGAGTTCCAGCTCGGGGGTGGGATACGCCCCGGTAGACCACGGTGAACAGGGCCAGCAGCCGGTGCCAGGCCAGGACGGTATGTTCGAGTTCGCCCTCGTTGCCGCGCGCGTCGGCGACCCGCTGCTCCAGCTCGGAGTAGAGGCCGCCCACCGAGTAGGCGCGGGCGTACAGCTCGTTGTCGGCGGGAAGCAGGCCACTTTCCTCGGCGAACAGCAGGAAGACGATCCGCATCATCACCGCGACCGCGCCCCGGTAGACCTCGTGGGCGGTGACATCGGCGCCGATGCCGGCCCGGCCGAACGAGGCGACCAGCAGCTCGACCGCCTGGCGGACCTGGATTCCCAGCCGGTCGGTGATCTCTTCCTGGTTGTTCAGGCTCTCCCGCAGCAGCGCCGGGAGGCGGCGTTCCGGCGGGACGGCGAAGAACCGGCGGCGCTGGAGCAGGGAAAGGAAGGCGCGCACCACGGATCGTTCGGCCGACTCTGGCCAGGAGATGGCGTCGAAGACGGCCACCATAGTGACGCCGCCGGCCGGCGCCCACACCAGGGCCCACCACCGGCCGTCGGTGGCCAGCCCGAGCTCGACCCCGTGGTGGCGGCAGAGTTGCGCCAGCCAGTCCGCGGGGGTGGCCGGCCAGTCCGAGCCCTTTATCCGGGCGACCGGGGAATCGTCGCTGATCAGGCCGAGCAGCCGCAGGTCACCGGTACCGGGTTCGATCAGGCCGAACGAGGCGGTGATCACGCTCTCGTGCTCGGGCACGTCCAGGCTGAGGCGGGCCAGGTCCTCGCGCTGCACGGCACCCTGCCAGCTGAGCAGGTCGTCGGTGACGTACTCGATCCAGCCGTCCCGGTTCGCGGATGGGTTCTCCTGCCACTGGCGGTGTTCCTGGCGGAGCCGGTCCCTGTCCTTGTTGTCCAGCGGCTCAAGGTCGGGCCACTCGGCGGTGAGCACGGGGACGGACAGGAACGGGCCGCTGACCTCGATCAGCTTGAGCCAGTCGATGTGCGCCTGCCGACGGTCCTGGCCGGTGACGCCCCGGTGCCTGCGGGCCGGGCTCATCGGACCGCCTCCCGGCGGGGCACCACGAAGATCACCGCGACGGGGAAGCTGTGCCGCCTGATGTCGCGGTAGCGGGCGGCGACGCGCTTGAGCTCGTAGTCACGGGCAGCATCCAGGCTGAGGAGTTTTTCCTGCCATTTCTCCCGGTCGCGGCGGAACTGGTTCATCTCCTGCTCGTCACCGCGTCCCTCGGCCACGCTGAACAGGGCGCCTTCCTCGGCCTCGCCTTCGGCCAGGGCCCGGCGCAAGGTGGCGGCGAACCGCTCGAAGCTTGTGGTGATCTGGCGGCGCTCGTCCTCCTGCCGGGTAGCGAGTTTGGCTTGGAGGGATCTGAAGCGCTCGTCGGTGCGGCGCTCGATCGCCAGGAGCAGGGAGTCCCGGGCTTTCGGCCACTGCGCGACCAGCCGTTCGGTGATGACCGGCGCCGCGGGCGTGCCCTGGCTTAGCGCGCGGTCCAGGATGCGGGCGAGCTCGCCCAGGCCCTCCACCCGGCGGAACGTGCCGTCGTCGCGTAGCCAGCCGCCGGCGTAGAGCACCTCCTCGTGCAGCCGGATGCCGTCGGCGCCGACGGCGACGAACCGGGAGTAGGCGCCGGCCAGGGTGTGCTCGACGGCCGGGTCGTCGCTGACGACGGCCGTCACCCGGTGCAGGCCGGTCTGGCCGCTCCATACCGCCGCGCGCAGCAGCCGGGCTGACATGTCAACCAGGGGGTGGCCGAGGTGAGCGAGCACGATGTCGTGCCGTCCCCTCGCCGTGCCCTGGTCGAAGGTGATGGGCCGCCGCCGGGGCTCCTGGCCCTCGCGTTCGAGCTTTTCCAGCAGGCCCTCGGTCGCCCGGGCCCAGGACTTGGTCAGGGCCGGGACCTCGTACAGGCCCTCGGCTAGCTCGCGCTCGTCGATGACTGGCTTGAGCGGCTGCTCGTGATCGAGTTCCAGGGCCGTGTCCACGAGCCGCTTGACATGAGCCGGGGTGATCTTGAGTTCGTCCACGGTGGCGTCCAGGTCACGGCGTAGCCTGGCCACCTGGGCCGACACGTTGGCGTCCGCGCTGACCCGGCCCGTTCCTCTTCGGCGTTGCCTTTCCGCGGGCGCCGCCGCGTGCTCCACGTCGTAATCGTCAATCTCGCCGAGCATCCGCTTCTGCACCGCGTCGGCGAGGACGGCGTTGACCGTGCCCAGGTCCTCCTCCATCCGCGCCACCTTGGCCGCGACCCGGGCGAGGAACTCCAGGTCGGCCTCGTAGGAATCGCGGCTCGTCTCCCAGCCCTGGCCGATGAAGTGCCGGACCTCGGGGGTCTCTGGCTGGCCGTACCGGTCGATGCGGCCGATCCGCTGCTCCAGCTTGTTCGGGTTGAACGGGATGTCGTAGTTGACTAGCCTGTGGCAGTGCTCGTGCAGGTCGATTCCCTCGCTGGCCGCGTCGGTGGCCAGCAGGATGCGCACCGGGTTCCGGTCGGGCGGCTCAGCGAAGGCCAGCCGGAGCTGTTCTCGCTGCCGGGTGTCCATCCCGCCGTAGAGCAGCTGGACCCGCTCGCCGGACAGCCCCTCCTGGGCGAGGAGTTCTTTCAGCCAGATCTGGGTATCGCGGTACTCGGTGAACACCACGTCCCGCTCGTTCGTCCAGTGCTCGCCGTCGGGGCGGCAGACCCCTTGGAGGTAGGTGATGAGTTCCTTCGCCTTGGCGTCCGGCCTGGTCTCGTACCGCGCCGCCCACCGCTCCATCTTCTTGAGGAGCTCGATTTCCTGGCTGGTGGTATCGATCAGCTCGACCTGGATACGGCCCGAACGGGACGCCGCGTCGTCCTCGGCCTCGGCGAGCTCTTCGTCGTCGTAGGCCGCGACGTCATCGAGGAAGCCCTCCATCCACTCGGGCACCTCATCCGGCGCTGCCGCCGGTTTCCTTCCCGTCCTGGCCTGGACGGTCTCCAGGTAGACGCCAACCGTGTGGGCGAAGGCGCGCGGTGAGGAGAACAGCCGCTTCTTCAGCAGTAGCGTGACTAGGTCGACCGACGCCCGGCCCCGCCTGGTCGTGAGCCTGCGGCGGCGCAGCGCGGCGAACTCGTTGAGCAGGGCGTGGGCCTCACGCTCGGTGTCCGGATAGGCGACGGTGATGGCCTGCGCGTGCCGTTTCGCGAACCTCGGCGTAACACCGTCGGCCTCGGTGATCTGGCCTTTCATCCGCCTGATGACCGTGTCCTTCTGCGCCACCGGGTCGGGGTCGACGCCCCGGGCGAACCGCTGGTCGTCGATGATCTCCAGCAGCGCGGTGAACGACTCCGGGTAGCCGTTGTGCGGTGTCGCGGACAGGAACAGCCGGTGCTCGAAGTAGGGAGCGAGCCAGCGGATCAGCTTGGTCTGCTGGGAGTCAACCGCATACCGTTGCTTCGGCGCGGCCGGAGCGACATGGTGGGCCTCGTCCAGGATCAGCAGGTCGAACGGGCGTTTGTCGCCGCCCGCCTCGGTCACCTCGTGCAGCAGCCGTTCGGCCTTGGCGCCGCGCAGCCAGCTCAGGCTGACGATCGTGAGGGGATAGACCCGGAACGGGTTCGCCGCGCTGCCATGGCTGCGCCGGAGCTGGTTGAGCTGGCCGGAGTCCACGATCGTGAAGGTCAGCCCGAACTTCTCCGCCATCTCGTCCTGCCACTTGAGCATCAGTCCCGGCGGGCATACCACCATGATCCGCTTGGCTCGATGCCGCAGCAGGAGCTCCAGCGCCACCAGGCCCGCCTCGATGGTCTTGCCAAGGCCCACGTCGTCCGCCAGCAGCAGGTTCACCCGAGGCGCCTCGATGGCCCGGGCGACCGGTTCGAGCTGGTACGGCTCCACCACTACCCCGGAACGCAGGGGCGCTTGCAACGCGTTGACTTCGGCCGAGGTCACCGCGGACCAGCGGACCGCGTCGAGGAAGGCGGCTAGCCGCTCGGGAGGATCGAAGCCGTCCCTGGTGACCTCTGGCAGCGAGCGCCGTGGCAGGATGCGGCGGCCCGGCTCGACCTCCCAGATCACCGGGAGGGATTCGCCGTACCGGCCATCTTCGACGCTTTGCAGGGTCAGCAGGGTGCTTGCCTGGCGGCCGGGAACGGGTTCCTCTCCGACCACCCACCTCTGACCGCGGACCTCTACCAGGGTCCCTGCCTGCGGGATCTCCTCCTGAGCGATCGTCACCCGTACCCCCACGCCACGTTTCTCATCCAACGCAACCTATTGCCCCGTCAATCGTTTGTCACGGGAGGCGGCCGCGACTGCCTATTATCGTGGTTCTGGTTTGGGGGTGAACGATTGTGGCTCGGTCAGACGATTCTGACGCAAGTGCGATATACGCTCTGCACAAACGGTGGCTAGCCGACGTCCTGGGTACCGGCGATTCGCTTTTCACCCCTGGTTCGGCGATCTGGACCACGGATCACCTCGATGAGCTGGAGCGTGATTTCACCGGCCAGCCCGACCTCACCAAGGGCAAGCGTTTCCTGGAGAAGCTGCACGACCAGCTGGCGAACGTCTCGCCCAAGGCCGTCCAGCTGATGGCCGAACTGCACGCAGTGCATTTCCTCGTCATCTGGACCGGCGCGATCTCCGCCGCGAAGAAGCGCAGCGACCTGGAGGCGATCCTGGCCTGGATGCCGGCCCCGTGCGCCGTCCCCGACGACGTGCTGCAAGCGATGGCACCGGGCCTGGTTCATCCCGGCCAGTGGGTGATGACCCGCCGCGATACTCAGCTGACGTGGCTCATCCGCTTCTCTCGCGCCTGGAAGGACCTGTCTGCCGACCGGCAGCGCGAGCTGGTCGCGGATCCGTGGGCGCTCAAGGCCTTCGCCGGAACGGTTCAGGCGCCCACCTCGGACGCCGCCCGCCTGGCATTGCTGCACCTGGCTCACCCGGACACGTTCGAGCCAATCGTGTCGCATAGCCACAAGGAGCTGATAACACAGCGGTTCGCCGAGGTCGCCGGTAGCGATCCCGATATCGACCGCCGTCTCCAGGCCGCGCGCGCCGCGCTGATACCGGTATACGGCGCGGGGTTCGGGTGGTACCAGGATCCGCTCGTCCGCCTGTGGTGGAAGGACCAGAAGTCGTGGCGGGCCTTCCTCGGATGGCTGGAGGCCTTTCGCGCCATCCCGGATCATTCGGGGCTGGGCGACCCGGAGAGGGCGCCGATCGAGGTGATCAGGAGCGCGTGGCAGCTGACGGGATGGGGAGATGGGCCAGTGGGCGCGAGCGCGCCCGACCTGGATGACCGGGAGGTGGCCTTCCTGGACGAATTGGTCCGGGACAGCCGCGGATGGCTGAAGCCGTTCCAGGATCAGGAGGATGCGTACCCGACGGTCCACCATATGGTCACCTGCACGGCCAAACCAAACGCCTGGACAGATCAGACGTGGGCCGAGTTCAACGAGTACCGCGGCGTGACAGCCCCCGCTGACCCGGATGACGTGACGGTTGAGCCCGGAACCGAGGATGGCGACAGCCGTCCCGATGAGCGAATAACCGACTACATCGCGGTAGCGGCGAAAGAGCTTCATGTCGGCCGGGAAGTCCTGGATGAGATCGTCGAACTGCTCGAGGACAAGGGCCAGGTCGTGCTCTACGGACCGCCCGGGACAGGCAAGACTTATCTCGCGGTGCGCCTGGCCAAGGCGATCACGCAGGGCGATACCGAACGAGTATCAGTCGTGCAATTCCACCCGGCCACCTCGTATGAGGACTTCTTCGAGGGACTCCGGCCGGAGCTGACCGAAGCCGGGCAGGTGATCTACCGGCGCCGTCGGGGTCCGCTTGTCGCCATCGCCGAGCAGGCGACCGCCGACCCCAACCGGGCATACGTCCTGGTCATCGACGAGATCAATCGCGCCAACCTGCCCAAGGTGTTCGGTGAGCTGCTGTTCCTCCTGGAGAACCGCAAAGAGCCGGTCCGGACCCTGTACCGGCCCGAGGAGCCGTTCCGTTTGCCGGTGAACCTGTGGATCATCGGCACGATGAACACGGCTGACAGGTCCATCGCCCTCATCGACGCGGCCATGCGCCGCCGGTTCCACTTCGTCCCGTTCTTCCCGCACGACGGGCCCATGAAGAACCTGCTCCGGAGCTGGCTCGGCAATGGGGGCGGTCGGCTGGGCGTCGCCGACCTGCTCGATGAGGTCAACAAGGAGCTGCTGGGCCTAGTCGGCGAGCACCTGCTCATCGGGCCGAGTCATTTCATGAGGACGGACCTGTCGGACCGGGCCCTGGCGCGCATCTGGACCTACAACATCTTCCCGCTCATCGAGGAGCAGTTGTGGGGGGACCAGGCCGCGATCGACCGGTGGCGCTGGGACCAGGTGAAGGAAAGGTTCGCCGGCACGCTGGCCAAGACGCCGACGGCGGAGGCCGACGGTGATGAGCCTGGCCTCGCCTGATCAGCCGGTCGTCCTGGCCGAGTACGGCGAGGGCCAGGTCGAGCTCACCGCCGCTCAGGAACGGACGCTGCGCCACCTCGCCCAGCGCCGGCTGACCATACTGCCCGGCGACGCCCTGAACAGCTGGCGCGTCAAGGCATCCAGCTATGTAGGCACGATCGTCACCCCCGACGTGCGGATCCTCATCAAGCCCAAGATAGAGACCGCCAACCTGTTCTACTTGCTCGAAGCCGGAGGCCGTCCGCTCGATGTCGGCGCGGCCGCCTTCGATTACGAGGCGACTGGCGATCTCATCCCATCGTTTGCCACGTTCTACGCCCGTCACCTGGAAACCGCCCTGACCCGGGGCGTGCCGCGGGCCTATCGGGAAACCCAGGAGCGCCTAGCCGGCATCCGTGGCCGGGTCGACCTGCCCGCGCAGCTCCGGCTGGCTGGCCTGCCCTTGCCGGCCGAGTGCCGGTTCGATGAGTACACTGCCGACATCCCACTCAACCGCATCCTGCGCGGGGCCGCTCTCCGCCTGCTCCGACTACCCGGGGTGACGATCCCTACCAGGCAGGTGCTGCAGCGCCTCGCGGCTCAGCTCGGCGAGGCGGACCTGCCCAGGTCCGCAGACCTGCAGGCCGGCACCACGTTCACGCGGCTGACCGAGCACTGCCGTCCGGCCGAGCACCTGGCCCGGATGGTCCTCGGCGCGTCCAGCCTGCTCGACGCCGTCGGCGCGACCGGTGCCGCCGTGTTCCTCATCGACATGAACAAGGCATTCGAAGACTTCGTCGCCTCACGGCTCACCCGCTATCTCGCCGGTCAGCTGATCGTGCACACCCAGCGGTCGGAGCGGCTCGACACCGGGGGACATGTCAAGATCCGGCCCGACGTCATCTTCGAGCGCCAGCGGGGCGTCGTCGCCTACATTGCCGACAGCAAATACAAGATCACCGACGACGGGTACGGCAATCAAGCCGACTACTATCAGATGCTCGCCTATACCAGCGCCCTCAACGTGCCGGAGGGCATACTGATTTATTGCCACCACGACGGCATCGCGCCCCCCAGGAACATCAGCGTCCGCAACCTCGGCACCCAGCTGTCCACCTGGATGCTGCGGCTCGATCGCAGTCCTAGCCACATCGAGCAAGAACTCCAGGTACTAGCCGCCCATATCACCCAACGCGCTGCCTCCGCGCCCAAGTGAATTCCGGAAGTGGTCTCCTCGTATGGCTGAGCTTGCTGACTATCTGGATCTGACGGCCAAGCAAGCACGCCAGCAATTCCGCGAGCTCAAACGCCGGAGCCCTGTCTCCTCCGGCAGGCAAGCCATCTTCCTCCCCGTAGAGACCCTGGTCTGCCTGGCCGTAGCTTTCCGCGTCAACCACCGCCGCTTCGGCGGCTCGACCGCGCACCTGGCTCCTGAGCCGATCCCCTCCCTGGCCCGGCTGTTCTCCCGCCCGAACTCAAGCATCCTGGCCAAGATGGCCAACCTCGACGGCTCGCGCTCACACGGCGGAAAACACGACATCCTGGCCGGCGCCATCCTCCGCGACGAGCCCGCCCACTTCACCCACATCTACCGCACGCTGATACGAGCGGCCCGCGCCGAGGGCGTCGGCGCCGACCGCCTGCCCGACTTCCTCAGCCTCGAGCATGACGGCGAGTTCGACCTCCTCGGCCAGGACGAACTCGGCCCCTCGGCCCTGGAGAACGCCTTCAAGGACCAGATCGCCAAGGCTGCCGCCACCACGACCTGGACCGAGCAGGAGACCGAGCGCATCCTGCTCGCCGCGGCCAGGGTCGGGCAGCATCTGTTTGCCCAGAACGTCCTGGCCAACTGCGGAAGGCGGTGCGTGTTCTGCGGACTGGACCCCGGACCGTTTGCCCGAAAGCGCATGCTCGTAGCGGGGCATATCAAGCCGTGGAAGGACAGCACCTCCACCGAGCGCCTTGATTTCCGCAACGGGCTGGCCGCCTGCCCCAGCCACGACGTCGCCTTCGACACCGGCCTGATCACCGTTGACGCCAGCCTCAAGGTCCACGTCTCCGCCGCCCTGGCCGACGCGGTCCGCGCCGATCCTCTGACCCGGCAGTACTACGGGCGGCCGCCGCTGCGCGACACGATCCTGCTCCCGGACCAGGCCCGGCTGCCCCACAGCAAGTATCTCGACTGGCACAGAACCAACATCTTCGCTGCCTGATCAGGTCCCGAAATCGGAGCCATTCCGGGACGCCGCCTGGAACATAAGTGCCCTATCCACGGAAGCCTGCCGGATAACGAGCCAACCCAGCCCGTTCGGCACTCATGACGCCGTAGAGCTTCACCGGCGTGCGGACGCTGACCGGTTACGGCCGGCTCAGCCTGCGGGCACAAGCACGGCTCGGCCGAACACCTCTCGGCCCTCCATCTTGGTGAGCCAGCAGGGCGGCGATGCCCGGTCAGATCCGCGGCGGGCCCTGTTCGATCCGGCGCAGGACCGGCCCGGCGCGCCCCAGGTCATCACCCCAGGGCATCCGCTCAACCCACCATGTCACGCCGAGGTCGGCCAGCGGGCCGGTCAGGTCGCGACCCGCGGGTCCGGCCGGGCTCGCGCCGCCGAGGGCGATGTCGAACGGCCTGTCCGCGAGGCCGTTCTCCGCCCGGCAGCCGCGCAGGAACTCCACCAGGTCCCGGACCTCGCTCACGTCCGGCGGGCGCCCGGTCGCAAAATCCGCCGTCGCCGGGATAGCTCCGTCCCACCGTGCCGCCCGCCGCATCGGCGCCTTGTTCGGCCAGATACCTCCGACCCAGACCGGCACCCGCGGGCGCTGCACCGGGGTCGGCAGGAAGACCGCGTCGTCGATCGTGACCTGGTTGCCCCGGTAAGTCACCGGTTCACCGGACCACAGCAGATCCAGCGCGTGCAGGCCCTCGTCAAGCCGCTCAGCGAGCACCTTGGTGTCGGTCGTGTCGCCGAAGCTGCCGTACTCGTCGGCCACGGGCGCGCCCAGCCCGGCGCCGAGGATCATGCGGCCGCCGGTCAGCCGGTCCAAGGTGGCTACTTCCCTGGCCAGCTTGGACGGCCGCCGCCGGGCCACGGGCGTGATCGCGGTGCCCAGCCGGATGCGGCTGGTCGCCAGGGCCGCGGTGGTGAGCAGGACCCACGGATCCGCGATTTCCCAGCGCAGGCCCTTCTCTCCGGCAACATGATCCCAGACGAGCAGCGCGTCCCAGCCGGCCTCCTCCGCCCGGCGGGCCACCTCGGCGAAGGCCCCAGGCACCGCGAAGTCCACGATATTCGGAACCTCAACCGAGTACCGCATGGCGGCATCATGCCACCAGGCACCGACAAACCGGGAACGCCATCACCGGGCCTGGTCCAGCGCGGCGAGGACCGCGTCCAGCCGGCGGTCGAGCGGCCCGCTCAGCTCCAGCACGGGGATGTCTCCCCAGGCGTTCAGCGGGTCGTCGTAGACCAGTTCCAGCAGCGCGTCATTCATCTGCGAGCGGAGCCCGGGCATCTCCGCGGCTGGCAGACCCCGCTCGGTCTCCGGCGTGATCGGCGTGATGACCAGCAGATCCAGGTTTCCGAAAGCCGGCTGGACGGCTGCGGTGCTGGCTTCCCTCGAGGGGTCAGCGCCGGTCGCGGCCATGTAGGCGAGGTAATCCAGCGGCGTCCGGTCGAAGATGGCCTCTGGCCGAATCGGTGGCGAGGTCAAGATCCGCACCGAGCACGCCAGCAGCGCCCGGTAGTCCTCGAGCGATGGCGGGAAGCCGAATTCATACCCCTCCTCCTCGAGCAGGTAGTACGGCTCGTCCGCGGCCACGTGACCGGGCAGGCGTGCGCACAGCGCCTCGGTCAGCGTTGTCTTCCCGGTGCCGTGCGTCCCGGAAATCCCGATCCTCATCTGCGGCTCCGCATTGTCTGCCTATCTCAGCGGAACGGGTCGGTGACTCGGACGCCGCCGTAGTCCTGGCCGTCGCTGAGGTCCTCGGACAGGACGTGCGTGCAGCCCAGCGCGCGGGATGCCTCGATGATCGCGGCATCCCAGTACGAGAGCCGGAAGCGCTGCCGGGCATCCAGCGCCGCCGTCATGATCGCGCTCGTGATGTCCTGGACCGGGAAGCGCCGGAACGACTCGATGAGCAGGACCGCCTGCCGGTGGCCGATGGCATCCGGGCGGCCCGCGCGGGTGGCCTGGACATAGAACTCCTGCAGCACCTGCACCGACAGCGCCAGGTCACGTTCGGCCAGGATGTCGTTGGCGCGCTTGGCCTTGTCCTGCTCGGCCGGGTCGCGGGAGATCGCGTAGAGCAGGACGCTGGTGTCCACGGGCGGCATGATCTTACGATGCCCGAACGGTAACGGCGTGTCGTCCGGTATGGGGTACTTATGACAACTAGTATTTGGATCAGCTCTGAGTGTCTTGTTCGTCCCGAGGTATCCGAAGTTGAAGATCACCCCCCTCGTGCTGTGCCCGCAGCTGCCGCTAGACGGCATCGCATCGGGAATCTTCCCCTACCTCGGCGGATCCGTCAGCGCTGATCTGCTCCGGTCTGTCGTGATGGTCTACGAGGGCGCCATCGTGCCGGGCCGGCAGGGAGCCAAGCTGGCGGCGAAGACACCCGGGGTCCTGATCGATCCGGCCGTGTATGCCCCGCAGGCCAGCACCGAGCCGGACACGCTCTTCGACTACGACGACTGGCTGATGCGCCAGCAGGCGGCAGGCGTGCCGCTCATTCTCACCGACACGCCCCGGATCCCGAACAAGGACATATCCGCGCTCCGGAAGGCGCTGGCGCGGTGGGACGCGATCGACGAACCCACCCTGGTGGTCTTGCCCATTGAGCCGTGGTGGCTCCGGGACGGGCTTCCCGGTCTCATCGAGGAGGTCCGGGCGGCCGGGCGGCCGGTGGCGGTCGTCGTGCTGCACCGGTACAACGGCCTCGACATCAAGGGAGCGGTCGCGGGCCTCCTGACGTTCATATCCGCCGTCAAGCCCCTGCCCGTGGTCCTGTTGCGCAGCGACATCTCCGCTGTCGGTGCGGTCGCTCATCAAGCGTTCGCCGGTTTCGTGGGCTGGTCGGCGAACACCCGGCACGGACCCCTTCCCATGCGCCGGCCCGAGGGCGATGACGAGCGGGACGAATCCCCGTCGGTGCTCGTCCCCGCGTTGAACGACTACCTCAAGACGAGCAAGCTCTCCGTGTTCGCTCGCATCCGGCGACTGGACGCGCTGCGCTGCGATGATCGCGTGTGCCGCGGTGACAGCCTGCTGAGGATTGCCGACCTGAGCGAGACCGATCTGCGAGACGGCCGGACGCTGGCGTGCCTGCACAACCTGGCGAGTACGGAACAGCTCGCGAGACGTGTTCTCGCGGCAGCAGATCCACCAGACGCATGGTGGGAGACCTGCGACGCCGGAGCGAAGCTGGCCGCCTCGCTAGCGGAAAGGGGAGTTAGCCTGCCCCAGCGTCGCTGGCTCCGTCAGTGGCTCGAGCTGAGCTCTCCTGCTCACCAGCACCAGCCCGTCGGGTAAGCCAGCGCCGGTACGTCTTTTCCTCCAGCAGCCAGGACCACCCATCCCTGGTCAGGTCATCTGGCTTCTCGGCCGGCAGCAGCAGCCCGTGGCGCTGATCGACGATGCCGACGCCGCACAGCTTTGCCTCCAGCATCGCTGCGTCCGGTGTCCGGCTGGACGTGGCCGCGATCCAGCGGCGCGTGAAACCAGCGAACAAGCTGGCGTCCTGGACCGCGCGTAGCTCCTTGCCCGCGGTCGCATCCACCACCACATCGGTGATCGTGAGCGGCGGCCCCAGGCGTCGCGTGATCCTCGCGCCGTCCTCGTCGCGTTCGAGTACTCCGCGCGGCTGATCCGCCATCTCCGCCCAGACCACAGGATCGGTCACCGGCATTCCTACGGGCAGGTTCATCAGCTGGTCCAGCAGAGCCGGGTTGATCACTGCGCCCATGCCAGCTGCCTCGCGGCGCTGATGCTCGGCGATGCTGATGACCGCGTACGCAGTGACGCGCACCCCGAGCAACATGACCCGCACCGGCACGCCAGGTTCGCCGTAGTCAGGCGAGGCCAGCGGAGCTGGCGAACTGGTAACCAGCGGTAGATGCATGCTCTACTCATCTGAAGAG
>Ga0335081_10011977_pt1 | contig 14043 bp, 12 predicted proteins | sample Lox_Sample_35_FD_206713 | JGI IMG/M metagenome (GOLD analysis project Ga0335081, IMG submission 206713) | Soil microbial communities from Loxahatchee National Wildlife Refuge, Florida, United States - Lox_Sample_3.5 | ecosystem: Environmental > Terrestrial > Soil > Wetlands | place: USA... | reverse complement strand
TGGCGCCGGCGGGCGACCGCTGCGGCGAAGGTCCGGTTTGGAGCCCGGAAGACCAGGCGCTCTATTGGACCGATATCAATCGCTTTCTGATCCACCGTTTCGATCCTGCCGTCGGCTGCGTGAAGTCGTGGTTCTTCGACGAACCCGTAACCGCACTGGCCCTCACCAACTCCGCGGGCACGCTGGCGGTGGCGCTGGGCTCGCGACTTCTGTTCTGGAAGCCGGACAACGATGAACGGCGGGAACACGGTTTTCACCTGCGAGGGTGGCCCGCCGTGCGGCTGAACGACGGGCGGCCGGACCCGCGCGGCTCGTTCTGGGCCGGCTCGATGCGAAACAACGTGGGGCCCGATGGCGAGCCGGCCGAAGCCGGCGGCACGGACGGCGTCCTGTTGCGCATCGATCCGGATGGCGCGGTGAGCGAATGGAAGCGCGGCATCGGCATCTCCAACACCATGGCATGGAGTCCCGACCAGCGGTGGTTCTACTCCGCCGACACGCTGCTGAATACCATCTACGTTTACAATTACGACCGCGCCACCGGCGCGATCGCCGGAGAGCGGCCTTTCTTTGCGGGCTTTGCGCGCGGCTGGCCCGACGGGTCCGCCATGGACAGCGAAGGCTACCTCTGGAACTGCCGGTATGGAGGCGCATCCATCGTGCGCGTTGCGCCGGATGGGAACATTGACCGCGTAATCGAGATGCCTGCCCGGAACATTACCAGTTGCACTTTCGGCGGCAGCGATTACCGGACGCTATTCGTCACCAGCGCCTCTGCGGGAGCGCCTCCCGGAGACAGGCTGGCCGGCAGTCTGTTTGCGATGGAAGCCGGCGTGCGCGGATTGCCGGAGAATCGCTTCCTGCTCCCGTAGCCCTTCAAGTGCATTCGACGCAAAGTTTTGGCAAAAAGTCCCACTCGTACCGGCGTAAAAAATACCTCGAAAGTCGTTGGAAGTAATAGCAATCGCTGGGTACACGCGGGACTGTCAAAAAGCCTGCATCGGGCAGATTCTTGTAGGTGACGGCGGTCCTTGAGAAGCGTGGTTGGAACTCTTTCACCAGGCTGAAAGGGTCAGTCTGAGACGAGTCCACTCTAAAGCTTTCGCCGCGGATAGCCGATCTTTGTTTTGGTATGCAAGGTGACTCTCATTTCGATTCGAGTTGGCCCGTTGCCCTGGCGCTCGGCCTGCTAATCACGTTTATTCTTGCCATCACACCGACCGGTCACCAAGTGACGGCGGACATCTTTAATTCCCTGACGTCAAAACCGGTAGAACCTGTTCGCCCTCCACGACCTGAAGTGCTCGTGGCTACCGACAATTCCGACGATCAGACTCGCGTGGCGGCCACGGTAGTCCCACGTGGCTACAGCGTGCTGTTTGCCGGAACAACGCTCACGGCGCAGCGGCTTCTCCAATCGGATGCGGACCGAATCGGCTTAATCGTGGTCGGCGCCGAATCACAGGAGGCCAGGCAAGTAACCCAGATGGCGCGTTCCCTGGTTCCAGCCGCAACCTTAGTAGAGCTTCCCGCTAAACATGGGTCAACGGAGGTTGCATTACTTCTCTTGGATGTAATTTAAGAAAGTGAATGCTGGATCGCTCGGTTTACGCGGCCGTTCTCTCCGGAACAGTAGTGCTTAAGGGCATTGTCCTTCGGTCCCGGATTTCCTCCCGCAAATCACTGAGCATGATCTGAATTTCCTCGCTGGCCAGCCTCCTGACGTCCCGGCGGTTTAGAGTCATCACTTTTTCGCTAAGACGATCCGAAATCCGGCGCAGGCTCGGCGTGCTTCCCATTTTCACCAGTTCTTCCCTCACAATCCATATAATCCGCCTTTCTCTCAAAAAGGGCGAGTCCTACTCGGGCTGGTGGCGTACGGGAACGGGACGTACCGACGGTACTTTTTCGCATTTTCGTGGCTGCTGAGCCACACCAACGGAAAGGGCTCGATTTTGGTAGCATCGGGCCCTGGAGACGGCCCTTTGCCGCTGGTGAGCCCTGCCGGCGGCAAGACCGCCGGCGCTACCGCGGGTTTGCAACCGTTGCGATTTCCACCAGCTTGCCGCCGTTCAGGATCGATTCGCGGGCGGCTTCGACCACTTGCTCGTTGTAGCTGCTGTTGGCGGGCGTGGCCATGATGCCGGCGCCATCGATATCATGCAGGATGCGCTGCCGTCCGGCCAGATCGCGGCCCTCGGATTCCACGCGGAGGGCCGTCTCGACGATGTACTCCACCGAGCGATAGCCGTACCCAACCGGCGCCAGGCCCCGGCCGCCGAATTCGATGTATTGAAAATAGTCGGGGCTGGGCTCGGCGTATAGCGCGGGACGCGTGTAGCAATACTTCAGGCCGCGGTATTGGTCGGAATGCGCCAGCAGGCCGCCTTCATCGGCTCCGCTGCAGTACAGGGTGAGGCCTTGGGTGTTGGTTCCGGGTGCGGCGTCGGGGAAGCCAAGCGCGTTCTGCACGTTGAGGCATGCTCCGTTATTCCAAATCACGCGCGCATCGGTCCAGAGCAATCCCTCGCGGCCGTTGGGAAAGCGGTCCGGAATGCCGTATACGCTCACCGCCGCCGGTAAAAGTCCGGTAATGAAGTGAACCAGGTCCACATAATGACAGCCGATGTAAGTGAAGGCATCGGAATTCTCGGAGGTCATCCAGTTCTGGAAATTGGAATGGCGGTAATACCACTTCTCCAGCAGGCACGCGGTTCCCAGCCGGAACTCGCCGAAGCGCCCGGCGCGGTACTGGCGTCGCGCCATGCGGCTGCGGTCGTCGAAGCGCTTGTGGTATTCCACCCCCACCATGAGACCGCGGGAATACGCTTCGCGCGCAATTTTCAGCGCCTGCGCATGACGCAGTACCAGTGGCTTGACGGAGCAGATATGCTGGCCGCAGGCCAGGGCCGCCATGATGACGTCAAAATGAAGCTGGTCGGGCACCGCTACCACCACCAGGTTGCGGGGCGGCATGCGCGCCAGCAGATCGCGGTAGAGATCGGGCTGCGGCTCATCCGGGTCGCCGCCCGAGGGAAACGAACGGAACGCCTGGCCGGGAAATGCCTCGGACAGGTTCGCGGCGGAGGCGAGCGCCGCGACACTTCGGGCGCGTTGGGTGCACACTGTGATTTCGCCGATCCGCCCGAGCCGCTGCAGTTGGTAAAGCGAAGGCAGCAACTGATCGTGAACGATCATGCCGCCGCCAATAACCAGGACTTCCGGCTTCATCGCCGGGCCGCGGCGGCACGCCGGCTGGCCGCTTCGCTAAACGCCTCGTCGAGCGCGGAGGCGCTATCGAGAAGGGCCGGCTCGGTAATCACCAGCGGCGGGGAAATCTTCACCGTGCCGCCGCCGGGGCCGACGGGGCTGAACATGAGCACGCCCTTCTCGACGGAGCGATTCACCACGTCCCACGCCAAATCGCCGTCGGGCTCCCTGGTGCCCGGAATCACGCATGCCACGCCCGCCACAAGGCCTTTTCCGTCGACATGTCCGATCTGCGGGAAGCGCCCCGCCAGGGCGCGCAGCCGGTCATGCAACACCGCGCCCACGCGGGCGGAGTTGGCGGCGAGGTTTTCGTTCACCACCAGGTCGATAGACGCCAGTGCCGCGGCGCAGCAGACGGGATTTCCGGTGTGGGTCGAAGTCATGCTGCCGGCGGGGTGCAGGTCCATTACATCGGCGCGGCCGGCTACGGCCGAAATGGGCAGCGAACTGGAAATGCCCTTGCCGAACAGCGCCAGGTCGGGCACCACGCCGTAGTGCTCGAAACCCCAAAGGGTACCGGTGCGGCCGAAGCCGGCCTGCACTTCATCGCACACCAGCAGGGCGTTATGTCCGGTGCACCATTGGCGCAGCGCCTGCATGTATTTCACGGGCGCGAATGCCGCCGTGCCGCCCTGGTACGTTTCCAGAATCACTCCCGCCACGTTGCGCGGCTCCACGCCGCGTTCGCGCAGCGCGTTCTCGAAACCTTCGAAAGTGCTATCGGGGGCGCGGAATCCATCGGGAAAGGGAATCTGCACGAAACCGGGGTCGAGGTTTACGATCCATTCCTTCAGCCCGGGAATGCCGCCGGCCTGCTGCGATCCGAGGGTACGGCCGTGAAACGCCAGGTTGTAAGACACAATCACATTCTTGGCGCGGCCGCCGGTGCGGGCGCCATATGTGCGGCACAACTTGATGGCGCACTCCACTGTTTCCGAACCGGTAGTGAGCAGAAAAATCTTCTTCAGCGGCTCCGGCAGCAGGCCGGCCAACCGTTCCACCAGGCGGGCGCGGATTTCGCTGGGAAAGCAATAATTGGTGAGCAGGCGGTGCGCCTGGGCGGCGACCGCGTCGGCAATTTCCTTGCGCCCGTGGCCGGCGTTGGCGATCAGCACGCCGCTCGACCAGTCGATCCAGCAGTTGCCCCAGGCATCGAACACCTGAAAACCCTGGGCGCGGTCCCACACCACCGGCGGCTGGCCGCGCATGGCCGCCGGCTCGCAAACCTGCAAGCGGCGAAGAATGGCCAGAGACTCGGGAACCGGAAAATCGGTGGCGATGCGGCGGAACGGCGTTTCCACGCGCGCGACCTGCCGGGGGGTCAGATCGAATTCTTTAGCCATGGCGGGATATCACGCTCTGCGAAAGGATTCGAGGTTCCAGTCGCCGCTGGAGGTGTGATGGCGGAGGATATAAAGGTTGCCGTCGTCCGCCTGAACCTTGAAATATGTTTCGTCTGGACCGTACCATTGATCGAGAATTTCCTCCACCATGTAGACGTGCTCTCCCATCCGGAACCGGACAGGCCGCTCGTCTTCTTTTCGCCCGCTGTAACACTCGACCTCGAGACGCATGGGCATGGCGTTCCCAGCATAGCGCCTTTGCGTGGCCGGCAGAGCCCGGCGCCAGCTAACCAGGAGGGCGACGCGAAGGGTGACGCACCGGGCGCCAGGCCGATGCATGTCTTTGACGGCGTAACCTGTGTGGCTGCTATAAACTGCGGGGAGCCCGGCAAAAAGGGTGACGCAAGAATGACGAGCTCGAGCGGTTTCGTTGGGGTCGAACATGCAAAGCATTTCCGATTCCGGTATAGCATGCGGGAGGAGAGATAAAAGGGCGGAGAGCGGGGAGGGCGGGAGGGAGTCCGGCCGCAACCGGAGCAGACGAGAGGGTTTGCGCCACCAGTGTAAGCTGATAGCTGACAGCTAATGCCTATGTACTTCTCCAAACCGGAACGCTACGACCACATGCTCTACCGCCGCTCGGGCCGGAGCGGCATACTTCTGCCCGCGGTCTCGCTGGGGCTCTGGCACAATTTCGGCGGCGTCGACTCGCTCGAAAACAGCCGGGCCATGCTGCACAGGGCTTTCGACCTGGGTATCACGCATTTCGATCTGGCCAACAATTATGGGCCGCCTTACGGCTCGGCGGAGGACACATTCGGACGCGCCATGAAGCTCGATCTGGCACCTCACCGCGACGAACTCATCATTTCCACCAAGGCTGGTTTCGATATGTGGCCGGGACCATACGGCAATTGGGGCTCGCGCAAATACCTGCTGGCCAGCCTCGACCAGAGTTTGCGGCGCATGGGGCTGGCTTATGTGGACATTTTTTACCATCATCGTCCCGACCCGGACACACCGCTGGAGGAAACCATGGGGGCGCTGGACCACGCGGTGCGTTCGGGCAAAGCTCTGTACGCCGGAATCTCGAATTATCCGCCGGAGAAGACGGTGGAAGCGGCGGCCATCCTGCGGCGGCAAGGCACGCCGTTCCTGATCCACCAGTTTGCGTACTCGATGTTCCGCCGCGAGCCGGAAGACGGCCTGTTGCAGACGCTGATTGACCTGGGCATTGGCGGCATCGCCTTTTCGCCGTTGGCGCAGGGACTGCTGAGCGACCGCTATCTGGAGGGTATTCCTCCCGATTCGCGCGCCGCGCGGCCGCGCGCCTTCCTGCGTCCCAAGGATGTGGATGAGCGGGTGGTGGCGAAGGCGCGCGCTCTCAACGAACTCGCCCGCGCCCGCGGCCAGGGCCTGGCGCAGATGGCGCTAGCTTGGGTTCTGCGCTCTCCGGCGGTCACCAGCGTGCTGATCGGCGCCAGCCGCGTGGAGCAGATCGACCAGGATGTGGAGATGCTGCAGCGGGTGGAGTTCAGCGGCGAGGAATTACGCAAAATCGAGGAAATCTTGGGGCAATAACCACGGCCTGCTGATTTTGTCAACACTACGTGCCGTCTAGTACTTCGCGGAGAGTGATCAGCCGTACACTCCGGTACTTTTTGAGAGGAGTTAGGCCGATTGTCCAGGCTGAGGCTGGTATAATCGCGACTTATGCCGATTCCGTAACCCATCAACTCCGGAGGCCTGTCTGTCTCCGATCGCGAACCCCTAGCTCGCCCGGCCCTCTTTACGCCGGCAGCGCCAAATCCAACTAAGGAGTTCCAGTGATGTTAAAAATGTTTTCCACGGGTTTTGTTCTCGCCGGTGTGGTGTGTACGCCGGCTCCGATTGCGCACGTGCAGACCACCCGTACGGCCCCGCCTGATTTTCGCGACGACCCCCGCCTCTCCGTGCTGCGCCAGTTTTTCGCTAAAGCCGGCTGCCCGGCCCTGTATTACTCCAGCGTTTTCCTGGAAGCCGCCGATATTTACAAGCTGGACTGGCGGCTGCTGCCCAGCATCTCTTATGTGGAATCCACGGGCGGCAAATTCGCCCGGAACAACAACTTTTTCGGATGGGATTCCGGAAAGGCCAGCTTCGCCACGCCGGCGCAAGCGATTCATCACGTTGGCTACCGCCTCTCGCATTCCGACCGTTACCGGTCGAAAGACCTCGATACGATACTGGCGAGCTACAACCCCGATATCGAGTATGGAGCCAAGGTGAAATCGGTGATGCGGCGGATCGCACCTTTGGAGTGAAGGGGGCGAAGCGAGTTAGAACGCCGCCGCGCCCAGCATCGCTCTTCCCTGATTGCAAAAGTTCACGGCGCCGATACTGACGCCGTTCCACCCGGCGCACCAGTAGGCCGGGTTTTGCGGTGTGTGCCCTTGGATGAGCCACTGGCGAATCTTGGCGATCGGCAGTTGGCCATTAGTACTCAAGGTATAAGGGCCGCCGAATCCGCTGATTTTCATCATCTCGCGGAAGAGATGGTCTTGCGTGCCGGGTCCTCCGAACAGCACCTGATCCGCACCCGCGAGGCGGCGCGATGGATCGACACGGCGCGGGTCGGCCGCGTCGATGTCGTGGTAAAGGGCCGAGGGATGTGGGTGGCTGCCATCCCAGTAATTGATCCCGCCGAGCTCTCCGGACCATTGATGACCGGGAGGACAGTTGTAAGTCGCATTGTGATGGACGCCTACCGTAACGCCAGTATCCAGTAAGTCGGCGGAGTAAGTGGTGATGGAAGTTACGTCACGCCCACAGTTACGATAGGGCGCCGTGCCCCCACTGTAAGTAGGAGATCCAATTAAGAGGGATGAGCGCAGCGCGGCCGAGAAAGCCCACAACTCGTAGGGCGCCCAGGCGCCTGCATCCTTGTTATTCAGATCGAGCGTAGCCTGATCGAGCGTGGCTCCCGCGGGCGCGCCCACGCCGGGCCAACCATACCATATCATGCAGGCCCCAATGTAGGAGCAGGAATCGATGATACCGACCAGCCGTTGGTAATTCCATAATCCGCCGCGGGTCACGTAAATGCCCTGATTGCCACCGGTCACACTCGCAGGCCGATCGGCGGCCCAGGCGTCGGTAACGGTTCCGGTTCCGCTGGCCGTGCCCAAGCCGCTATTAAACGTTGCGTAAGTCGGGCCATCCGACACCAGGCCGGTGAGGTTTATGGTAGCGGGCGAGGGTGGCACGGTCAGCTTGACGCAAGTCCCAAAGCCGTTGGTGAAGTTAGTTTCACCGGGAGAAAGGCATAGGACGTCGCTGAGCGATGGATTGGTAGTTGTGGCGCCGAGCCCGGGGCTGCTCACGCCATTCTGTCTTGCGATGGTGTTGCCCTGGACGGCGATTCGCGCAAGCGTAAAAGGCGATCCCAGGTAGCTGCCGCCGATGGCATAACGCAGGTCGGAGACGGGATTAGTTTGAGCGGCCGCAAGAAAGTCGGCGATATTGACGGCCACGCTCCCGGATGAATAGGTATCGGTGCTGATGAGCGAATTCGAGTAATTCGCCGTAAATCCGCTTCCCGCAACCGATTTGGCGATGTTGACCGAACCACTGGCCGTTCCAACCAGGAATTGGAAACCGCCGCTCACGTAGGTCCGGCTGAGGGATATGACGCCGCCCTGCGCACCGAAACCGCAGAAGCCGGGCGCACTAACCGTGGTGGTACCGGTGCCCAAGTTGTTTACTGCCAGGTAGTCGGTGTTTATAGTAGCGGCATTGGACGTGCCAAGCCAGGTGCTGGTAGCCACGATGTAGACGGGGCTGACCTGATCCGCGGTGGTGATCGTCAGCGGGTTGACGGTCAACGAGTCCTGCGCGCTCGAGCCGAAGCGGGCAACGCAGGCGGAAGAGTCCACCGGGATCGTGAACGTGTTGCCTCCGATGTTAGTTACCAGGCGCACCAGTCCGTCCAATGGGGGGCAGGAGGGAGAAAACACGGTTACTCCGGTATCGGTGGGCGGTGCGGCGCCCGCCAGAGTGAAGGTGGTGGGGTAGCCGTATGTCACGCCCGAGACGGACGGGTAAGAGGGTGGATTGTTGGTGCAGGTAAGGTTCAGAGTACCGCCGGCATTCACGAAGCCAAACATGTTAGAGTCACTCGCCGGTACGGTGGCGCTTCCGGAGCCGAAGGGACTGTTGCCCCGGGAGGCGAAGACGATGCTGCGCGGGGACGAGCAATCCACGTCGAGCACGGGGGCGCCGCCGGTATTGCGGTACATCTCGATTCGCTGGATTCCGCCGCCCGCGGAAGTTCCCCAATTGGAATCGATGGTGATGTGGTGGTTATGGATACCCACGATGTCGCCATCGCCGGGTACGGTGACAGCCGGCCCGGCAAGCGTGACGGCAGCGGCCGCATTCGCGGGTCCGCCAGGGAAGGAGACGACAGGCGCGACGGAACATTTGCCGTAGTAACCCGCCGCGTTCGCGGGAGTCAGCCACACAGACGTGACAACGCCATTGCTCACGGTGTACTTACCCGCGGGCATGGCGGTGCACGCCCCGCCGCTGAAACTCAAGCTATAAGAACCGTTGGCGGGTCCGCCGGAACCACCGGCGGTAAGGCTGATGGCAACGTTGCGGGTACAAGTCCAGGAGGAGGAAGAGGACTTGTAGCCATCCATCGCGTCGCTGCAATAATTGCCCGCGGCCCACGCCGGCGGGAGGAGGATAAGAACGCAGCAAGTTAGTTTCCGCATGACTTACTCCGTGAACAATACGCTCAATACTCTCAGGTCGGCCGCGGCGGCTGAGGAGATGGCCAATCTCCATTCCACCAGGTCTCCGGCGGCGCAGGCTTTGTTGGCGTAGGCGCCGGAAGTTTGGAGACCGATCTTCACGCGGGTGGCGGCGCTCAGAGAGTTCGGGGTGAGCGGAATGACTTGCGCCACGCCAAAAACAGGATTGGCTGTCACGGTATTCGTGACACAGGCGAGCGAAAGAGTTATACCGGGGGAAGCGGTGCCTGGGGAGTAGGCGACTACGGTGACGGCCAGCGAACCGGACCAATCGGAGGGGAGCAGGAAACGGTCGTAGACCGTCTGGGCGGCGCCCGCCGCGAAATCCACGTACGCCTGAATGCCGTCGTTTTCGCATACCGCGCTGGGAGCGGCGCTGGTGCCGAAGGAGAAGGCCATGGCGGCAACTCCGGCCTGGCACTTGGCGGCCGTTCCGCCGGAGGGATTGTAGAGGATACGGGACGGGCCGGCCACGCCGACCTGGCAACTGGAACCCAACGCGCAGGGAACGCCGTTGACGACCGCGGCGGCGTTGGCTGCGGCGTAGTCGGTGCCGGCGGCGGCAGTGGCGAAACCACCTGCGCCGTTGCCTTTCAGAAGAGCGGTGCCGGCGGTGGGGGGAGCGTAGTCGCTTCCAGCGGCGGCAGGGGAGAAACCGCCTGCACCGTTGCCTTTCAAAACAGCGGCGCCGATGGTTGGGGGAGCATAATCGGTTCCCACCGCGGCAGCCGCGAAGGACGGCCCGGCGGCGCCTTTCAAGAGGCCGGAAGCGGGCAGCGTGATGCCGGCGAAGGCCCCGGCATTGTTAATCTGAATCTGTCCGCTGCTTCCACCCGGGGTCCCGCCGGAGCCAGGCAGAATGTCGATATAAGCGGGATGGCTGGTAGAAGGGTTCTCTTTGGAGTCGAACGTCGCCGAGAGAGCGGATCCCGAGGACGGCAGAAGAATCAGGCCGTCGTTCAGGTCCGTGCCCGCCAGCCACCGGTTGACCTGGTCGGTGATGTCGAGGGAGTAATATTCGTTGGTGGCCGTCACCGCGACGGTGCCGAGGTAGTTCTTGGTGGGGGGAACCGGAGTCGTTACGACATTGGCGGAGTTCGTTCCGCCATTGAACGAGACACCGCTTTCCGTCCAAGGGCCAGCGAGCGAATAGACATCCATCGATCCGGCCGTGGTCACCTTATCGGCGAAAACTACCATGACGGCTCGCGAAACGGAGTTGGGCAGCTTTGAAAGATCGAACTGAATGAGCGCCTGGCTACCCCCGCCGACGTTCAGGGTGATCGAGTTGCCGAAATTGGTGTGCGTGAGGTCGTTAGGTGTGGTGAGACTGCTGACGTAGGTGTCGGCGAGCACCGACGCATCGCCGGCGCGCAGAGGCGATATAACGCAAAATACGACGACAGGGACGCAGAATCGCGCGAGCACGAACTTCCGCTGGATGTTCATGAGAATTCTCCAAGTAATGACACCGCTGCGAGGATCCGCCAACCGACTGGAGGGCCGGAATCGCAAAGAAGAAGAGAAAAGAGTATGCCGAGCCAGTTGAAAAACGGACGACACAGGAGCGGGAGAGCCCGTCGCCTGCCTTGTATGAATTAGCACGATTATCGGGACCGCCGCAATCCCCGAAAGTTATAGCGATCCGGCGGAAGGAGGTTCCCATGGCGTTTTTTCGCATCGAATGAACGAGATGATCATTGACAAGGCGGAATTCCGTACCACTCTAGGAAGGAGTACTAACGATACCAGCATCACGCGCCGGAACGCGGAGGCGGGCTGGGGAAGGCGAGAGATGGCGGCAGGCACCGGGACGTTGCGGGTGGCAGGAGGGGAAACCTCACTTTCCGTATCCCCCGGTGTGCCAACAGCCGTTGACAAGGCTGGAGTAACCGGCGTATATTTGCTAACATACTGATCTCTCAGTGGTTGTGATGGCCAGCCATGCTCTCGCTCAGGTGGAACACGGGAATCGGCAGAGCTTGTCAGCTAACGTCCGCAGCGCACCTGCCCCGGAATCATTACTCCCGGCAACCTACTGTGAATCGGCGAACGGTGGAGGCTTGATGGCCGGAGACCAAGACAACGGGCGCTTGGACCAGACAGTACCCGAAGACTACGAGAATCTTCTCGACGACTACAGCCACTTCGCGCCTCCGGCCGCCGACGAAGTGCTGCAGGGGACCGTGCTGGGTGTCACCGGAAAAGATGTGATTATCGATTTCGGATACAAGTCCGAAGGCATCGTTCCGATTGAACAGTTTCAGACTCCAAGCGGCGAAATTACGGTACAGCCGGGCGACGTAGTGGATGTGATGATCGAGCCCGGCGAGCCGCCCGAAGGCTACGTACTGCTTTCGCACACGCGCGCCGCGCGCCTGCGCATCTGGGACAACCTGGAAAAAGCCTACCAGGAACAACTGGTGATATCCGGGCACGTGCTGGGACGCGTCAAGGGCGGGCTGGCGGTAGACGTGGGAGTGAAGGCGTTTATGCCGGGATCGCAGGCCGATCCGCGCCCCGTCCACAATCTGGACGCGCTGGTGAACCAGGACATTCCGGTAAAGATCATCAAGTTGAACCGCCGGCGCGGGAACGTGGTGGTGTCGCGCAAAGCGGCGGTGGAAGATGAGATCAACGCGCGCAAGAGCGCCACGCTGGATCACCTGGTGGAGGGCGCGGCGGTGACGGGGGTAATCAAAAATCTGACCGAGTACGGGGCCTTCATCGACCTCGGCGGCATCGACGGCCTGCTGCACGTCACGGATATGTCGTGGGGCCGGATCGCGCATCCTTCCGAGTTATTGCACGTGGGCGACGAGATCACCGTTAAGGTGCTGAAATTCGACAAGGCGAAGGAGCGCGTCTCGCTGGGGCTGAAACAGCTCGAGCCCGACCCCTGGGAAACGGTGACGGAGCGCTACGCGGTAAACAGCCGCGTGATCGGGCGGGTGGTGAACGTAACCGACTACGGCGCTTTCGTGGAACTGGAGCCGGGCGTGGAAGGGCTGATTCACATCAGCGAGATGACGTGGTCGCGGCGCATGAAGCATCCTTCGAAGGTGGTAAAACCCGGCGACCAGGTGGAAGCGGTGGTGCTGGAGGTGCATCCGCGCGAGCGGCGCATTTCGCTCGGGCTGAAGCAACTCGAACCGAACCCGTGGACCACGATCGACAGCCGCTACAGCGTGGGCTCGGTGGTGGAAGGCCGGGTGCGCAACATGACCGATTTCGGCGCGTTCATCGAAATCGAGGAAGGCATCGACGGGTTGGTGCACGTGTCCGATCTTTCGTGGACCAAGCGGGTGAAGCACCCGTCCGAGGTTCTGCGAAAGGGGCAGGTGGTGCAAGCGGTGATTCTGAGCATCGATTCCAGCCAGCACCGGCTTTCACTGGGCATCAAGCAGCTGCAACCGGATGCCTGGGAGAGTTATTTCCAGGCGCACCAGGTGGGCGACACGGTGCATGGCCGGGTATGCAGGCTGGCCAGCTTCGGCGCGTTTGTGGAACTGGCGGAAGGCGTGGAAGGGCTGTGCCACTATTCGGAAATTCCGGGCTACACGGGCCGGCGCGGCACGGACGAGACGCTGCTGGCGGTAGACCAGGAGATGGATTTTAAGATCATCAAAATGAGCGAAGCGGAGAAGAAGATCGGCCTGAGCCTGCGCGCGCTGGCGGATGACGAAGAACGCAATCGCCTGGAGGATTACCAGCGCCAAGCCGCCGCCGCTACGACTACGATTGAAGAAGTCTTGAGCCTCAAGGACCGTAACTCAGAATAGGCGAGAGATTGGAAAGGCAGGGAACCGCTTGCAAATTTCCGGGAATCACGCGATACTGCGGTTTCTAAGCTATTGAGACACTGGAGAATACGATGACGAAGGCCGATCTGATTGAAGAAGTCTCCCGCGTGGTCGAAATGACCCGGAAGGAGTCCGAGGTCATTGTGGAGGCCATATTCGACAGCATCGTGCGGTCCCTGCGCACCGGCGACAAGATCGAGATCCGCGGATTCGGCAGTTTCCGTACACGCCAGCGGCAGCCGCGGATTGGCCGCAATCCGAAGACCGGCGCGCGCGTGGAAGTGCCCGCGAAGAAGATTCCCTACTTCAAGCCCAGCAAGGAATTGAAGGACGTGGTGAACAATTCGAGCGCGGGGGTACACGCGGACGAACCGGGCCCACCCGACAGCACCCCCACACCGCAGCAGATTCCCAACCTGTAGCGTTGCGGCATGGATTATCTGTGGACTCCGTGGCGCTACCAGTACATCACTGCCTCGGGAGATCCGGGCGAGTGCGTGTTCTGCGTGGCGGGGCGCGCCGGCGACGACCGGGCGCATCTGGTGGTTCACCGCGGGGCGTATAATTTCGTAATCCTTAACCGGTTCCCTTATACCAGCGGGCATGTCATGGTGGTGCCTTATGCGCACGTGGCCGACCTGGAGGAACTGCCGGATGAAGCACTGGCGGAGCTGACCCGTCTTTCACGGGATGCCGCCGGCAACCTGCGGAAGGTCTATCGTGCCGAAGGGCTGAACCTGGGGATGAACCTGGGAAAATGCGCGGGAGCGGGCATTGCCGGGCACCTGCACATGCACATTCTACCCCGCTGGACGGGCGACACAAACTTCA
>Ga0335081_10011976_pt1 | contig 14043 bp, 17 predicted proteins | sample Lox_Sample_35_FD_206713 | JGI IMG/M metagenome (GOLD analysis project Ga0335081, IMG submission 206713) | Soil microbial communities from Loxahatchee National Wildlife Refuge, Florida, United States - Lox_Sample_3.5 | ecosystem: Environmental > Terrestrial > Soil > Wetlands | place: USA... | reverse complement strand
CTTTATCTGAGATGATGCATTGTATTTCAGACGAGGCAACTGTGAGAAGAGAAAAGGGACAACTATTCTAATTTCAGAACTCAAAGTATCAAAGTCCAATAAAACGACATGGAAAATTCCCGCAACTCGTCACGATCGTTCTACCTCCCTTAATCTCATAGTCCAGCCAAGCCGTATAGCTTTGCTCAATTTGGATGTGATATCCCTCTCGTTCAAGTCCATCTCTTCCAACTTGTCCGACTCCTCTTTAAGAATATCCCCAGTGACCCATTTAATGTACTCGCCCGTACTCTCCGCCTCAACCGGAATGAGCATCTCTTTCAAATATTCCAGCCCCTGATCCAACCTTGCCTCCGTCACCGCGTACTCCACGAAAGCATTGATCATCGCAGCCTTTTCCTTCGGAACATTGTCTACCCTGTCCTTATTCACAACCGCATGAGATTCCCCCTTGACCTTGAAATGGTAAAGGACCCCGCTCGGCTCTGGAGGGTGATACGTGAAGACTAAACCCTCGCCAGTTCCCTTGACGCCAAAATATGCTGAGACAGGACACTCTTTGTCGATACATTCAACCATTTTGGTTAATTGCTTTTCAGCGCGATCGACGTCAGTTAAATCGGCCAGATCGATGGTGAGAGGGTACGTCGGAAAGTCGCAAATGTTGAAAATTCGATGTGTAGGAAGGGAGATGGATTTGTATTTGCGGAGGTCTTGCCAATTTTTGCCGATGCGGATGTTGAAAATTGTGAAGAAACGTTCAAGGTTGCATACACCCACGCTTTTTTGGATTCCTTTGCCGGCCCATTCACCAACGATCATGATGTTCTCCCAGCCCGTTCTTTCGACATGCTCAGCACCGGCAGAAGTAGGACGACGATCCGAATCGACTGAAAGCTTCTTGGTGATATCGTCGTCAGGAATGGTCGATGTTTTCACCTCTTTCTTGGGATGCCGTCCTTCCACTTTGAGTCGTTCATGAATTCGAAGGATTTCCTTAGCCACAGTACCCCAAGGCGCATCGTTCAACTTGGCATGAACACCATACTGATCTTCATTGGCAGAAAGAATCCGATTGCGACTCTTCATTTGCCATTTTTCCGGTCCAGAAAGGAGAATCGAAATGTTGCAGCCGTGGATCTTGACCGTCCCGTGAAAGTCAAGCTTCTCCACCGTAGGTTTTCCTGCCAAATACAATTTCCGGAAGGGCCACAGAGCCCTTGTTTTTGGGTACCAGACGAAAGCTTCATGATCTTCAGCAGCTTTGTCCGTTGCGGATATCATGAGAGGGCGACCTGGAGCAGCATGGAATGAGCGAGAAAATTTTAAAATGACGGGTGAGACAACTTTCTGCGGAATGTTGCCGCTGTTTGACGAAGAGTTATGACACCGGACCGGAAGGTTATCTCCGGTGAGCCACAAAGCGACTGAATACTGACGCTCAGGTCGAAATCTGGGAAGCACAGCCGAAACCACGGATTTCGTTCCAAGTTTTAAACTCTCGTCAACTCTGCATTTCCACGGATATCTGAGTTCAAGATTACGACGTGTTGCTGATCGTTCAAGGAAATTGTGTCACTGTCCCTACGTAGATCCTTTCTCTCCAGCAATCAACCCCACCACCCTATATTCCTTGTCACTCTTTGATCCCCCTCGCTCATCCCCGCGCCCTGTTTGGACAAAGCATGTCGCTGCTCTCGTTCCCTTGATCTTCTACGGACTGACCCCTCACAACATGAAACAATATTTGGTCTAGAAACAGCTATATCTTTCTTTACCTACATGATACATCCTCATATCTTTGCTACATGCAAACTATCTGAACACAAATTAAGAGAGAAGGACAAAACGTCGAGGACGACAAATATCCACGACACAAGCCAAGTAAAAAGACAAAGGGGGGCGCAAAAAGAGAAGAAGAAAAACAAACTACTGATGCCAACAATGCTAACTCTTTCCATTCCGACCTCACAATCCCTCTTGGACGTAAAATTTCATTCATCCTGACCCATCTAAAGATCCGCATCATCCTCATCTACCAACCCTGTCAGCCCATCGAAGTCACCAACCAAGGAAACGGGAGGAGATATTACCCGGCAAAGGCATATTTTGGGCCTGTTCCAACTCCTTCTGATACGCGTCCATCAAATTAGAATCAACCTGAACCTCAGGAGGCGCCAAAGCAGGCGAAGCGACAAACTCCAAACCCTGATTCCCCCCCAACTTTCTCGCCAACCACAAAAAGGGTTTTTCAAAATTATAATTACTCTTGGCAGATATATCAAAATATTGGAGGTTCTTCTTGCGGTGGAAGGTGATTGTCTTGGCTTTAACCTTGCGGTCTTTCACATCGACTTTGTTGCCGCAGAGAACGATGGGGATATTCTCGCAGACACGGACGAGATCGCCTACAACGAAACGAGAATTAGCGAAAAGGGGGGATCGATGGGGGGTCTGAAGGGCGGGTACGGTGCCAGTTGGGGACGTTCTTGTATGTGATGCGGGACGTGACATCGAACATGATGATTCCACATTGACCTGAAGAGCACGATTAGAAATCGTACTTGCCGATATTGGAAAAGGGGATACCTTGAATATAGTATCCATCTCTCAAGCCTCCGAACTTCTCTTGTCCAGCAGTGTCCCAGGTGTTGAAGCAGATTTGACCAAAGTTGGTGTGGAATGTGATCGGATGGACTAATCGGCGTCATTAGCATCATCAAGGCAAACAAAACAGGAAACGAAAGGTGGGGTAAACACGTACCTTCAACGCCGAGCGTGGCAATATACTTCTTCTCAAATTCACCTGTAAGATGTCGCTTGACAAACGTGGTCTTTAGCAAACGTTAGCCCACCTGCACAAGAATGGCGGCAATTCGCGAGGAGGATAAGGCGAGTCGCGATTCGGATTGGAAATGTTACCTTTCCAGTACCTCCATCACCGACGAGGACGAGCTTGAATGTGGGGATTTGAGCCTGTTCAGCCATCACGGGTTGTAACTGTGCTTGAAGGTGGGGTGCAATGAATGTGGTGGCAGTACTCAGTTGTTCTGGCGGGCGCTGTTTCACTTCCTTTTTTTTAGAGGGCGTTTCGCTCGACCCAGGGCAGAAAGAAAATTTTTGGGAGAAAATCATCATCCCCTAACCCTGTCTTACGTACTGTAGTCACACCATTGGCTAGAAGATTCCATATGAATCTGTAGGCCGTACCACGGAATGTATGGAACGGAAGCAAAGATGGCGAAGCTTGAATGCAGGAGTCCAGGGACTCAGAGATTAAAGTAGACAAGATGAATCCATGTGTTTTTAAATTTCCGTCCGGCATAATTTTGACCTTATTAATTTGTGTTAAGCTCAGTAATGTATTTATTTTGGTCTGATTTTTTGTTTTTTGATTTTTATTTTTATTATTATTTTTATTTATTTATTTATTTTTTCCCGTTTTTCTGTGGTGGGCCGTCTGGGCACTCTGACCAATCAGCAGGGTTTATTGCCCTCCCTCCCTTGGATTTTCTCACCGCCCCTTTTTTTCAACGTGGCACCCGCCTTCAAACCGTCATCTTCACACCGTCGTCACGTCAGCGTTGACATCGCATCCAACCCCAAACTGCAGCCCCGAATAGCTCTTGATCTCCTCTATCCACTGATACCAGGCAAGGCATCAAACGGCCTCTCGACGCCTCTCACGCCGGCTGATTACATAAGCAAGAGGAACTCCGCCTGCAACTACGGGCCGATCGCCTTTTCAGCCGAACTTGACCTCCTCCCCTAGGCCCATCTACGCAGTCGTCTCCATTTTGTTGCGGCCGCGGTAGAGCTGTCTAGGTAGTGTGGCCCCAAAGTCGCTCCCGGCCGGCAGCCTCCACCTGCCCTTTCCCATCACCTGAAAAATTTTGCATGCTGATGGGTTAGGGGACGGACCCTCCAATATGGTGAACCCACAGAGGAACAGAAAGATCCACACCCGCAACACCCGGTTTCTCATCATCTCAGCTGGCGAGGCCGACAGCCTAGAATTTATCGAGCCTGAGCCCGAGGAAGCCGGCGCCCGTCCGCATGACAATACCGGCGTGGACCATGAAGATCTGCAGGAACACCATCTGCAGGTCGCGCTGGACGCTGCCCAGAAATCAGCACACGATGGCAAGGCCATGAAAAAGGCCTTTATTCCTACGCCAGATGCGTCGAGACAGATTGATAATTACGATGAACTTTACCAGAAGAAGTGGCATGATCCAAATTCACTGATACGGTTCTCCGCTACGGTCGAGGAATCCGTCGGATGCTCATATTGCATGGACGATGACGATGAGATTTGGCTTCGCAAGTTTAACAACAGCAGACGCTCCAAGGACGGACCGCTGTCGGAACTCTCGTTTGAAAAGATCATGTCAAACTTTGAGGATACGACGAGTGAAAGACAACCATACCTGTCGACAGATCCGACGGTCATTGCTCCCTTTGAAGAGTTTGAGCCGACGTTTGAGTATCTCAGTCTGAAAGCCCTTCTTCCGTACGCCCAGCACGTCTATCAACACTGGAAGGAACGCCGAATAAAGCGCATGGGCAAACCCATCGCCGCAACTCTAAAGTTCGAGGAAAACGAAAAGGAAGACTCGAACGATCCCTACGTGTGCTTCCGACGCCGTGAAGTACGACAAGTTCGAAAGACTCGTCGACAAGACGCCGTTAGCACAGAACGAATACGACGACTAAAAGCTGAGATGCAACAAGCCCGGGACCTTGTCACCATGGTCTCTGCTCGAGAAAAGTGTCGCGAAGACGCGCTCAAAGCTGAAAAGGCGCTGTTTGCAATGCGATGCAAGGTTAAAGAGGTGAAGCGCAAGTTGAATATTAAGGGAGGTGACGAGGATTTGTTCCCTGTCAAGGTAGTCTTGGCGTTCCGCAACGTCGGTGTATTTCAACGTTGGCTGACAACCGATTATAGAAGAAGAAACCTGCTCCGGAGATGTCCCTGCAGAATGGTCGCACTCCCACAAGGCCCGAGGGGGTGTCTTCTGGTCCGCTTAGACTGGTTCCCTTGAGCGAGCATCGTAAAATCCTCGAGACCAATCGGAATGCTGTTGTTGAGAAGCGATTATCGCGCAAGCTGGAACCGAATCGAGGGTGGACGGATCAGACAGAGGTTCATATTAATTTTAAAATGATGTCTAATTCGCTGCAGGAGGAATACTTTGGGCTATATACGGACGGCTATCGATGTTTCAGGAATCTGGCTATTACGGATGAGGCGATGGATATCGAGACCGATGCAGATTCAATCTTCTCAGCTGCTGATTCTGTATCCTCGATGTCATCTGCTGGGTCGACAGCCTCGAGTCGTACCGTCTCTCGATATCGTCAGCGGTACGGTCGCGGTGGTCGAATCTGGGTAGACCGGACTTTGACAGCGTCAGAGAAGGAAAATCTGGAAAAAACTCAGCTGTCATTTTACCTCAAAGATCCGATTCTTGAAGAACGATGGAAATATGATCCTCGGGCATCCGAAGACGAGAAGCCCATCATCCTAGATGAAGATGATATTCAGTATGTCCTCCTCTTAAAGTATCATTTTCTGACGTGTTCTAGACAAATCGTCTATCGGGCAAGGCTTCTCCCTCCTTCTCCCGACCGACGAATGCCTGGTGGAGTTGGGCTTACAGTCAAAGTCATCCCCAGCGTGTCGAGTCCCCAGCTTATGCGCTCTCACATCAACAGTCCCTCGATGCCAAGACCAAGTCTTCCCTTGCAAACGCCGAAATAGACAGTCCTCGACATACACTCTCGCGTCTCCTCCTTGGTCACTCTCCCGTGCATGCGTCGCCCGTCTTTCTGTACAAATTGAAGGATATCGCCAAATTGATTATTGTTTCAAATCTAGGTTTTCTTTTCTTTCGCGGTTGTTTGTATTTTGTCTCTGAGCGAATTTTTTAAATAGGATGGAAAGTGGGTTTGTTAAATTTGGTCTGTTGATTGATGGTGATTCTTTGGTGAAGGGTGAACAGCACGGGTTTTTTAAAGGATATAATTGAAGAAGAAAAAACTGGGTGTGTAGGGAAATTTGAGTTTATTATAACTCTCGAGGGTTAGATGAAAGCTGTACGTATGAAATATCAACTCCACTACTCAAGCAAGAACCTGTTCGTCATTCATCACGCTTTGATCGCCCGTGCGCCAAGTGTTAAATTCCCGCTTGCGGGAACCTTTGATTCACAACATGCATCGACGATTCCATGAATGACGTTGTATTCGCCTTTTGACCCATCGTCCCTGCCGATGCTTCGGCCTCTCCTCTACACCTCGACACGCCTAACGCCCTTACGGCCGTATTCCAATGCTGTCCTGGCCCGACTCCTGCATCCCGTCATCGATTACGGGCTCTCGTCACCCCGCTGGTTTATTCACCCCCAATGGGACGACCGGCCATTCGAGTCTTCGTTAAAAAGCCCTGAGGAACAGAAAAGAGATGGTACTGTCAAAATTGTAGAAAATGACCCACGAATCGTCTTTGGCGAGACAGACTTCAAAACAAAACGGGAGACGTATAGTATGCCGAAATACGTACCACTCTGTTGATTTGCCCGAGCTGAATTTCGGAGACTTTAGTTCTCTGTCATGGATTACTAGGCTTCGATGTCTTAAGTCGCTGGCCTCTCGTTTGTGCGCTGAAGACGTAGATATCGGTGGATACGATCCATTGCAGTTACCGCCGCTCGGCACGGTACATTACTGGCGGGGCATTAAAGAATCGTTGGAGCAAGCAGGATGTCATCGAGTCGTCATCACGCGAGTCCCACGAACGGCAAGCATAAATGAACGAGCAGAGATCCTCCGCCAGCAAATTTCAACGAAATGCGAGCCTGGGGAACCACTCAATCTCCTCGGTCACAGCATGGTTGTCTTCCCCAAATCCGCTCAACATAAGACTCTAATGGAAGGGTGGATTAGATGCGCGTTACATGATCTCGATGCTCAAACCCAAGGAATTGAATATTCAGAGCTTAACAACAATTTCTACTCCTCATCGGCATCTCCTTCTTCAACGCAAATGTAATATATAGTGGGTCTACCTTTGCAGATTACGTTCTGTCGTATTTCATCGCGCCTCAACCTATCTCTACTACGCCAACCCCTGACCCTCCCCCCTTCTTCCGCTTCCTCCAGCACATAGGAATCCAAACAGCGGCCTTCCAAGACCTGACAACGACAAACATGGAAGCACTCAACAAACTCGTCGTTGATCGCGAGGATGTCAGATACTTTTCCTTTGGCGCCAGCTTCAACCCTACCTGGGGCTCCGTATTCCGTGCCAGTCATGACATCATCGAGGAGAAGGAGGGAGAGAATGATGGATTGGTTTCTGTCTCCAGTGCCATGTGGGGAGAATACAAAGGGACTCTCCAAAATGTAAACCATCTTGATATCATCAATTGGGTGCGTGTCCCTTTATGGGGTAATTGGATCTGATAGAAGACGAATCGGATCAAGTATTGGTGGGATGGAATTGTGTATGGTGAGAAATCGGCCGAACCGGCGTTTAATGCCATAGCTTTTTATTTGCATGTAGCAGGTGGGTTCTTGCTAGCGATGTGTACTAACAATAGATATGTTGGCGCACGAAGGTCTATAGGACTGGAGGTTTACCTTGGAAACAGAGGACACGAAAGATGAGAAAACTGTACACAAAGTACTCGTTTGGCATGGCGAATTCAATTACAGACCCTGGAATACAGAAAACACTAATATCGGTCATGCTATGCAAACATTCTCCAAACTGTGTACTCATGCCGAAATAAAGAGATTAGAAAATCTGAATAGGCAAATCTACCCAAAAAGGGGCCCAAGATTTTCGCTAATTCTCAACCTCTGAAGTATCCCGCTCCGTGTCCTCGGTCTCGTACTCTTCCTGTTCATCCTCCATTTCCTCATCGCCCTCATCGTCATAATAATCAAAATCATCGTCCATTGACCCATACTTTTCCCAGTCCTCGTTAACATGCTCCTCAAACGTCATCGAGGCCTGTTGAATCCCAGCTGTTGCCGCGCTCGCGTCCTCTTCACCAATGGCGCTCTCTGACTTTTCCAAAACCTGCAATAGTCGCCGTTCCTGTTCCGTGAATCGCTCGTTCTCCAGGTTGGCCGCGTGTAAATGCGGATATTCGCTTCGGAAGGCGGGTAACTCCAATGAATTCCATTTACGCGATTCCATCGCTCGTCGCTTGATTTGCTCGTGATTCAATGGGCCAGGGACACTTCCATGAGTGCTCTCATTGCTGGTCATAAAGCTGAGGAATCCCGTTAAAATTGTCTCAATGGTCCACGCGGGGTTCCAGCATTCAGGGTGTAGATTGGTGAATGTGGTGCATATGTCCATGTGTGTTTGGAAACGGTCCGAGGGGGTCGACATGCGAATTCGGGGAGGGGCATAGGGGAATGTTTTAGGAAAGTAGATGTTGCCGTAGTATTGACCGTTGTGGTAGGGCGTGGAGGGGGGCCCGGTGATTACGAAGGACCAGGTGAGAATGTCTTCTTGGGATGGATGCGTTTCGATGAAGGGGATGGGGGATTTCTGGATAGACGCATAGTCGCGTTGGAGGCGGATGATGCAGGACTGAGTGGCCATCGGGGAAGATCTCGAGGTGAATGAAGCCGCGGGAAGGGTCGGCGGTCCGTGAGGCACAGAAAATCACCCAATTCTGAATTCAGACTCTGGTTGGAGAGAACCGACCTCTTAACTAGTCCGTACTCAGAGACAGTCGCGAACAAGCTAAATAAGCCCCCGAAAGAATCCCTCCGACTTCAGATGTCCATTTGAGATTCCCGGGCAGCGGACCGGAGACGGGCGGGACGGGGGCCTGTCCGGAATACGCGCAAGCAGGCGAAGATTGACGATCGTGCTGCAACCAGCGAAACGCAACGAAAGCCCGGCGTCGTGCGTGTTGAAGATGCCGGCGACCACGACTGCGGAGACTCTGGCACTGACGTCGACACAGGTGATTGTGCATCCTCTCGTCCTGCTCTCTGCCGTCGATCACTACAATCGGGTGGCCAAAGGCACTAAGAAGAGGGTCGTCGGGATCCTCTTGGGCCAGAACAATGGCGCAACGATCAACGTCGCTAATTCCTTTGCTGGTACAGTCCAGCCTGCTTATACATCTGTTCTGATGGCGCAGTCCCGTTTGAGGAAGACGAGAAAGATAATGTATGGTTCTTAGACCACACATATATCGACGACATGAACGACATGTTCAAAAAGATCAATGGTATCCCAACAGTGCCGCCATGACAGAGTCTAAGCATAGCCCGTGAAAAAGTCATTGGGTGGTATCATTCCGGTCCCAAGCTCCGAGGCTCCGATCTCTCCATCAACAGACTCTTGCGAAATTACATCCCCAACCCAATCCTCGTCATCGTCCATATCAACTCTGTCGACCCCACGCAAGGAATCCCCACAGACGCCTACTTTGCCATCGAAGAAATCAAAGACGACGGAACTACAACAGCAGAAACGTTCGTGCACATCCCCTCCACCATCGAGGCGGAAGAAGCGGAAGAAATCGGCGTGGAACATCTCCTGCGCGACCTCAAAGAATCCACCGGCGACCTCGCGACCCGAATTACCTCCCAATTGGAATCCTTGCGAGGCCTGCAATCACGATTAAAAGAAGTTGCTGTTTACTTGGGTAAAGTCTTGAACGAAGAGTTACCCGTCAATCATGCTATTCTTGAGGTCCTACAAGACGTATTCAACTTGTTGCCGAATTTGTCGCCTCCGCCAGCAGGGGGTTCTTCTGGGGGTGTCGGGGATCTGGAGAGGAGTTTTCGAGTCAAGACAAATGATCAGCTCATGTGTATCTACTTGAGCAGTATGATTAGGGCTGTGCTTGCGCTCCATGATTTGATTGACTCAGGAAGCGATGGGTCGGCTGTGAAGGAAGACAAGAAAGAGGAAAAGAAAGAGGAAAAGAAGGAGGGGTCAAAGGATGACAAAGAGAACAAGGATGGTGACGACAAAAAGGTGAACGGTGTTACTGGAGACCAGAAAGCAAATAATGCGAAATAGTCTGCGGGAAATCGCAAGATTCAATCTGAGCAAGAATCCTTTATCCGTGCATCTGTCTCAAAGGCTTTGATGAGGCCTGTGAACAAACAGAAAACAGCGGAAGCAACACACGCACGTATATATTACAAACGCCCAGTCATTGATTTTGCGGTGCGTCTCTTAATCCTTGCGAGCTATTTGCCATGGCGTTGCAGCCACACCCGAAAGCAAGATCTACAACCGTGATGGATTCGTAATAACAGCAATGGAGCGACCTCTGACAAACGGCATCCCCTCGGCAGACTTCCTTCATCCCCACTCCCCGCCTTACCATGTCCGGCGCCTCATCACAGACCGCCCAGCGAGCCCCAGCGCCCGCCGAAGACGGAAACAACGGAAACCGTGGCGAAAGCTCCTATGGGCACTCTGCCTTTTTGACCATCACTAACAGCAGGTAAAACAAGAGTACCCCGACAACTGGACAGATAATTCCTTCCTCGAAGAACTACAACGAAATGGTATCTCCACTCATATCCCGTAGGAATGGGGAAGGGGGTCTAACCCCGTAGTCAATGTCCGAGCCTACGCTTTCTATCCTCTTGTTGCCTCGACAACCCATTTAACTCAACACCTCTCTTCCCTAACAATATTCATCACCATCTTTATCGGAATCTATACTAATCGCCTCGTACCCTCGGCCCTGGCCCTGACATCCTCTCTCATCACGATCGGAGCCTACGTCTTTTGGGATTTCACTTCTCATCAAAGTAAACTCGTTAATATCCCGAGCACCCTCAAATCAGCCAGTCTTATTTTCTTCACCCTACTCGGCCTAAGTCCCGTGTTGAAGAGTTTAACGAAATCGACGTCAAGTGATTCCATTTGGGCTTTGAGTGTGGGACTGTTTATTCTCGAGGTCATGGTCCACGATTACTCTTCCGCTTCGTGGAAAAATATCAAGTCCTTTCCCCTCTACACCTTTTGTATTTGGTAGCTGATGCAGACGCGGTGCAGATTTCCTACGTCGTTGTCATTGAATTTGGCGATTTTAAGTTCGGTGGTGTTGGCTTCGAGATTGCCCTCTACGACAACTGTGTTCTCCTACTTGCTCCTCAGTGTCCAATGGTTCGCCTTGTTCCCGTTATTCCGACGGTATTTGTTGCAATATAGTCCTATTGCCTTCCACATGCTCACCATCTTACTTTTTCTGACGGGTGTTGGGTGTGTTGTTTGGGTTGGTAAGGGGAATTGGCTTGCTGGACTTGTGTGGGGAGGAGTCGTTGGTGTCGGTGTGGGCATTGGATGTCCACTGGGATTAATATGGTTGCAAAAGTATAAAAAGTATGTTCATCTTTCTTCTCCTCAGAACCTTTATTGACATTCGTAGTGAGATTCACGGGCCATGGGATGTGGCGAGGCCGCAGCTTAAACATACTTCAAACTAAAATGGGATGGATACCTTATAATTGCAGAGTAGAATAAGGGGTGGCACAATCGATTAGAAAGCGAGTCGTTTACTTTTAGTGGAAGTGGAAATTTGCATAGGCGCAGGAATCGGGCAGGCAGGAGGCATTTGTTTCAACAAGTTAAAAATGGCATCTTTTAACCCTCCTGTACCAGAACCCCAATAAAAGAAAAATAAAAATAAAAACTAAAAGGAAAGGATAATGAACAAACTTTGGATCCTTATTGTTACAAATTTAGTACATTTTCTTTTTTGGTTTTCCAAAAACAATTTCCAGAATGACCGAAAACGAACAACCCCATTTACAAAATGATAAGGAAAAAGGACAAATGATTGTCATGATAATATCGGCAGGAAATTCCCGACGACTAGCCACCGTTAGCCACGTTTGAACGCATAGCAGTAGTGGGCGAGTGTACTCATCATGGGGATATCGAAAACGTCTCGCTTTATCGTGAAACAGAAACTACATGGGTGTGTTCGTCCATCCGGCCCGACAAGAACGCAGGTTGTGATGACGGACGAAGTATCTCCGAACGCATGAGCCGCGAACCGCTCAAAGTACTCAACGACACTTTGATCATCCATCAGCTGTCATTAGCCACCGTGGCTTTTTCAAGAGAGTGGGGGTTACCTCAGCGATAAAGGTTCGTTTATCTAATAACTGATCTCGAGTCCATTTCGTGAGGAGACAAAATTCCTTGCCGACGAGCGCTATCTGACCCGTGCGTCGCCATACTACTGTCGGCGTCCCACTGTAAGAAATGAATTTTTCGTACTCCTGCAAGAATGTCAGGGAAAGTGAATTGGCGGAGGGGTACCATGACAGTCCGCTGAAAGCACTTCTCCATAAACACTAGATCTTCCTCCTTAAGCGTTTTCGTCAGGGCTATGAAACTAGGGCGATATTTTGCCATGGCTTGCGAGATCCGCATCAGTTCGGCCTTTTGAAAGCGTCGCCGCAGATACTTGGACAATTCATGAAATCCATCAACATAACTGAATGGTTTCGTCACTCGTGAGTATACATCTTCATCGTGGCGATGATGACCATGCTGTCGGGGTCCAGCGTCCTTTCTCCCCTTGGGTCGCCCAGGACCACGTTTCACGGGTGGTGGTGGGTGCGTCGGATCTGCTCCTGCTCCTGAAGATGAAGGGGGCTGAGGCAGACCGCCTGAGGACGAAGGAGGATGGGGCTGGGGGTGGCCGTGCGTGGGAGTTGGTGGGGGATTGGATGGAGATGGAGCGGGAGGGGAGGGAGATGTTAGGGATCCGGTCGTGGGACCTGCCATTGTCGTATAGGGGAATGAACCAAGGACGTGGGAATCGGGCCATTGTATGTCTTGCATTGCGAGGTCTGGAAAGGAATTGCGAACGGGCATTGTTGGGGTCGTGAGTCGCTGAGGCGGGGTTGGGTGTGAATGAGGGTCGGTTTTGGCGGCGTCGGAGGTAGGCGTTAGACCGGAGGTGTTGAGCATATTGGACAAGATGGAATATTCGAGATTGGCGGTTTCTGAACCAAAGTTGTATGAGGAAAGATTGAACGAAAAAAGGTTTGGATCGTTCGCGAGATCTGGCCAACAGTTAGTGATGTCATGTCTTTCGCAACGAAGGAACCTTTGAAATAAGATTGGGGCTCGTATTTCACTGGAGCAGTGTGATTGGATACATAGGACGGATTGATGGTACTGGATCCGGCCATTGGAGGCGGCGGCATCGTGGGACTGATTTGTTCGGTGGGTTTTCGATCAGCTACAAATCAATAAGCGGATGCTTGAGCAACGATGGATTACCTTCGATGTCCTGTAAATATTTTGCTTTTTTCCGGATTCCATCTTGACATGAATCCTGTAATCCTCTTTTGATACATCGCTGACATGGCCTCGCTAAGGAACGATGAATTAACATTGCGACAAACAAGGTTAAGAATGGGAACATACAATCATCGCACGTCAAATGGGCTTTCTGACAGCTTTGACAGGCTACACACAATCATCAGCACCGCATCGCTTGTAGACCGCCGCCGCTGAAGCAATAAAGAAGGTTGCAGCGGGACATACCTCGTGAGGCCTTTTTCCGTTTGGGTTTTCCATTCTTGTCTAGTGTGACTTTTGGCTCTTTCCCGTTTTTGCCGTTCTTCTTTTCCGTTGTAGTATTACCATTAGCTCCATTCATGATCGCAGGATCGATGACGGCAGGGGGGATCCCTGTCGTTGTCGAATGATGAAGATTAGCGTGGTTCATAACTAGTTTTGAGTTCCCCGCCACCCCCTTCTTGTGTTGCTGTTTTCGTGGATGGCGTTTGTCTGGGCTGCTGCGGCGGCTGGACGAATGGTGCGCGGCAACTGGTGTACGTGATGGATCTTCAAACAGGGGACTGTGCGTTATTGCATTTATATGTACTTATATGTAATCTGTCGGTCGAGGTGTGTGCGATTACGGGAGGGAGTTGAACGCAATGCGAGAGATGGGGATTCCTGATTGAAGGAGATTGGGGAAAGGGGGAGTGGGCGCGAAGGAATGACGAGAGGCCGAT
>Ga0335081_10011975_pt1 | contig 14043 bp, 11 predicted proteins | sample Lox_Sample_35_FD_206713 | JGI IMG/M metagenome (GOLD analysis project Ga0335081, IMG submission 206713) | Soil microbial communities from Loxahatchee National Wildlife Refuge, Florida, United States - Lox_Sample_3.5 | ecosystem: Environmental > Terrestrial > Soil > Wetlands | place: USA... | reverse complement strand
CGGCCCATTCGATGCAGTCGTAGAAATCCTTGGTCTCGCGCGGCGAGAAATGGTCGATGAAGCCGGGCGAGACGCCGCAGCCGCGCGAGTCGACGCGCACGCAGGCATAGTCGTGCGGCACCCATTTCTCGGGGTCGACCACCTCCCAGCTCTGGTAGAGGTTGCTCGAGCCGGCCGTCACGTCCGGGTGCTTCTCGGCCATGCGCCGCCATGCGCTCGGATAGCCGTCCTGGAAGGCGAGCCCCTTGGCGTAGGGGCCGTAGCTCAGGATCACCGGATAGCGGCCCTCGCGCACGGGGCGAAACACGTCGGCCTTGAGCAGGAGCCCGTCGTCCATCCGGATCTCGACGTCCCAGTCGATCCGCATGCCGTCGCGCACCTCGCTGCGCGGACGGTGCGTCGTCGCGGTCGATGTCATGGGAACCTCCCGGAGGGTCGGCGCAGGACTGCGCGTCAGCGCGCCTTGGCGCCGCGCTTCACCCGCGCCTGCTTCTCGAGCACGGCGCAGACGGCGGCGGTGTCCTGCATCGCATGCCCGGCCGAGATCGCCTTGGCATAGACCGGGATCGTCGCCGAGAAGGTCGGCGTCGGCACGTTGAGCTCGCGCGCATACTTGCCGATCACGTCCATGTCCTTCTGCCAGACCTTTATCTTCATGGTCGCGTCGTCGTAGTCGTTCTTCACCATCATGGGCGCGCGCAGCTCGAACACCCGGGAGTTGCCGGCGCCGATCTTGATGAGATCGAAGATCTGCTGCGGATCGAGCCCGGCCTTCATGCCGAGCACCATCGCCTCCGCGCTCGCCACGTTGTGGATCGCGACCAGCAGGTTGGCGACGTATTTCATCTTGCTGCCGTTGCCGAACGGACCGAGATCGTGCACGGCGCGCGCAAAGCCGAGAAACATCGGCTTGAGCCGGGCGATCGCCTTGGCGTCGCCGCTCGCATAGACGACGAGATCCTTCACGGCCGCCTGCGCACCGGTCCCGCTGATCGGACTGTCGAGCGGGATGTGTCCGGCCTTCTTGAGCGCGCGCTCGGCCCGCAGCTTGTCGTCGAGCGTGAAGGTGCTGGCCTCGACCACGACGCGCGGCGCCGTATCGGCCGCGATGATCTCGGCCACGACGGCGTCGAGCGCCTGCGGGCTCGGCAGGCTGGTGATGATGGTCGGGGCCTGCCTGGCGAGCGTGGCGATGTCGGGCATGATCTCGACGCCCGATTTCGCGAGCAGCCGGGTGCGCTTGGCGTCGATGTCGTAGCCGAGCACGCGCCAGCCGGATTTGGCCAGGTTGCGCGCGAACGAGCCCCCCATGATACCGAGGCCGACCACGCCGACCGTGCCCTTTTTCCGTCCCGCCATCCGTGTTTCCCTCGTTCGCGCGGCTAGTGTCCCGATTCCGAAGTTCGCAAGCATTCGCGGCGCGCCCTCAGCGAACTTCGGAATCGAAAGGACACTAGCAATTCCATGATTCTAGTGCCGCTTTTGAACCCGAAGTTCGCAGTCCTGCCCGCCGAGAAATCGTGCGAACCTCGGGTTCGCGGCACTCGTCCCGCAGCGGGCTACTAGCACATGAGGTCATAGGCCGCGCAAGGGTCGCGTGCCGGGTGGCTTTCGCTCGATCCCGGTTTTCGCCTATCGTGCGGCCCCTCGATGGAAACGGGAGCCAGAGCCCATGCATATCGGAGTAGCCGGCCTCGGCCGGATGGGAGCCGCGATGGCGGCGCGGCTGATCGAGGTCGGCCATGGGCTCACGGTCTGGAACCGCTCGGCCGCCAAGGCGCAGCCGCTCCTCGACGCCGGTGCCAAGCGCGCCGAGACCCCGGCGGCGCTGGCGAGCGCAGTCGAGGTCGTCATCACCTGCCTCACCGATGCGGACGCGATCGAGCAGGTCTACGGCGGCGCATCGGGACTCCTGGCGGGCGATCTCGCGGGCAAGCTGGTGATCGAGATGAGCACGGTGCGGCCCGGCGTCGAGGTCGCGCTCGCCGAGAAGGTGCGCGCCAAGGGCGCCGCTTTCGTCGAATGCCCGGTCGGCGGATCGACCGGACCGGCGCGCCAGGGCAAGCTGATCGGTCTGATGGGCGCCGAGCCGGCCGACGCGGCGCGCGCCAAGCCGATCCTTGATCAGCTGTGCCGGCGCCTCGAGCATTGCGGCCCGGTCGGCGCCGGCGAGATCATGAAGTTCACCATCAACATGCCGCTGATGATCTACTGGCAGGCGCTGGGCGAGGCGCTCGCGCTCAGCCGCCCGCTCGGCCTCGATCCCGACCGCGTGATGGATCTCCTGTCCGACACATCCGGCGGGCCGAACGTGCTCAAGGTGCGCGGTCCCGCCGTCGCCAAGCAGCTCAAGGGCGTCGACGCCCCGGTGACCTTCGATCTCGACAGCGGCGCCAAGGATCTGCGCGCGATGCTCGCCGAAGGGGGCGCGCGCGGCCTCGAATTGCCCCTCGTCGAGCGCTCGCTCGCCTGTTACGAGGAGGCGTCCCGTCATGGCCTCGGAGCCGCCGAGGTCTCGTCCGTCTCGGTCTACTGGTCGAAGCGCAAGGCGCCCTGACCGCCGTTCTGGTCCGCATTGGTTCACCGTATCATTCGAGGAGACAACCCATGTCCGTGACGCTCGCCCAGGCCTCGGTCATCGTCGATGCCACCCTCAAGAAGGGCCGCGAAACCCAGTGCGCGCCGCTCTCGGTCGCCGTGCTCGACGCCGGCGGCCACTTGGTCGCGTTCAAGCGCGAGGACAAGTCGGGCATCCTGCGGTTCGACATCGCGTTCGGCAAGGCGTGGGGCGCCCTCGGCATGGGGCTTCCCTCGCGCACGCTGTTCGAGCGCGCGGCACAGACTCCGCAGTTCTTCACCATGCTGGCCGCCGCGAGCCAGGGGCGCATCGTCACCAATCCGGGCGGCGTGCTGATCCGCGACGCCGCCGGTGACGTCATCGGCGCGGTCGGCGTCTCGGGCGACACCTCGGACAAGGACGAGGTCTGCGCGGTCGCCGGCGTCGAGGCCGCAGGGCTCAAGCCCGATGCGGGCGGCGGGCCGAAGTAACCCTCGCAAGCCATGCTTGGCGGCGATTGCCGCAATGCCCTCCGGGGCCTCGATTCCGACAGGAGCTGACTGCGATGAAAATCTATTCCTTCTGGCGCTCGCTTGCGACCTACCGGGTGCGCATCGCGCTCAACCTCAAGGGCATCGTGCCCGAGGAGGTGATCGAGGTGAACCTCATCAAGGGCGAGCAGCGCGAGGCGGCGTTCCGCGCCGTGAACCCGATGATGGCGATCCCGGCGCTGGTCGACGGCGACGGGCCGGCGCTGTTCGAGTCGCTCGCGATCATCGAATATCTCGATGAGACGCATCCCAACCCGCCGCTGCTGCCGAAAGACCCGCGCGGGCGGGCGCGCGTGCGCGGCCTCGCGCAGATCGTGGCATGCGACTCCCATCCGCTGATCGTGCCGCGGGTGCGCGAGTATATCGAGCATGAGCTCAAGCTCGGGCAGCCGGCCGTGATGGCGTGGTGCCGCCATTGGCATACCCGCGCGCTCACCGCGCTGGAGGGCCATCTGCAGGACAAGGCAACCGGCCGCTTCTGCCACGGCGACCAGGTCACCCTCGCGGACATCTGCATCGCGAGCCAGGCGGCGGGCGCAAAATTCTTCGACGTCGACACGACGCCGTTCCCGACCTTCAGCCGCATCGCCGCGGCGTTGCAAGCGATCGATGCGTTTGCCCGCGCCCACCCGCTGAAGCAGCCGGGCGCGCCGGCCTCGCCTTGAGCGTGCGAGCGGGCGGCACGCAGGCCATGCTCAACGCGGCGGTCATCGGGCTCGGCTGGTGGGGCAAGCGGCTGGTCGAGTCGGTCGCCGGCTCGACGCTGATCCGGTTTTCCCGCGCGGTCACGCTCGAGCCGGAGCTGGCGCGCGACTTCGCGGCCGCGCATGCGCTCGCCGTCGGCACCTCGGCCGAGGAGGTGCTGGCCGATCGCGCGATCGACGCCGTGGTGCTGGCGACGCCGCACACCCGCCATCGCGCCCAGGTCGAAGCGGCGGCAGCCGCCGGCAAGCATATCTATTGCGAGAAGCCGTTCGCGCTCGCCAAGGCCGACGCGCAGGCGATGCTCGAGGCCTGCGGCCGCGCCGGGATCACCATCGCGGTCGGGCATCACTTCCGGCTGATGCCGTCGATGAAGGCGCTGCGCCAGGAGGTCGCTGCCGGCACCTTCGGCGCGATCATGCACGCCGAAGGCAACTACAGCCATGACTGGCTTGCCGCCGCGCCGCCCGACGGCTGGCGCTCGGCGCGCGAAGAGAGCCGCGCCGGCGGGATGACCGGCATGGGCATCCACGTGCTCGACTGCTTTCGCGACGTGGTCGGCCCGATCCGACGCGTCGCCGCGCTGTCGAAGCGCCGCGCGTTGTCGCTCGCGACCGGCGACACCACGGCGGCCCTGGTCGAGTTCGAGGGCGGCGCGACCGGCACGCTCGCCACCACGCTCAAGACGCCGTTCGTGTGGCGCCTCGCGGTCTATGGCGAGAATGCCTGGGCCGAGAGCGTGAGCGAGACGCGCCTGGTGATCCGCCGCGCCGGCGCGGAGCCCGAGACTCGGGACTTTCCGCCCGCCAATCACCTCGGCGAGAACCTCGAGAGCTTTGCGGCGGCGGCGCTCGCCCGTCGGCCGTTCACGATCGACCCGGCGGGCATCCTGCGGACCGCATCGGCGCTCGATGCGGTATTTCGCTCGGTCGAGGCCGACGGCGCCTGGCAGGCGGCGTGAGCCGCGCCGCTCGGCTTCGCCGCGCGTTCAGCGCCTGGGCGGCTCCGGCGGCGCGGCCGGCAGGGGTTTCTGCTGCAGCCACACCGCGGCCCTGCCGCTGTTGTTGCGATAGAAGAGCCCGTATCCGCCGCCGAGCCAGAAGATGTGGACCGCATCATTGACGTAGAGGAAAAGATCGCCGTCGTTGTCGGCGGTGAATTCGGCGACGAACCGCGTCCGCAGCCGTGGCTGACGCTTGTCCCATGCTTCGTTTGCGCGCTTTGTCTGGTCCGGCCCGAGGCTGGAAATCGGGTCGAACAGCCCCAGACGACCCGCATCGATCGCGACGTGGGTGTTGTCCGTGTCGGGCTTGTCAGGGTCTGGCTCGAATGCGTCGGCAGATGGGCCGTCGAGCGGCACCAGCAACTGCTCGTAAGTGTCCATTGAACCGATCTTGATCGCCGGCTGGTACCAATATGCATCGGGCCAACGTCGGGCGAGGGCGAACAGCCAGAACCAGTCATCGGTCTTCTTGAAGCCGTAGGGGCTGGCAAAAATCGTGCGATCGAACCAGCGGTCCTGCATCTCGATGCCGAGAGCATAGTTGTGGCCCTTCTCGACCTTGAAGCCGCTCCACCAACACAATTTGCCGGTGTCGAAGGCGGCTGACGCATAAACCGGGATCGCCGCAACCGCTTGGGCTTTCATGCCTTTGGGAGCTTCGCAGATCTTTCCCACCCCGACCGCGGCGGTGAAGAGGAAGCGTCCGGCCGCCACGGCCAGGAGGCCGCCCAGCACGATGATCACGAGGGCCGGCACGACGTAGCTGTTCATCTGGCGATAGATCCAGCGAACCGGACCTGTGCGGCCGATGCCGGCAACCCTCACCCAGAAGCCGTTGACGACTTCCCGTCGTGGCGCGTGTGTGCTCAGGCCCCACGCAATGCGCGCCCGATCGTTGATGCGGTCGCCGAGCGTGCCGCCTGATCGCCACAGCCCCAGCACGATCAGGACCAGCGTGATGGTCAGGACCGGATTGTCGACGAGGGCGTCCGACCAGTTCTTGACGTAGCCCGGAATGAGGCTCGCGAAAACACCGCGGACGGAGTCGAGACCGGCGGCGAGCCCGTAGTCGACCCAATCGTACCAGCCCTTCAGGCTGCTGCTGAACGGCAGAATCCCGAACAGTGCTTCGCGCCAATCGTCGATCGGTTCGACGATCCATGGCCACGCGACCACGACGGCGGCGGCAGCCAACATCAGGAAGTAGAGGATCCGCCGGCAAAGGACCGTGCTCAGCGCCCGCTCGACCAGCACGGAGTCCGGCTCCTTGAGCCTCTCGACCGCCGCAATGGCGACGTCCATCTCGTGGGCAAGCTCGCTCGACGCCTGGCCCCTGTCGAAAGCGACATCGGCGCGCTTGAACCCGTCGATCTGCAGCGTTTCTCCGTTCGGCATCAACACCCGGGCGGTGTGCGGCAATGTCAGCGGCGCATAGTTGTCCGACCCGCCGACCATGCGCTGGGCCACCGAATGGTGAATGACCGGAATTCCGCCGGCTTCCGCGCTCGTCTCCACTGGGCGCGGCGCGTATCGATAGAACACGCTCATTCCGGCACGGGAATCGTGCCGCGGTCCCAGCGCCGAGGACTCGGCGCGGATTTCCTCGATTGCGTCTTCCTTGAACCGGAGGCCGTGAGCTCTCGCTTCCTCGGCCATCCAGACGCAGGGCACCAGCGCGAGCTCGTAGTCGGGATATCCGCCGCCCACGTCGGAATGGACGCCGGCAAACCAGACCTCCTTGATCCGATCCTCGTCGGTCTCTTGCGACCGGTCGAACCGCAGAGGATGAAACGTGATGCGCTCATCGTCGAGCGACAGCGCGTGGCGCGCGCACTCGACCTTGGACGAGAGACGGCGATTGTTGAACGAAATCGGCCAGACCGCGACGTCGATCGCCTTGCGCAGCTCCTCGATCGGAACGCCGTAGGCTTCGACGGTGTCGAACACGCCCGCAAACGCGATCCTGACGTTCCTCCGGCTGAGCAATTGGATCGTCTTGTAGCGGAATTTTCCATATCGCGTGCGGTAGCGAAGAACGTCCACGATGCCGAGCACCGCATCGCGCAGCCAGCGTCCGACCCAGATCGTCGGCAGCGTCTCGTTCCATGGCGCCGTCGTCGCGCGGAACCGGCGCCATGCGTTGTTCACGTTCCGCGTCATCTCGTCATGGGCGACGGTCTCGCCGTAGAGGATGTTGGGAACGAGGCCCTGATCGTCGATCAGCCCGATGAGCGTTCGGATCGTGAAGGCGCCGCGGCTGAAGCCGAACATGAAGATCTGGTCGTCCGGCTCCCAGTTGCGGCAGAGAAAGCGATAAAGCTCGCAAACGTTGGAGGGGACGCCCAATCCAGTCGCGCCGTCGAGGGCGGAAAGCACCCTGACCGACGAGGTTCCGACGCCTTTGATGTAGTAGGCGATCTGGTCGGAGTGCGCCTTGTCGAGCGCCTCATAGAGCCGCCAGACGTTCGATTCCTGCGTGGAGAAAGCGTTGCCGGTCCCGTCGGCGAAAAGGACGATCCGTTTCGGCATGGGTGCACCCCGCGTCCGAGCGATACCCGAGATGGTTGTGCACGGTCGGCGCGGTTGGAAGTGCAAATTTCACACCCCGCCCGGCAGGCGGGCAGGATCAGGCGGCGCCGCTTCCGACCTTCTCGGGCCGGGCCTTGGCTGGGCGGGGCCGCCGCACCGGGGTGCGCTCCGCCGCCGCGATCGCGGCCTCCCACACCGCGTGGATATGCGCGACCTCGGCCTCGAACCGCTCGAGGAACAGGCGCGCCTGCGCGGTCAGCGTCCGGCGCGTCGGCTGGATCAGCACGAACTCGGCATGCAGCGGCGGATCGGCGAGCGGGTTGACCACGATCTCGCCGCTCGTGATGTCGTTGACCGAGATCAGGCTCGGCAGCACCGTCACCCAGTCGGAGCGCGCGACGAACTCGAGCGTTCCGATCATGGCGTCCATCTCCAGCATGGCGTCGATCTCGACCCCATGGGTCTGGAAATAGGTCTCCAGATTGCGGCGCCGGATGTTGCCGGGGCCCGGGATGATGATCTTGAACGGCCGGCAATCGGCGAGCCGCACCGGCGCGAGCGGGACGAGGCCGCGCCGCGGCCCCGAGAGCAGCACCTCGCGGTCGCGCACCAGAAGGCGCGATTTGAGCCCGATGCGGCCCTCGAAGGCCGGCACCACCGCGAAGTCGAGCTCGTCGGCCAGCACCATGTCGGTCAACAGCCTGCTGTAGCCCTCGACGATGTGCAGCCGGACGTCGGGATGGCGGCCGAGGAAATCGTCGAGCACCGGGCCGAGCACGGCGCGCGTGAAGGTCGGCATCAGCCCGATGCGCAGGTCGCCGGTCACGAAGCTCGCGAGCGCGCGCGCCTCCTCGCCGGCGGTGTCGAGCATGCCGACCGCCTCGACGCAACGCCGGTAATAGCGCAGGCCCGCCGGGGTCGGCACCACGCCGGTCGAGGTGCGCTCGAACAGCTTGACCTTGAGCGCCCGCTCGACCGCGCCGACGTGCTGGGAAATGCCCGATTGGGTCGCATTCTCCCGCTCCGCCGCGCGGGTGAACGAGCCTTCCTCGCACACCGCGATGACGGCGCGCACCTGCCTGAGCCCAATTCCGGCCATTAGAAATCCTTATGCCCTGAGCCAGCATATATTAATTCGGCTACGGACGCCAACCGGACTAAGATGCCGATAACCATCAATCGGCCGTGCACACGGCTGCGGGGGACGCGAAGGAGAGCTTCATGGGAACGGCGAATTTCGGCATCACGGGCCTCGACTGGCAGCAGCGCGTCAACTGGCAGCGCATGCGCGAATATCGGATCGAGCGCGCCCGCACCATGATGAAGAAGCACGGCCTCGGCGCCATGCTGTGCATGTACGACGAGAACGTCCGCTACATCACCGGCACGCTGACGCCGGGCTGGAACCGGCTCAAGCCCGGCCTGCGCTACGCCATGCTGTGCGGCGACGGCCGTCCGATCCTGTTCGAGCAGGGCGACATCGGCTTCCAGATCGAGCGGCATTCGCCCTGGATCCCGAAGGAGAACGTGCGTCACTCGTTCGCCTGGATCAAAGGCGCGGCCGGCCCGGCCTCGCGCCAGCAGGTGCAGAAGTTCGCGAAGGCGGTGATCCAGGCGATGAAGGACAACGGCGTGCACGGGCAGAAGCTCGGCGTCGACTTCATCGACATCAACATGATCAACGTCTTCAAGGAGAACAACATCGAGTGGACCGACGGCATGACGCCGATGATGGAGGCGCGCGCCGTCAAGAGCGAGGACGAGCAGGAATGCTTCCGCATCGTCGGCGCGATCGGCGACGCGACGCACTGGGAGTGCATGAAGTTCCTGCGGCCCGGCATCACCGAGAACCAGGTGACCGCGCACCTGATGAAATATCTCTACTCGATCCCCGGCATGGAGGACGTCGAGGACGTCATCGTGTCCTCCGGTCCCAATACGTGGCCGAACTGGCGCAACTTCTCCGACCGCATCATCCAGCCGGGCGACATCGTGTTCATGGATTTGGCCGCGCTCACCTGGAACGGCTACAAGTCCTGCTATTACCGCACCTACTGCGTCGGCAAGGAGCCGACCCAGGAACAGAAGGACACCTACACGACCGCGCTCAAGTGGCTCTACGACTCGATCGGCGCCGTCAAGGTCGGCGCCACCACGCGCGACATCGCGATGAAGTGGCCGTCCGCGATGGAGACCTGGGGCTACGAGGACGAGGACCAGGCGGCCGCCAATCTGTGGGGCCACGGCCTCGGCCTTGCCCAGTACGACCCGCCGGTGATTTCGCGCATCTGGTCGCTCGACCATCCGATCGAGATCCAGGAAGGCATGACGTTCGCGCTTGAGACGCAACACGGCAAGCGCTTCCACTATGGCGTGCGCATCGAGGAGATGCTGATCGTCAAAAAGAACGACATCGAGATCGTGTCGAACTTCCCAGTGAAGCAGATCACAGTGGTCGATCCGCTGCCCGGCTACGGTGATCACGTGAAATAAGCGTCGCCACGCGACGGGGAGCGAGAGAGCCGCTGCGCTTTGTGCTATGAAGGCGCAGCGGCTGAATATATCGAGTAGCAAATCACCCGTTATGATTGCAGTCGCGCAGTCGATCACCGGATCAAGACAAGCATGGACGACGCTCCTGTCGTGATCCCCTTGAGCAGCGCGGCGGCGGCCGACGTCGACCAGATCGGTCCGAAGGCCGCCAATCTCGCGGCGCTCGCCCGCGCCGGGCTGCCGACCCCGGGCGGCTTCTGCCTCTCCGCCGATGCCTATCGGGCCCAGATCGCCGCGCTCGGATTGCGCGATGCGGTCGTGCGCTACGGCGCCGCCGACGAGACCGAGCGCCGCCGGCTGTCGGTCGACATCAGGCTCGGCCTCTACGAGCAGCCGATCACGTCCGCCGTGCTCGATCCGCTGATGGCGGCCTGGGCCGCGCAGCGGGAGGCGAGCGGGGCGCCATCGGCGGTGCGCTCCTCCGCCCTGATCGAGGACCGCAAAGGCGCGAACTTCGCGGGTCAGTTCGAGAGCTTTCTCGGCATCGCCGACGAGACCGCATTTCTCACCGCCGTGCGCGCCTGCTGGGCGGCGCTGTGGACCTCGCATGCGCGCCGCTACATGGACAATCACGGGCTCGCGCCGTCCGACACCGCCATGGCGGTGCTGATCCAGCCGCTCATCGACGCACGCGTCTCCGGCGGCGGATTGAGCGAGACGTCCGAGGGCCAGATGCTGCTGAGCGCGACCTGGGGGCTCGGCTCGGCGATCGCCCAGGGCGAGATCGTGCCCGATCGCATCACGCTCTCGCGTCAGGGCTTTTTGCGCAAGAACGAGTCCGGCCGCAAGGATCACCGCGACACCTGCGGGCACGGCGAGGGTGCCGTTCCGGCTGCCGTGCCGAAGGATCTGGTCGGCAAGCCGTGCCTCGACGCCGGGCAGGCGGTGGCGCTCGGGCGCCTGCTGCGCAAGGCCGAGGAAGTGTTCGGCATGCCGGTCGAGATCGAGTGGGCGCTCGACGACGCCGGCTTCAAGCTGTTGCAGGCGCGGCCGCTCCACGTCGAGCCGATCGTCGTTCCCGACGCGATCTGGCTGCAGCATCCCGGGCTCAATGGTCATCCGGCCGGGATCGGCTGGGGCTCGGGCCGCGCCGTGGTGGTGAATTGCGAATGCGAGCTCGCCCGCGTCGCGCCGGGCGACGTGCTGGTGACGAAGGTGGCGGGGCCGGCCTTGAGCCACGTGCTGACGCAGGTCGCCGGCGTGGTCGCCGAGCTCGGCGGCTCGACCTCCCATCTCGCCTCGCTCGCGCGCGAGCGCGGCATCCCGATGGTGCTCGGCGTGCTCGACGCCACGCGCCGCATTCCCGACGGTTCGCAAGTGGCGGTCGACGGCGTCGCCGGCGTCGTACGGTGGATGCGCTGATGCGGCCGAAGATTTTCGTCACCCAGCCGGTCGCCGACAGCGCGCTTGCCCGCCTGCGCGCGGTCGCCGACGTCAAGGTCAACCCGGTCTCGATCCGCCCCATCCCCAAGAAGGCGCTGATCGCGGCGGTGCGCAAGCACGACATCCTCTTTTCGCTCCTGCACGACGTCGTCGACCGCGCCGTAATCGCGGCGAACCCGAAGCTGCGCATGATCGCGTCGCAGTCGATCACCCCCGACAACATCGACGTCGCGACCGCGACCGCGCGCAAGATCCCCGTGAGCGTGGTGCCGCCGATCGTCGCGGAGGCGACCGCCGACATCAATTTCGGCCTGATGCTGATGGTGGCGCGCCGCATGCTCGAGGGCGACCGGCTCGTGCGCCGCGGCAAGTTTCCCGGCTCCCAGTCGAGCCACCTCGCCGGCCCGGGGGTGTATGGCAAGACGGTCGGCCTCGTCGGCGGCGGCGGGCGCATCGGCACCGCGGTCGCACGCCGCGCGCATGGCTTCGGCATGCGCATCCTCTACTGGACGCCGAACCGCAAGCCCGAGGCGCTCGAGCGCGAATTCCACATGGAATATGTTCCGCTCGACCGGCTGCTCGCCGAATCCGATTTCGTCTCGATCCATTCGCCGCTGCGGCCGCAGACGCATCACCAGATCGGCGCGCGCGAGCTCGCGCTGATGAAGCCGACCGCGTTCCTGATCAACACGGCACGCGGCCCGGTGGTCGACGAGAAGGCGCTGGTCAAGGCCCTGGCCAAGCGGACGATCGCCGGCGCCGGGCTCGACGTGTTCGAGCACGAGCCCAAGGTGCCGGCCGCGCTCCTCAAGATGACCAACGTCGTGCTCACCCCGCATCTCGGCAGCGCCGTCATCGACGTGCGCGAGAAGATGGCGAACATCGTCGTCGACAACATTCTCGCCCTGCTCGAGGGCAGGAAGCCGCCGAACTGCGTCAATCCCGAGGTGCTTGGAAGCTGAGCCGCGAACGCGGGCTCACGGGCACGGCGTCTGCAGGAGCCGTGCGCGCCGCGCCGCCTTGGTGAGCTTGTCGGCATCGACCGTCTTCAGGAAGGCGACGCCGATCTCGTCCTCCTTGCGCCACATGACCTTGCAGCGCCGGCTCACGTCGCTCGAGACGGAAAACCGCAGGATGAACTCGTCGGGCACCATGTCGACCGCCAGCACCGCGATGCGCGCGCCGGCCTGCGAGACGTCGCACAGCGCACAGTCGCAGATCGGCTCGGCCGTGAGGCTCAGGATCCGCGCCATGTAGTCGAGCTCGACCCGGCGATGCTTCCGATAGACGTAACTCATGGCGCGTCTCGTGGCACTCGTCCCGCGCGAAGGCAGCTCACCCGGGCGGCATGTTACCGGGCGCCGATGAATAATGACTAAACCGCCGAGCCGGCGCCTTGACGAACCATTAACCGTGTTTCGGCCCGCCGGGCGCTCCCTCCGGCAGATTGGTCTTGAGCGGCTTTTCCTCCAGCAGCACGAGGCCGAGCAACGCCACCGCGAAGCTCGCCGCGGCGGCGTAGAAGACGCGGCGAAAGCCGTCGGCGGCGTCGGCGGCGAGCGCGGCCGATCCGGCGCCGGCCGGAACCCCGCCGAGGACGATCGCGCCGAAGGCGGCGATCAGGATCGTTCCGTAGAGCGTGCGCGCGAAATTCATGGTGCCGACCGCGGTGCCGAACTGATGGGTTGCAACCGTGTTCTGCAGCGCGATCGCGGAAAGCGGCGGAACGGGGCCGAACCCGATTCCGATCAAGGCCAGAAGGATCTCGAAGGTGAGCGGGGTGAGGCGGTCGGCCATGACCGCGAGCAGGGTGATCGACGCGATCGCAACCACGATCCCGACCAACGGAATCGTCTTGTAGCGCGTCATGCGGCCGTAGAACTGGCCGGAGACGCCGGCCGAAGCGTTCACGGTCACCATCAGGATCATCAGGCTCAGCCCCGAGTCGGTCGGCGAGAGCCCGATCACGCTCTGCAGGTACATGGGCAGGAAGATGTTGAGCCCGACGATCGAGCCCCAGCCGAAGCTGTTCATCATGAAGGCGCAGCGCGCGATCGGATCGCGCAGGATCGACAACGGGATCAGCGGCTCGGGCGCGGTGAGCAGCCGCCACACGAATGCCGCGCCGACCGCGAGCGCGACGGCGGCGAGCGCCAGAATGGGCGCCGATCCCCAGGGATAACGCACGCCGCCGAGATTGAGCGCGAGCATGAACGCGGTGCTCGCCGCCATGATCAGCGCGGCGCCCAGGATGTCGAGCTGGTGATGGCGCTCGTGCCGCGGCAAACGGCGCAGCAGCGTGAAGGTGAGCACGAGCGCGACGACACCCATCGCCATGTTGAGGACGAAGATCATCTTCCAGTGCAGGTTCTCGGCGATGAACCCGCCGAGCGCCGGCCCGCAGGCGCCCGCTGTCGTGTAGGTCGCCGAGAAGTACGCATAGTATGTGCCGCGATCTTTTGGCGCCGCGAGGTCGCCGAGCACGACCATGCCCATCGACGCCATGCCGCCGCCGCCGAGCCCGTGCAGCACGCGGCCGCAGATCAGCACCAGCATGTCGGGCGCCGCGAGGCAGACCACCGACCCGAGCATGTAGGCGACGAGGGCGATCAGCACGGTGAGCCGGCGGCCGTAGATGTCGCTGATTTTGCCGTATAGAGGGGTGACGGCCGTCGAGGCGATCAGGAACGCGGTGACCAGCCACGGCAGGCTGTGCACGTCGCCGAGGTCGCGGCCGATGGTGGGCAGCGCGCTCGCCAGAATCG
>Ga0335081_10011974_pt1 | contig 14044 bp, 14 predicted proteins | sample Lox_Sample_35_FD_206713 | JGI IMG/M metagenome (GOLD analysis project Ga0335081, IMG submission 206713) | Soil microbial communities from Loxahatchee National Wildlife Refuge, Florida, United States - Lox_Sample_3.5 | ecosystem: Environmental > Terrestrial > Soil > Wetlands | place: USA... | reverse complement strand
CTTAATAAGCAATCCTCGCCCTGGTGGTACGGCGACCAGCACCTCTATGAAGTGTTTCTGAAGCCGATCTATTTCGGTCCGGCTGCAGCCGATCGCCTACTTGGTTTTATGGTGATCGGCTACGAAATCGACGATAGTGTCGCGGCGGAGGTCAGCCGTATTGCCGCCAGCCAGGTGGCTTTCTTCTATGAAGACAAGATTGTCAGAACCACTTTGTCTCCGGCTCACGAAGCTGAGTTTGCAAAGCTCGCCTTTTCGCGGCCCGGGGCGAACTTCAGCAATCCGGAAGAGGTCCAACTGGGAGACGAACGCTTTCTCGGTACCTCGGTGGAGTTGGCGGCCGGGGAAACTTCCTCGGTGCGGCTGAGCGTGCTGAAATCCTACGACCAGGCAACCGCATTTCTCGATGATCTGAACCGGCTGCTTCTGGCGCTTGGCCTGGCAACGATGGGCGCGGGAAGCATATTGGTGTTTTTCATCTGCCACACTTTCACCCGGCCTTTGGGAAATCTGGTCGCAGGAGTGCGGGCGCTGGGCAAGGGAGACTTCACCTATCACCTTGACGCGCGCGGCGGCGATGAAGTGGCCGAAGTAACGGCTTCCTTCAACCGGATGCGCGGCAGCCTGCTTAAAACTCAACAGGAGCTGCTGGAAGCAGAAAGGCTCGCGACCATCGGCCGTATGGCGAGTTCCATTTCGCATGATCTGCGCCATTCGCTCGCAGCCATTGTGGCCAATGCCGAGTTCCTGTGTGAGTCGCGCCTTTCAGCCGAGCAGCGGGAAGATCTTTATCAGGAAGTGCGAATTGCTGTAAACCAGATGACCGAGCTGATCGATTCGCTGCTTGAATTCTCTCGCACCCGCGAGTCGCTCCGGCCGAGCTATGGTTCGGTTAAAGACACCGTCGAGCGCGTGGTTCACACCATCCGGGCGCGGCCGGATTTCCGTCCAATTCAGATCGGGGTCCGGCAGCAGGGGAACGGCAATGGATGGTTCGATCCCCGCAAGCTCGAGCGGGCGCTTTATAACCTGATTCTCAATGCGTGCGAAGCAATCCCGGGTGAGGATGGCAGAATCGAGATTGAGATTCGCGAAGTAACCGACGGCGTGGCGATCCGTGTTGCCGATAACGGCCGCGGCATACCGGATTCAATTCGCGGCAGCCTGTTCGAGCCATTCACGAGTTGGGGCAAGGAGAACGGCACGGGATTAGGCCTGACGGTAGTCCAAAAAATCGTACAGGACCATGGTGGGGACGTTGTGGTGGAGAGCACGGGTCCCACGGGAACAGTATTTCTGGTTCGGCTGCCACTGGTTTCATCGTCGGTGACGGATGCTGGCGGGGTCAGAATGGGCCTTGCACCGCCTCCACGGCCCAAGCCTGTTCCATCGGAATAGAAGCAACTTCGCATTCAAAAGCGCGGCAGACGTGCTTGAACGCGCTAAGATTTGTGGAACTTCCAGGTCTTCTTCGGGAGGCAGAGCGTGAACCAGTCGATTCGTTGCTCCTACGTACGACGGCCTTTCCTAAAAATCCAGCCACGACAACCCCGCTTCAGGTGGTTGCTCGCCGGGCTGATGCTGCTTGCATCGACCCATCCCGGCTGGGCGCAGGCGAGCGCATCAGGCCCGCAAAATGACGCGATGCTCGCCGCGATTCATGATCTTCAGCAGCAGGTCAGCGAGTTGCGGGACGCGGTGACGGAGATGCGCTCGGAAGCGGCACAGTACCGGGCCGAAACCTCGGAGCTGCGGCGGGAGCTGGAGGCAACGCGCGAGAAGTCGGCCGCTGCTTCTGCGCCGGAACAGGCGGGCAATTACGGAGCCACAACCAATGCGCTGGCCCCGGATCAGACTGCGTCTGCATCTCAGCTTCCAAGACCCTCGGGCTCGGTTACCGAGCGCGTTTCGTCGCTCGAAGAATCCATGCAGTTGTTAAACAGCAAGATCAATGATCAGTATCAGACCAAGGTAGAGAGTGCGTCGAAGTATCGTGTGCGGCTTTCCGGAATTGTCCTGATGAACCTGTTCAGCACTCGCGGCGCAACCGACAGTCAGGATTTTCCCACCTGGGCTGAACCCACTCCGCCCGGATCGCCAAACGGCAATTTCGGTGCAACCCTGCGGCAGTCGGAAATAGGCCTGGAGGTTTTCGGTCCGACCGTGGCCGGCGCACGAACATCAGCGGAGGCGCAGTTCGATTTCGCCGGGGGCTTTCCCAATACCGTGAATGGCGTTACGTCAGGCATTTTTCGGATGCGGACCGCGAGCATGCGCCTGGATTGGGAGCACACTTCGATCATCGCCGGACAAGACAATCTTTTTATTTCACCGCAGTCGCCGACTTCTTTTGCATCGCTGGCTGTGCCCCAATTCAGCTATGCAGGAAATCTCTGGGGATGGATTCCCCAAGTCCGAATCGAACATCGATTCGATCTTTCCGATCGCCAGAACGTGACGCTGCAGGCAGGGATTCTGGACAATCTTACTGGCGAGTTGCCCTATGCATCCCCGGCGAATGAGCCCCAGGCGGGCGAAGCGTCCGGCCAGCCGGCATATGGAGTCCGTACTGCATGGACCCATACCCTATTCGGGCAACCGCTTACCATCGCGGCGGCGGGCTATTATGGGCGTCAATACTGGAGTTTTGGTCACCATGTGGATGGGTGGGCGGGGTTGAGCGACTGGGACATTCCGCTGATGCGGCACCTCAGCCTTGACGGAGAGTTCTACCGCGGCTTTGCCATCGGCGGCATTGGCGGCGCGTTGGGCCGCAGCGTGCTGTTCAGCGGCGATCCCACTTTGCCGGCATCCCAGGTTCGTGGCCTGAACGATATTGGTGGATGGTCCCAGCTGAAGTTAAAGGCGAGCGCCAAGCTGGAGTTCAACGCTGGATTCGGCTTGGATAATCCGTTCGTAAAGGATTTAACCGCCTTTTACGATCCGCAAGGTTATCTTGCGCCGCTGTACATAAACCGTGGGGCCATGGGAAATGTGATTTATCGTCCGAGGTCCAATCTACTCTTGTCCGCCGAGTACCGGCACCTGCGAACTTTTTTTGTCGGCGACTCTAACGTCGGTGCCGAGCAGGTTAACCTGGTAATGGGCGTTTTGTTCTAGATATGAACATCAGGAGCGTGCTGACGCGATGCTTGTTGACGGTGCTGGTTTGCGCTGCAGTGAGTTTTGCGCAAGAGGTTAATCTCACAGCTCGCGTGGCGCGGGTCAAGGGAAACAAGAAGAGCAAGTCAGTGACGTCGAAAGACGTGGTGATCTGGCTGACTCCGGTCGGGGACACTCCCACTCCTGCATGGCCTGAGCGCGATCCGAACGACCCTCCACGGCTGGTCCAAAAAGACAAGAGTTTTTCGCCACATGTTCTCGTAGTCCCGGTTGGATCAGTCGTGCAGTTCCCGAATAAAGATCCCTTCTTTCACAACGTCTTTTCGCTATTCGAAGGCAAGCGCTTCGACCTTGGATTGTATGAAGCCGGCACTACCCGCAATGTTCACTTTGATCGCGTGGGAATTTCCTATATTTTTTGCAACATCCATGCGGAGATGAGCGCGGTCGTGATCGCGTTGAACACTCCTTATTACGGAATCTCGGATGCAAAGGGGCAGATCGTGGTGCCCAATGTAACGCCGGGAAATTACATGCTGCATATCTGGTATGAAGCCGCGTTGCCGGAGACGCTCAATCGAATGACGCACGAAGTTACGGTGTCGGAAAACAATTCAACGCTGGGATTGCTTCGGCTTCCTGTGGTGACCGTGCCGGCGGCCCACAAGAACAAGTATGGCCAGGACTACCCTCCGCCTGCGCCGGACAGTCCGACGTATGAACACCCCTAGGGCGAGTTGACAAGAGAAAAACCTTACGCGAGCAGCCTGGCCGCATCTTTTGCGTAGTAAGTGAGGATCATGCTGGCTCCCGCGCGGTAGATAGAAGTGAGCGATTCCATCATGACCCGGCCGCGCTCGATCCAGCCATTTTGCGCCGCCGCCTCGATCATGGCGTACTCCCCAGAGACCTGATACGCGGCAAGAGGCAAGTCGAAGCGTTGGCGGGCGGCGTAAATGACATCGAGATACGGCAGCGCCGGCTTCACCATGATCATGTCCGCGCCTTCTTCGATGTCGAGTTCGATTTCGCGCATGGCCTCGCGCAGGTTGGCTCCATCCATCTGGTAAGAGCGGCGATCGCCGAATTGCGGTGTGGAATCAGCCGCCTCGCGAAATGGGCCGTAAAAGCCGGAGGCGAACTTTGCGGCATAAGAAAGAATTGGGATGTTGATCAGGCTGGCTTCGTCGAGTGCCTTGCGAATGGCCGCGACTCGGCCATCCATCATGTCGGAGGGGGCAATGATATCCACACCGGCTCGCGCCAGCGAAACTGAGGTGCGGGCCAGCAATTCGAGAGAAGCATCGTTTACGATTTCAAAATCGGCGGCAGCCACAGTATCGGCAACAGCCGCGCCCAATGACTGAGCGCGCGATCGCACCACTCCGCAATGGCCGTGCGACATGTATTCGCAGAGGCAGACGTCGCCGACTACGATCATCTTCGGCAGTTCGCGCTTGATCGCGCGGGCCGCTTGTTGAACAATGCCGTCTTCCGCCCATGCGCCGGTTGCGGCTTCGTCTTTTTTCTCGGGCAGGCCGAAAAGAATGACGGCGGGGACGCCGAGCGATTGCGCCTCGCGCGCCTCTTTGACCGCCTCATCCACGGATAGATTGAAGACACCCGGCATGGAGGTCACTTTGTTGCGGATACCTTTTCCGGGAGTGACAAACAGCGGATAGACAAAAGCGTCAGGCGTCAGGCGCGTCTCGCGCACCAGCGAGCGGATCTGCTCGCTTTGCCGGAGACGCCGCATGCGGGTGACAGGAAAGCTCATTGCTATTTTGTCGATTGTAGCGCAGTGGCGCACTTGCGAGTGTGCTTTGCGTCATAGGGTGTGATTTCGCTGCGGCGCAAACTCCACGAAAACGCTACAAGGTTTAAACTACAACACTTAGCTGCGAGTGACTGATCAAGGCCAGAATCGATGATCAAAGCTGTGCGGGGAACGCGCGATCTCCTGCCGCCGGATACGGCGCTGTGGAACCATGTTGAGGCGAGTGCACGGGAAGTGTTCCGCCTGTACAACTTTCATGAAATTCGCACGCCGATTTTCGAAGAGACGCAACTCTTTGCACGCAGCGTGGGCGAAGAGACGGATATTGTCTCGAAAGAGATGTACACATGGGAGGACCACGGCCGGGCGGAAAGTGATCGCGGCCAGTCTCTTACCCTTCGCCCCGAAAACACCGCCGGAATTGTCCGCGCCTATATCGAGCACAAGCTGGAGACGCGCGGCTTAAATAAGCTTTACGCCATTGGACCGATGTTTCGCCGGGAGCGGCCGCAGAAGGGACGATACCGGCAGTTCTATCAAATCGACGCGGAAGTTATTGGCCCGCAAAGTTCGGGGAGCGATTCTGCGGTGCGTGATGCCGAGTTGCTTGAGTTGCTGGCGACGTTGCTTGACCGGCTGGGGATAAAAGGCTGGACTTTGCAGTTGAATTCGGTGGGCTGCTCGAATGATCGCGCTGCGTATAACGAAGCGCTGCGCAAGGCGCTCGAGCCGGTGAAAGATAACATGTGCGTCGATTGCCAGCGGCGCGCGGTGACCAATCCTTTGCGCGTCTTTGACTGCAAAGTTCCCGAGGACCAGCCGATCATCGAGACGCTGCCGCGCATCAGCCAGTTTCTGGACGAGCCGTGCAGTCAGCATTTCGAGCAGGTGCAGAGCATATTGAAGGCGATCGGTTTGCCGTATCAACTTAACGACCGGCTGGTCCGCGGGCTCGACTACTACACTCGAACGGCGTTCGAGTTTACGCACGGGGCCCTCGGCGCGCAGAATGCGATTCTTGGCGGCGGCCGGTATGACGGTCTCTCCGAAGCCCTGGGAGGGCCGAGCGCTCCCGGAATCGGCTTTGCGATTGGCGAAGACCGGCTTGTGCTGGCGCTCAGTGAATCTGCCGAATCGGTGCAGAAAAAGCCCGATGTCTACATCGCGCCCTTGGGTGCCGGCATGGATCAGGAGGCGGCCCGTCTGGCCCGTGAGCTGCGAAGCCACAATATCGTGGCCGAGCTGGGCAGTGAGAGCTTTCGTCTAAAGAAATCGCTTGAAATTGCGAGCAAGATCGGGGCCCGCTTCGCGCTGATTGTAGGTGAGAACGAAGTAAAAACGGATACCTTCGCGCTGAAGAATCTTGCGCTGGGAGAGCAACTCTCAGTTCCGCGTGTTGAACTCGCCAGGAAAATCGCCGGCGGATAATCGCCTTGGCATAGAGCAAAAAAAAGCAAGGGGTCCCTTTCGGGACCCCGGCAATGCGCAACTAGGACACTTTGCGCTGACCCTGATCTTTCTTCTGCTCCTGGTCGCGTTCCATGTCGTGGCCTCCCTGCGAGGGACGCTTCTGCTGCTCCTGGTTGTAGTCCTGATGTTGTCCCTGCTGGCCCTGGCCCTGTTCACGGCCGCTTTGGCCGGACTGCTGTCCTGACTGCGGATTATTCATTTTGTTCGGATCGTTTGTCATCGAACATTCCTTTCTTCACGTTTAGTAGTCTGTACTGCGAAGGTTTGTTGCCTGGGCGCCCGGCTCAGTTGGATTGATCTAAGGGTGGATACAGCGACCAAGATGCGGCACTGAGGATGACACTGCCCGTCGTTTGGTACTCAGGTACTGAATAGGAATGAAAGTTTGCGTGCTGCACATCGTAGATATGACGAAGCGCCATTCTTACCAACCACTTGACCTGCGTCCGTGAATTTTCCAAACGGATCCGTCAATCACGGCGAGCTTGTCCTTGGGGCGGAAAGCCGCCGATACCAACGGCGGCGTCGCCTTCGAGTTCGTCCCGCGCGCCGCGCTGCGCGAGAAGTTGTGATGTTTGTCATCCCGAGCGGAGCGAAGCATCGCTGAGCGCGCCGCACTGCGCCAGAAGTTGTGGCGTTTGTCATCCCGAGGGAGCGAAGCATAGATGAGCGCGCCGCACTGCGCGAGAAGTTGTGGTGTTTGTAATCCCGAGCGGAGCGAAGCGTAGCTGAGCGCAGTCGCACTGCGCGAGAAGTTGTCTGCGTTTGTCATCCCGAGCGGAGCGAAGCATAGATGAGCGCAGTCGAGGGACCCTGTGTCATCCGTCCGGTGGCCCAGCTCCCGCAAGCGAATCATGCGAGCTGACCTGGGCATCATCAGGGTGCCCCACCCAAGCCGGTTTTGCTTGGGTGGGATCGGAATAACAATGAGCGCAGCCCCGCAGGAGCGGCATACTGCAGCCCGGCACGTCAGTGCCGGGGAGGATGAAGACTCAGATCACGCGCCCAAAGGGCGCAACCGCCACAGAGCTTACTTCACTCTGAACACCACGTTGCTCGTCAACGTGCCAGTCGGCGTTGTGACTTGAACCTTGCCGGTGGTCGCACCGGTTGGAACGGTCGTTCGTATTTCTGTCGCTGATACAACGGTGAATGTTGCTGACGTTCCGTTGAAGGTGACGGCGCTTGCGCCGGTCAGATTGTTTCCGAGAATGACGACCTTGGCCCCTAGTTTGCCGACAGTTGGCAGCGTCTGTACGAATGGCGCAATTCCCGCGTCGGATGCGAACGCTGTGCCGCCGTCGTACGCACCACCATAGTCGGCTGTCCCGTAGAAGTTACCGTTTGTACCTTGAGACAGACCCACTGGAACTGAACCGTCCGTACAAATGGGCTCGTCGCAGAAGCTGTGTAGCGTTGTCAGCGCACCGCCGGGGGTAATCTCAAAAATCGTTCCGCATCCATTACCTCCGTCGCAGTACGTGCTCGCGACGCCACCTTCGCTCGTTACTCCGTAGAAATTTCCGTCGGGTGCTTGGAGAATCGCCGAAGGGTAAGAACCATCAACGCAGCCGGGCAGGGCACAAAAACTGTACAACGTAGTCAGTGTCCCTGAAGTACTGATGCGGAAAACGGAGCCGTACCCGTTGGCACCACCAGCCGATGTCGGTCCATAAAGGCTTCCATCCGTGGCTTGAATTATCGAACCGGGGGCGGAGCCATCGAGACAATTGCTTTGAGCGCAAAAACTGTAAACCGTGCTTAGTGTTCCCGTTGGAGTGACTTTGAAAACGGTTCCGCAACTAAGATAGCAGTTACTGCTAGTGCCGCCTCGCGATGTTGTCCCGTAAAAATCTCCGTCGCGACCCAGCACCAGAGTTCCGTACGGATAGGCTCCATCGGAGCAGACGTAAGCAACTGGACAGAAGCTGTACAGCGACTTAAAGGTACCGGTGGGGGTTATTCGGAAGATTGTGCCTTCCTGGTATGCACCACCCTCACTTGTCGTGCCATAGAAGTTCCCGTCCGCACCAAGCGCCATTACTGCTGCGGGACGAGAACCATCACTGAAGTCAAACGCATGGAGAGTGGTGAGTACACCCCCAAGAGTCAGTTTGAAGATTGTCCCGCAGCACCCCCCAATGCTTCCCCCGTAGCTTGTGGTCCCATACAGATTCCCATCTGAGCCAACGGTCAAGCCCGCCTCCGGGTTCCCCCCATCAAGGCAGTAAGGCGGTTCTTGCGAACAGAAATTGTACACAGGCGTCGCAACCCCCGCTGGGGTCATTTTGAAAACCACGCCATAGTCCCCCGAACCTCCACGCACCGAAGTGCCATAGAAATTTCCGTCAGTGCCCTGCGAGAGAAAGCCGACAGGAATATAGCCATCTATACCATCGAAGCTCAACAAGCTCCGAAATCTCTGCGCATGCGAAATACCTGCACAAAGAAGAACGACGAGCCAAACTGTTCTCAATCCTCGATTGTTCTTCTTCACAATTCCTCTTCTCTCGGCGCGGGCCGCCGAGCGCGGACAGGAAATAGAGCGGCTGGAATTATCCTCTGAAACCGCCCGCCATTCAAGATGAAACTTGCGGGGAAGAACAGCGGATTCCTCCTCGCTTCGCTTGTCGGAATGACAAGAGGAAGCGGCAAAACGGCCCGCAGCTCGGTGGCCTAGCCGCTGCCCCAGCTCCCGCAATCGAATCATTCGCGCACCTGGGCGTCGTCCCGGTTTAAAATGTCCAAGTCTCCTCTATGCAGCTCACCTACCTCGAAGCCATTCGCCAGGGAATTTGGGAAGAAATGGAGCGCGACCCCACCGTCTTCTGCATCGGCGAAGACATCGGCATCTACGGCGGCGCCTTCAAAGTCACCGACGGTTTCATTGATCGCTTCGGCCCCGAGCGCGTCATTGACACGCCCATCGCCGAGTCCGCCATCGTGGGCGCGGCGTTCGGCGCGTCGCTTACCGGCATGCGCCCCGTCGCCGAGTTTCAGTTCATGGATTTCATCGGCTGCGCCTTCAACCAGATCGTCAACATGGTGGCCAAGGCTCACTATCGCTGGGGCGCGCCCGCGCCGCTCGTCATTCGCGGGCCAAGCGGAGGCAACGTGCACGGCGGCCCGTTCCATTCGCAGAATCCTGAAGCCTGGTTCGTGCACGCGCCGGGGTTGAAAGTCGTTTGCCCGGCCAGCGCCTATGACGCCAAGGGCCTTATCAAGGCTTCCATTCGCGACAACAATCCGGTCATTTTTTTCGAGCATAAGTATCTTTATCGCCGCATCAAAGAAGAAGTTCCCGCCGAGGATTACATCGTGCCCTTGGGAAAGGCGCGCGTGGCGCGGGAAGGCAACCATCTCAGCGTGATCACCTACGCAGCCATGGTGCACACGGCGCTCGAAGCTGCGGAGCTTCTCGCAAAAGAAGGAATTGATCTGGAAGTGATCGACCTGCGCACGCTCTCGCCGCTCGATCGCGAAGCCATCGCCGCCACCGTTCGCAAGACGAACAAAGTCATCCTGCTACATGAAGACGTGCGCACCGGCGGCATTGCCGGAGAGCTCGCCGCCATCATCAACGAAGAAGCCTTCGACCATCTCGACGGCCCCATCGTGCGCATCACCGCGCAGGATTCTCCCGTGCCGTTTTCGCCTCCGCAGGAAGAATTTTTCCTGCCCAAGGTGAGCGACATTGTGCGCGAAGCGCGCAAGCTCAAGGCGTACTAGCCTTCGCGGAATTATGCTGCTTGTGTAGGGGCGGGCGTCTCGCCTGCCCGCCGAGCGCAGCTCGGCAGATGCCTAGATAGGAAGATCTGAATGGAGACGAAGGAAAAACTCACCTCGCTAGGCCAGCCCGTCCCGGAGTTGCCCGTCGCCGATGTCGAGCGCGCACAACAGCATTATCGCGATGTTCTCGGTTTCGACATCGCCTGGCTTTATCCCGGCAAAGAGATCGGCGCAGTCTCCCGCGGCAAGACCACGATATTTTTCCGCAAGCGTACCCCGCCCTTCGAGCCTGCCATCCACTGGGTGTTTGCTGAAGATATCGATGCGTCCTATCAGGAACTGAAATCGTCAGGCGCGAACATCGTAGAGCCTCTCGAAACCAAGCCCTGGGGTCTGCGCCAATTCACCGTCAAGGACCTTGACGGCAACATCTTCTACTTCCACCACGACTGACCGCATTTAGTCCATCGTGTCAGCTTTTGGGTGGCGTAGCGCTTCAGCGCTGCGACTACAATTCAGCTTCGAGCAACGCGCTTTAGCGCCGAGGTTCTAATCACAAATCCTCTTTCTGATAATCTGTGACTTCTGTTGGAGGCCAAATGCGCAACTTCATCATCGGTGTCATCATCACCCTTGTCGTCATCGTCATCGTGGTTCTGGTCATTCTGAATTTCGGCTACGCTCCCACCGTCGCCGATGCCAATCCGCCACGTTTCGAACGCCATCTCATGATGGGTGCGCTTGATGCCGCTGTCGACCGCCGCGCTCCCCGCGTGAATAATCCCGTCTCACCCACCGACGACAACCTCATCGAAGGCATGAAGATTTACACCATGAACTGCTCGGTCTGCCATGGCACGCTCGACGATAAACCCAGCCCGCTGGAGAAATCGTTCTACCCGCCGGTACCGCAGATTATCCTCGACCCGCTTGATGATCCCGAGTGGCACATCTTTTACGTCATGCGCACCGGCGTCCGCTACACTGGCATGCCCGCATGGAACCGCGTCTTGAGCGAGCAGGAAATGTGGAAGGTTACCGCGTTTCTTTCACGCATCGAAAAGCTGCCGCCCGCCGTCCAGGATGCCTGGAAAAAAGCCTACGGCGTTGGCCCGCTCCCCGCCGCCCCACCGGAAAAGAACGACGAGCACTGAGGCCGGGATTGAGTTGGAAAACGTCGTTTAATTCGCATCGGGTCCAAGTAGGACCCAGAGATAACGAATCGCGATCGCCAGGGAGCTGCCAGCAGCCCGATCCATAGCCACAATGCCGACCATTGGCGCGAGCTATGTGGATGTTGTAGCGAAAGCCAGAAACCCGCTGCCGCCAATCCCATGGTAAGAGCCGCTGTCAGAGCGTATTTTCGGTGAGCACGTGCCCGCGCCCATTCCCGCCCCAAAAAAATATTCAGCCATAGGGAACACAATCCAGCCGTTGCCGCTATCATCATCATCAGCAGCTCAGCGACTTCACCCGCAGAATTCAGCTCTTTGGCCAGCGCGCTCGCTCCGCCGAGCAGCCCTGTCGCGGCCACGCCTAAAACGAGAATGCATACCGTGAAAACAATCCCGAACGGCAGCGCAAGACCCAGCGTTGCAGTAACCGGGATCATTAACAGCGCTTCGATCCATCGCTCACTCGAAAGCTTCAATCGCATGCCGGATTAATGAGAGCTAGGCAATCGTACCGGCTCAAGTGGGGATCGTCTTGGTACGGAGGTAATGGTCAGGCGGCGAGCGCGTAGGAGATAACGGCGTTATCCCGAAAAGGCGCCGCATTGGTTTTCTCGAAAGCGACCCTCGATGCTTCAGGAATACCGCCGTCATTCTCCCGCGAAGCGAGGAATCTTGCGCTGGCCGCATCCTCATCTACACACCGAAGTAACCTGAAATCCATTCCCATCTGATTTACGCTCGTAAGTGATTCACCCGGTCGCTCCCGTTAACCATCGCTATCCCAGAACCCGGGTGCTGGTTCGTCACCCGCCAGAAAGAAGTGAACAGTCCAGATTTGTGGGAAGACTAATAGCATGAAAAGAATCTCCGCGGTTTTTCTTCTGCTCTCTGCACCGTTGCTGGCACAAAATAGTTTCACAACCGGACGAGCCGCCCCGCTCGCGGCAACCGGTCCTACCTATGAAGCGAGCCTGGGCTACGTGTACGTGAGCATGCCCATGCCATCGCAACGGGCCACGCTCACCGGTGGCGACGCTAACGGCTGCGTCAGATTTAATGCGCGTTGGGGAGCGACCCTCGACGTTACCTATGCGCATAGTGGAGACATGCTGGGCACGCGCTATAGCGGCAGCCTGCTGAGCGGCCTCGTCGGCCCGGCCTTCTATCCTCCAATGCATGGAAGCGCAGTCGTCTTTATTCACGCGCTGGCCGGCGGCGCCAGGGTTGACGGCGCATTTCCCGTCGGTAAAACTACGACTGTAGGCTGGGAAGGCCATCCGTCATACGCGCTGGGAGGAGGAGTGGAGTACCACTTCATCGGCCCGTTCAATGCCCGCGCTCAAGCCGACTACCAGCGGACAACTTTTTATGGTGAAACCGGCGGATTGCGGGGTCAAAACAATCTGCGCTTCACCATGAGTATTGTTTACCGTTTGGGCAATCGTCTCCGACCGCGGCTCTGAAACAGCCAAGCGGTGTCCCAGGTCCCGCGAGCCCGCGAGCTGCCTAGGGGATTTCTGCCGCGCCACCAGCACCCCGCATCCTCCCTCCCCACCAGCTATAATTTCAGATGCTCCGGCGGGTGCTCCATCCTTTCGCGTTTTGTGCGAAAGGGTGGGCTGCCGGGGGCCCCCAGGCTCCACGAGCGATATCAGCGAGCTAACCTGGGCACGGGCGAATGTGGGAAAGGGAATTATGCCAACCGATATTGTTATGCCCCAGATGGGCGAATCGATTTTTGAAGGGACCATTACCAAATGGTTGAAGAAGCCGGGAGATAAGGTCCAGCGCGACGAGCCCTTATTTGAAATTTCCACTGATAAAGTCGACGCTGAAATTCCCGCGCCGTCATCCGGCGTGCTGCAGGACATCAAAGTCGCTGAAGGCACGACCGTTCAGGTGAACACCGTCGTGGGCACCATCGCGACAGATGGAGAGGGCGCAGCCGCTCCTAAATCCGCGGCTCCGGCCGTTCCTGCGCAAAAAGCCACGCCGCAACAACAAGCTGCTCCCGCGCAGCCTGCGCCAGTTGCGCAACCGCAACCCCCAGTGCAACCTGCCGAAGCCTCCGCCCACGAAGAAGAAGACCTCGCCCGCTCGTCGCCGCTGGTTCGCAAGATTGCGCGCGAGCACAACGTCAATCTTTCTCAGGTCTCCGGAACCGGCCTCGGTGGACGAATCACCAAGCAGGACATCATGGCGTTTCTCGAGAAGTCCGAGTCCGCTGCTGCCGCTCCGGCTCCATCTCCCACGCCATCGGCTCCAGCGCGACCTGCGCCCGCCGCTTTCCCTGGCGATCTCGTTCCCATGACGCAGATGCGCAAAATCATCGCGCAGCGCATGATCGAGTCGCGCCGCACCAGCGCTCACGTCCACGCCATGTTCGAAGTGGACATCACCCGCATCGTTCACCTGCGTAACAAAACCAAGAACGCGTTCGAGCAACGCCACGGCGCGCGTCTCACCTTCATGCCGTTTTTCGTCCGCGCCGCCATCATCGCGCTGCAGCAGTTTCCTATCGTGAACGCCTCGCTCGAAGGCGACAGCATTCGTTACCATCGCCACGTCAATGCCGGCATCGCGGTCGCGCTCGACTGGGGATTAATCGTTCCCGTCTTGAAAAACGCCGACGAACTGAACTTTCTGGGATTACAGCGCGGCATCACCGATCTTGGCGAACGTGCCCGCAACAAAAAGCTCAAGCCGGATGAAGTCGAAGGCTCGACTTTCACCATCACCAATCCAGGCCAGTTCGGCGCGGTATTCGGCC
>Ga0335081_10011973_pt1 | contig 14044 bp, 11 predicted proteins | sample Lox_Sample_35_FD_206713 | JGI IMG/M metagenome (GOLD analysis project Ga0335081, IMG submission 206713) | Soil microbial communities from Loxahatchee National Wildlife Refuge, Florida, United States - Lox_Sample_3.5 | ecosystem: Environmental > Terrestrial > Soil > Wetlands | place: USA... | reverse complement strand
GAGATCACCGGCACGATCGGATCGAGTCAGCCAGCGGCCGATGAGGAAAGACTCTCTGACAGATTGCTGCACAATTGGATCGTCCGCGACGTTCGCGGCGGCCGCGCGCTGGTCGAGAGCCGTTACGGCGGAGTGTTCGACGTAGGGTCGGGGAGCATCATCCCGGGTCTCGGCCGCGTCGAGACGATCAAGCGGCAGGACGGCTACTGGGTGGTCATGACCACGCGCGGCATGATTCTTTCACGTTAGGTATTTTCGCGGCGACAACATCAGCGTTGCCGCTTTTGCAGACTACGCCCGCGCGGCGCGGCGTCGAAATTCGCGACACCGCTAGTTCCTCGCCTCATTCCGTGCCAATTTACCCGCTCTGATCGGCGCGGCCGGGCCGTAGATTCAAGGAGTGGTGAATTTGAGCCGCTCGCAGTTGAGCGTTGTCTCCCGGCTGGCCTGCATTGCCGCCGCTGTCCTAGCAACCTGGGCATGTCCAGCGATCGGCTTTGCGCAATCCTCCGATGCGCCGGCTGCGAAGCCGGAAATGACGGCGGATTGCCCTGGACTCGTCGCCGCCGATCGGCCGCGCATGCTCCCCGCCGCGTTCAAACTCGGCGCGCTCGACGCGGATCAGGTGCGGCTGACCTTCGTCGGCCATTCCACATTCCTGATCGAAAGCCCGCAACTCGTGCGCATCGCGACTGACTACAACGACTATGTGCGGCCGCCCCTCGTGCCCGACATCGTCACCATGAATCACGCGCACGACACGCATTACTCCGATCATCCGGATCCGGCGATCAAGTACGTGCTGCGCGGCTGGGGGCCGAGTCCGGAGGAGCCGGCGACTTACGACCTCAGATACCGCGACGTGCGCGTGCGCAACGTGCCGACCAACATCCGCGACTGGAGCGGCGGCACCGAGCGCTACGGCAACTCGATTTTCATCTTTGAGATCGCCAACCTGTGCATCGCCCATCTCGGGCATCTGCACCATACGCTCACCCAACAGCAGCTTAACGAGATCGGCCGCGTCGATGTCGTCCTCGCGCCAGTCGACGGCAACTATACCATCGACCTCGACGGCATCATGGAAGTGCTCACCGCGCTGAAGGCGCCGCTCATGATCCCCATGCATTTCTTCGGCTGGTATACGCTCGAGCGTTTCCTTGCTCGCGCCCAGGAACAATGGACGGTCGAGCGCTCGGAAATTCCCTCGGTCGTGGTGTCGAAAACGATGCTGCCGGCAAGCCCGAAGGTCCTGGTGCTGTCGGGCTTTTGAATCGCGGCGTTGCTTCCGATCGCCGGCCGGTCAGCGTATGGTGCGCGCCTATCGGCGGCCGTACTTGGCCGTATTTCAGCGGACGAAGAGAGTCGTGCGATGTTGAGCGCCGAACAGAACGATCTCGTGACCCGCACCTCGCCGGGAACCGCCGCCGGCGCGTTGCTGCGGCGCTATTGGCAGCCGGCCGCGCTTGTCGATGAGCTTGCCGGCAACCGACCGGTCAAGGCGATAAGGCTCATGGGCGAAGACCTCGTGACCTTCAAGGACGACAAGGGACGCTACGGGCTCATCGGGCGGCATTGTCCGCATCGCGGCACGGACCTCGCCTACGGCAGGCTGGAGGACGGCGGTCTGCGCTGCGCATTTCACGGCTGGCTCTTCGACGTTTACGGCAAATGCCTGCAGACGCCGGCAGAGCCGGACAATAGCAACCTCTGCGCCAACGTCAGGCAGAAGTCATATCCGGTCGTCGAAAAAAGCGGGATTTTGTTCGCCTATCTCGGTGCGGGCGAGCCGCCGGCCTTTCCCAACTTCGACTGCTTTGTTGCGCCGTCGACGCATACCTTCGCCTTCAAGGGAATGATCGACTGCAACTGGCTGCAATCGCTCGAGGTCGGCATCGATCCGGTCCATACCTCATTTCTGCATCGCTTCTTTGTCGATGAGGACCCGGACAAGGGCTACGGCAAGATGTTCCGGGACAAGACCAAGGACTCGGAGATGCCGATGACCAGGATCATGCGGGATTTTCCGCGGCCGCGCGTCGAGGTCGAGCCGACGGATTACGGTTTCCGGCTGATCACACTGCGGCAGATTTCGAGCGAGAAGGCGCATGTGCGCGTGACCAACCTCGTCTTCCCCAATGCTTTCATGATTCCGATGAGCCGCGAGATGACGATCTCGCAGTGGCATGTGCCGATCGACGACGTGAAGCATTACTGGTACGCGATCTTCACCTCGTTCGGCGCGCCCGTCGACAAGCATGAGATGCGTCGCCAGCGGCTCGAGCTCTACGAATTGCCCGACTACGTTCCGCGCAAGAACAAGAGCAACGACTACGGTTTCGATCCGCACGAGCAGGAGCACGCCACCTATACCGGCATGGGTGCCGACATCAACGTGCACGACCAGTGGGCCTGCGAATCCATGGGCGCCATTCAGGACCGCACCCAGGAACACCTCGGCACGTCCGACAAGGCGATCAGCGCCTATCGCCGGCTGCTGCGGCAGGCTCTCGATCAGTCCGGCAAGGGCGGCAAGCCGCTGATGGTGCCGGACGCGGCGGAAGCAGCAAACATCGAAGGGCCGGCTTGCGTCGACGGCATCGGGCCCGCCAGCGATTGGGAAGGCTATTGGCGGCGAGCGGACCGGAGCCGGCAGCAAGCCAAGAGCTGGACGAGCCGGCACTAAATAACGGTTTGCCGAATGGCCCCGCGCCGCCGGCCCCTGGCGAGGAACTTCGTCGAACGCCACGGTCTTTGGACCGCAGACCAGGCGCGGCAAGCGCGCTCCGTGGCGCGCGCAATCAAAACCGACAAGCTCGAACTTGTGCGTTTCTCCTTTGCCGATCAACACGGCGTGTTGCGCGGCAAGACGCTGCTCGCGGCAGATGCGTCGGCCGCACTGACGAGCGGCGTCGCCATGACGACGACGTTGCTGGCGAAGGACACGGCGCACGTCACGGCCTATCCGGTATTCACGCCCGGCGGCGGCCTTGGCCTTGCCGAGATGGAGGGTGGCGCCGATTTCCGCATGGTAGCCGACCCTGGGACGTTCCGCGTGCTGCCGTGGGCGCGGAACACCGGCTGGCTCCTCTGCGACATCTATTTCGGCAACGGCAAGCCGGTGCGGTTCTCGACACGGCATATCTTTCGCGAGGCGCTGGCGCGGCTCGGCGAGGCGGGGTTCGATTTCCTCGCCGGGCTCGAAGTCGAATTTCATCTTTTCAAGCTGGAGAATCCGCGGCTCGCGCCGTCGGACGCCACATGGCCGCCGCAGGCGCCGGAGGTGAGCCTTATCAATCAGGGCTATCAGTACCTCACCGAAAGCCGCTTCGATCAGATGGACATCGCACTCGAGCCGATCCGGCGCGGCGTCGTGGCGCTCGGGCTGCCGCTGCGCTCGCTCGAAGTCGAGCTGGGGCCGAGCCAGTGCGAGTTCACGTTCCGTCCACAGGTCGGCATGGCAGCCGCCGACACGATGATCCTGTTCCGCGCCGCCGCCAAACAAATCGCGCGCCGCAACGGCCATCTCTTGAGCTTCATGTGCCGGCCGGCGCTGGCCAACGCATTTTCGAGCGGCTGGCATCTGCACCAGTCGCTCATCGACCGCCGACGTCGAGCCAACGCTTTTGCGGGCGGTGAATCGGGCGGCCTGTCAGCCATCGGGCGACAGTTTCTCGGCGGGCTGTTGGCGCATGCCCGCGCCGCCGCGGCGTTCGCGACGCCGACCGTCAACGGCTACAGACGATACCGGCCGTACTCGCTCGCGCCAGATCGCGCCATCTGGGGGCGAGACAATCGCGGCGTGATGGTTCGCGTGCTGGGCCAGGCAAACGACTCAGCGACGCACTTGGAGAATCGTGTCGGCGAGCCGGCGGCGAATCCGTACCTCTATATGGCTTCGCAAATCTATGCCGGCCTCGACGGCATCATGCACGGCCGCGATCCCGGCCCATCGGCCGACACGCCTTACGAGACCAAGGCTCCGCTATTGCCGAAAGACCTCGGAGAATCGCTCGCCGCCTTGCGCGCGAGTGAAGTGTTCCGCAATTATTTTGGCGGGGCCTTCGTCGACTATTACGCCCACCTCAAGGAAGCCGAACTCGCGCGCTTCAAGGCCGCAAGCGGGGCCGAAGCAGCCGACGTGACGCCTTGGGAGCAAAACGAGTATTTCGATTTGTTTTAAAACGCCTGGCCCGACCGGACGCGGCAGTTCTGAAACGCGCGCGATCACACGTCGACGCTGGCGGCGAGTGCGTACTCCTCGATGAACTGGCGTCGCGGCTCGACCTTGTCGCCCATCAGTTCGTCGAAGATGGTATTGGCCTCGTCGATCTCCTTGACGCTGACCTGAAGCAGCGACCGCGCATTGGTGTCGAGCGTCGTTTCCCAGAGCTGGGCCGGATTCATTTCGCCGAGGCCCTTGTAGCGTTGCAGCGTCACCCCCTTGCGGCCGGCGCCGGTCACCGCCTCGAACAGGCCGACCGGTCCGTGAATCGGCGTCGCCTCGTCCTTGCGGCGCAACGTCGCCGGCGGCGTCGGACGTGGATAGACCTGTTGCAGTGAGGGGGCGAACTCGTCGAGCTTGCGCGCGTCGGCCGAATTGAGCAGCGCCTGGTCGATGACGGCGACCTCCTTCACCCCGCGCACCGTACGCTCGAACATGAACCCGTCGCTCGCGCTGAAGCGGCCGTGCCACCCCCGCTCGGTTTCATCTTCGAGCGCGTTGAGGCGCCTGGCGATATACTCGGCGGCCTCACCGCCCTGGCCGGGGCTCGCGATCCGCTCGACATTGAGCACGCCGGCGATGGCGGCCTGCTCGATGACCTTGCGACTGTAGCGGCTGTGCAGCCCGCGCAGGATGTTGCGGATTGTTCGCGCCTCATCCACCAGGCTGCGCAGGTCTGCACCGGCCCGGTGGTCGCCGCCGTGAAGCTGCAGCACGGCGCCATCGAGCCCGACATCGATCAGATAATCCTCGAGCGCCCGCTCGTCCTTCAGATACTGCTCGGATTTGTTGCGTGCGACTTTGTAAAGCGGCGGCTGGGCGATGTAGAGATGGCCGCGATCGATGATCTCGCGCATCTGCCGGTAGAAGAAGGTCAGCAGCAGCGTGCGGATATGAGCGCCGTCCACGTCGGCGTCGGTCATGATGATGATCTTGTGGTAGCGCAGCTTGTCGACGGCAAATTCATCGGTGCCGATGCCGGTGCCGAGCGCCGTGATCAGCGTTCCGATCTGCTCGGACGACAGCATTTTGTCCATCCGCGCGCGCTCGACGTTGAGAATCTTCCCGCGCAGCGGCAGCACCGCCTGGAATTCGCGGTTGCGCCCCTGCTTGGCGCTGCCACCGGCCGAATCGCCCTCGACGATGAACAGCTCAGATTTGGCTGGATCGCGCTCCTGACAATCGGCGAGCTTTCCGGGAAGCGAGGTGACGCCGAGCGCGCTCTTGCGCGTCATCTCGCGTGCCTTGCGCGCGGCTTCGCGCGCGGCCGCCGCCTGGATCACCTTGCCCACCACGACCTTGGCTTCGCTGGGGTGCTCTTCGAGCCACGCCTTGAGCATGTCGTTGATGATGCCCTCGACTACGGGACGCACTTCCGACGATACGAGCTTGTCCTTGGTCTGGGATGAAAATTTCGGATCGGGCACTTTGACCGAAAGCACCGAGGTCAGCCCTTCGCGGCAGTCGTCGCCGGTCAGCGCCACTTTCTCCTTGCGGGCGACACCGCCGGATTCGGCGTAGCTCGTGATTTGTCGCGTCAACGCTCCGCGAAAGCCGGCGAGATGGGTGCCGCCGTCGCGCTGGGGAATGTTGTTGGTGAAGCAGAGGACGGTCTCGTGATAGCCGTCGTTCCACCACAGCGCGCATTCGACGGTGATCCCATCGCGTTCCGCCTTGATGAGGATCGGTTGCGGCACCAGCGGCGTCTTGTTGCGGTCGAGATAGCGGACAAAGGCCTCGACGCCGCCTTCGTAGCGCATCTCTTCGCGCTTCTCGACTGCGTGTCGCATATCCGACAGCGTGATGGTGATGCCGGAGTTGAGGAACGCGAGTTCGCGCAGGCGGTGTTCCAGCGTGGCGAAGTCGAACTCGGTCATGCCGAAGGTGTTTTTTGACGGCAGGAATGTCACCTCGGTGCCGCGCCGGTCGTAGGCGGCACCGATGACTGCGAGCGGAGCGACCGCTTCGCCGTCGCGGAACTCCATGAAATGCTCGCGGCCGTCGCGCCAGATCGTCAGCTTGAGCCAAGCGGAGAGCGCATTGACGACCGACACGCCGACGCCATGCAGGCCGCCGGAGACCTTGTAGGGGTTTCGCGCATCCTGCCCGCCGAATTTTCCGCCGGCGTGGAGTTGCGTCATCACCACTTCGGCGGCGGAGACACCCTCCTCGTGGAGGTCGGTCGGGATGCCGCGGCCGTCGTCGCGCACGGTGCAGGAGCCGTCGGGATTGAGCACGACCGTCACGTGCTTGGCGTAGCCGGCAAGCGCCTCGTCGATGGCGTTGTCGACGACCTCGTACACCATGTGGTGCAGGCCGGAGCCGTCATCGGTGTCGCCGATATACATGCCCGGGCGCTTGCGAACGGCGTCGAGCCCTTTGAGCACCTTGATCGATTCCGCGCCGTAGTCGTCGGACGCGGTTTGGACCGGCTTGCGGACGGGTTCGGCCATGCGGAAGGCTTTCGAATCGCTTGCAAAAGCGCGTTTGGAAGAGGGTTTGTTGTACACGAAAAGCGAGGTTCGTACAGAGTAAAGTGAGCATCGCTAAGATATTGTTGCGTCGCCATTTTTTCAAGATTTTGCGCGCACTTGGTCGGCCTGAATCCGACGATTCGCGTGGCCCTGTCGCGGGCCGCGTTTGCAGCCTGAAACGGGGCCGTTTGGCGGCTTTCAGAATTTGTGTTGTTCGACCATTCGCGCGAATGCGATTGGCAGCGGCCGGTCTAGTCGGGTTGGCCAGCGGTGCGCCGCAGAGGCGGCAAGAGGTATTGCTGGCTCGGCTGGTAGTTGGGCACGGGCCGCAGAAAGCAACTCAGCGCGGCCGTCCACAACTCCACACGGTCCAGGTCTTGTTGCAAGCGGGTAAGCGCTTCGATGAGGTTGCCGACCACCAAGGCCTCCGCCGCCGCTTCCGCGTCGGACGGCCTTCGATCACGAACTTGCTCCGCCGAACGTGCTTCCTCTTTCAAGGCGAAGTTCCGGTCTCTCTGCATACTCTTTGGCAGTTAAGGCCGCTGTCGCGTTTCCGGTTCCCCGGGTTCCAGAATCGGCGCGGTCACCTTTTTGCTTGCGGGCGGGACCCGGCGCCGCGGGAAGTCCGGGTCAGTTCTGGCCACTTTGCGGTCGCAGCCGAGTGGCTCGACCAGAATCGATCTCGAATACGGTCGCCTTATCGGCAAATTCTGCGAACAGGGCTGGATCTGCGCCGGTCAGCCAAGCCTGCGCGCCGAGTTCGGTGAGTTCAGCGTTGAGGGCGCTGCGCCGCCGCGGGTCGAGGTGCGCGACAACCTCGTCAAGCAAGAGGACCGGGGGGAAGCCCATCATCGATGCGATCAGTCGCGCGTGTCCAAGGATGAGGCCGATGAGGATCGCCTTTTGCTCCCCGGTCGACGCCGCGGCGGCGGCGATCCCCTTTGGTGCGTAGCTGACTGAAAGGTCGCTGAGGTGCGGGCCGTCGAGGGTGCGTCCAGCTGCGGCATCGCGGCTTCGGGCATCGCGCAGGACGGCGCGATAGCGCTCCTCGATGTCGGTCGCGGGATGGGTGAGGATCAGGTTCTCCATCCAGCCGTCGATGGCAATTTCCGCCGGTGGAAACGGCGAATGTCGGCGGCTCGCGAGTTCGGTCTGCAGCCGTCGCACCGTCTCCGCTCGCGAGGCCGCGACGGCGACGGCGAGCTCCGCCGTCTCGTGCTCGACAGCGTCGAGCCAATGCGGGTCGGGCCGCGGCTCCTCCAAGAGACGATTGCGGGAGCGCAACGCTCGCTCGAGCGCGTTGGTCCTGCCGCCATGCTCGGCATCGACCGCGAGCGCGAGGCGGTCGAGGAAGCGGCGGCGTTCCGAGGGCGCGCCGGCAAAGAGCGAGTCCATTGCCGGCACCAGCCAGACCACGCGCAAGTGCTCGGCGAAAGCGGCGGCCGAAGGAACCGGCTCGCGATCGATCCGGCAAATGCGCGAGAGCGCTTCGCCCCCATCACGTCCTTGCTCGATGCCGGTGCCGAGCGTCGCCAGACCAAGCATGCCCTCGACCTCGGCGGCGACGGCCCACGACCCGTCGCCTTCGCGGAAGGCGAGTTCTTCCAGCGTAGCGCGGCGCAGGCCGCGACCCGGAGCCAGCATTGAGATCGCCTCGATCAGATTGGTCTTGCCGGCCCCGTTTGGCCCGTGGAGCACGACCGTATCGGCCTCGGTGGTAAGCGAGGCGGCGTGGTAGTTGCGAAAGTTGGTAAGGCTCAGCCGGCGAATGCGAGCAGGAGTCATGGTGCGGCGCTTTTAGTCCCGGCCGATGGATTCTGTCCCGACCGCGCAGTCCGCTAAGCTGCGGCGGGCCCCGGACGCTCGCGGTCGGTGGGCCGGGGGCCGAGCCAATCCACGGCCAGGCTTGCCGGCAAAAATCATCGGCCTTCGCAAGCGGCCGTACCAAGCCGGACGCGATGCGCCACCGAAGCGGGATCGGATTAGACGCGCATCGGCATCAGCACGTAAAGTGCGCCGCGCGCGTCCTTGTCGCGAATAAGCGTCGGCGATCCCGGGTCGGCAAGTTTGAGCACGGCCGCCTCGCTCTCGATCTGCGCGGCAATATCGAGCAGGTAGCGCGAGTTGAAGCCGATGTCGATCGGCTCGGATTCGTACTCGACTTCGAGTTCCTCGGTGGCGCTGCCGGAGTCGGGATTGGTGACGGAAAGAAGCAGCCGTCCGCCGCTCAGCGACAGCTTGACGGCGCGCCCGCGCTCGCTCGCCACCGTGGATACGCGGTCGACCGCGGCCTCGAATTCCTTCTTGTCGACGATCAGTTCCTTGTCGTTGCTCACCGGGATCACACGCGCATAGTCCGGGAATGTTCCGTCGATCAGTTTCGAGGTCAGGATCACCTCGCCGACGGTGAAGCGGATCTTGCCCGGGGAAAGTTCGATCGCAATCTCGGCTTCGCCGTCTTCGATGAGACGCTGGACTTCGCCAACCGTCTTGCGCGGAACGATGATGCCCGGCATTCCGGCGGCGCCTTGCGGCAGGTCGATCTCCATCTGCGCCAGCCGGTGCCCGTCGGTTGCCACCGCGCGCAGCATCTGCGTCTGGGGTGTGCCGGCCGCATGAAGATAGATGCCATTGAGGTAGTAACGGGTTTCTTCGGTCGAGATGGCGAACTGCGTTTTATCGATCAGCCGCTTGAGATCGGCGGCTTTGAGCGTGAATTTGTGCGTCATTTCGCCCGCAGTCAGATCGGGGAAATCGCTCTCCGGCAGTGTCTGCAGGGTGAAGCGCGAGCGCCCGGCGCGAATCGAAAGCGCAGCACGATCTCCGGAGGTTTCAAGAACGACCTGTGCCCCCTCGGGAAGCTTGCGCACAATGTCATAGAACATATGCGCCGGCACCGTGGTCGAGCCGGCGGACGCCACTTCGCCGGCCACGGCGTCCGTCACTTCGAGGTCGAGGTCGGTCGCCTTCAGGCTCAATTTCGAGCGCTCGGTACGAACCAGCACGTTGGCGAGTATCGGAATGGTGTTGCGGCGTTCCACCACGCGATGCACGTGGCCGAGCGACCGCAGCAATTCGGAACGCTCCACAGTAACTTTCATCGCGAAAATCCGTCCCAGCAGCCGACAAGGGTGGCTTGATGCTCCCTTTTCGGCAAGGCCGCGTCCCAGCCCCCACGGCTGTTGTCCCTGCGTTTCACAGCCCGTACCGCAATAAAGCCGACGCGGCGCTGCCGGTCGAGGCCCCTCTTGGCGCGGACATTGACGCGTGGGCCGACGCCGGGCGCCTGACGAAGAGTCCGGCCGGCACCGACCGGCGCCAGCCGCTACGCCTCGACCGCAGCGATCGCGAGTTCACTCTTGGAGCAGGCGCTTGAGCACCTCGATCTCTTGCGCGAACGCGCTGTCGTTCACGGTGAGATGCTCGATCTTGCGCACGGCGTGCAGCACCGTGGTGTGATCGCGCCCGCCGAAGCGGCGCCCGATCTCCGGGAGGGAGCGCAGCGTCAAGACCTTCGCGAGATACATCGCCACCTGGCGCGGGCGCACCACGTTGGCGGTGCGGCGCGAGGACAACAGATCGGAGCGACTGACGTTGTACTGCCGCGCCACAACCCGCTGGATGTCCTCGATCCGGACGCGCTTCGGCTCGGCCGGACGGATAAGGTCGCGCATGTCGCGCTCGACCATCTCCAGCGTCACCGGCTGGCAGTTGAGCTTGTTGTGCGCCAGCAGGCGATTGACCGCGCCTTCGAGGTCGCGCCCATTGTGCGTGACCGATTTGGCAATGAAAGCGAGCACCGGCGCCGGCACTTCGAAGCCGGGATGGTGCAGGCAGGCCGTGGCAATGCGGTTCTTAAGTATCTCAAGCCGCAGTTCCTCGCCGAGCGAGCCGATCTCCACCACAAGGCCGCCGGCAAGGCGGGAGCGGACGCGGTCATCGAGACTTTCCAGGTCTGCGGGCGGACGGTCGCTGGCAATGACAACCTGGCGCCCGGCATCGATAAGGGCGTTGAGGGTGTGACAGAACTCGGCCTGCGTTGAACGGCCTTGAAGGAATTGAAGGTCGTCGATGACCAGGACATCGATCGCGCGCAACGCTTCCTTGAAGGCGAGAGTTGTCTGCGTGCGCAACGCCGAGACGAAGCCATACATGAAACGTTCGGCCGTCAGATAGAGCACTTTGCGGTCGCTGCCATTGCCGGTCCACGTGATCGCCTGCAGCAGATGCGTCTTGCCGAGGCCGACGCCGGCGTGGATGTAGAGCGGGTTGAACATGAGCGGCTCGCCGCGGCGGCTGATTGCGACCTGCTTTGCCGCTGCGTGGGCAAGCGTGTTGGAGCGGCCGACAAGGAACGTGTCGAAAGTCAAGCGGGGATCGAGAGGAGAACCGCCGAGCGCTTCATGTACGCTCATGAAGGGCACGCTCGCGCGCACGTCATGGCCGTTGTGAGACGTGCCGTTCATCGGTCGCACCGGCGCCGCTGATTCCACGACCTTCGATTTCATGGCCGGCGGTCGAATCGCCGCCGAGCGGACGCTCAGTTCCAGGCGCGCGATAATCGGCTCCTCCTCGCGCCAGAGATTGAGCATGCGCTCGCTGTAGTGAGACTGGATCCAGGTGCGCAGGAAGCGCGTGGGCAGCGACATCCGCACGGTTCCTTTTTCAACCGTCTCCAGTTCCATGCGGGCGAACCAGCTCGTAAAAATGTCGTCGCCGAGTTCGGCGCGCAGCCGGGTTCTCACCCGCTGCCAGCGTTCGAGATGGTCGGTGGTTGTCATGTTGGCGCTCGTCATGTTGGACTGCTTTTTTTCGAGGAAAAAGAACGCACGCGAGCAACCCAAGCGGGCGATACGACCCGCCATGCCCGACACCGGGAGACGCAACGTTACTGTCGTGGAGTGGGAGAGCCCGCCCCCTCCCCACGCACGCTACTGGCGACGAGATGAAGGAGGATCGCGGCGGGCAGGGAGGTCAGCCGCTGGGAGGAGCGGCCGATCCAGTACGGCGGCCGGGCGCCGATCCACGCACGAAGGCGTTTTCACCGGTCCCGTGGTGCAGGCACGCAAATAGTGGTTCAGCCGGTTGATGGATCGTGATCATCATGCCCCACCTCCATCGCTCCCTGATCCGATGGGCCGTGACAAAGTCTTGCTTAAGCGTCGCGGGTGGCCGCCGGACCGTCTCTTTCGTATACTCGTGGTCCTGCAAACGATCACGCGCAGGTTCTTACGCAAAACCCCACTACTCAGACGAATCGGTTACTTGGCACTCGATCACATCCAACTAGACACACCTTGCCTGTTCCCATTCTTTAATGAGGTTACACTGCAAGCCGGTTTTTGAAGACCTTCGAAGACCGAAGGGAGCTTCAAAATAGCACGCCGTTGCTGGCCTGCAACAGTGAAATGACGGTCTTTTTGACGACTTTTAGCTCGAAGCGGGTTTATTGGCTGCCACCTCGCGTCGGCAACGGCTTGAATCCAAAGGGATGATTCACAAGCAGTCCGGCCAGAAGGAGGCATTCAAACGCGATGGTTGCACATGCAAAAAAAGCGGATCAAAGACAACAAAATTGTGGCCGACTCGAAGCCCACGGTCAGGCGTCCCGACTAACCTGTTAATAAGGCGGCAATTCTTTTGCCCAGAAAGTCAGGGATACCGTCCCAAGCAAACAAACAAGTGCGCTCAAATTGAGCTTCGGAGCCTTGCGAAGGCGCGGGAAATCCATGAAAACGGTTTTTTGCGGATTAATGTGACAAATCTGCAACAATTTGGTGGCAATCCACACCAATCCGTGGCGCCGACTCTGTAGCGCAATCATCAATAGATGTTGGGAAGCCGCTCGGAGCCAAAGCCGCTCGGAGCTATTGGCCGAGCTTGGCGATCCGGTGCGCGAGCCGCGATACTTTGCGGTTTGCGGCATTGCGGTGGACCACGCCCTTCTGGGCGGCGCGGATGATCGCCGGTTCCGCGTCGGCCATGGCAGCAACGGCGCTGGCGCGATCACCTGCGGCGATCGCCTCCTCGACCTTGCGGATGCTTGTGCGCACCCGCGAGCGGCGGCTCTTGTTGACGGCCGCGCGTCGCGCGATCTGGCGAGCGGCCTTTTTTGCGGACTTCGTGTTTGCCATGACCTGTCGGCGAGACTGAACGAGCGGCGCTTATAAGGGGGCTCGTCGCCCCAGTCAACGATTGAAGTGCCGGTCAGATGCGGCTGGCGCGCGCACGGCCATGACAAACGCGGCGGCAGGCGCTACATCGGCGGACATGGTCGCCACGACGAAATCGCAGCTCAACCCGCTGCTCAAGCTCGCGCTCGATCTCGGGCCCCTGGTGCTCTTCTTCGTCGCCAACTCGCGTTACGGGATATTCGTCGCCACGGCGACTTTCATGGTTGCGGTGGTTGCGTCGCTCGTGGCGTCGTACGCCCTCACGCGACAGCTGCCGATCATGCCGGTGGTGACCGCGATCATTGTTCTCGTCTTCGGCGGCCTGACGCTGATCCTGCACAACGATCTATTCATCAAGATCAAGCCGACCATCATCTATGCGCTGTTCGGCGTGGTGCTGCTCGGTGGACTTTACTTCAACAAGCCGCTCCTGGGCGTGGTTTTCGATTCGCTGTTCCATCTGACCGAAGAGGGCTGGCGCAAGCTGACGCTGCGCTGGGCGATCTTCTTCCTGGCGCTCGCTGTGCTCAACGAGATCGTCTGGCGCACGGCTTCCACCGATGTTTGGGTCGAATTCAAGGTCTTCGGCGTCGTGCCGCTCACGTTCCTGTTCGGGGCGCTGCAATTCCCGCTCTTGAAGGAACACGCTGCCGAACCGGAGCCGGTCCGGGAACCCTGACGCTACGAGCCGGCTGCGAGCGCCTTCTCGATCTGCGGTTTGAGTACGGCGTCGATGTTGTCCGCGGTGATCGGTCCGACCAGCTTGTAAGCGATGCGCGCGTCGCGGCCGACGATGAACGTCTCCGGCACGCCATACACGCCCCATTCGATCGCGGCGCGGCCGTTTGGATCGGCGCCGGCGGCGGCGAAGGGATTGCCGTAGCGGCCGAGGAAGCGCCGCGCGTTCTCCGGCTCATCCTTGTAGTTGATGCCGACGACGCGCAGCCGCCGGTCCTGGGCAAGCTGCATCAGCAACGGCGCCTCTTCGTGACACGGGACGCACCAGGACGCCCAGACATTCACGATCGTCACGGCACCCTTGAAGTGCGTCGTGTCGATGCCGGGGACCGGCTCGCCGTTGCGATCGAGGCCGGCGACCGGCGCGAGATTCGTCTGCGGCGCTGGATGACCGATGAGCGCGGAGGGGATGCGCGACGGGTCGCCCGAATAGA
>Ga0335081_10011972_pt1 | contig 14045 bp, 11 predicted proteins | sample Lox_Sample_35_FD_206713 | JGI IMG/M metagenome (GOLD analysis project Ga0335081, IMG submission 206713) | Soil microbial communities from Loxahatchee National Wildlife Refuge, Florida, United States - Lox_Sample_3.5 | ecosystem: Environmental > Terrestrial > Soil > Wetlands | place: USA... | reverse complement strand
CAGGCTGGTGAACGAGGTCCGGCGGCGCAAGGACGCGTGGCTGGCGATGCGGTTGCGGGAGCTGACGCCGCGGGAGCGGGCGACCCTGCGGGCCGCCGCGCCGATCCTGGAGAAGCTCAGCCAGTCCTGACCGAGCGCCTGGGCGCTCGGCCGACGGCCCTCTGGCGGACTTTCAGCTCACTGCACACCAGGAACTACCGGCTGTACGCAGCCGGTCAGGTGGTGTCCAACACGGGCACCTGGATGCAGCGTGTCGCGCAGGACTGGCTGGTCCTCGAATTGAGCCACGGCAGCGGCACAGCGCTCGGTATCGCGACCGGCCTGCAGTTCCTGCCGTTGCTGCTCCTCAGCCTTTGGGGCGGGGCGATCGCGGACAGGTACTCCAAGCGCTGCATTCTCATGGCCACGCAAGCGATGATGGGCGGCCTCGCCCTCATCCTGGGCCTGCTGGCGCTGGCCGGCCTTGTTGAGATCTGGCAGGTGTACGCACTCGCCTTCGCGCTCGGGCTGGTCAGCGTCGTGGACAACCCGACACGGCAGACGTTCGCGGTCGAGATGGTCGGCCGCGCCGACATGCCGAACGCGATCGCCCTCAACAGTGCGATCTTCAACCTTGCGCGTATCGCGGGCCCAGCCGCCGCCGGGCTGGTCATCAGCGCGGTCGGCACACCACTGGCGTTTATCGTGAACGCGACCTCCTATGGCGCAGTGCTTATCGGGCTCAAGCTCATGCACCCGTCCGAGCTATGCCCAGTGGATCCCATGCCGAGGGCGAAGGGCCAGGTGCGCGAGGCCCTCGCGTACGTGAAAGCACGTCCCAGCCTGTGGATGCCGATGCTGCTGATCTTCTTCGTGGCGACGTTCGGGATGAACTTCCAGGTGACGACTGCCCTGATGTCGCGTGAGGTATTTCACACCGGGCCCGGTGCGTTCGGCATCGCATCGGCGGTGTTCGCCGTGGGGGCGCTCGCAGGTGCCCTGCTCGCCGCCCGCAGGCGCCGGCCCGGTGCCGGGCTGCTTGTGGTGACGGCCGTCGCCTTCGGCGTGCTCGAGATGGCCACCGCGCTGATGCCGGAATTCTGGTCGTTCCTCGTGCTGCTCGTGCCGACCGGCCTGGCACTGCTGACGTTCACCACAGCGGCGAACTCCGGCACCCAGCTGGGCACGACGCCGGCGATGCGCGGCCGGGTGATGGGGTTGTACCTGCTTGTCTTCCTCGGCGGGACGCCGCTCGGGGCACCGCTGGTTGGCTGGGCGGCAGAGCAGTTTGGCCCGCGAATGAGCCTGTTCGCGGGCGGCGCGATCTCGGCGGTCGTCGCAATCGTGGTCGCGGCGATGCTCGTGCACTGCCGCCGCGTGCGGGTCCGCGATTATCTGCGGCCGCGGCTATTGGCGAGGCTGGTAGCGTAACGGCCCGCTGATACGACGGGCCCGTCGGGCGGTGCTTGCCCGACCCGTTCCCGGTCGGCCTATCGCAACGGCGCGGTGGCGTGCGGCGCGATGAGGCGACGCGCCAGTGGCGTAACGGGTGCGCCGACCGGCGCGCCCACGTCAGCGCTGACCACGCCCGTCCGCGGAACGCCGGCACTCTGATGCCGGTGCGTCACTGCTTAATGACTCCATGTCGTCAGCGGCAGTCTCCGGCAGGCCAAGCGGCCAGCTTGCGAGCGCCTCGTAGGTCGGCCGCGGGCCGGGGTGGCTGCGTATCAGGTGAATGAGGCTGACGGTCCAGGGCGTGCCCACGAAGCCCGTTAGCGCCGCCACAAGCGGACGCACGTCCGCTGGCGCCCGGCACCGGGCAAGCGTCAGGTGGGGCTGGAAACGCCGGCCCTCGTCCGGTGGCGGCGCGCCGGCCCGGCGCGCAGCAGCGGCGACGGAAGCGGCAAGCCCTGCCAGGGCCCGGTGGTCGCCCCTCAGTCCTGTCCATAGCACGCGTGCGCGTGCGGCGCCGGGGAAGGCTGCGCCCCCGGCGAAGGACAGGCGAAGGCTAGCGTGACGGCGGGCGGCGCGCTCCAGCCGCGGCATCAGGCGCCCGGTCGCGACGTCCTCGACTTCGCCAAGGAAGGCGAGCGTGATGTGCCAGACGTCGTGGCTGGTCCACCGCAGGTCTGGCCGGGCCGGCCGGAGCGGCGCCGCGGCGGCCTCGAGTTCGTCGCGCGCGGCTGCTGGGGGCAGCACAGCGACAAACAGCCTCATGACGTCATTCCTAGCAGGCGCAGGTGCGCTTGGTCTTGCCGCTCAGTCTCCTGTCCTGCCGCCGGTGCGCTCGCTGGGCAGCTCGGCATGCCGTTGTGGCGAGGGTATCCTCAACATCGGCGCCCGGATCATCGTTTTCTCCGACCGAACATCTGCCGGGACCTGGTCCGGCTGCGACCGGGTGCCGATTCCGTCGCTGCTGCTCACCGGCGCGGTGCACCGTCATCTGATCCGGGCGCACCGCGGGGCCCCGCCGGTGGCGGGGTCTGCGTAGGCTGACCTCGTGAACAGGCCGCGGTCATGGCTCCTCCCCGCGGTGCTCGCGATTCTCCTGATCGCCGTCGTTGCTGGCGCGGTCTTGCGCTGACCGCCCCGCCCCGGACGAGTCACGCACCCACGGCGGGCGGCGGCAGGCGCCGGGCCGTGGGCAGGTGCACATAAGGGCATGGCGGATGCTCCGGTCGGGCGGCGCGCCGTTCCCGGCGGAGACGGCAGCTCAAAGAGGGGGCGCTCCTACAAGCGCTCGACGACGTAGTCGATGCAGGTGGTGAGCGCCTCCATGTCAGCGGGGTCGATGGCGGGGAACAAGGCGCTCGGGCTGCTACAAGCGCTCGACGACGTAGTCGATGCAGGTGGTGAGCGCCTCCACGTCAGCGGGGTCGATGGCGGGGAACATCCCGATGCGCAACTGGTTCCGGCCGAGCTTGCGGTACGGCTCAGTGTCCACGATCCCGTTCGCCCGAAGCGTCGCCGCGACCGCGGCCGCGTCCACCCCGTCCGCGAAGTCGATCGTGCCGACCACGTGCGAGCGCTGGGCGGGGTCAGCGACGAAGGGTGTCGTGTAGGGCCCCTTCTCTGCCCAGTTGTACAGCCTGCCGGCGGAGTCGGCGGTGCGGGCAGTTGTCCAGCCGAGGCCGCCCCGGGCGAGCATCCACTCGATCTGCTCCGCGAGCAGCAGCAGGGTCGCGACCGCCGGTGTGTTGTAGGTCTGGTCCTTTGCCGAGCCCTCGATCGCTATCGGCAGTGCGAAGAACTCCGGCACGTAGCGGCCGCTCACGGCGATCTCCTCGACCCGGGCGAGCGCCGCAGGAGACATCAGCGCGATCCACAGTCCGCCGTCGGAGGCGAAACATTTCTGCGGTGCGAAGTAGTACACGTCGAACTCACCGGCCCGAACGGGCAGGCCACCCGCGCCGCTGGTCGCGTCGACCAGCACCAGCGCGTCGTCGCCAGCAACCCGCTCGATTGGCATCGCTACGCCGGTGGAGGTCTCGTTGTGGGTGAGCGCGTAGACGTCGACGCCGTCCTCCGGGTGCGGCAGCGGGTGGCTGCCGGGCGGGCTCGAGATGACGCCCGGCTCCGCGAGCCACGGCGCGCGAGCCGCAACCTTCGCAAACTTGCCAGAGAACTCGCCGAACGACAGATGCTGTGACTTGCGGCGGATCAGCCCGAAGGCGGCGATGTCCCAGAAGGCCGTGGTGCCGCCGTTGCCGAGGACCACCTGGTAGCCGTCTGGCAGGTCGAAAAGCTGGCGCAGGCCGACGGTGACCCGGCGTACCAGCGACTTGACCGGGGCCTGCCGATGTGAGGTGCCGAGGTAGTGGCTGCCCGACGAGGCGAGCGCGGCCAGCTGTTCAGGGCGGATCTTCGAAGGCCCGCAGCCGAAGCGCCCGTCCACCGGCATGATCTCAGTGGGAATCGCGATGTTAGTCACGGGCTCGATTTTAGTGAACCGCTGCCACGGAGGGCGCGTAACGCCGCCACCCGCGGCGGCGGGGTTACCCGCCGTGGTCGATTTTGCCCGCGCCGGGCACGTCTCGCACCGAACGCGACTTCGGGCCAATGTAACGTGCGCTCGGCCGGATCAGCCTGCCGGTGCGCTGCTGCTCGAGGATGTGCGCGGCCCAGCCAGCCGTCCTGGCACAGGTGAAGATCGACGTGAACATGTGCGGAGGGACCTCGGCGAAATCAAGGACGATCGCGGCCCAGAATTCCACATTCGTGGCGAGAACCCGGTCCGGCCTGCGGGCGTGCAGTTCTTCAAGCGCCGCCGTCTCCAGCGCCACCGCGGCCTCGTACCTGGGCGCACCAAGCTGCCCGGCGATCCGGCGCAAGACCCGGGCCCGCGGGTCTTCCGCGCGGTACACGCGGTGACCGAAGCCCATCAGCCGGTCGCCCTGGTCGAGCGCCTGCTTGACGTACACGCGCGCGTCACCGATCCGCTCCACCTGCTCGATCATGTCGAGTACCCGGGCGGGTGCGCCGCCATGCAGCGGCCCGGACATGGCGCCGACGGCGCCGGAGAGCGCGGCCGCCACGTCCGCACCGGTCGAGGCGATGACCCGGGCGGCAAAAGTTGAGGCGTTCATCCCGTGTTCGGCGGCTGATGTCCAGTACGCGTCGATCGCCTTGACATGGCGCGGATCCGGCTCGCCGCGCCACCGGATCATGAATCGCTCAACGATGGTCGCGGCCTCGTCCACCCGGCGCTGTGGGATCATCGGCACGCCGAGGCCGCGGGCGGCCTGCGCGACGAATGACAGCGCCATCACCGATGCCCTGGCGAGGTCATCGCGAGCCTCCTCGTAGCTGATGTCCAGCAGCGGCCGCAACCCCCACGCTGGTGCGAGCATGGCGAGCGCGCTCTGTACGTCGACGCGAATGTCGCCGGAGTGCACCGGGATCGGATAGGGCTCCGCCGGTGGCAGGCCCGGCTCGAAACTGTCGTCCACGAGCAGGCCCCATACGCTCCCGAAAGAGACGTGCCCAACCAGGTCCTCGATGTCGACGCCGCGGTACCGGAGAGCTCCGCCCTCCCTGTCCGGTTCGGCGATCTCGGTCTCGAACCCCACGACACCTTCGAGTCCCGGCTTGAAGTCGGACATTTGCTCTTCCTCGTCATCTCTGGGTATGGCGTGCCGAACAACCGTATGCACCCCGGGGGCCTGTTAGGACTGTTCTGGTTCGTAGCGGCCGTAATGGGCTGCGCCGCCCTCCGGTCGGCGCGCGGCGCGGGCCTCCTCTCGCCCGGGCTCACCCCTGTGCCCGCCGCGGTGCGCGCGTGCGGTCGGACGCCCGGCCGTTTTATTCAACCGTGCCGACGCGAGGTCAGATAATACCCGCGCGGTTAGTTAAGGGCCGCCGAGTTCACCGTGTCATGTGCCGTGTGATGATCGGTACCCGTGGATGCATCGGACCACGCACCGGACGAGGGCCGGTTGCGGCACACCGACCTAACCGAGCAGTCCGTCGCGGCCGACCCGATCAGCCAGTTCTCGCGGTGGCTCGATGAGGTGGCCGCGGCTGGCCTGCCTGAGCCGAACGCGATGGTGGTCGCCACGGCCACGCCGGACGGGGTGCCTCGCGCGCGCACCGTGCTGCTCAAAGGCTACGACTCGGCCGGTTTTGCCTTCTACACAAACAAGACCTCGCGCAAGGGCCGCGAGCTCAGCGCGAATCCACGCGCTTGCCTGCTCTTCCCCTGGCACGCGATGCACCGCCAGGTCATTATCGAGGGCCCTGTCGCCGAGGTCCAAGTGGCACAGAGCGAACGTTACTTCCATTCCAGGCCGCACGGTTCGCAGCTCGGCGCCTGGGCGAGCAGGCAATCCGTGGTGCTCGGCTCGCGCGCTGAACTCGACGATCGGTACGCCAGGCTTTGCACCCGATGGCCGGATGGCACCGCTGTGCCGATGCCGCCATTCTGGGGCGGTTACCTGGTGATCCCCGATCAAGTCGAGTTCTGGCAGGGCCGCGCCAACCGGTTGCATGACAGGCTGCGCTACCGCCGCGCCGATGACGGCTGGGTCATCGAGCGGCTGTCCCCCTGACCGGGGTTCCGCCCGACCGGAACTCCGCCCCGCCGCAACTTTGCCCGGCACGGAGCTCCGCCCGGCCTGGGACTCCCGCCCGGCTGGGCCCCGACCGCGACCGGGACCTCGTGGCGGAAGGCCCATCGGTGGCAGGGACCGCCCGGCAGGAAAGCGCCATCCCGTGGTAGCCGTTAGGGACCTCGGGTGGCGTTAGCATCAATGGGGGAGGAGAAAAGTTGACCGCCCACGGGCTCATAGACACGACCGAGATGTACCTCCGCACTATCTTCGAACTTGAAGAGGAGGGCATCGTGCCGCTCCGCGCTCGCATCGCGGAACGCCTGTCGCAGAGCGGCCCAACTGTGAGCCAGACCGTCGCGCGCATGGAACGGGACGGGCTGCTGCGCGTCGCGGGCGACCGGCAGCTTTCGCTCACCGGGTCCGGGCGATCACTCGCCACCCAGGTCATGCGAAAGCACCGGCTCGCTGAATGCCTGCTACTCGATGTTATAGGCCTGCCATGGGAGGAAGTGCATATCGAGGCGTGCCGGTGGGAACACGTCATGTCGGACGCCGTCGAACGGCGTATCGCCGAGCTGCTCGATTACCCTGCCAGGTGCCCGCACGGAAATGCCATCCCAGGGCTCGAGGAACTCGGTCTCCCGCCGGAAGCCAGAGTCCGCGTCCTCGCCGCGGAACAGGAACCGGTGCAGGCCATGATCGACGTCGCATCCATGCGTGCGGAGCCGGTAATTGTGCGACGGATCAGCGAACAAGTCCAAAGTGATGCCGGTCTGATGCTTAAACTCCGGCAAGGTGGGATACAACCCGGAAGCGAGGTAACGCTCGCGGTGAGCGACCGCGGTGTACGCGTGACCTGCTTCGGCGCAGCCGGGTTGCAGACGGCTGACCTGCCACGCGGGATCGCCGCACACGTATTCGTGGCGAAGCCGTGAGTGAGCGTGGCGCGACGATAGGTTGCTCGTACCAGTGAATTTGGGGAGGCCGGTGTGACGGGCGGGTCGGCCCGCCGGCACAATGCGAGGTGACGCGCCGAATGAAACGGTGGGGTGATGCCGCTTTCGACGCATGCCTGCCTGCGGAGACGGTCCTGCGCCAAGTTGACACCGCGGTCCTCGCGACCGATCGCGCGAGTAATCTGCTCTATGCGAACGCCTATGCCGCGAAGCTATTCGGTTTTCCCCATGATTTCCACCACCTAATAGGGCATTCCATCCTTCAGATGGGCTTCGATAAAGCCGATCTTGTCAAAGCCACAGAACTGGCCAAACAGGTACTTCGCGGTCTCGTATGGGAGGGTACCTTCGTAAATGTGCGGCAGGATGGAACCCGGGTGTTCGTGCGGGCTCAGGCGGCGCCGCTGCGCCACCCATCCGGTGCGATCGACGGTATCGTCATCTTTGCCCGCGAGGCCATGCGGCGCGGCAACGAGCGTGAGTTCGACCGGATCGGGCTGCTGGAGCGGATCGGGGACAGGCTCGCCGGGTCGCTCGAGCTCAACCGGACCCTGCGGCATGTGGCCGAGACTCTGGTGCCCCAGTTCGCCGATCACTGCTTCATCGACCTCCGCCAGAACGACAAGCTGATCCGGCGGGTGGCGATGCACGCGAAAGGCTGGCAGCCGGTGCCGGGAACCTGGGCGGCCCTGGGCGAGCCAATCAACTACCCGCAGGGCCACTTCTGCCAGCAGGCCATGGAACGGCTCGACACCATCGTGGTGGAGGACTTCGAGAGCCACAGGTTTCCAGCGCCAAGCGCCGCGAGCGCTGCCGCCTGTGATGACGTGGCGGTGACCTCGGTCATCGCCTCGCCGCTGCTCGCGCGCGGTGAACTGCTCGGCGTGATGAGCCTGGCGCTCTCTCACCTCACCCATCGCGACGACATCCACTACGACTCCTTCGACCGCGAATTCGTCGGGGCGATCGCCGGCCGGGTTGCGGTCGCGATCGACAATGCGATGCTCTTCGAGGAGGAAAGGCGCACCGCGCTCGCTTTCCAGACGAGCCTGCTGCCGCATGACATCCCGGAACTCGACGGGTTGGAGATCGCCTGCAGGTACGTGCCCGCGAAGCCGCTCGAGAACCGCGGACAGGGGATTCAGACACAGGTTGGCGGCGACTGGTACGACATCATCCCGCTGTCGGCCGGCCGGGTCGCCATCGCCATCGGCGATGTGGAGGGCCGCGGCGCGCGGGCGGCCGCGATCATGGGACAGCTACGCGCCGCGCTGCGCGCCTTCGCGCAGGACGACAAGCCGCCCGCCGAGATGCTGCGGAAACTGGACGAGTGGTGCCGGACGCTCGGGCACGCCGAGACTGACGCGCATGGGGTCACCTCGCCCGTGACGCCGATTGTGAGCTGCACTTACCTCGTCTACGACGCGTGGACACGCAAGCTTACCTTCGCCAACGCGGGCCACGACGCCCCGCTGCTCATCGTGGATGGCGAGGTGGGGCAACTCGAGATCGAGCACAAGGGCGTCCTGCTCGGTGTTCGCTCGCACGGCGTCGGCGGGGTGCCCCCGTTCCGCGAGGAGCAGCGCGAACTTCCGCCCGGCGCCACATTGCTGCTTTACACCGACGGCTTGACCGACCGGCGTAGCCGCGAGGACGGCAGCGGCCACTACACCGAGGACGAAGCGGCGCAGATGCTGCGCCAGTCCGTCAGGTCCGTGGCACACAAGGACGTGGAGGCGCTGGCGAAGGCGGCCGAGGACGCCGTGCCCGGGGACATCGACGACGACATGGCGATCGTGGTCGTGCGGTCGGCCGCCGCCAAGCTGCCCTCGCAGGAGCGGGTGTTCCCGGCGGAGCCGATCATGGTGTCAGAGGCACGGCGCATGGCCGCGGAGACGTTCGCCCGCTGGGGGCTGGATCATGAGCAGGCGGAACTCGCTTGCCTGCTGGTCTCAGAGGTGGTCACCAACGTCGTGTTGCACGCCGCGGTGTCCCCCAGCCCGCGCCGGGCGCTTGTCTTCGAGTCGGCCGTTGTCGGCGGCTCCGCCGCGGCCGTCGGCCTGGACGACAGCTGGGACCTTGGCCCGTTCGACGACGCTCCTATATCCACAGGCTCGGAGTTCACTGTCCGGCTGCGGCGCGGTGCGTCGGCGATCTGGGCGGAAATATTCGATTCGGATCTCCGGCTGCCGCGGATTCGCAACCCAGACGAAAACGACGAAGGAGGACGCGGGCTATACCTCGTGGACCAGCTTGCGAGCCGCTGGGGCTCCCGGCCGACCAAGGACGGCAAGGCGGTCTGGTTCGAGGTGCCGGTCCGCCGGGGTGTGAAGGCACGGGACACGCCCTAATGCGCGTTGGCCCAGAGCGCCAGCACCACGAGGGCGAATATGGCGACGGCGGCCGTCCACTGCTTGCCGGTCACGCTGAGTCCGATGCGCTTCCGCAGCCTGGTCCAAAGGAACCCCACCAGGACGGCGAGCAGGGCCAGCAGGATCAGGCCTGAAGTCACCGCAACCTCCAGCAGGTCAAGGAGCCTGCCGCCGAGCCTACCCTTCCACCGGCCCGGCCCCGGGGACCTGAACGCGGTTGTACCGGCGTGGCCACCCTCGCGTGCGGCAGTGCGCGAGGGTGGACCCTGGGGCGGTGTGTCACGGTAGCGCGGCGAGACGGTGGAGCGCGCCGCGTACGAGTTCCGGGTCGGTCGTGGTCCAGAACGGCGGCAGCGATGCGCGCAGGAAGCTGCCGTACCGAGCGGTGACGAGCCGCGGGTCAAGAATCGCGACCACGCCACGGTCGGTCATCGTGCGGAGCAGGCGTCCCGTTCCCTGGGCGAGCAGGAGCGCCGCGCCCGTCGCCGCCACTTCCATGAACCCGTTGCGGCCGCGCGCATTGACGGCTCGCTGCCTGGCCGAAGCCAGCGGGTCGTCGGGCCTGGGGAACGGGATCCGGTCGATCACCACGAGCTGCAACGCCCGGCCTGGCACGTCAACGCCCTGCCACAGCGACAGGGTGCCGAACAGGCAGGTGGCCTCGTCCGCAGTGAACTGGGTGATCAGCTGCGAGGTGGCGTCGTCGCCCTGGCAGAGCAGTGGGTGGCCAATCCGGTCGCGGAGTTCGTCAGCGGCCTGTTTGGCGGCGCGCATCGAGGAGAACAACCCGAGCGTTCGCCCGCCCGCCGCGATGATCAATTGGCAGAGTTCGGTCAGGTAGGCCTCGGGCATCCCGTCGCGGCCGGGCGGCGGCAGGTGGCGCGCCAGGTAGAGGATGCCGCTGCGCGGGTGGTCAAACGGTGAGCCGACGTCGATCCCGGACCACGTCGGCGCCTCGGTTCTCGTGGCGGTGCCAGCTGGCGCCGGCAACCCGTCGATAGCGGGTCCGTCCGCTCCGGCGGCGGCTTGTCCGGTTGGCGCATCCGCTCGGCGGGCCCTTGCCGCCCTGCCGGGCGAAATACCGGGTCCGTCCGTGGTTTCCGCCGCGGAGCCGTTAGGGATAATTCGCCCGCCGGTTTGCCTGCGCGCCCGCACACCACCGCGTTCCGCCGCCACTGGCAAGCCCCACTGCCGTGCCAGGGGCTCGAATGATCCACCCAGCGCGAGCGTCGCGGAGGTGAGCACCACCGTATGGTGGCCGAACAGGTGGTCGGCGAGCATCCCGGCAACGTCCAACGGTGCCACCCGCAGCGTAGGCGGGCGCCGCGAGTCCTCCGCGTACGGCCGGTCGAGCCAGACCACCTCGCGGCGGGCCGCGATGTGGGTCCCGAAGGATTCGAGCAGCCGCGCGGACGTGTCATGCACCTGCTCGGTGGCTGTCAGGGCCGCGCGCCCGATGGCGAGCCGCGCGGGGTCGTCCTCGCTGCGCCCCAGTACCACCCGCAGTTCCGTGGCACATTCGTGCGCGGCGTCGCGGACTACCGCGAGCGAGGCGGCCAGCGCCTCGGGAAGCACGTCGATGCGGCCCCCTGGCGCCTCTGCCAGCACCGGCGCGAGCGCCTCGCCCGCCGCCCCGAGGCGGTCGGCCACGTCGGCCTGGCTCGCGAGGTCGCCCTGCGTACGCTTCCCTTCCTGCCTGCCCTGCCTCCCCTGCCTGGCTTGACGTCCCTCGATCAACCGGCCGCCGCGCCGCGCCGCCGCGTCCACCATCGATGCGCTCAGCTCCGCGGATGCGACCGAGGTCACCCGGTCGACCAGGTCGTGGGCTTCGTCGATGATCACCACGTCGTGTTCCGGAAGGACGTGAAAGTCCTCGATCGCGTCGATGGCGAGCAGCGCGTGGTTGGTCACGACGATGTCGGCCGCGCCCGCCGCGTCACGTGCCTTCTCGGCGAAGCAATCGGCGCGCAGCGGGCAGCGCGTGCCAAGGCACTCCCTCGCGGACACCGCGACCTGCCGCCAGGCCCGCTCGTCTACGCCCGGCACCAGCTCGTCGCGGTCGCCTGTGCTGGTGGTCTCGGCCCATTCGTGCAGGCGCTGGACCTGCCGGCCCACTGCGGACACGGCGGGAGAATCAAAGAGCACTTCATCCGGATCATCCGGTGCGCCGGCCTGGAGCCGATGCAGGCACAGGTAGTTTCGGCGGCCCTTGAGGATCGCGAACACCGGTTCACGGGTGAGCAAGGGTTTGAGCGCCTGCCCGAGGCGTGGCAGGTCGCGCTCGATGAGCTGGCGTTGCAGGGCGATCGTGGCGGTCGACACGACGACCGCGGCGTCCTGCGCTATCGCATGCCGCAGCGCCGGAACGAGGTAGGCGAGTGATTTCCCAGTGCCGGTCCCGGCCTGGACGGCGAGATGCTCAGCCGTTTCGATGGCGTCGCGGACCGCCTCGGCCATCGCGACCTGTCCCGTCCGCTCGGCACCTCCGATGCCAGCGACCGCGGCCGCGAGCAGAACCGGAACCTCCGGCAGGCCGCCATGCCCGTCCTTCGGGTCATAGCTGGCTTCACCGGCGGGCACGGTGATGACGCTACCGTGGGGTGCGGCGGAGCTCTCATAGAGTGGCCAGATAGCTGCTGCCGGATCTTCCCAGTCGTGAGGTAAGCTCACACTGACCGAATGCCATTCGGTTTCTAGCTGAACCTGCAGGACTCATGGAGGGCGTCGTGGCAGAGGCCTACATTGTCGGAGCGGTGCGTACGCCCATCGGCAAGCGGAAGGGCGGCCTGAGCGACGTGCACTCCGCAGACCTCGCCGCGAACGTGCTCGCGGAACTCGTCCGGCGCACCGGGGTCGACCCCGCCGCGGTGGACGATGTGATCATGGGCTGCGTCTCGCAGATAGGCCCGCAGACCTTCGATATAGCCCGCACCGCATGGCTTTCCGCCGGACTGCCCGAGAACGTCCCTGGTGTCACGATCGACCGGCAGTGTGGCTCGTCACAGCAAGCTGTCCATTTTGCCGCTCAGGCCGTGCTGTCCGGCACCCAGGATCTGGTCGTGGCGGCCGGCGTGGAGAACATGAACACGGTCAAAATGGGGTCGAGTGTGGCCCTCGGACAGGGCATGCCGTTGCCGTGGGGCAAAGGCTGGCACGAGCGCTACGGCGACCAGGAGATCTCGCAGTTCCGCGGTGCCCAGCTGATCTGCGAGAAGTGGGGCATCAAGCGGGCCGAGCTCGAGGAGTTCGCGCTCGAGAGTCACCGGCGTGCGATCCAGGCGATCGACGAGGGGCGGTTCGAGCGGGAAATCACGCCGGTCGGGGGGGTCACCGCGGACGAGGGTCCGCGCCGCGATACCTCCCTCGAGCAGATGGCAGGCCTTAACCCGCTGCGGGAGGGCTGGGAAATCACGGCAGCGACCTCGTCACAAATCTCGGACGGCGCGGCGGCGGTGCTCATCGCGTCCCGGGAGGCCGCCGCGCGGTACGGGCTAACCCCGCGCGCGAGGATCCACTCGCTCGCCGTGACCGGCTCCGATCCCGTGTTCATGCTGACCGGGCCGATCCCCGCGACGGAGCAGGCACTCAGCAAGGCGAGGCTCGATGTCTCGGACATCGACGTCTTCGAGGTCAACGAGGCATTCGCCCCGGTGCTGATCGGCTGGTCGGCCGACACGGGCGCTTCGCTCGCCAAGACCAACCCGAACGGCGGTGCGATCGCACTCGGCCATCCGCTCGGCGCGACCGGCGCCATCCTGATGACAAAGCTCGTACATGAACTCGAACGCACTGACGGAAGGTACGGGCTGCAGACGATGTGCGAGGGTGGCGGCCAGGCCAACGCCACCATCATCGAGCGCGTCGCCTGATTCGCAAGCCGCCACCAGTACCTGCGTCGGCGGCCCAGGGTCCCAGCTGTGCGATCGTGCAACGTGTTCGCGCGGCTGCCGCCGGCTCAGCGCTCCCGGGGTCGGCGGCCGTACCTGTGGTCGTGGGTGTCAGCACGCGGTCCAGACTGCGGCCGGGACTTCTGCCCGGTGCCGGCAGCAAGCAGTTCGCCGGCGAGCCGGGCGAGCGCCTCGGCTCGTGCGTGCTCGGTGACCGTGAAAGGCGCCCAGCGCCGCCAGACACTGACCCTCCCGTATCCGGGCACCCCGACGGTCAGCCGGTGTGGCGGTGGCTCGCCAGGTGCCGCGGCGACGGCTTGGCCCGCCTCCTCGCCGCCGAGTAGCCGGGCGAGCGCATGGCCGAGCTGATCGGGCCGCCGGGCCAGCGAGGCAGCGATGTCGAGCGCGCGCGCGGGAGCGTCGGCGAGCGCGTACGGGTCGGTCCTGGTTATCGATATCTCCGGGCTGATCTCGTGCAGAGCGCAGATCAGTGACCCGAGCGAGGTGATGTCCCGCATGTCTACTACCAGGTCGTCGGTCACCGTGTTCGCGTCCTTGCCGTGCACAGCGAGGCTCAGGATGTTCACCTTGTGCTCGGCGAGCGTGGTAGCGAGCACGGCGAGCCCGCCTGGATTGTCGGGTAGATCGACCCGGAGCTTGTACAGCGGCATGCCCGAACCTCCCGGCCGTCGACGTTGTCCCATGACCAGGCTGCGGGATGTTTGTTACCAATGTGCTTCCGGCCCGTGGCGTCAAGATGACGGCGCTGTCCGGAGGGCCCCGGCAGGGGCCCTCCGGACA
>Ga0335081_10011970_pt1 | contig 14046 bp, 10 predicted proteins | sample Lox_Sample_35_FD_206713 | JGI IMG/M metagenome (GOLD analysis project Ga0335081, IMG submission 206713) | Soil microbial communities from Loxahatchee National Wildlife Refuge, Florida, United States - Lox_Sample_3.5 | ecosystem: Environmental > Terrestrial > Soil > Wetlands | place: USA... | reverse complement strand
TCCCGATGGGGATGGCAAACGCTTACCTGATCGAGGGCGACGACGGATTGACGCTGATCGACGCCGGTTTTCCGAAAAAGCAGGTAGCCGTCTTTGAGGCTATTCGTGGTCTTGCCCGTTCGCCAGACCAACTTAAACACCTGGTTTTCACTCACGGCCACCCCGATCATATCGGGAGTGCCGCTGCCATCGTGCGGGAAACCGGTGCGAAGACCTACATGCATCCGCTTGATATCCCTATGGCTGAGAGTGGCGGTCCTTTTCGGCCAATGACGCCGGCACCTGGTCTGTTGCGGCAACTATGTGCCGGCTGTTCTTTCATCCCGACGAGCGACTGGAGCCGGTAGCCATCGACCAGCCTCTGATCGACGGGAAATACTGCCTATCGCCGGCGTCATCGAAATCATCCACGTTCCTGGACACTGTGCGGGACAGGTCGCGCTGCTGTGGCATCCGGGACGCATGTTGTTCGCGGCCGATGTCTGCATGAATCTTATGGGCCTCGCTGATCCCGTCGGCTTCGAGAATTTGGAAGAAGGTCGTGAGAGCCAACGAAAACCTGCCAGTCTTTCATTCGACGCTGCTGGGTTCGGCCACGGCAAGCCTATCGCCCACGATGCGTCCGCGCAGTTTCGCAATAAGTGGGGCAACGAATCGTCTGCTTCGTCGACGACAACGCCACGGCCGGCCGCATGACATTGAAGGGCACCAGGTCCGCGCGCTGACATGCAGGCCGCAGCTATAAGAGGCAGGCGCCGCGAATGATGCCGCGGCAATTTTGCAATCCGGAGGATGAAATGGACACAATCACCTTCACGAAAACCGCACCGCCGGGGTGGCTTCTGGCGATGTGGAAAGAAATCGACGACAAGACCTTTGGCAAAGGCTTCGATTGTTTCGCCGATGATGCCGTATGCAATCTCGGTGTCGCCGACTGGCATGGGCGCGAAGCGATCCGGGAAAACCTTCGCCGGTTCATCGACAAGGGCTTTACCGCGCATCACGATGTCGCGGAGTTTTGGGATAGCCCCTTGCTGAAGGTTTTTCATGGCAAGGTTGGCATGAAATTCGATGATCCGAGCATCAAGCCGGTGCGGCCTACGATGACGCATTTCTTTTATATGGACGAAAAGGCGCCGACCAAGGTCAAGCGCTGGATCGGCTCGGTAGGTCCAACCGGATTTTAGACTTGGGCGCCGAAAAACATGAGCGTCGAAGCACAGGGTAATTCGCAGGCCATGTATCGAACCGGCTGGATCCTTAGCGGGATTGTCATCGCGTTCGTGGCCGCAGACGCCGGCTCCACCCTTCTGGCAATTGCACCAATCAAGAAGGCGGCGCTCGAGACCGGCTACCCGCTCGACCAGATGTGGCTCATCGGCGCGCTGGCGCTCATCTGCCTCGTACTCTATGCGATTCCGACCACCAGCGTGCTCGGGGCGATCATCCTAACCGGATTTCTAGGAGGCGCGATCACGAGCCACCTTCGAGTGGCGGGGACGCTAACTCCAGAGATGATCGTGAGCCTCATTCTTGGAGTGACAGCGTGGGGCGGGCTGTGGTTTCGCGATCCGCGGATTCGCGCGTTGATCCCACGTCGGCACAACGTAGTGGCGGATGCGAGTCGTTCTCGCAACCGTGCGATATCGTGAAGGTGGGCGGGCGGACATCGGCAACCGGTGGCATTGCGGACATTGGCAACCGCTGGCATTTATGAGCGCACGCCTTAGAGTGCCGGCATGCCGGTCGCAACTCGCCCGCTCTTCCTGCCGACGCCGCGCCAGACCAACTGGCTGCTGATCGTCGGCTTCCTTTCCGTCGGCGAGGCACTCTATCTGCGCTATCTCGCGATCGAGAACAGCACGGTGTCGCTCGCCTGCCAGGCCGGGCTCGACACCTGGCTGTGCGCGACTTTTCGGCTGACGATCGTCCTGTTCCATTACCAGGTTTTCGGCGCGGTCGCGCTCGCGGCCGCTCTGCTCAACTTCGTGCGGCCTTCGCTCGTCCTCCTCACGGTTGCGCTCGCCGCGGCCGCCTTTGGCGTCGTGGCGCATAACGCGGATCTTTCAGCGCTTGCCGCCGGCATTCTGATCCTCAGCCTGGCGCGCCCCGCGCCCGCACCAGGATGACGGCGAGGCCGAGGAGGCCGGCGCAGAACCAGACCGATTGCCAGTTGGCGAAGCTCTCGTTGAACACGATATAGCCGGCCGACAAGGCGAGCACCCCAGCGGCGAGCCGTTCGGCCTTGGCCGCCGGCCCCGCCGGACGCGGCGTTAAGATCGCGACGGCGAGGAAGGCAACGACCGCCGCGGTCAGCGGCGCAAACGGGATGTCGCGGTAGCGCGGGTCGAAAACGAGCCCGAGCGCCGCCTCGAGAGACAACAGCATGAGCGTGACCAGGGTACCGCCGAGCGCCCAATGCAGGGCGCCGCGGCGCTCAGCGGCCCCGGCAGCGCCGGCGGCGCCGGCAAAGAGCGAGGCAAAAGTCGGCAGCGGCCGGCCGCCGGCGCAGGCGGCGGCGCAAACGATCGGCGCTGCCGCCGCGGTCGCGGCGAAGGCGAGCGAGCGCATCGCGCTGCCGAGGCTGACGCTCTCGACCGGCACCGTCTCGAGCGTCCAGCCGAACAGGACGGTGGGAAGAAAAGTGAGCACGGCAATCCTAGGCCACAAATACCGGGAGCCGCCTTTCTCACGCTGGGCCAAGAACGCGCCGCCGAAAGCGAACGCCGCGAGCGCTGCTCCGGCAGCCGCCTGAGCGATCCAATTGGGGTGATCGGAAACGGCGCCGCCGGAGAAACTGAATTTCGGCGCCCCGGTGGTGCGATCGAGGATGCCCCAATAGCCGCCGGCTGCGCCCTCAAGCGCGCGCTTCCAGGGCTGGTCGAACGCCTCGATCACGTTGAGGCGAAAATTCTCGCGCTGCGCCAGCGCGAGCGTCGCGGTGATGGCAAGCGCCTGGTTCGACGGCGAAGCGCGCGCCCCATCGCGCATGCGGCCCGCGCTTGGCCAGCCAAACTCGCCGATCATGATGTCCTTGCCTGGAATGGCGTCGGCGAGGCGCTTGCGGATCGCCCCGACATGGGCCGCCGCCAGAGCCGCGGGAATCGGAAAGTCCTCCCAATAGGGCAGGATGTGGATGGTGACGAAATCAACCGCGCTCTGGACGTCGGAGTAGCGCAGCCAATACTCCCAGACGTCGGCATAGGTGACCGGCTCCGGCACCTGCGACTTGACCTCGCGGATGGTGGCGATGAGGTCGGTCACCGACATCTCGCCGCGCAGCAGCACCTCGTTGCCGACGATCACCGCGGCAATGACGTCGGGATAGGCTTTGGCCAAGGCGACGCCGGTCGCGATCTGCTGGCGGTTCTTCTCGGCCTTGTTCGACAGCCACAGCCCGAGCAGGACCTTGAGCCCATAACGCCGGGCCGCCGGCACCACGTGATCGACGCCCTCGGCGGTCGAGTAGGTGCGCACGCATCCGGTGTAGCGGGAGAGGAGAGCGAGATCCTCGTCGATCTCGCCGGGCGCAACACGCGTTCCTTCGACCAGAGGACTCTGGCCGTCGCGGAACGGCGCATAGGACACGCAGGGCAGCCTCTCGCCGGCCGCAGGCGCCGATGGCGGCAGGGCCACGGGGGCGCCCAGCCACCACCACACCGCGCAGATCGCCATTGCGGTGAGCGCAAACAGCGCCAGCGCCGGACCAGCCGCATTTGCTCCTGGCGGGGGGGACACGCGTTGGCATTAGCCTTGACGGCAGGTCGTGCCAAGATCGGACTTGCTGCGCGGTGATGTGTGCTGGACAAACGGCCGGACTTCGGCTGTTGTCGGATGGACTGCACCAGGGGGTTGATTGCCGCGCGAGCGGCGCAATTCCAATGGTCTTAAGTCCATCCCTTCCACCGGCTGACAAGGCCCAGCAAGTCCAACCATGTTTCTTCGAGTGCCCAGCGTTCCCGGCCGACTATGCGTCGCGCTGGTCCTTTTTTGCGCCTTCCTCGTCCCGCCGGCACTGGCCCAGAACAGCCCGGCCAAGCCTGGCGAAAAGCCCCCGGCCGCGGCGGCCGAGGCCGGCAAGGAGGCCCAACAGAAGGTTGACGAGTTCGCCGAGGCCCAGCGCACCGTCACCGGCCCGGCAGGCAATCCGGAATGCGTCTGGCTCGGACGGCGCGTGGTCAATTTGCTGTGGCGCGACGACCTCGATACCGCCTTCCGGCACCTCGATCTTTACGACCGGTTTGGCTGCCCGAGCGCCCACGTCCAGGCGACCTTCCGGTGCCTCATTTTGCACGGAAACACCGTGGATCCGAAGGCGCCCGACAGCCTCAACGGGCGGGTCCATGCCTGCTGGATTAATCCGGCGGCGCCCGCCCCGCCGCCGGCGCCGCCCGCCGCCGAGCCAAACCCGCCCGCCAGCAAATGAGCAGGGGCGGCGGAGGGCACCCGCCCTGCGTCTCCGCCGGACCGATTGGACCGCATTAAACCGCGGTAATCTAAAAAAATCCTCCGGAACAAAAGTTGCTGTCTTGAATTTGCCACCTCGCAAGGCTACGTGAAATATGCCGCTCGCAGGACGCCTAATTTTAGTAATCCTCGAACCTCGGGGACGGGTTCGACCCGTGTTCCTAGCCCCACTTGGTTGAAATTCGATGCGCACCGTCGCTGCCGTGCTCGCGCTCGTAGCGTGCGTGCATGCCGGCCTGTGGGCTTCGCTGCGAAGTAAAGAGACGGCGCCGGATTTTACCGGGCAGCTTGCCAGCGTCTCTTACGCGCCGTTCGTCGCCTCGCAACACCCCGATTTCGGCGACCGCCCGACGGTCGAGCAAATCCGCGCCGACCTCAAAGCCATCGCCCCCTATACTCGGGCGATCCGCACCTATTCGTCGACCGGAGGCGCCGAGCTCATTCCGCCGATCGCGGCGGAGTTCGGCCTCAAAGTCACGGTCGGCGCCTGGATCGACAAGAACACCGAGCGCAATGAGCGGGAAATCCGATCCGCGCTCGAGCTCGCGCGCCACAACAGCAACGTCGAGGCCATCGTCGTCGGCAACGAGACCACGCTGCGCGCGGATATGAGCGTCGAGGACCTGATCAAGCTGATCCAGCAGGTCAAGCGATCAAGCCCGGTCCCCGTCACCACCGGTGAAATCTGGACCGTTTGGATCGACCATCCGGAGCTCGCGTCGGCGGTCGATTTCATCGCCGCGCACATCCTGCCCTATTGGGAAGGCTTCGACGCCTCGAGCGCGGTCGATCACACCATCGAGTTCTACGACAAGCTGCGCCGCGTGCATCCCGGCAAGCGCATCGTGATCGCCGAGTTCGGCTGGCCCAGCGCCGGCTATAATTTCCACAACGCCAATCCGGGCCGCATCGAACAGGCAATGGTGCTGCGCGACTTCGTTTCCCGCGCCGAGGCCTACGGCATCGACTACAACATCGTCGAGGCGATCGATCAGCCGTGGAAGACCTTTGAAGGCGGCGTCGGGCCCTATTGGGGCCTGTTCGACGCCTCGCGCGAAGCGAAGTTCTCCTGGACCGGCGCGATCACCGACCCCGACTACCTCAAACGCGCCGGCCTCGCCGTGCTTCTCGGGCTGCTCCTTTCGTTGCCGATCCTGACCATCGCCGGGGTTACCGCAACGCAGGCCCTGACCCTGGCGGCGGCCGCCAACCTGGTCGGCGCCTGGTTCGCGGCGATCGTCGCGTTCTGGAAGGGTCACTATTTCGTTCCCGGCGCCGCCTTTGCGCTCGGGCTGGGCGTGACGCTCCTGGTGCCGCTCGTCGCCATCGCGCTGGCGCGGATCGAGGAGATTGCCGCCATCGTCTTCGGCCGGCCGCCACGGCGGCTCGCCGTTTCGCCGCCGCTGGTGCCGGAAGCCGCCGTGCCCAAGGTTTCGGTCCACGTCCCGGCCTATTGCGAGCCGCCGGACATGCTCAAGGCGACGCTCGACGCCGTCGCCCAGCTCGATTACCCGAATCTCGAATGTGTGGTGGTCATCAACAACACGCCCGACCCGGCATTGTGGCAGCCGATCGAGGAGCATTGCCGCTTGCTCGGCGAGCGCTTCAAATTCGTCAGAGCCGAGAACGTCACCGGCTACAAGACGGGCGCGCTGCGGCTCGCCCTGGCGCACACCGCGGCCGACGCCGAGATCATCGGCATCATCGATGCCGACTACGTGGTCGCCGCCGACTGGCTGCGCAATCTGGCGCCGCTGTTCGCCGATCCGCGCGTCGGTTTCGTGCAGTCGCCGCAGGACCACCGCGACGGCGATCGCTCGCTCATGCATCGCGCCATGAACGCCGAATATGCCGGCTTCTTCGATATCGGCATGGTGCAGCGGAACGAGTTCAACGCCGCCGTCATGCACGGCACGATGTGCCTCATTCGCCGCGCCGCGCTGGAAGAGGCCGGCGCCTGGTCGGCCGATACCATCGTCGAGGACACCGACCTCGGGCTGAGCATCCTGGAGCGTGGCTGGCTCGCCCATTACACCAACCGCCGCTACGGCTACGGGCTCCTGCCCGACACCTTCGAGGCCTATAAGCGGCAACGCCACCGCTGGGCCTATGGCGGCTTCCAGCTCGTGCGCAAGCACTGGCGCCACCTGCTGCCGTGGACCGACGGGCTTAGCCGCGAGCAGAAGCGCGAATACGGCCTCGGCTGGCTCAACTGGCTCGGCGCCGACACCGTCGGCGTCGTCGTCGCGCTCCTTAACGTCCTCTGGGTGCCGGTGGTCGCGTTCGCCAATATCGCGGTGCCGGACCGCATTCTCACTTTGCCGATCCTCGCCGCATTCACGGTCTCGGTCTTCCATTTCGTCGCGCTCTACCGGCTGCGCGTGCGGGTCTCGCTCGGCCAGATGCTGGGCGCGGTGTGCGCGGCGATGTCGATGCAGTGGACGGTCGCGCATGCGGTCGGATCCGGAGTCTTGAAGGAAAAGCTGCCGTTCCTGCGCACCGCAAAAGGCGGCGCCACCCGCAAGGGCGACTTCTCGGCGTTCTGGGAGGCGGTGATCGCGGCGCTGCTCCTCGTCGGAGCCGCAACGCTTATCGTCACCAACTACAAGCAGGTCCGCGAGATCAACATCTTCGCGCTGGTCCTGGTGGTGCAGAGCCTGCCGTTCCTCTCGGCGGTGGCGATCGCGCTGATCGAGGGCACCCGCCTCAACAGCTTCGCCTATTGGCGCAGCATCGAGGCCAAGGTGGTCGAGCTCTTGCCGCAGCGCAAGATCATGGCCGAGCCGCCGAAGCTGCCGGCCGAGAACCGCGTCGAGACGGCGCAGTAAGCCCTCACCCCGCCAGCACGGTCTCCGCGAGCCGCACCCAGTACGAGGTCCCGACCGGGATCACCTCGTCGTTGAAATCATAGGCCGGATGGTGGAGCCCGGCGCTGTCGCCATTGCCGACGAAAATGAAGGCGCCCGGGCGTTGCTGCAACATGAACGCGAAATCTTCGGCACCCATGATCGGCGCGCAGTCGGTGCCGACCTTGCCGTCGCCGACGATCTCGCGGGCGACCGAGGCGGCGAGATCGGTGCTGCGTTCCTCGTTAACGAGCACCGGATAGCCGATGGCATAGGTGATGTCGGCCTTGGCGCCGTAGAGACGCGCGGTGCCCTCCACCACCTCGTGCACCCGCTTCTGCAGCAGCTTCTGCACTTTCGCGGTCAGGCTGCGCGCGGTGCCGCGCAACTGCGCGCGCTGCGGAATGACGTTGTCGGTATGCCCGGCCTGGAACATGCAGATCGAGACCACGGCGGCCGCCAGCGGATCGACATTGCGCGCCACGATCGACTGCAGCTGATTGACGATCTGCGCCCCGACCAGAATCGTATCGACGGCAAGGTGCGGGCGGGCCGCGTGTCCGCCCTTGCCTTCGAGATCGATCGCGATGTAGTCGGCCGCGGCCATCATCGCGCCCGGCCGGATCGCGAATTCCCCGACCGGCAGGCCGGGATGATTGTGCATGCCATAGACCTCACCGATGCCGAACCGGGTCACGAGGCCGTCCTTAATCATCGCCCGCGCGCCCGCCCCGCCCTCCTCCGCCGGCTGGAAGATGACCACCGCGGTGCCGGCAAAATTGCGCGTCTCGGCAAGATATTTCGCAGCGCCAAGCAGCATCGCGGTGTGGCCGTCATGGCCGCAGGCGTGCATCTTGCCGGGCACCGTCGACTGGTAGGGCAGTCCGGTTTCCTCCTGGAGCGGCAGCGCGTCCATGTCCGCGCGCAGGCCGACCACTTTGCCGCCGGCTCTGCGGCCGCGAATGACCCCGACGACGCCGGTCCGGCCAAGGCCCGGCACGACCTCATCGCAGCCGAAGCTCTTGAGCTTTTCGGCGACCGAAGCCGCGGTGCGGTCGACGTCGTACAGCAATTCCGGATGCGCGTGCAGTTCGCGCCGCCAGGCCGTGATCTCGCCGTGCAGGTCGGCGACGCGATTGACGACGGGCATCGGATTATTTCCTCGTTCGCGGTTGATCCCGATGACGCGCGCGCAATCTAGCAGATCAAGACGCATCGCGGCGAATTGTGGCGGCTGTGTTACGCGAGAATGATGGCGCCGTCACGCGACGGGGGCCCCCACAGGATCAGGCCACAATTCGACAGCGCAACCTTGGCTTTTTAACGAGCGGGGCAGGATTGCGGCGGCCACGCCGCAGAATCATCAAATCGAGATCATATGCGTGCCCCATTACCTGCGGAACGTCAAAGAACGACCGCGCAGGCCTGTGTATCGCAATCAAACGCGTGGCTGGTTGTAAGCGCGGCAATTGGGGGAATGTCAAACCTTTCGGCTCTGCAGCGCAATTGTGTGTGTCGCGTACGCTCAGTCCAGGCGCGGTTGACGATGTTGGGGGGCCTTGCGGTGGCCGTACCGGCCATTTCAGGTAACTTGCGTACTGGTCGCGGTTCTGCCGACCGTGGCCTCCCTCTGCGCCAATACGCCAATGTTTCCATCACCTCACCCAAGGGGAGATGCCCACAGTTGTCTTGTGCCCGTCGGAGCTTGAAAGCACTTGGAGGCGATCATGAGTTCTCCGATCCACCACCCCAAGGATCTCGATCCCGCTTTGATGTACGCGCCGCCATGGGCACGCGACAAGACCGAGCCGCCGTCAAGCCCGGAACCGGCGCCGCCGATTGAATGGCCGCCGCGGCGGCCGCGCGTTGACGACGCCCGCGGCTTTAGCGGAGATCGCGCAGTTCTCGAAGTCAAACGCCAGCTCGCCCTCGACCCCGATATGCTTCCGGAGCCGCCGTCGCTCGACGGCAATCGGCCGAAGGCGAGGATGATGTGGCGGCTCGGCGTCGCCGCCGTTGCCGCTGCGCTCGCCGCCTGGGTCATCGTCTGGCTGCCGGCGTCGCGGCTGTTTCAACACGAGGCCGTGCAGGCGAACGTGGCGACGACGCCGGCGCTGATCGCCGCCATCAGGCCGGACAGCCCTCAGGCCGCGGCACCGGTCGTGGCCGCGGCACCGGTCGCGGCGCCGGTCGTGGCCGCGGCACCGGTCGCGGCCCGTGACGAGCACGAAGACGCCGCCGCGCCTGCGGCGATCACGCTTGCCGCGGCGCCGTCCGCTGCTCAGGCCGCCGCGGCGCCGCCGCCGCCGCCGCCAACGCCGGGGCGGACGATGCTGCGGCTCGATGATCGCGAGATCGCCGCTTTGATCATGCGCGGGCAGAATTTCATCGCCAACCGCGATCTCGCCTCGGCGCGGCTCGTATTGCAGCGCGCCGCCGATGCCGGCAGCGCCAACGCGGCGCTGGCGCTCGCTTCGACCTTCGACCCGCTGGTGATCCAGAGCCTGGGCGCGACCGGCGGCGAACCCGACGTCGCGCTGGCGCGCAAATGGTACCAGAAGGCGATCGAACTCGGCTCGACGGCCGCTTCGCAACAGCTCGCAAAACTCGTCGAGGCGCGGCAGTGAGCCTCCGCCAAGGAGCGCGGCGTTAAACAACCGGGCGATCGCCAGCATTCTCGCCCATCGGCGTTGCTGTAGTTGAGTAGGCATTGCGTGCCATGCTTGAGACGGATCTGGAGGAGTTTTCGGTCGGGCTGATCAATGCGGGCCTGCTCGCGTTGGCGGCCGTGCTTCCGATCCTGCTCATCGGCTACCTCCAGCAGTTTCTGGCGGTCCAGCGCATGCGGCCGGACTTCGCGCTGCGCAAACCGGAAACGGTTGAACTGGATCGCGCGGTGTCGCTCTATGAGAAGGTTTGCAATCGCCGCGATGAGATCCACCAGCAGAGCCAGCGTCACGGCGCGCTCTGGCGCGTCTTCTTTGGTCACCGCGCGGATGTTCACGAGCAGCACGCCGAGGAGCTGCAGGACGTCGAAGCGCACGCGCAGCATCTGCGCGTCACGATCGCCCGGCTCAAGGGCCGGCCGTTGCAGCGGCTGCGATCATGGGTCCATGTCGTCAGCTTGCGGTTTGCATTGGGCGGCGCGCTGGCCGCTCACGTCGCTGCGCTGGCGCTCCTGATCGCCGGGTTCGACTCGTTATCGGCCGACGAAGCGACCGCCAACGCGGCGAACCCGCTCGTGTGGTATCCGTTCGACCAGCACCTGTTCTACGCCAATGCCGGCGGGGCCGCCTTTGCCGCCGCGCTGGCGCCGGTGTTCTACGCCTTGCGGCGCCGTCAGCTGCGCCACGACTACGCGCTCGAATTCTGCACGTTCCAGGAGTTCGCAGCGAGCGATCCCGCCGCCGCGATCGACCAATCGCCGCGTGAGCCCGACGACGGCCAAGCGGACCCGTTTGGGCCGCAGGCCGAGCCCAATGTGGCCGCGGCGAGCGAGGCCTGCTTCGCGGTGCTCGGGCTGTCGCACGCGGCGACGGTCGAAGAAGTCAAAGAAGCCTACAAGGCGCTGATCAAACAAACCCATCCGGACCGGGTGCACGGCCTGTCTCCGGCATTCCGAGAGCTCGCGGAAGCGGAGACGCGCAAGCTCAATCTCGCCTATCAGCAGGCGCTGTTCTCGCTCTCTCCGCTCGAGACCGCGCACGGCGCGGCACCGCATTGAGATCGTCCCCATGAACCCGGCAAACGGCGTGCAGTCCAGGATCCCGATGAGCGCGCCAAGATTGAGGAGGCTGTCGTCATGATCTTCCAGGTTCGGTCCCTGTCGATTCTCGCCCTCGCGATTGCGGGCCTGACGGCGGCGCCGCTGAGCGTACAGACGAGATACGACAAGAGCGCGGGCGATAGCGCAATCCCCGCCCAAAGCCCCGCGCCCGAGGTCAAACAGCTCGAGGCCAAGCCGCCCGAGGTTCAGCCGTCCGCGGTCAAGCCGCCCGAGGTCGAGGTCGCGGCCGCCGACAGCACGCCGGACAAGGCGGTGCGCCCGCCGCCGGCGCCGGTGCGGACCACCAAATACGACGCCGGCGCCAGCGATACCGAGATCAAGATCGGCAACATCATGCCCTATACCGGCCCGGCGGCGGCCTACGGCGTGATCGGCCGCACCATCGCGGCCTACGTCAAGAAGATCAACGCCGAGGGCGGCGTCAACGGCCGCAAGATCAATTTCGTCTCCTACGACGATTCATATAACCCGGCGAAGGCAACCGAGGCCGCGCGCAAGCTCGTCGAGGAAGACCGGGTCCTCCTGGTCTTTCAGAGCCTCGGAACGCCGTCGAACTCGGCGATCCAGAAATACATGAACGCCAGCAAGGTGCCGCAGCTCTTCGTCGCCTCGGGCGCCACCAAGTGGGACGACTCGGCCAACTATCCGTGGACCATGGGCTGGCAGCCGAACTATCAGACCGAAGGCCGCATCTTCGGGCAATATCTCTTGGAGAACCAGCCGCGCGGCAAGATCGCGATCCTGTTCCAGAACGACGACTACGGCAAAGACTACGTCAAGGGCCTCAAGGACGCGCTGGCCGGCGCCATTCCGATCGTCGCCGAGGTGCCCTACGAGACCAGCGAACCAAACCTCAATGCGCAAATGACCAAGCTCAAGGCTTCCGGCGCCGACATTTTCTTCGACGTCGCCACCCCGAAATTTGCCGCCATGGCGATCCGGCGCGCGGCGGAGATCGGATGGAAGCCGCTGCATCTCCTCAACAGCGTCTCGAACTCGGTCGGCGCGGTGCTCAAGCCCGCCGGATTCGAGAACGCCGAGGGCATCATCGCCCTACAGTACCTGAAAGAGCCGGGCGATCCGCTGTGGGCGAACGATCCCGCTTACAAGGAATGGCTCGACTTCATGAACGGCTATTTCCCCGACGGCGACAAGGCCAACGGGCTCAGCGTCTATGGCTACACCGTCGCGCAGACGCTGATCCAGGTGCTCAAACAATGCGGCGACGACCTCACACGCGAGAACGTGATGAAACAGGCAGCTAACCTCAAGGGCGTCAAGCTCGGCATGCTGCTGCCGGGCATCGTCATCAACACCAGCGCCACCGATTTCGCGCCGGTCGAGCAGATGCAGATGATGCGGTTTGCCGGCGAGCGCTGGGAGCCGTTCGGCGCCGTGCTCAGCGGCATCGATCCGGGCGCAGTGAGCGACGGCCTGCGCGCGATCTTCCGCTACGGCAAGGCGACGCGCGAGACTGCCGATCGCCTCAACGCCAATACCGTGACGATGATGACCGGCACCTTCGGCAGCACCTACGAGCAGTTCGGCGCCGATCTCGCCTCGGTGCTCGATGACGGCGACAATTTCCGGCTGTTGCCGATCGTCGGCCGCGGCTCGGTGCAGGGCGTCGCCGACATTCTGTTCCTCAAGGGCGTCGATCTCGGCATCGTGCGCTCCGACACCCTCGATTACATCGAGAAGAAAGGCTACGCCACCAACATCGGAAAGCAGTTCAGCTTCGTCGCCAAGCTCTACAACGAGGAAATGCACGTGCTGGCGCCGAAGTCGATCGCCAAGCTCGCCGACCTCGACGGCAAGACCGTCGCGGTCGGCTTGGCCAATGGCGGCACGTTCGTGACTGCGCTCACCATCTTCGAGCGGCTCAATATCCGGCCGCACTTCCTCTACATCGAGCAGCGCGTGGCGCTCGACAAGCTCAAGCGCGGCGAGATCGACGCTGTGGTCGCGGTCGAAGGCAAGCCGCTGACGGAAATCGCGCAGATGTCCGGCGAAGAGCTGCACTTCGTCCCGATCGACTACGAAAAACCGCTGCGCGCCGACTATCTGCCGGCGCAGCTCACCGCCGAGGACTATCCAGGTCTGATCCCGGCCGGACAAAGCGTTGACACCGTCGCCGTCTCCGCCGTGCTCGCGGTCTACAATTGGCAGCCGCACACCGAGCGTTATCGGCGCCTGGTGCTGTTCGTCGACGCGTTCTTCGGCAAGGTGAAGGCGCTGCAACGGCCGCCATTCCATCCGAAATGGCGGGAGGTCGCCCTGGCCGCGCCGCTTGCCGGCTGGACCCGCTTCGAGCCGGCGCAGGCGTGGCTCGACCGCAACGCCAGGCCGGCCGCGCCTTCGGCCGACAATCAGGGCCGGCCGGCCAATGCCAACGCCGGCGAGGATCGCGAAGCGCTGTTCCAGCAATTCCTGGAGTGGCGCAAGCAGCATTCGGCGTCGCACTAGAACGCGATCGCTTCCTGCGGCCGCCGCCGCCAAACGAGCGGCAGCCGAGTTGACGTGACTTGACGTTACTTTGGGGGCGCCCGCCACCGGCGGCGCGCCCCCGCTTTCTGTCTGCCAAGCCTGCGGTCATTAGTAGCCACAGTCGCCCGCCCGCCGGCCTGGCCTCATCCCGCTGCCCACGCGCGGCGTTTGGCTTGCGGCCTCAGCGCCCTGCTTCCGGCGAAATATCCGTTGCCAAGTGCAGCCGGCTCCATTCCGGTCGCGCTGAACGATGCCCATTTAAGGCGCCCATGGAAGGCGCTCATGTAAGGCGCCCATATAAAGCGCCCATATAAAGCGCTGTGGTCATTTGCCAAATCGCGGAGCCGAGCGTAAGACGGCGCCCTCAAGCGATTTTCTCTTCGAGCCCGTAGCTCAGTCGGTAGAGCACGTGACTTTTAATCACGGGGTCCAGGGTTCAAATCCCTGCGGGCTCACCAG